>Ga0299914_10002352_pt1 | contig 12998 bp, 10 predicted proteins | sample RVTome_10_FD_201361 | JGI IMG/M metagenome (GOLD analysis project Ga0299914, IMG submission 201361) | Soil microbial communities from uranium-contaminated site in the Upper Colorado River Basin, Wyoming, United States - RVT153D57 (version 2) ...
GCCGAGCGTCGTCACGTGCAGGACCATGATTGGAGACTCGGGAAGCTCCGGCTGGCGCTCGATGACCAGACCGAGCGCGATGGGCGGGAGGAACGCCGGGCGCGTCAGTCGCCCGCGTACGGTGAGCCGATTCCCTTCGTGCGCGCGCACGTCCACTTCGCGGACGAGGGCGCCGTCGGGAATCTGCGCCTGGAGAAGGCGCGTGACGAGGCGGTCCGAAACGGGGAACATGGCCGACGCGTGAGCGCCGGCCATGTCGGGGAATCCGGAGGCGCGCTGCTGCAGGAGCAGATCGAGCAGCCGCGGGTTCATGCCTCCATTATGTCTGGTCCTTGCCGGTAACGACGCGGCTGGCGACCTCGCTGGCGGCCTCGCCGGCGGCCTCCTGCGCCCGTGACGCGGCGCCGCGCGCCATGTCCTGCGCGCGCTCGACGACGTGCTCCTTCGCTTCGCCCATCAGCTCGTTCTCGCGCTCCGTCTCCGGCAGCGCCATCCCGAGCGCCGCGCCGATCAGCATGGCGCCGAGCCCGACCAGCAGCGGGTTGTCATGAATCATGCGCTGCAGCCCGCTGGTCGTGCGGCGCCCGGCGCGCAGCGCGCGCGCGCGCGCCCGCGAGGCGGCGTCCCCGGCGCGCGACGTCACGCGGCCGACCGCCTGCGATCCCTCCCGTTCGCGCCTGGCACGGTTCCAGTCGTACTCGGTCTCGTAGGCCGGCTCGCCGACGTCCCGCGCGTACCCGGTCCGGTAGGCCTCGTCGGGCCCTTCGTAGCGCCGGGCCCATCTCGATCCGTGGCGCTCGCGGTCGTCTCCGCGGAAGCGGTCCACCAGCAGCCACGCCACGCCCGCGCCGATCATCGCCAGCGGAATGGCATTGCCGCCCGTGCGCTCCATGAATTCGCCGGCATACTCGCGCGTCCGCTCCATCGCGTCCTGCGCGCCCTCGCTCGCACTTCCGACCATGTGTTTCACCCTTTCCGTTGTGGCGGTCTTGACGCGGTCGGTCGCCTCCGAGACGATGTGACCCGGCCGGAGCCGCTCCTGGATGGCATCGATTGTTTCCGACATGTCCTCGCGCGTCTGCTCGATGTCGGCGCGAATCTCGCGCGCGCGCCGATCGGCGTCCTCGTCGCCCGTGGACCGCGCCGTATCGCGGGCGGCCGATGCGGCGCCGGCCGGGGTCGTCTCGCGCGCGGCGCGTCCCCGCATGGCCTCGTCTCCTACGCCCCTTGACGTGTCGTCCATCGCGCGTCCTCCTTCAGCGTTTCCACGGTTTGTGCCGGCACGATGCTCGTGCCGCGCAGCCCCGCGAGGCCGCGGTTCACCAGCACGTACCCGATCGCGATTGTCAGGACGCCGACAATCAGCGCGGAGAGCCACGGCGCGAGGCCCAGCTCCGCGAGGCCGATCACGAGCGCGGCGATCAGCACCAGCAGCCCGGCGTGGGCCAGGGCGCCGCCGGCCGCGGCCACGCCGGCGTGCGCGCCGGCCTGCCGGGCTTTCGCCGTCATCTCGGTCTTCGCCAGCTCGACTTCCTGCCGCACGAGCTGTCCCGTCTCCCGCGACAACTCGGAGAACAGATCTCCGATCGAACGGTTGTCCAGCTTGTCAGGCATCACGACCTCCCGGTGGCGCGCTCGCGGCGAGGCGAGGACGTGCCGGACGGCCCGCTCGCACCCGTGCCACCCGTGGCGGTCGCCGTGCCGGCCTCGCGGCTGTATCCGCCGGCGAAGGGTCCGCCCCGGCTCGCGGCGGGCTCGCGACCGTAGCCGTACTCACCGTACCGCGCGCCGTACTCGTACTCGTCCCGCTCGGCCGAGCTCTTGAAGAACCGCGCGCCCACCAGCCCGATGGCGAACGCCGAACCGACGAAGAGCGCCGGTCTCCGGCGGGCGAACCGCTGCGCGTCGCGCGCCAGCTCGCCGACGTCCTTGTTCCTGAGGCCGCGCGAGAGCCGGTCGATCTGATCCGCCGCCTGCTCCACGTAGCCGGCGAGGGTGTCGTGGTCCTGCTCCCGCAGCTGCTTCGTGGACTGCCGCACGGCCTGCGCGACCGACCCGAGCCCTTCCGTGGCGCGATCCTTCTGCGTGTTGAGCTGCGACGAGGCCTTGTCGCGCAGGCGATCGGTCATGCCGCTCTCCGAATCGGCGGCACTCGGAGACGTCCCCGTCGCGCTCGTGCCCGCGGGCCGGCCCGCCGTCGTCGTCCCGCCCTGCTCGCTGCCCGTCGGCGATGACGAGCTGTTGCGTTCTGCCATCATTTCCCCCCTGGTTCATCTCTTCCATCGAGACATCGGGAAGATGTCTGGAAGGTTCGTGCCATCCGTGGAATCGATGACCCGAGGCGCGAAAATCCACGATCGCCTGAAATGCGGTCGTGCCGGGGAACGGTGTGTGTATTGACTGGATGCCGGCGATGGTCGGAGCCGTTACACCAAGGGCAGACCGCGGGCATCCGGCGGTCGCCCGGGTGGACGTGCGATGTCGTGCTCTACGGTAATCGGTCCGCCGCGAGCTGAACGGGCAGCGCCGTCTCGACGCGGCCCAACGCGCGAACCGCCGTGCCGATGGCGGGCGCGACGCACACGATCGGGGTTTCGCCGGCGCCGGCCGAAGGAATGTCCTGCCGATCGATCAGGACGATCTCAATCGGCGGCACGTCCCCGAAACGCGGCACCCGATACTGCTCCATCGTCCCGTTGGTGAGCCGCGCGCCGCTGAACTCGAGCGCCTCGAAGAGCGCGCCGCCGAGCCCCTGCACGACCGCGCCTTCGACCTGGTTCCGCAGCCCGTCCGGGTTCACGATCGCGCCGCATTCGAACACGACCACGAGCCGATCGACGCTGAAGCCGTGCGGCGTCTTCGACACCTCGGCCGCCGTGGCCACGTAGCTCGCCTTCTCCGTGCCGCAGGCGATGCCGAGCGCGGGGCCGCGGCCCGGGTTGGGCGCCTCCGCGGCGCTCCAGCCGATCGTCTCGGCCGCTCTCGACAGCACCGCACGCATGCGCTCGTCCTCGAGGTGCTTCAGGCGGAACGCCACCGCGTCCTCGCCGAGCGCGCGGGCGATGGCGTCCATGTGCATCTCGCGGGCATGGTGATTGGCCGTCGCGGCGAGCCCGCGGTACGAGCCCTGCCGGAGCGGCGAGTCCGACGGATGGAAACGGATGCGCTGGTTGGGCACCGTGTACGGCGTCCGGATCGCGGAGCCTCCCGAGTTCCAGTTGTCGAACTCCCACGCGGTCAGGCGCCCCTCGCCATCGACGGCGGCCCTGATCTCGATCACCCCGGCCGGCCGCGCGTAGCCGAACGAGAACTCCTCCGCGCGGGTCCAGACGAGCATGACCGGACGGCCTGCGCCCTTCGCGAGCCGCGCGGCCTCGATTGCGTGCTCGCCCGAGTGCTTGCCGCCGTACGCGGAGCCGGTATCGGGCACGATGACGCGGACCTGGTCCTCCGGAATGCGGAAGGCCTGCGCGAGCTCCGAGCGCACGCCGAAGGGGCGCTGCGTCCCGCACCACACCGTCAGCCGGCCGTCGCCGGACCACTCGGCGACCGCCGCGCGCGGTTCGAGCGGCACGTGCGCGATGTACGGGATCCGATACGCGGCGTCGAACGTCCGGGCAGCCGCGGCTCTCGCCGCCGCCACGTCGCCTGCGCTCGTCCCGGCGTTGCGTCCGCCGGCGGCCCCCCGCGCGGTCCGCTTCAGGTGCGCGTAGAGGGTCTCGGACGAGGGATGATTGTCGGGGACCCGCCAGTCGGCGCGAATCGCCGCGGCGGCGCGGCGCGCGGCGCGTTCGGTGGGCGCGACGACGCCGAGGAATTCGCCGTCGCGGACGATCGTCACGCCGGGCATGGCGCTCGCCCGGGTCGTGTCGGCGTCCACGAACGTGCCGGCATACCCGTCCGGCCTGATCACGCGCCCGTGCAGCATGCCGGGACGGACGAGGTCCGGCGTGAACGCGTGCCGGCCGGTCACGAACTCGCGCCCGTTGAGCTTCCTGGCCGGCGTGCCTCGCAGGACCCAGTCGCCGGGGGCGCCGACCGGCGTGTCGGCAGCGATCACGCCGGCGAGCCTCTGTCCCTTCGCCAGCTCGCCGTAGGCGAGCGCGCGCCCCTGCGGGTCGACAATGCGCCCGTCCACCGCGGCCAGTCCCGCGCGGTCCACGCCCCAGCGGGCGGCGGCGCGATCGACCAGCAGCTCGCGAGCGGCGGCGGCCGCGCGCGCGAGCTGCGGCGCCATGCGCGGCGTGGACTGCGACCCGAACGTGCCCGCGTCGTACGGGACGCGATCCGTATCGGCCATGATCATCGTGACAGCCGCGAGCGGCACCCGCAGCTCGTCGGCGATCGCCTGCGCGAGCGAGGTCCGGATGTTCTGCCCGATCTCGGTCTTGCCGGTGTACGCCGCGATCGCGCCCGCTTCGTCGACATGGATCCAGGCGGCGATCTCGCGGGGCGCCTCGCGCCGCCCGCCGCGGCCGGATTCCTGCGCGGCCGCGCGGGGCACGGCCGACAGCACCAGCAGCCCGCCGCCGGCCGCGGCGCAGATGCGCATGAAGTCGCGCCGGTCCACGCCAGCGAGCGGTCCGGGCTCGAATCGATAGCGGGCCGCCGCGTTCAGCTCGTAGCGCTCGATCTCGATCGCCTCGAGCGTCCAGTCGAATGCCTCGAGTTCCGCGTCGCGACGAGTCGTGTGCACGCTCATCGACGTCCTCCCGCGAGGCTGCCCGCGCGCACGCGCGCGGCGGCCAGTTTCACCGCGTCCATGATCCGCGGGTACGTGCCGCACCGGCACACGTTGCGATCCATGAACTTCGCGATGTCCGCGTCGGTGGGATCGGGGTGGGCCCGGAGCAGCGCGATCGTGGCGATGACCATGCCGGGCGTGCAGTAGCCGCACTGGAACGCCTCGAGTTCGACGAACGCCTCCTGCACCGGATGGAGACGGTCCCCCTCGGCAAGCGATTCGATCGTGGCGATCGGCCGGCCGGCGGCCGCCGCCAGGCGCGTCGTGCAGGAACGCGCCAGGTGCCCGTCGATGAGCACCGAGCAGGCGCCGCAGTACCCCTCGCCGCAGCCGAACTTCGAGCCGGTCAGCGCCAGCTCGTAGCGGAGGACCGAGAGGAGGCTGTCGCCCGGCTCGCCGGCAACCTCATGCGTTCGACCGTTGACGTGCAGGGAGTAGGTCGGCATGGGGGGATCGTAGACCAATTAGGGGCCGGGGGGCCGCTCACACGGACGCGGGGCTGAAGCCCCGCGCTTCGTACGTTCTCTATGGTACGCCGGATGCTCATTTGGGGGCATGCGCCACAGACGCCCGCGACGCCTCCCGGACTTCAGCTACTGCGGAAAACACCGGTATTTCGTCACCTGCTGCGTCGCCGGACGCAGAAGCGCCTTCACGGCGGCGGACGCCGTGGACGCGATTCGACAGCAGGTCTTGCGTACCTGCCTCGAACGCAGCTTTGAGGAAATTGCCAGCGTGTACATGCCGGACCATCTGCACGCCTTGTTTCGAGGGACCGAAGAGGACGCGGCGTTCAGACCGTTCATGACGCTGCTGCGACAGCGAACGGCCCTGACCTATAGGACCCTCACAGGCGAGCGGCTCTGGCAGGAAGGATATTACGACCGCGTCCTGCGAACGAACGACGATACCTGCGCGTGGGTGGAGTACATCGTCCAGAACCCGGTTCGCGCGAACCTGGTCGAGCGTCCCGAAGAGTACCCATTCACCTATAGACGCCCCGACTCTTAGAAGCCCCGATTCTGCCGGTTGCCCGTATATCAACATATGAAGAGCGGGGCTTCAGCCCCGCCTCCGAGTGCCCGCGTCACCCCGCGGCGACTTCAATACTCCCCGACCATCCGCCGCTGAATCTCCTCCCGCAGCTCCGGCGACGCCACGACGCGTTCGCCCAGCGGGCGCCGGTACGACACGATGTCGCCGTAGATGCGCCCGCCGAGATACTGATTCAGCTCCAGGCCCGCCAGATACTGCAGGCGCAGGTTGCGATCGCGGTTGATCTCCGCCCCCTCCAGCCAGCCGCGGAGGTCCGACGCGTGCCCCGCGTAGGTCGAGAGCAGATCGGCGAGCGACTCGAACCCCACCTCCTGGAGCGACGCCAGCACCGCCGCGCGCTCGGGGCTCTGGAGCCGGCGCTGCGCCTCGTCCAGGTTCAGCGGGCCGCCGTCGGCCTGCCCGAGCAGCACGACGTCGTAGCCTTCGCCCTGATTCAGGTTCGCCCAGATCGTGCCGTTCGGGAAGACCTCGAAGAACGTCGCGATCTCGCTCTTCACCACCTCGGGGCTGCTCTCGTAGAGCGGCACCCACTGGGTGACGAGCCCGCCCGGGTTCAGGTGCCGCCTGACCAGCTCGAAGTACTCCCGCGTGTAGAGCGTGGCGGCCCCCTTCACCCACGGGTGAATCGGGTCCGACGTGATGATGTCGAACGTCTCGTCCATCGTCAGCACGTGGTGCCGCGCGTCGTCGTAAAAGACCTTGGTGCGCCGATCGTGCAGCACGCCGAAGTTCTCGGCCTCGAAGTACGGCGCGACGTGCCGCGGGATGAGCGGCTCGATCTCGCAGATGGCGATCGTCTCGACCTCCCGGTACGGCACGAACGAGCCCGCGGTCACGCCCGCGCCGAAGCCGACGATGAGGATGGATCTGGGGTTCGGGTGCAGGGCGGCGGGGATGTTGCCGAGCATGCGCTGGAGCCGCATGTCCTGCGGCTCGCTCGAGGCCTCCACCTTCCCGCTGACGTGAAAGTTCCGGATGCCGCCCGGAAGCTGCGAGACGGCGACCGACGCGTTCAGGCCCTCCCCCTTGTAGAGGTACGCGATGCCGGTCTCGTCGCGCGTCGGAAGCGAGCGGCCGTAGGCGATGAGGCCCGCGGGGACGTCGGGCACGTTCCAGAGGAGGAGCGCGACGAGCGCGGCGACCGCCGCGATCGTGCCCTCGCGCAGGAACGCCAGGCCGGCGGGGCTCGCGCCGGTGGGCCGCCGGCCGGTCATGAAGACGAGCAGCGCCGAGAGGGCCGAGAGCGCGATGAGCAGGCGCTGCGCCCCGTCGGTGCCGATGAACGGCACGGTGGCCATGCTGAAGCCGATGGCGCCCGCGATCGCGCCGATCGTGTTGGCCGCGTACACGCCGCCGACGAGGCGCCCCGGATCCTGCCCGGGCGCGGCGAGCGCGGCGAGCGCGAGCGGGAAGCTCGCGCCCCAGAGGAGGCTGGCCGGCAGCAGCGCCCAGAAGCAGCGCACGAGATCGAGCTGGAAGGTGAACCACGGGCTGACCGACAGCCACGGATTGATCGGCCAGTACGGCAGCGACGTGCCCAGCATCAGCGCCGTCCACCCGATCGCCGCGGCGGCCAGCAGCTGGCACCAGCCCAGCGCCGCCCGCGGGTTCGAGATCTCGCGGGAGAGGAACGAGCCGATGCTGGTCCCGATGCCGAGCCCGATCAGGAACACGGCGAGGATGATCGAGAAGGTGTAGGTCGTGGCGCCGAGCATCAGCGAGAGCACGCGCGTCCAGATCACCTCGGATCCGAGCGCGCACAGCCCCGACAGCGCGATGGCCAGGTAGACGAACGGCGCCCCCGGCGCGCGCGAGACCCGGACCGCCCGCGGGCCGGGATCCTCGGCGTGCGCGTAGGGCGCGGCTTTCGCGAGCACGAAGCCGACGGCGGCAACGGCCAGGTTCAGGCCGACGGCGACGAACGTCGCCGTGGCCATGTCGAACACGCGCAGCAGGTAGAAGCCGGCCAGCAGGCAGCCGGCGACGGCCCCCGCGATGTTCGCGCCGTAGAAGAACCCGAGCCACGAGACCCCCGTGCCGGTCGTGCCGATCCAGCGCGCAATCGCCGGGAGCGTCGCGCCCATCAGCACGGTCGGCGGCAGCAGGCAGATGGCGCAGAGGATCGCGCGCATCACGACCCCGGCGGCGCCCTGCCCGCCTCCGGCGGCGACGTACGCCTGTCCGATCAGCGGCACGAGAAACAGGACGGCGATCCCGATCGCGGCAATCCCAACCTCGAGCCAGGCGTAGACGCGGAGCGGGTGTTCGCGCGCCGACACATACCGGGGCAGGAGCAGGCTGCCGAGGCACATGCCGCCCATGAAGGTGCCGAGCAGCACCCCGAGCGAAACCGCCGACGACCCGATGACGAGCTGGAGCAGCTGCAGCCAGACCACCTCGTAGACGAGGGCCGCGCACCCGCTGCCAACGAACAGGAGGAGCAGAAGGGGAAGGAACACGCCCTCGGCGGGCGCGGGCGCTTCCTCGACCGTGGCCTTGACGCGTGGACTCATGATGGGCAGACGAACGGCGGAGGCCTCATCGGGCCCGCCCACAACACCCGTGGATGAGCCTCGGGCGAGAGCGTCGCCTTCAGCGGGTCGGATCGAGCCTCGGGAAAGGCCCAAGAGTGACACAGAAGCGGACGCAAAATAAACAGGCGGGCGTGCCGGGAGGAACCGGGCCGGTTCCCGCGACGTCTATCCCGGTGCCTGCCCCAGGAGGTTTCGTGTTCACCCTCAGCCGTTTCCGCGCGGGAGCGCTCGCGCTCGCCGGCCTCCTGGCCCTTCCCCACCTGGCGCCGGCGCAGACTCCCGCAGGTGGAGCGGCTGCGGATCTCGACGCCTTCATGGAGAAGACGCTCGCCCGACGCGAGCAGAACCGTCAGACGCTCGAGCGCTACGTGCTGAACGACGTCGAACGGGTCCAGGTGCTCGGCCCGGGCCGGACGCCGCTCTTCCGGCAGCATCGGGAGTTCACCTGGTACGTCCGCGACGGCCTCCACGTCCGGAGCCCCGTGAGGTTCGGCGGCGTAGCCGTGGGCGACGACGAGCGGGCCAGGTACGAGGCGGACTGGATCAGACGAGAGCACGAGCGACTGGAGCGCCGCCGGAAGAAAGAGGCTGGCGAACCGGACGCGAAGCCGGAGCCGGAGGAGGCACCGCCCCTGGGGCCGCCCGGCACGACACCGATTCCCACGCCGCGGTTCGTCTCCGAGGCCTACTTCATGGACTTCGCGTTCGAGCCTGGCAACTACTACTTCGCCGGCCGGGAGCGGATCGAAGGGCGCGGGGTCTACCGCATCGAGTACTACCCGACGCGGATGTTCGGCGAGCGGGAAGACGGTCGCGAACGCCGCCCACCCCGCGACGAACGCGCCCGGCGCGAGGCGGAGGACATCCGGCGCCGATTGAACCGGACGGCGCTCATCACGCTGTGGGTCGATCCGGCGGAGCACCAGATCGTCAAGTACGTGTTCGACAACGTCTGGATGGACTTCCTCCCCGGCGCGTGGCTCGTGCGCGTGGACGAGATCGGCGCCTCGATGACGATGGGACAGCCGTTCGAGGGGGTCTGGCTCCCTCGGGAGCTGCAGGTGCACGGCGGCGTCACGCTGGCCAACGGGTCGTACCGCGCCGACTACAGCCGGACCTTTTCGGATTACCGGCTGGCCGAAGTGTCCACCCGGATCACGATTCCCAAGGCTCCGGAGGAAGAGGTCTCACCGCCCGCGGCGCCGGCCCCGGACGACCTCGCGCGTCCCGAGGAGCCGGGCTCCGGGCCCTACGTACCCGACGGAGTCCAGGCGCGCGAGACGATCGAGGAGATCCGGGTCCACGGCAACGTCGCGATCCCGGATGCCGACGTCATCCGCCTCGCGCGGATCGAACCCGGGCAGCCGCTCGGCGACGGGGATCTCGCGGCGATCGGGCACCGGCTCGAACGGAGCGGCCTCTTCCAGAGCGTGGAGGTCCGCAAGCGGTCCCGTTCGCTCTCGGAATCGGCCGCGGTGGCGCTGCTGCTGATCGTGCACGAGAAGGCGGGGATCACGTCGGTCGAGGACCAGCCCGGCGGCGCCGGCGGCGCCTGGCGGCGCGTGCGCGAGGCCGCGATGTTCCTGCCGATCGTGAACTACACGGACGGGTACGGCTTCACGTATGGCGGGCGCGTGAGCACCGTGGACCTGCTCGGCGCCGGCGAGCGCCTCTCGCTTCCGCTCACCTGGGGCGGGACGCGGCGCGCGGCACTCGAGGTCGAGCGGACGTTCGACCGCGGGCCGCTCACGCTGATCCAGTCCTCGTTCGGCGTCGCGCAGCGCGAGAACCCGCATTTCGAGCTGGACGACCGGCGCGTCGAGTGGAACGTGCGCGCGGAACGCCACGCCATGCGCATCGTCCGGACGGGCGTGCACGCGTCGACGGGCTCGGTGGACTTCGGCGGGCTGGACGATCGGCTCCGCACGGTCGGCGCCGACATCGCGCTCGACACGCGCGACGATCCGGCGTTCCCGCGCCATGCCGTGTATCTGGGCGCGGGCTGGACCGGCCTGTACAGTCGGACGGACGGCGGCCGGATCGATCGCTACTCGGGCGACGCGCGCGGCTATCTCGGGCTCGTCGGCCAGGCCGTCCTCGCCGCGCGGGTGCAGTACACGGCCGCCGGCGATCCGCTGCCGGAGTACGAGCGCCTGCTGCTCGGCGGCGCCTCGACCCTGCGCGGCTTCCGCGCCGGCGCGTTCTCCGGCGACCGGATGCTCGTGACGTCCACGGAACTGCGGGTGCCAATCACCTCGATCCTCCGAACCAGTCGGCTCGGGCTCATCGCCTTCTTCGACGCGGGCCGGATCCACGACGATGGGATGCGCGTCGAGGACGCCGCGTGGCACCGGGCGGCGGGCGGCGGGGTGTTCCTGATCGCGCCGATGCTGCGCGTCAACCTCGATGTCGCGCGCGCGCTGCGCGAGGGCGGCACACGCGCCCATCTGGCGGTGGGGTTCGGCTTCTGATCGAGAGAGAGCGGAGGTTCGAGGAGGGCGGAGGCTGAGGGGAGCGGAGGTTGAGGAGGGCGGAGGTTCGAGGAGAGCGGAGGTTGAGGAGGTACCGGAGAAAACCAAACACGGAGGAACGGAGCAACGGAGACGGGCCTGCGCGCCGCGCGCAACGCGCGCGGCCGGAACCGGGGTGACGAACCGGAACACAAGCGCCCCTGCCTGACTCCGGGCGCTTGTGTTCCGGTTCGACGCCCCGGTTCGCCCGCCGGCAAAGCCGGCGGCCGCGGGTGCTTTCAGGAGATCGACTGCCTCCGTTGCTCCGCTCCTCCGTGTTTGAGACTCCGTTCTCCGCCCCCTCCCTCCCTCGTTCTCCGCTATCTCAATCACGAAAACATGTTCCTCGCCACGAACAACACGTTCGCAGGCCGCTCGGCGAGCCGGCGCATGTACCACGGGAACCAGTACTCGCCATAACTGATGAGCACGCGCAGTCGCTGGCCCGCGCGGGCGAGGCGCAGCTGCTGCTGCCGCTGGATGCCATACAGCATCGCGAACTCGAAGGCCGAGGCGGGGACGTCGTGCTCCGCGATGTAGGCGCTCAGCCGATCCGCCAGCGCCCCGTCGTGCGTGGCGACGTGCAGCAGCGACCCCGGCGTCCGCGCGTCGGGCGCCAGCAGGCGGACGCACAGCCTGTAGAAGTTCTCGTCCACGTCCGACTTCTTCGGAAACGCGACGTCCGGCGGCTCGAGGTACGCGCCCTTGACCATGCGGATCGCCGAGCCGAGGGGAACGAGCGACTCGACGTCCTTCTCGGTGCGGTGGAGGTAGGCCTGGATGGCGACGCCGATGCGGGGCGAGAGCTTCCGCGTCCGCCTGAAGAGATCCAGGGTCGGATCGACGTACGGCGAGCTCTCCATGTCGATCCAGAGGAAGTTGTCGCGCTCCTCGGCGCGCGCCATCAGCCGGTCGAGGTTCCGCTCGCACAGCCCGCGGTCGAGATCCAGCCCGAGCTGCGTGGGCTTCACCGAGACGTGCGCGTCGAGCCCCGCCGCGGCGACCCGGTCGAACACGTCCAGGTAGTGCTGCGTCACCTCCTCCGTTTCGCCCGCGTTGGTGACGTTCTCGCCGAGGCGCGTCAGGATCGTCGTGATGCCGAGCGGCCGCAGCTCGCCCGCCGCCCGCAGCGCGTCTTCCGCGCGCTCGCCCGGCATGAACCGCGAGACCGACTTCCGGACGAACGCCGCCTTCGTCGCGCGCTCGCGCAGCCACGCGTTGGTCGATCCCGCCAGCAGAAGTCGTCGCATCATGGCCAGCTTCCAGCTCCTAGCTCCTAGCTTCTAGCTCCTAGCTCCTGTCACAGCACACTCCGGATCATTCCCCCGTCCACCTGCACGGTGGCGCCGGTCATGTACGACGCGGCGTCCGACAGCAGGAACGCCGCGACCCGCCCGAACTCCTCGGCCTCGCCGTAGCGGCCCATCGGAATCGATCCGATCGCCTTCGTCCTGGCCTGCTCCGCCGTGACGCCCTGCTTCTTCGCGTTGATCTCGTCGAGCTGCCGTACCCGGTCGGTGTCGATGCGCCCGGGGATGATCTGGTTCACGCGGATCTGCGATCCCACCAGCTCCAGCGCCAGCGTCTTCGCCAGCGCCGACACCGACGCGCGCAGCACCGTGGACAGCCCGAGGTTCGGAATCGGCTCCTTCACCGACGACGAAGTGGAGACCAGGATGGCGCCGCCGCCCCGGGCCTGCATGGACGGAACGACGGCGCGGACCATCCGGAGCGTGCTGAAGAGCAGCAGGTTCGCCGCGTCCTGCCACGCCGCGTCGTCGAACGACAGGGCCGGGCCCGCGGGCGGGCCGCCGGCGTTGGCGAAGAGCAGATCGATGCCGCCGAAACGCTCGGCGGTCTTTGCCGCCCATGCGCCGATGCCCTCGGCGGAGCGCACGTCGAGCGGCGTGGCCAGCACATCCCCGCCCATCCGCTCCGCGGCCGCGCGAATCGCGCCCTCGTCTCGCGAGGCGATCGACACCCGGGCGCCCTCGCGCGCCAGCGCCTGCGCCACCGCGAAGCCGAGGCCGCGGCTCGCGCCGGCCACCAGGGCCACCTTGCCTGTCAGGTTCAGATCCATGAGCCTCCTGCTCCTCTCACCGCCGCCACCCGTCTCCGGAAGTGGACATTCGTGCAAAAAACAAGATCTGACCC
>Ga0299914_10002353_pt1 | contig 12996 bp, 9 predicted proteins | sample RVTome_10_FD_201361 | JGI IMG/M metagenome (GOLD analysis project Ga0299914, IMG submission 201361) | Soil microbial communities from uranium-contaminated site in the Upper Colorado River Basin, Wyoming, United States - RVT153D57 (version 2) ...
TCTCCACCAGCTGCTCCTGCTTCTCGGTCATCGCTGTCGCCATCGGGTTCCTCCTGCTCGCGTGCAGGGGGAATCGTCCCCAGCGGGCCGGACGGCTCAGGCGGGGTTACTGACCCAGGCTCCTAGAGGTCGCCCGCGCCGAGCTGGTGCTCGCCAGGGCGAGCAGCGAGCCGCTGCGAGCGGCCGGTCTCGACCCCGATCCTCTCGCGGGGTTCGCCCGCGCGATCGACGCCCTCGACCCCGGCGGCGGCGACGAGGCGGCGGTCTGCGTCGACCTGCTGCCGGTCACGCCGGGCAAGCGCCGGCGCCTGCGGCGGCGGCTGCTCCGCCGCGCCCGCCGCCAGCCCTCGACTTCGCCCGGAGACGAGCTGGCCGATCTCCTCGGCGCCGGGGATCGCCGTCGCGGCGGGGCGCCGCCGGGCGAGCTGGTGGAGCGGTGGGTCGGCCGCCAGGCGCTGACGCGCAAGCTCGGCACCGCCGAGCCGCTGTTCGAGATTCAGGTCCTGATCCGGGTCGCCTCGCCGGTGCCCGGCCGGGCGAAGGCGCAGCTCGCCGGGATGTTGGCGGCCTTCGATGCCTTCGCGGGAGAGAACCACCTGCGCGTCTCGGGCCTTCGCGTCCCCGGCGTCGCCTTTCTCGGTTCGGACCTGCCGGGCCGACGCCGCCGGTTCGACCGCCGCCTCGCCTCCGGTCTGTTCCGCCCCGCGCGGCGGCGCCTCGTCACGGCGAGCGAGGTCGCCGGCCTGCTGAAGCCGCCGAGCAAGCGATGCCCGGCGCCGAACGTCCTGCGCTCGGGCGGGGCGGTGCCGCCCCCGCCGCGAGCGCTGCCGACCTTCGCCGGGCAGGCGGGCCTGCTGCCGCTCGGCAAGGTCGAGACCGAAGCGGGAGAGCGGATGGTCGGCGTGCCGCTTCGCGACACCTTCTTCTTCTACATGGCGGGCCGCAGCCGGTTCGGCAAGACGGAGACCGCGATCGGCCAGTTCCTGCACCTGGCGCGCTCGGGCCACGGCTGCCTCTTCCTCGACCCGCACCTCGACGCGATCGAGCGGATCAAGGGCTACCTGACCGAGGAGGGGCTGCGCGAGCGGGTCGTGGAAGTCAACCTCGCCGACCCCGACCGCCAGCCGGCGTGGAACCTGTTCGCGGTCGCCGGTCGCTCGCCGAGGCGGGCCGCCGGTCAGGTCGACGCCGTGGTCGACGCCTTCGCCTCGGCGCTGCGCTGGGACGAGGTCAACGCCCGCGCGCTCAACCTCACCACCCAGGCCGCGCAGGCGATGGTCGACCTCGCCCGCCGCCTCCCGGCCGAGCTGGCGCCGACGATCTTCGAGATCCCCGTCCTGCTCAGCGACGAGGACTGGCGGGGGAAGGTGCTGCCCTACGTCTCGGCTCCGGTGCGCCGGTTCTTCACCGAGCGGTTCCCGCTCCTGGCCCCCGAGGCGATCACGCCGGTGACGAACCTGATCGACCGCCTGCGCGCGGCGCCGAGCACCGCCGCCCTGCTCGGCAACCCGCTCGCGACCTATGACATCCGCGCGGCGATGGACCGGGGGCGGATCGTCCTCGTCTGCCCCGGCTCGGGATCGGGTCGCGACCGGCTGATCGCCAACTTCGTCGTCTTCGACGCCCTGCACGCCGCGCGGTCGCGGGCCGACGTTCCGCCCGAGCGGCGCCGCGAGTTCTACGTCTGGCTGGACGAGGTCCAGATATATGACGGCGCCTCCTCGGGCACCTTGGCCGCGCTGCTGGAGCAGGTGGCGAAGTTCGGGGTGCGGGCGCTGCTCTTGAACCAGAACCCCGAGCGGCTGACGGCGGCGACCCGCGACGCCCTCACCACCAACCGCTCGCACCTGGTGACGACGGCGCTCAATTCCAAAGGGGCCGGGCTGCTCGCCCGCGAGCTCGGCGGCGATCTCGACGCCGAGACCGTCACCCGGCTTCCCCGCTTCAACAGCCTCGCCTCCGTCACCCTCGACGGCGAGATCAGCCGTCCGTTCCGGCTGGCGGGCGTCCCGGTCGAGGAGCTGTTCCCCGGCGAGTGCCACGCCGAGGACGTGCCTCGGCTCGACGCCACGGTCGACCGCCGCCTCGGCCGCGCGCCGATCGCCGAGACGCTCGATCGGCTCGATCGCCATCCGCCGGAGATCGTCAGGCACCTCGCCGGTCCTCGCCGGCAGCCGGATCGCGCGAGCGGTGGGCGGCAGTCCCTCGATACCGGGCGGGGAGGATGAGCGCCGAGCGCGCGCTGCCGCGCCTGGGGCCGGCCGCGGTTGAGGTGATGGAAAGCCTCAACCAACACCGTCTGCTCTCGACCCGCCAGATACACGCGCTGCACATGCCGCGGGCTTCGCTGCGCTGGGCTCAGAACGTGACGGCGCGGTTGCGCAAGCTGGGGATCGCCAGCTCGACGCCGCTGCCGGGTGGGCTGCGTCTGTGGCACCTGACCAGGAGCGGCCTCGGCGTGGTGGAGACGATCACGAGCCGCGCGGAGAGCCGCTGCAAGCCGATCGGCCCCGAGCAGGCGGCCGGTCCCCTGCAGGAGCACACGATCGCCGTCAACGAGGTCGGGGTCGCCTTCGTCCGGGCGGCGCGCGAGCGCGGCGACGAGTGCGGGCCGTTCGACTGGTTTCACGAGGTCGCCCACCCTCTCGGGCCGCCGCCGGGGCGGCGGAGGCCCGAGCAGTTGATCGTGGACGCCGTTCTCACCTACCAGCTCGCGGAGCCCGACGGCTCGACCAGCATCGCCTACCGCTTTGTCGAGCTCGATCGCGCGAAGCGCTCGGCCGCCGATCTCGCCCGCCAGCTCGGCCGCTACGCCCGCCTGTTTCGCCGCGCCATCCCGGCCGGGGGCTCGGGCGGCGGTTCGGTCGCGCTGTGGTCGCGGCTTTACCCGGTCTTCCCGCCGGTGCTGGTCGTCCTCGCCGGTCGGCCCCGAGACCGGCTCGAGGATCGCCGCCGGACCGTACTCGCGCTGTGTGACCAGGACCCCGACCTCGCCGAGACGCCGGAGGTCGAGGTCTCGATCTGCCTGCTGGACGATCTCGCCGAGCGTGGGCCGTTCGCGCCGATCTGCCGGACCTCCGCCGAGCCCGGCAAGGCGGTGGACTGGCTCGGGGAGGAGGCGCGCTGATGGCGGCCGCACGTCCCCGCGGCGAGCGCCCCCGGCCGGCCGGGCTGCCGCTCTTGCGGGCCGACGGCCGCTTCGTCGAGGCGCTGGCCGCGATGCTCGCCGAGCAGGTCGCCGATCGCCTTCACGGGCTCGCCGCCGAGGGCGAGGGCTACCTGAACCCCGAGGCCGCCGGCCGCTACGTCTGCGTCTCGCGCAAGCGCATCTACGAACTGACCAGCGCCGGCCGGCTCGCCCCCGACGGGCACGACGGACGCACGCCGCTGTTTCGGCGCCAGACGCTTGACGACTACGTGACGAGGGCCGAGGGGAGGCCGCGATCCTGAACGCCCGCCTGGCCCATGAGAGCTGGGATCGCGCGGCCTTCGGGCAGGCTGACGAGCCGCATCATCCTGTTAATGTTTTGTCCGATAATGCAAATGGGGCGGCGCCGCCGAAACGGCCCGCCCCCGGCTCACGAGGTGATAGCTCATGAGCGTTTCCAAGGATACGTCGGTCCCCGAGGAACGTCCAGGCTGCGGCGACCGCCGCCGCCTGGTCAAGACCAAGACCCCCGGCGTCTTCAAGCGCATCGACGGCCACGGCCAGATCGTCGGCTACGTCACCGTCATTCGCGTCGCCGGCAAGCAGCGCAAGCGCAACGCCCGCACCTACGAGGCGGCGCGGCGGATCAAGCGCGAGAGCGAAACCGACCGCGACCGCGGCGAGCTCCAGGAGCCGACGACGACCGGCTTCCTGCGCTTCCTCGATGAATGGGTCGAGCGCTATCGCGGGCAGGGCCGTCGCGGCTTCCGCGAGAACACCCGCGACGAATACCGGCGGCTGATCGAGAAGTACGCCCGCCCGTACTTCTCGTCCAAGTTGAAGCTGATCGACGTGACCACCTTCCAGCTCGCCCGCTTCGTGGACTGGCTGGCCGACCCCGACGAGCAGGGCAAGCGGCTGACCGACGCGACTGTCGCCAACATCGTGATCCCGCTGCGCGCGGCGCTGCGCACCGCGAACCGCGAGGGCCTGATCCGCCACAACCCCGGCCAGGGGCTGGCGCTTCCCCACCGCGAGGAGTTCGCCGACGAGGAGGAGAAGATCAAGGTGTTCAGCCGCGAGCAGCTTGCCGCGGTTCTGGCGATGGCCCCGGAGCCCCACAAGCTGCTGTTCGAGGTCCTGGCGACCTGCGGCCTGCGGATCAGCGAGGCGATCGCGCTCCAGCGCCTCCACTTGCAGATCGACGGCTCGGCACCGGAGGTCTGCGTCCGCCGCGCGATGGTCAAGGGGCGGATCGAGCCGCCGAAGACGAAGTACGGCCGCCGCGAGGTTCGGCTGCCGGCGCCCCTCGTCTACCGGCTGCGCGCCTATCTCGCCGCGCTGGAGGGCCAGGACTCAACGGCGCTCGTGTTCACCAACCGCGACGGCAACCCGGTCGAGCCCGGCAATCTGCGTCGCCGTGGGCTCAAGCCGCTGGTCGAGGAGGTTGACGCGCCCTGGGCGGGCTTCCACACCTTCCGCCACACCTTCGCCTCGCTCCACCTGAGCCGCGGGACCAACCTGCTCCAGCTCAGCCGGGCGCTCGGCCACCACTCGGCCGCGTTCACGCTCTCCCGCTACACGCACCTGCTGCCCGGCGACGAGGCGCCGGCGCTCGACCTCCCGACCACGCCCACCGACCTCCTGGTGGGGGCCGAGGTATGACCGCGCCGGAGACGCGGCTGGTCCCCGGCCGGTTCAGCAGCGCCGCGATCAACATCGGCGGCGGCGAGCTGGAGGTCCGCCTCAGCGACGGCGGCAACTGGCGGGTCAAGGTGCGGCGGCGCGGGGAGGATGGGTGGCGAGTGCTGTGCCGGGGGCACCTCGACGGCAGCATCTTCGAGGCCGGCCTGACGGACGATCGGGAGCCGGTCGCGGTCGGCCCGCTGACGGTCGACCCCGCGAGCCGTCGCGTCGATGTCAACGGCGCCGAGGCGCCCTTGACCGCGGGGGAGTTCGATCTGGTGGCCCTGCTCGCCACCGAAGCCGAGCGCGTCTTCACGAAGCCGGAGCTGCTACGCGAGCTTTGGGGAGTCGCGGGTCAAAGCAAGGTCCGCGCCCTGGACTCGCGCGCGAGCCGCGCCCGCTGCAAGCTGCGCGAGGCCGGGGCGGACGGATTCGTGGTCAACTGCCGCGAGCGCGGCTACCGGCTGTGGGAAGGGGACGCGACCGGCAACGGAGGGCCGCCGCGATGAGCCCGGACCAACTGCATCCTCTGTCCGGCGACGAGGTGCTGCCGCTCGGCCTCGGATCGTCCGCTCCCGATGCAATGCTTGCAGCCGGAAACTAATATCGCCTGTTCTATGCCTTCTGCCGCTCGAACTCCGATTTCGTGGGCTTCCACGGAGGGTGTCCGGCGTTCGATGGTGTCGAATAGACGGACCGATACCGAGCCGGAGAAGGCTCTGCGCAGCGCCCTGTTCCGCGCCGGCGTGCGCTTCCGCAAGGACTATCCGATCGATTGCGGCGATCTGCGAGTGCGGGCGGATGTGGCGATCGTCGGGAAGCGCGTCGCCGTTTTTGTGGATGGCTGCTTCTGGCATCGCTGTCCGGAGCACGGGACTGACCCGAAGACGCATGCGGAGTTCTGGACGGAGAAGCTCGATCGCAACGTCGCGCGTGACCGACTGGTCGATGCAGCTCTTCGGCGAAGCGGCTGGACGGTCGTCCGCGCTTGGGAGCACGAGTCACCGGACGATGCTGTGGCCCGTGTCCTCGACGCCCTGAACGGAGGGCGGTTGCCGACGCTCACCGCCGTGGACCTTTTCTGCGGTGTCGGCGGGCTAAGCGTGGGCCTCAAAGAGGCCGGCTTCTCGGTTTTGGGAGCGGTTGACGTCTCGGGGCTCGCGATCGAGGGCTACAGGAAGAATCACCCCGGTACCACCGTCTGGCACCAGAACATAAGGAGCCTGTCGCCGAAGACGATGATGAAGACGCTGGGGCTCGTTCCGGGCCAGTTGGACCTGCTGGCCGGGTGCCCGCCCTGTCAGGGCTTCTCGACGATGAGGACTCTGCGCCGCGGCACGAGCGTGGCCGACAAGCGAAACAGCCTCGTCGCGCAATTCGGCCGGTATGTGTCCGCGCTGCAACCGCGGGCCTTGATGATGGAGAACGTTCCGGGACTGGCGGAGGAGGCTGTCCTCGATCGCCTTGTTAGGCGCCTGGAAGGGCTCGGCTACGCGATAACGACCGGGGTTCACGATGCGGCCGACTTTGGCGTTCCCCAGCGGCGCAGGCGATTCGTCCTCGCAGGTATCCGCAACGGTGAGCCGATTGATTTCGTCGAGCCCATCTCCCCGCGGCGGACGGTTCGAGATGCGCTCGGAAACGTGCCGAGGCCGGCCGAGTCGAATGATCCCCTCCATATCCACGGTGAGCAGCGCACGCGGCGAATCCGCAATCTCATTGCCGCGATACCGCTGGACGGGGGTGGACGGAAGGATTTGCCCCGCAGGCGACAGCTGGGCTGTCACAGGCGAACGAACGGATTTTTCGACGTGTACGGGCGCATGGCGTGGGATCAACCCGCTCCGACCATCACGAGCGGGTGCATCAACCCGTCCAAGGGCCGCTTTCTCCATCCGGAGGAAAACCGGGCGATAACCCTTCGAGAGGCCGCCCTCCTCCAAACTTTTCCTTCCGACTACGAAATCCCCCTCAGCGGGGGGAAGTACAAAGCGGCGGACCTGATCGGGAACGCGCTGCCGCCGACGTTCGTTGCGGCGCATGCGAAGCCGATCGCCGCCGCCCTCCATACTGAGGCTGCCTGATGCCGGCTATCCGGTCGCGGTGATACGAAGGACCGGTTGCCGGAGATCGACGACATACTGCGCAGCGACCTGACGGAGGCCCAGTACGCCGCCGCCACGGATGGGTCCTCCGACGTCCTCGCTTTGGCTTGCGCGGGCTCGGGGAAGTCACGCACGCTCGCGTATCGCGTTGCGCGCCTCGTCGCGGAAGATGAGCCTCCCGAGTCGATCATCGCCTTCACGTTTACCGAGAAGGCGGCCGAGTCGATCAAGCTCCGCATCGGCACCGCGCTGGCGGCGGCGGAGCTTGAGCCGACCGTCCTCGGCGCGATGTTCGTCGGAACGATCCACGCCTGGTGCAAGGGCATCCTCGGGGAGATGGACGCCCGCTACCGTCAGTTCGAGGTTCTCGACGACAATCGGCTCAAGCTTTATCTGATCTCGCGCTACGGCGAGCTTGAACTCTGGGATCGACTCCAGAACACCGGCCGGGGCAAATACTTCGCGGTTGTTCGCGAGGTGGCGAATGCCTGGAAGCTCGTCAACGACGAGATGATCGACCTCGCCGCCGTGACTGCGGAGGACCCCGATCTGGGGGCGGTCCTCCAGAACCTTCAGACCGCCTTGGACCGGGACTGCTTCATCGACTTCTCGCAGATGATCCGCACCGTGGCCGCGGCGCTGGGGAACGGGGACCCCGGCGCATGTGCGGCCCTCGAGCAGCTCCGCCACCTTCTCGTTGACGAGTACCAGGACGTGAACCCGAGCCAGGAGGCTCTGATCCGCTCGATGCGGGCCCAGGCGCAAACGTTGTTCGTCTGCGGCGACGACGATCAGGCCCTCTACGCCTGGCGTGGGGCGGATGTCTCGAACATCCTCCAGTTCACCGATCGACATCCTGAGGCAGCGGAGCACACGCTTGGACGCAACTTCCGCTCGACGCTGGCGATCGTCGAGTCCGCCGATGCGTTTGTGATCGCAGAGCTTGGACCCGCGCGACTCGCCAAGGACCCTGAGGCCGAGCCCACGGATCAACCCCGCGATCTGCGACGACTGTGGTTCGACAACCGCGCCGATGAGGCCGAGTGGGTTGCGGACCGGATCGCAACGCTACTCGGGACGGCATATCGGGAGCAGAGCGGGCGAATACGGGGACTTACCCCCGCCGACCTCGCGATCCTCATGCGTTCGACGAAGATGCCCGAGCCGTCCGGGGGGCCACCTCGCCACGCGGCCTTCACGGATGCGTTGTCGGCGAGGGGCATCCCGTACTCGCTGGAGGCTGGCGGCAGCATCTTCGACCGACCGCAGGCTGCGGTGCTCCGCGATTCCTTCGAGTTGCTTCGGAAGGGGCAGCCGAAGCGGGACGATGCCAAAGCGTTCTTCGACGAACACGTACTCCCGGCATATCCAGAGGCGGACTTCAACGCCTTCGTGAACGTGCTTGCCTCGTGGGCGAGGGAGATTCACGGCCCCACCTCAGACTCGGGGGCAGCACGCAGGCGTGTGTATCCGCAGCAGCTTGTTCACGATCTGCTCGACGCCTTCGGCATACAGAAAACCGACCTGGATGCCGGGACGATGGCGGACATAGGTGCTTTCAGCCGCATGATCCAGGATGCCGAGTCGGTCTATCTGAGCATCGACTCGTCGGGGCGTTTTGGGCAGATTCTCAACTTCCTACAGCAGGTCGCGCGCGACGGCTACGACACCGGTACCGACGATGTTCTCGCCCGTCCGGACACGGTCACGGTCTCAACGATCCACAAAGTGAAGGGGCTGGAGTTCCCAGCCGTCTTCATCGTGGATATGGAGAACAGGCGCTTCCCGAGGAGAAAAAGCGACTACAAGGGCTGGCTGCCGGCTGGGCTTGTCAAAGACGCAATCGACCGCGGGGCCTATCGCAGCACTCCGGAGGAGGAGGCCCGCCTTTTCTACACGGCCATGACCCGCGCCGAGCGCTACCTACACACCAGCGGCGCGGCGCACCTTCCCGGTGGAAGTCAGACTCAGCGGCCATCCAAGTTCACGCAGCGGCTCGCCCACGACGAGCTCACGGAGGACCGAGACGGGGTGCCGGATGGCCTCACGGACGCAACGCCTGAACGCCGTATCGACGAGACGGTGCTACCGACGACCTACTCAGACATCCGCTACTACCTCGGTTGCCCGCGCGATTATCTGTTCCGTAAGAGCTACGGCTTCTCGCCGCCCATCACGGACCTTTTCGGCTTTGGGCTGACTGTCCACGCGGCACTGGGGAAGCTTCACGAGCGCTTTCCCAGTGCTCACCCGTCGCAGGAGGAGGCGGAGTCGGTCGCACGGGAGCTGTTCCATCTCAAGCACGTGCCCGAGAGCCGCGATCCCGAGCGGCCAGGACCCTATGAGCGGGCTCGCGACAGTGCGGCCGACATACTCCGAACCTACGCCGAGACCTACGGCTCCGACTTCGCTCGTACGCGCAAGGTAGAGGTCCGCTTCGAGATTCCGTTGCAGGACGCGGTGATCTCCGGCTCGATCGATCTCATGCTCCACGAGGACGAGAACGGCGAGATCTTGGATGCTCAGGTCATCGACTTCAAGTCGATGGAGGGCGGAGACGACCCGGAGCTCAACCCGGCCCTCGACTGGACGACCCTGTCGCTGCAGGTTCAGCTCTACGCGAAGGCCGCCCGCGAGATTCTCGGGGAGAATGCCCGAACGGGCAGCGTCCACCTCCTCAAGGACAACCAACGAATCGACGTTCCCGTTGACGACGAGGCGGTTGCGGCGGCGGTGGAGAACGTCGAGTGGGCCGTGGGGCGCATCCTCGACGGTGACTTTCCGATGCGACCCCACCCCGACAAGTGCGGCGCCTGCGACTTTCGGTCGATCTGCCCCAAGCAGGTCGAGGATTTCAAGACGGACGACCAACCTCCGCCTCTGAGGGTTCCCGGAGAGGCGGAGGGGAAAATCGTCAATGCGTTCGATATCGAAGCCGTCAACCAGTAGCGCCCTACGCGGACGATGCCGGTGAACGTCGAATCAGGTGCTCTCCGGGGATATGGCCTAAAGCACCCTGTCGGGGGGCCTGAGGAAGGTGTGCGTGCCGCTACTCTCCTGCAGAGGTTGCGATCTCGACGGCCCTATCACTTTCAGGCTGCGAATCTTGGACTTCAAGGAGGAGGTACCGGCTTGCGCCGACCCCCTTCGTGAAGCGCTCGACATCGAACTCGGCAGGACGCACGTACCAGCATTGGGCAAAACGAAGCGCCGAAGAGGCGGCCGCACATGCGACTGCATGCAACTTCGACCCGGTCAACCCTAGCTCGAAATCAAAATTTCCATGCGCGTAGTAGCGCTGATAGTGGCCAGCTATGAAATCGAGCGTCCCGACGAGGTCATCTGATGGAAGTTCGACAGACATGGACGAATGGAAGTTTTTCGTCGCTACTTCGGCGGCGAGCCGGGCCAGCCGCGAACGGGGCGTGTCGGAGGCAGGCACGATTATGTCCACGCGGTCGTAGTCGCGCTCGTCCAGCAGTGACATAAGGCGCTCATGCTTCGGTGAGGCGGCGGCACAGAGAAGTCTCTGGCGACCGTCGTCTGAATCCGTGCTGAGAAGCTTGTCGAACGTATACGGACGAGCCTCCCCCGTGAGAACTTTCCCGAGAGCGTCGAGAAGAGCGTAGGCATCGCCCTTCTCGTCAGCATCAAGCACACGCGAGATCTCCTCGTTGAGCGGATAGTGAACCTCGGCGGCCGTGTGAGCGACAACTACTCGCCCATCGCGGCGGAGCAGTCTTCGAATCGTGTCGAAGATCACTGGCTTGGCTAGGCCGGTCACGTCAACAAGCGTTATTCCCGACGGCAATGACAGGCCATTTGCTACCGCTTCGCGATAGCCAACGAGCGCGAGGTCATCTATCGAGGAGCGCGCAACCCTCTCCACCTCCGGTCCGTGTCCTTCGAGGTCGTAGGACACGAGCACGCCACGCGGAACGCGCACCGCCTCCCGAAGCCGGTTCGCGGATACGAGCGTTCGCTCCTCAAAACCCCGACCAAGAACGAGTGACTCAATGTCCAGGTCCACCAGTTCATTGCTGTTCAGCTCTCTGATCTGAGGCATACGTTCCCGCGCGAGGTCGGGAACCTCCTCCTCAGGAACTTCTTCATCTTCGGCGACCTCGAAAAGCGTCTGGGGTCGCGGTTTCCTTTCGGGTGTGGTGATGCTTTCCGTGGTGTCCCCGACGACATCACCATCAATCTTGGTAGCCGGTTCTGGTTGGTCCGCTGAGGCATCGCTGTCGCGGCCCCCGGTGCTTGGGCCGGCTCCGTTGGTTGAGCCGGTGAGATTGCGGATAAGGATCTCCCGCGTCTTATCTGGTTTGGAGAGCCATTCCTCCAAGTCGGAGCCCGACAACTCGAATCGATCGCGCAGGGAAAGTCCGATGAAGTTGGAGAGACCGAAAAGCTTGCGGTAGGTGAGTACGAACTGGGTAATAGGATTCGAGTCCCTCGTCTTGGTGCGGGGTGCGTCAGGGCCCGCCTCTAGGACGAACACCCCAGCATCCATGAGCTCGCGGAGCCGCTCCAACTGTGCATCCTGGTCGCCAGAAGTAACGCGTACGTAGACAGTCGAGTACTGACGGAGCCGCGCCGACCCTCCGTGCTCATCGGTTTGAGTTGCCGACTGCATCAGTAGATCATGCGAGGCCTCGGCGAAGCCGAGGGCGAAGTCCTTCAAAATCCCTGCGCGTCTGCTCAGGTGATAAAGGCGGCGCGAGCAGTACTCTTGGAAGCAGGCGGACTGCACCTTGGGATCAACTGGGATCGCTTCAATCCTGCCAGCGCGCGACAGGATCAACTCGTAGATCGAAATGACGTCCCCGATGTCTCCGACGCATACGGCTGCGAGAGCCGTCATTCCGTGGTATACCGCCTTCTTCTCAGGGGCCGCCTTCGAGGTGGAGGCGATCGTTCGCGCAATTTGCTCAAGGGTGGTGTCGCCGACAATCTCGTCGGGAGTCTGGGACGGATGGCGGGGGAACTGACGGGCTCGTGCGCGCAGCACCTCGGCGATGAACTCCTTCCCCGCGCGGCCGGCATCCTGTCGAAGGCGTTCATTAATCCTTGCTCCTAGATCGAAGGTCTCATAGTCGCGTCCGGCGCGCGCCTTCTCGACAAGACCCGGCGACTTGAGGACCAACTCAAGCGTCTGCGCCTCGGTCGTTACCTTGAACGCGCAGGACTCATGGTTGAAGAGCAGGGTCGAGACTAGGTCGCGGATTGCCTCCTCGTGCAGATGGCGCGTCGAGACGTCATCGAGAAGAAAATAGACGCGCGAAGAGACCCACATCGGCGAACATGCGAGCACGGCCTCTGCGAGCCTGGGGAACGCGACAGTTGGGTGCGCCAGCAGGGTGTGCTTCGACTCGCCCCTCTCAAGCGACATCTGCATCTGCTGTAGCTTCTGCTCCAGGACCAGTTCGGAGTCGACGCCTTGGACCTCCGTACCTTCCACGAATGCGCCAACAGTCTCAGCAATCGTTCGTGAGGCGCCCGGCGTGACGGAGGGGGTCTCCGACTGAATCTCGCGCAGGTGCCGTAGCGCCCGCAGCGCCTCGCGTGCGTAGGCAAGGAACAGGCGTGAATAGGGCTCGTGGAGGGTTGCACTCGGGCTGCCAAGCCGATCAAGCAACCTCGTACACGAGATGTAGAGGCCCACATATCCGTCTTCGGCGAGAGCGCCAGCCGCCGGAGCACCGCTTTCATCCTCCCGTTGCTTGGCGACGCTGGCTCGGGAATGGAACTGCAAAGAGCGCAGGAGAATCGTCTTGCCGCACCCGCGCATCCCGGTGATTACCTGTGGTCCGGCGGCCTCAAGCTCCGCCTGCCATCCGCCCGGGTCCACGAAAAGCTGCGGTACAAACCAAGCGCGAAGCGTCTGGGCGTTATAGGACTCGTCGAAGGACCGAAGCCCGCCGGTCGGTTTGGACTTCCCCCGCTTCGGGCGACACTTCAGGGCTTGACGGTTTCTTCTTCTGAATCTTTATCTATAGAGATCTTCTCGAACTCCCTCGGAGAGAGATAGCCGAGTGTGGAGTGCCTCCTCTCGCG
>Ga0299914_10002354_pt1 | contig 12995 bp, 10 predicted proteins | sample RVTome_10_FD_201361 | JGI IMG/M metagenome (GOLD analysis project Ga0299914, IMG submission 201361) | Soil microbial communities from uranium-contaminated site in the Upper Colorado River Basin, Wyoming, United States - RVT153D57 (version 2) ...
AGATGAGTTAAACAGCCCTCGCAAACGGCGGCAGCGAGAGAACAGCCGCGAACCCATTCCCTGGTTATGGTTGGGGCTGGGTGTTATTGTAACAATTGTTGCCATTTTTGTGGCAATTTCTCTGGCGAATGCTTTTTTGTCCAGAGAGCCGTTGGTGACTTCGCTGCCCACGCCCACTATTCTCCGGCTAACGGCCCCGGCGACGGCCGTACCTTCACCCACTTCGTCGCAGCCGTCGCCAACCCCCATTCCAACTTTCACACCCCGGCCGACGCCGGATCTGTCCATTCCCCCGGAAGAGATCACGGTCGGCTTTTATGCAGAGGTTGCCAATACAGACGGCATTGGGGTTAGTTTGCGGGGCGGCCCCAGCACCGATCACGGCCGATTGTTCACCGTTCCGGAGGGAACAATCGTGCTGGTGATTGACGGCCCGCAAACGGCCAACGACTTTACCTGGTGGCGGGTGCGGCTGGATGATGATTCGATGGGCTGGGTGGCCGGCGATTTTATTATTCCGGCGGCCGAACCGGATGGGGGTGGGGCGGTTGAAGAAGAAGGGGAATAAGAGATTAGACTTTTGTGATTGATGAGGCTGGACAATTCAGGATGAAACGCCGGACTGCTTCAAAGGTGGTAGGCGTTAATCAAATTCTTTGCCCTTTCTCTTTGCTGTCTATCCCAGGTAATCAAATCTTCGTTTAACGCTACTGCCAGAGCCACATAAATTGAATCACAGCCCCTAATCTTATAATCTGCGGCAATAACGGCTGATCTGCTCGCTAGAGGAATCGTTACAGGGAAAAGATTACAATATTTAGCACTCAATAGATTTTGGACAAGCCTTATTGCCAGGCCAGGTTGTCCATAGGCTCTGCCTAGTGGAGCGGCTATCTCACTAAGTATAATAGTCGGCGAAGAAAAATGATTTCCTGCCTTAACTAGCGAAACCAACCATGAAATGCTGGCTCTGTGATTCTTATCGCTCTTCAAAAATGCTGCTAGAATGACACTGGCATCTACAACGGCCATTGGTTTTCTTCTTCACGCATCTCTTCAAGGATTTCGACGGCCGACCTCGCTTCTGGATTGCTTTCATGAAGCAATCGACCAATTTCCAACATTTCCTCCAAAGACGCCAGTGCTTCTTGAAGCTCTTGTTCTTTGGGTTTTTCCTCATTTATTGGCCGGAGTACCGCTACAGGACGGCCGTGATGGGTAATGATATATTCGGCCGCTTCTTCACGCACCTGGCGCACAATGTCGGACACCTGATTTTTTAGTTCGCGTATACCAATTTCTTTTGTCATATACTGCTCCTAACAAACTTTTGTGGCCACATGATAGCCACAAATTTATTCCTTGTCAAGGCAAGGTGAAATCCATCAAATGCATTCGCCTTTAGGTCAAAAAATCAGTATAGTTAAGATATGGCAAAGTCAAAATTATCTTTAACGTTCCTCCTCATAATCCTCCTTTTCCCATCCCTGGCCTTCGCCCAAGACGACCCGGCTTTGCAGCTTAGCCTGAGCCGGGATAATGGCTATGGGCTGGGCAACCAGATGCAGGGACACTTCTCCTATCGGGTCAGCGGCCCGGATGATCTGGTACGGGTTGAGTATTCGATGGATGGGGAAGTTATCGGTGAATCTACGGCCGAACCGTTCCGCTTCCGTTTCGTCACCGATAATTTTGAATTGGGCATCCATGAGATGTCGGCCGTCGGCTATACGGCCGATGGTCAAACAGTTGAATCCAACGTTATACGGGGCGATTTTGTCTCGCCCCAGGTGACAAACAGATTTGTGATTGGCGTCGTCGGCTTTGCGGTAGTCGTTGTTGCGGCCCGTTTTCTGTTTTTTAGAGACCGCTCAGGCAAAGCGAAGAAAGGGTATGGCGCTTTTGGGGGCGTGGTTTGCTCCAATTGCAAACGGCCGTTTGCCGGTCATTGGTGGGCCTTGAATCTGCTGGCGGCTCGATATGACCGCTGCCCCCACTGCGGCAAATGGCAGGGGACTCGTGTGGCAACGGCCGACCAGTTGGCCGAGGCAGAAGCCTATGAAGCATCGTTAGGTAGGGGTGCGCCCGCCCCTGATGATGAAACGGATGCGAAAGAGAAACTTCGCAAGCAGCTTGAAAACTCCCGTTTTGAGGATACATAGGTATGGATCTGGAAGTGCGTATAAAGCAGTTACGGCATGAGATAGAGTTTCATTTATATCGCTATCACGTCCTGGATTCCCCCGTAATCAGTGACGCGGAATATGATGCTCTGTACCAGGAACTGCTCCAATTAGAGCTGGATAATCCCGAACTGGTGACGCCTGACTCGCCCACCCAGCGGGCCGGGGCGGAGCCGCTGGATGCTTTTGAAAAGGTGGCCCACCCGGCCCCCATCCTCAGTTTGAGCAATGCCTTTAACGTTGAAGATTTGTTTGCCTGGCGGATGCGAATCGGCCGACTTTTACCGCAAGATACCGAAGCAGACTATGTGGTTGAGCCGAAGATTGACGGCCTCTCGGTGGTATTGACTTATCGGGACGGCCGTTTCGTCCAGGGCGCGACCAGGGGCAACGGCGAAGTGGGAGAGGACATCACCGTTAATTTGCGAACCATTCACTCCCTGCCCAAGCGGATTCCCCTTGATCCGAAAACCGAAGTGCAGCCGCCGCCTTATCTGGTGGTGCGGGGCGAAGTCTTCTTCCCCATTGATAAATTTGAAGCCTTGAACCAGCGCCGATTGGAAGCGGGCGAGCCGTTGTATATGAATCCTCGTAATACGGCCGCCGGGTCGCTGCGACAGTTAAACCCGAAAATGACGGCCGCCCGGCCCTTGACCCTCTACTGCTACGACTTCATTGCCTGGGAAGACGGCCGCGTGCCGGACAACCAGTGGGAGCGGCTGGCATTGTTACGCGAGTTGGGGTTCCCGGTTTCCAAAGATGTCTACCACTGCTCAACATTGGAAGAGATTGCCGAAATTTACGAGAGCTGGATTGAGAAGCGGAACGAGATTAATTACGAGATTGACGGCGTTGTCGTTAAGATAAATAACCAACCGCTGGCCCAAAGTCTGGGCTTTGTCGGCAAAGACCCGCGTGGGGCCATTGCTATGAAGTTCCCGGCCCAGGAAAAGACGACGAAGCTGTTAGAGGTAGTGGTCAATGTCGGCCGAACCGGCGTCCTGGCTCCCAATGCCGTTTTGGAACCGGTCGAGATTGGCGGCGTGGTGGTCCAGAATGCCACTTTACATAACTACGACGAAATCAAGCGCAAGGACATCCGTGTCGGGGATACGGTGCTGGTAAAGCGGGCCGGGGACGTCATTCCTTACATCATCGGGCCGGTTCTGGAACTGCGGGATGGGAGCGAACAGGTTATTGAGCCGCCGGAGAAATGTCCTTTCTGCGGCGAACCGGTGCTGCGGATTCCGGGGGAGGTCGCCATTTACTGCGACAATGCCGCCTGCCCGGAACAGTTGGTGCGGCGGGTGGAGTATTTTGTCGGCCGCAGCGCGATGGACATTGACAGCTTCGGTTCTCAAACGGGGGCGCTGTTGATTGAACAAGGGCTTATCCATGATGTGGCTGACATTTATTTCCTGAACCGGGATGACCTGCTGGCTCTGGAGGGCTTTAAGGATAAGAAGGTGGATAACCTGTTGGCCGGTCTGGAAGCCAGCAAACAACGGCCGCCGGAGCGTCTGTTGACCGCACTGGGTATTCGTTTTGTGGGTAATGTCGTGGCCGGGCTGCTGCTGGATGTGTTGGGCAGTATTGACGCCATTGCAGCCGCCGGTCAGGAGCGGCTGGAAGCGATAGAGGGGGTCGGGCCGCAAACGGCGGCGGCCGTCGTGGCCTGGTTCGATGAGCAGCCCAACCGCCAACTGCTGGAAAAGCTTCGCGCCGCCGGACTGCGCTTTGAAGTTGAGAAGCAGCAGACAAGCGGCCCGCAGCCCCTGGCCGGATTGACCTTTGTTATTACCGGAACGCTACCGTCGCTTTCCCGCGATGAGGCTAAGGCGTTGATTGAACAATACGGCGGCAAAGTGACCGGTTCGGTCAGCAGCAAGACCGATTATTTGCTGGCCGGCGAAGCGGCGGGGAGTAAGCTGGATAAGGCCCAAAAACTCGGCGTGCCAATCCTGGACGAGGGCCAACTGCGGGAAATGCTGGCCTGAGATGGCTGAATTTTTCAATGTGCTGCCCCCTGACGAAGCGCGGGCGCTGTTGTTTCACCATTTAACCCAAACCCTGCCACCGGAAACAATATTAACCGAAGGAGCCTTGGGCCGGGTAACGGCCGAAGCCCTCTACGCCCCCCATGCCCTGCCCACCTTCCGGCGCAGCACGATGGACGGCTTTGCAGTTCGGGCGGCCGATACCTTTGGCGCGTCAGCCTCTTTGCCCGCTTTTTTGACCGTTGTGGGGGAGGTCGGGATGGGAGTGGCGGCCGATGTCTCCCTGGCGGTAGGCGAGGCGGCCGTTGTCCACACCGGCGGCATGATTCCTGAAACGGCCGATGCCGTCGTCCAGGTCGAATGGACGCAGGCGATGGGCCAACCGGGGCAGTTCCCCTATGAAGTAGAGGCGCTGAAGGCCGTTGCCGGAGGGCAGAATGTCCTCCAGGTCGGGGAGGATGTGCGGCAGGGGGATGAGATTTTACCGGCCGGTCATCTATTACGGCCGCAAGATTTAGGCGGCCTGCTGGCCCTGGGGATCACGGAAGCGGCCGTTTCCCGGCAGCCTCGCGTGGCGGTCATGGCAACCGGCGATGAGGTCGTTGCCCCTTCGGAAACGGCCGGGCCGGGCCGGATTCGGGATATTAACAGCTACACCATCGCGGCCCAGATTCGACAGGCAGGCGGCATTCCGGTATTGCAAGGCATTGTACCGGATAAGTTAGAGGCCTTGAAAACGGCCGCCGCCGCAGCCCTGGCGGAGAATGATATGCTGGTCATGTCGGCCGGTTCCTCCGTCAGTGTCCGGGATATGACAGTACAGGTCATTGACGGCCTGGGGAAACCGGGCGTTTTGCTGCATGGGGTGGCAACCCGGCCGGGAAAACCGACCATTGTGGGGGTAGTTGGCGGAAAATTGGTACTAGGGTTACCCGGCAATCCCGTTTCAGCTATGATACAATTTGATATGTTCGGGGTTCCGGCCGTCTGGCGGGTGCAGGGCTTGCATTCTCCCCCGCGACGAGGTATTGTAAAGGCCAAAGTCAGCCAGAATATTGCCAGCGAGTCTGGGCGGGAAGATTATGTTCCGGCCCGATTGGAAGAGACGGCCGATGGCTTAACAGCAGTGCCAATTTTTGGAAAAAGCAACCTAATCTACACCCTTGTTAATGCAGACGGTATTCTAAAAGTGCCGATTAATAAAAGCGGATTGGAAGCAGGTGAAGTGGTCGAGGTACGGCTTTTTGACTAAAGAAAAAACAAAACAGACGCCAATTGATCCGAAAGAAGCCAATGTTCTGGTTGTCGAAGACAATCCGGCCAATTTTGCTTTAATGGCTCGCTTGCTGGCTTTTACCGGCATCGGCAGTTCCGAGTGGAAGACCAGCGGCTGGGGAGTGGTTGACTTTGCCGAGAAGATGGGCCGGGTTGACCTGGTTCTGATGGATTTACGGCTGCCGGTTGAAGATGGTTACGACGCCCTGCGCCAGGTACGGGGCAGCGATAAATTGAAAGACACCCTGGTCGTTTTGGTCACAGCGCATGGGAGCTACGAAGAGATGGAGCGGGCCAGAGCAGCGGGCTTTGACGGCTTTATTGCCAAGCCGTTGAGCGTGCGAGATTTCCCGGAGCAGATTCGGGCCATTTTACGGGGGGAGGCAGTTTGGGCGGCGGATAGCAAAGCCTGAAAACATCCAATTCTTAACTTGACAGGCGAATACCTCTAGGCGCACAATGTACGTGCATGAACTACTTTGCATATGCACGGAGGTTCAATGAAATCAGTTACACCGACGCAATTGAGAGCAGATATTTACAACCTTTTAGATGAAGTATTAGAGACCGGAATTCCTCTTGAAATCAAAAAAGGGGACAAGAAGTTGAAAATCGTATCTTTGGAGACGGTGGATAAATTTCAGAATTTAGTATCACGACCGGATGTTGTCAAAGGCGATCCAGAAGAGCTGGTTGAAATTAGTTGGGAGAACAAGGTGAAACTTGATTTACCTTGATACCCATTTCTCGTTTCAAAAGACAGATCCGTCCTTGCAAATTATCCATATGCAAGATGGTAGAAAACGTTATAAAAAGTTTCGTCATACCAACAATACTTATATCTACTTTTTTGTTTATGTTGTTGGTTTCTTGCGACACTGCTTCTGAATCAGTATCGGCCGTACCTACTACTTCACCTGCTGTATCAAGTAGCGGTACGCTTTTTCCCTCTCTCACAGCAACTCAAACAAAGGCTGTCTCGCCAACACCAGTTCAGACCCAACAACCAACCCAAGAGCCAACGGCCGTGTCAATCACGCCAACCACTTCTCCACCTGCTTCTAATACCCCAATTGCCATGCCTGAGGTTCTGCCTGGTTCCATATATCGTATTAATCTTTCATCCACAGGTATAGAAGCGAATGATACGAGCGAAGGAGTCAGCATTAGCGAGGACGGCAATAAAGTAGCTTTTGTTTCCTTTGCCAGCAATTTGGTTGAAAATGATGCAAATGATAACTGTACCAGTCTTTCCGGCGATCCCCGAAGTTGTACTGATGTTTTTGTTAAAGATTTACTTACAGATGAAATAATGCGAGTAAGTGTCTCAAACAATGGTTTACCAGGAAATAGAGACAGTGGGATAATATGGGAGTGGGGCAGCCATACCAGCATAGCATCGGGCGAACCTTATATTGTTTTTCACTCTGATGCCGACAATCTTGTTCCGGGTGTTGCTTCCAGAAGTTCATACTTGTTCGATATGGAATTGAATCAAATTCAGCTTGTCAGCAGTGGCGGCGCGTCTCTGGAAACCAATGTTTACAGTATTAATCCAGTCATATCGGCAGACGGCCGTTTTATAGTCTTTCAATCAAACAACCCGGATTTGGTCGAAAATGATACCAATGGTGTTGACGACATTTTTCTCTACGATGTGCAAACAAAACAAGTGGAACGGATTAGCGTAGGAGTAGGAGGAGAACAAGCCAACCATGCCAGCGGGTTACGGTATCCGGCAACCATATCAAACGATGGACGATTTGTAGCATTTGTATCGGAGGCGGATAACTTAGTTCCAAATGATAACAACAATCTACCTGATGTCTTCTTGTATGACCGCAATCTTCAAGAAACAATTCGCATCAGTACGAATAAGGTAAATGACCAACTTGGCGAATCTAACGGCGCGAGTACCCACCCTTCGATTTCAGCAAACGGACAATTCGTCGTATTCCAATCGGACGCAAACAACCTGATTCAAAACGACATGAATGATGCTGTGGATATTTTCTTGTATCATGTAGCTACAGAGCATATAGAACTTGTAAGCGTTAGTTGGGAGGGCGGTTTGGCCGCCGGCAGTAGTGGTAATCCTGATATTTCATCCAACGGCCGCTGGATAGCTTTTTCGTCGGAAGCGGATAACCTGGTTCCCTATGATACGAACAATGTAACTGATGTTTTTATCTATGACACCGATACAGGGCGTACTGTTAGAGTAAGCGTAAATAATGAGGGCCAGGAGGGAAACCATGTAAGCCACTCTCCTGCCATATCTGCTGACGGAAGTAGAATTGCCTTCGTATCCTTAGCTTCCAATCTGGTGCCTAATGATTCAAATGAAAGATGGGATATTTTTGTACGGGATTTAGATTCGGTATGGGATTAAGAAACGGGTACAAATCTATCGCTTTGTAGGTGGTAATACCGGATTTCCGGCCGTTCCAGATAATACACCCAACCGTGCAGTGACAACTTTTCATTTTCCAGCCGCTCCCGGATGAAGGGGTAGCTTTCCAGGTTGCGGAGTTGGTGGACGACGTTGCGTTCGACGATGGCCTGGTGGCGTTCGGCCGGGCTGTCAGCCCCCTTTTCCGGCGTGCTGAATCCATCTACCTCTCGTTGGGCAGGGCGGGCCAGGTCCAGCCAACGGGATAGGGCGGGACGACGGCCGAGATCAAGCTCTTGATCCAACGCCATTATGCCGCCGCAGTCGGTATGGCCGCAAACGATGATATGGGGAATCTCTAAATCCAGCACCGTGAATTCCAGGACGGAAACAATACCGACCTCTGTTTGCCAGTAGGGTGGAACAAGGTTAGCGATGTTGCGGAGCATAAAAAAATCGCCCGGTTTGCCCCCCAGCAACTGCTCCGGCACAACCCTGGAGTCGGAACAGCCGATGAAGAGGGCCGAAGGATATTGGCCGACTTCGGCCAGTTCTTGAAGAAGTTGGCGGTTATTTGAAAAGAATTTTTGTCGGGCCGGTTCTGTCTTGTGGAGTATTTGATCCATGAGTTGAGTAGTTGATTCGTTGATTGGTCGTTATCTTTATTACGTCGTTTCTTTAGGTGTGGTTGCGGCCGATTCAACAGGCTTCTTTTGCTTTTGCCGGATGGTGGAAAGAATGTAAATCGGCGCCCCCAGCAGGCTGGTGAGTCGTAGGACGAGAAAGACCAGGATGGCAATGGCAAAGGCCGAACCCGCCTCGACCCCAGCCCCGGCAAAGAGCAGGGGAGCCATGAATTCCCGGACGCCCAATCCGCTGACGGAAGGAACCAATAGGGCGACGGAGAGGATCGGCACAACCAGGAGGTAGTAAAAGTAGGAGATATCTACCCCAATGGACAAGCCGGTGATATACCACCAGGCCGCCAGAAACAGATTAAAGATGGTTGAAACGACCAATGCTCCCAGGATAGCCCGCCAACCGGAACCCTGAACGGCTTGCAGCACTTTGGCAACCGGGCCATCGCCGATTGGGGAAAGTTTAGCCGGCAGCCGGCGGCCGAAGCGGCGAATGAGGCTGCCTTCCAGGAAGATGAGGCCGCCGGTGATGCCGATGATGGAGACGGCCGTTACCAGCCAGAACAGATCTTGGGGGAAGTCGGGCGGCCGAAACGGCAGAGCCAGCAGCGCCATGACAAAGAGCATCAGCAGCCCGGTCAGCCGGTCCACAATGACCGTTCCGGCAGCAATATTGGCCGGTACGTCGCGGGCAACCTCCATAATCCGAACGGCGTCGCCCCCAAAGCCGCTGGGCAGGAAGGCGTTGAAGAAGTTGCCCACAAAGTAAAGTTCTACCAGACGGCCGAAAGAAATCTGCACCTTCAAGCCGCGCAGCAGCAGCAGCCAGCGGTAAGCTCGCAGCACCAGGCTGGCCGTTGAAATAATAAAAGCCACTGCCAGCCAGCCCCAACGGACGTCGGCCACAGCCTCCCCAATATCTTCCAGCGGGACGGTCAGAAGGACGTAGCCCAGCCCTACGACGGTGACAACGATTTTCAAAATGGTTAACAGATGTTTTCGCATTAGGGGGATTCTATTCTAAAGTTGGGGATTTCTCAATTGGTTGATTGGTTGATTGATTGATTGGGTTGATTGGTAATTGGGTAACTGGCCGGAACCGGCCAATTACCAGCGGTGTCTTTTACCGCCAATTACCCAATTACATAATTACCGAACCTTCACTTATAATCGGTTGCTATGATGCGGATTTCTCGTTTCCGGCCGTTTGAGCGGACGGCACAGGCAAGGTGGTTGGTGGTGGCGGCCGTTTTGTTGTTCTTTTTTCTGGCTCTCAGCAGCCTGGTCGATGACAGCCCCACGATGGACGAACAAAATCACCTCGCTCGCGGGCTGGCCTTTCTGCGAACCGGCGACCCCCGGTTAAGTTTGGAACACCCGCCCCTGGTCAACAGCCTCAGCGCCCTGCCCCTCTTAACCCTGCCCGACATTCGCCTGCCCCTTGATCATCCCAGTTGGAACCAGCCCCAGGGCTGGTACGCCTTTGCTGAACAGCTTTTATGGGTTTACAACCGGGATACCACCCGCATGATTTTCCTGGCCCGGCTGCCGGTTGTCTTTCTAACGATGGGATTGGCGCTGGCCGGCTTTCACTTTGCCCGCCGGATGTGGGGCCGGTCGGCCGGTTTGACCGCCTTTTTACTGCTCTTGTTTGACCCCAATGTGATGGCGCACGGCCGTTACACCACGACCGACATCGGCGGCACGCTCTTTCTATCCCTGGCGGCCTTCTTATTGTGGCGCTGCTGGCGGGAAGAAGGCTGGCGATGGCGATCGGTCTTGACGGCCGCTTTGGGCTTGGGTCTGGCCTTTGGCAGCAAGTTGTCCACCCTCTCCTTTGTGCCGATTTTTGGGCTGCTGGCCCTGCTGCCGCTCTATGACCAGCCCTGGGCCTTAAAGGACGCCGTTCGACGGTTGGGCCAGTTTCTGCTGGCCGGGCTGCTCTCTATCTTAGTCGTCTGGGCCATCTTCGGTTTTCAATGGGGGTCGTTTGCTTTTCAGACCCCGCCTTTTGACAGTTGGAACGGCCGTAACGGGCCAATGCCCACCTTCTGGGCCGGAATTGAGCAGATTGCGGCCCTGAGCGGCGGGGGACGGCCGACCTTCCTGCTGGGCCAATTTTCTACCGAAGGCTTTCCGGCTTACTTTCCCATCGCCTTCCTGGTCAAAACGCCGCTGCCGGTCTTGCTTCTCCTGCTGTCGGCCGTTATCCTGCTCCTCTACCGCCCAGAAACCCGCAAACGAGCGTTATTCCTCCTGGTTCCGGCCGTCCTATACTTCCTGCTCAGTATGCAAAGCGCCCTCAACATCGGCTACCGCCACCTCCTCCCCCTGCTCCCCTTTCTTTATATCCTTATCAGCGGCCTCTCCCCTATCCCATTACGTTTTACGTTTTACGCATTACGTATTCGTCCTCTTGTTGCGGTTTTGCTGGTCGCCCTGGTCTTTGTGAATCTTTGGATTTATCCTCACTATTTGAGCTATTTTAACCTGGCCGCAGGCGGGCCGGGAAATGGCGGCAATATTTTGATAGACAGCAACATTGATTGGGGCCAGGATTTGCTGCGGCTGCAAGAATGGATGGCGGAAAACGGGGTTGAGCAAGTCAAGTTGTCCTGGTTTGGTTCGGCCGATCCCGCTTATTACGGCCTGGACTACGAACCGCTGCCCGGCCTGCCGCGTCATTTTGATTTGTGGTGGGATGTGCCTTTTGACTCGGCCGATCCGGAACCGGGAATCTACGCCCTCAGCATCAGCAATTTGTGGGAGCTGCCCCTGGAAGATAAGGTCGTCTTTCCCTGGTTCCGGGCGCGGCAGCCGGATGATCGGGTAGGCTATTCGATTCTCATATACCGCGTGAATGAAGATGCTCCGGCGCAATAATAAAGCATTATTTCCGGCGATATTTATACTGCTGTTAATGTTCGGTCTGGCCGTTCACAGCCTGATGCAAAAATCACCGACCTTCGATGAACAGGGCTATATCACGCGGGGCTTGGGCTATCTGCGCGGCGAAAACCGCCACATGCGAATCGGCCACCCTCTGGGCCTTAATGCCCTGAATGCCATATTCCTGGTAGGGGATGAGAGCGTCAGACTGCCCACCGATGACCCCTCCTGGCAGGGAACGAGCTTTCACCGGCCGTCGGAGTTGTTCCTGTGGGAGATCGGCAACGACGTTGCCCATATCATGTTTCTGGCCCGCCTGCCGACTGTCTTTCTGGGGCTGCTGCTGGCGGCTCTGGCCGGTCGTTGGGCCAGGGAAATTGGTGGTAAGCGACCGGCCGTTGGCCTTTTCGCCCTCCTGCTCCTGGCCCTCGACCCCAATATCCTGGCCCATACCCGGCTGACGACCACCGACCTGGGGCTGGCGGCGGCAGCCCTGCTGGCCGGGTATCTATTGTGGCGTTACTTTCAGGAGCCTTCCTGGCGGCGGGCAGTTCTGGCCGGGGTTGGCTTCGGGCTGCTGCAAAATACGAAGTTCACGGCCGGATTATTCGTTCCCCTCTTCGCCCTGGTCATAGTAATCGGATTCCTGGTTTATCTAAGAAGCCAAACTGATCAACACCATTCACTAATCACCAATCACTATTCACTCCTTGCCAGACGAGTAGCTTTACCATTAGTCGTGGCCTTCCCCCTGGCCGCCTTCCTGACACTGTGGGCCGCTTACGGCTTTGACATCGGCACCCTGCCCCAATCGCTGCCGACCTTTAGCCAGTTGGGCGGCCGAACCCTCCCTCTCGCCCATCACCTGGAGCAGTTGTTGGATATTGGCGGCCGTCTTCAAGTCAGCACGCCCGCTTTCCTGCTCGGCAGCTACTCCGACAGCGGCTGGTGGTATTACTTCCCGGTAACGTTTCTCGTTAAAACCCCCTTGCCGCTGCTGATCCTGCTTGTTGGAGCGGTTGTTGTCACTGTCCGGCGGCTGGTTAGAAAAGAAGGGGAAGGGCTGCAATTACTCGACCTCGCGGCGTTGCTGCTTCCGCCGGTCGGTTATTTCGCCATTGCCCTGACAACCGAAATTAACCTCGGCTACCGCCACCTGCTGCCGGTGCTGCCTTTTATGGCGGTTTTTACAGCGGCCGTTCTCGTTCCGGCCGTTGAAAAGATCAGGCTCGGCCGATACGGTTTGGCGCTGTTATCCGTCTGGTTATTGGTGGTATCTTTGTGGATTGCACCCAATTTCCTGGCCTTTTTCAACATCCTGGCCGGGGGGCCGGATAATGGCTGGCGGCTGTTGGTGGACAGCAACCTGGATTGGGGTCAGGATTTGCCGAATCTAAAACTTTGGATGGACGAGAACGACGTAGATGAGGTCTGGCTGAGTTACTTTGGCGAAGCCCGGCCGGATTATTACAATATCGCCTATCGCGGCCTGGACAGCTTCCCGCCCCGGCTGATGAACCCCCAGGCCCGCCCCTTTTACCCCCCCAATCCCGCGCCCGGCGTCTATGCCATTAGCGCGACAACGTTGCAGGGGGTACACTTTAATAACCATGATTTATTC
>Ga0299914_10002357_pt1 | contig 12982 bp, 14 predicted proteins | sample RVTome_10_FD_201361 | JGI IMG/M metagenome (GOLD analysis project Ga0299914, IMG submission 201361) | Soil microbial communities from uranium-contaminated site in the Upper Colorado River Basin, Wyoming, United States - RVT153D57 (version 2) ...
GCGAATGACGTCGGCACCCTACACCGTCGCTCGGTCAGCGGCCACCGAACGCCATCCGACCATGGTGGTGGTCGCTGAACGCGATGAGCGCTCGCGTCACCGCAATTCGTGCGAACCCGTCGAGCTGGTACGCAGCGCGTCGACCGCCAACGTGCGGTCGACGACCGCGGTCGCCACATCGCCGAGGCGGCGGTTGTTGGCGCGGGCGTAGCCCCGCAACCACGCGAACGCCATGTCCACGGCCGCGCGCTCGGCCACCGCGCCCTTGGCCTGCTCGATCACGACCCGGGAGTTCAGGGCGCGCTGGAGCTGCTCGGACAGATCGCCGTCGCCGACTCGGGCCTGCGCGGCGCGCTCGAACGCTCGGACGATCACCGTGAGCTGCCAGTCCGGCGCCCGACGGGCACCCGGGTCGTACCGCCGGGGAATGTCATAGACGTCACCCCACCAGGCCGTCGCACCCCTCATCGCACCCCCGCGGCACTGTACCGCACGCCTGGTGCGCGACCTGGCGGCCTGCCCGACCCTGGTCGAGCCTGGTCAGGTCAACGGCCGGACCTCGTCGTGGTCGAGCGTGGCCAGGATGGCCTCGGCCAGCCGGCGGGCCGAGGCCGCGTCCAGCTCGACCGCCACCCGCTCGCCGGCGCCCCACACGTCGATGCACAGCGCGTGGTCGAGCGGTGCGTCCTGGGGATGGTCGAAGTACACGACAGCCCGGTCGGCACCGAACCACTCGTCACCCCCGTAGCCGCTGCCCGACACCTCGACGCTGGTCGTCACGTAGGTGCACATGTCACGCCCCGTCCAGGTGGGTGCCGAAGAACGCCCAGATCCGCTTCCAGCCGTCCTTGCTGGCGTCGAGGCGGTACGAGGGCCTGTCGACCGAGAAGAACGCGTGCCCCGCGCCGTCGTAGCTGTGGAAATCGAACGTCTTGCCGTGCCCCTCCAGCGCCTTGGCCATGGCCGCCACGTCGGCGGGCGACGGGGCGCGGTCCTCGACACCGAACAGTCCGAGCAGGGGGCAGCGCAGGCCGGCCGCGAGGCCCACGTCGGCCCGCCCGCCATAGCAGTCGACCGCGGCGTCGACGTCGAGCGTGCACGCCACCATGAATGCCTGGCGGCCGCCCGAGCAGTAGCCGACCACCCCGACCCTGCCATTGCTCTCGGGCCGGGCCCGCAGCGCGTCGATGGCTCCCTGGGCGTCGCCCAGGCACTGGTCGTCCGGAACGCCACCCGCGTCGCGGGCCGCCGCGGCCGCGTCGCCGGCTTTGGCGCCGGGTGCGTAGCGGTGGTGGAGGTTGGGCATGAGCGCCGCATAGCCGTACACGGCGAAGGTGCGGACGATCTCCTTGGAGGCCCGGTCGTAGCCCGGCATGTGGTGCAACACCACCACGCCCGGCTGGTCGTCGCCGTCGAGGGGATGGGCGAAGTAGGCCTCGATCTCGTCGCCACCGTGGCCGCTGATGGTTGTGGACTTGGCGATGATGCCGTCGGTCATGGGCATGGCTTAGCCGGAGACGGGCGGCCGGGGGAGGTCGTTCTCCCGTCCCGACGGGCGGCCAGCCCGGCGGGCGGCACTGGTTGCCCGACCCGGGCGGGGGTAGACAGCCGGCATGGACTTCGCCACCGTGAACCCCGCCACCGGCGAGACGGTCGCCACCTACCCCGCGCTGACCGACGCAGAGCTGGACGCCGCCATCGAGCGCTCGGCGCGCGCCTTCGCCGGATACCGCACGACCGGCTTCGCGGAGCGGGCCGGGTGGTCCCGGGCGGCCGCGGACGTCCTCGACGCCGAGCGCGACCGGATCGCGACCCTCATGACCACCGAGATGGGCAAGACGCTGGCGGCGGCCGGCGCCGAGGTCGAGAAGTGCGCCCGCACCTTCCGCTTCTACGCCGACCACGCCGAGGGGTACCTGGCCGACGAGCCCGTGGACCCCACCGAGGTGGGCGCCGGGCGGGCCTACGCCCGCTACCAGCCGCTCGGCCCGATCCTCGCCGTCATGCCCTGGAACTTCCCGCTGTGGCAGGTGGTCCGCTTCCTGGCGCCGGCGCTGATGGCCGGGAACACCGGGCTGCTCAAGCACGCCTCCAACGTCCCCGGCACCGCCCTGTTCCTCGAGGAGCTGGTGCGGCGCGCGGGGTTCCCGGACGACGTGTTCCAGACGCTGCTCATCGGCTCGGACCGGGTCGAGCCGGTGCTGCGCGATCCGCGCGTGCGGGCCGCCACGCTCACCGGCAGCGAGCAGGCCGGGCGGGCGGTGGCCGCCGTCGCCGGCGACGAGATCAAGCCCACGGTGCTCGAGCTGGGCGGCAGCGACCCGTTCGTGGTGACCGCCTCGGCCGACGTCGACGAGGCCGCCCGGGTGGCCGCCGTCGCCCGCTGCCAAAACAACGGGCAGAGCTGCATCGCCGCCAAGCGCTTCATCGTCGTCGACGCGGTGGCCGGCGAGTTCGAGCGCCTCTTCGTCGACCGGATGGCGGCACTCCGGGTGGGCGACCCCACCGACCCGAAGACCGACGTGGGCCCGCTCGCCACCGAGCGGGGCCGGACCGACGTCGAGGAGCTGGTCGCCGACGCGGTCGGGCACGGTGCGACGGTGCTGTGCGGCGGCGAGCGGCGCGCCGGCCCGGGCTGGTATTACCCGCCCACGGTCGTCACCGGCGTCATCGAGGCCATGCGCATGTTCCACGAGGAGGTGTTCGGCCCGGTCGCCAGCCTCCATCGGGTGCCCGACGCCGACGCCGCCCTCGCGCTGGCCAACGCCACCAGCTTCGGCCTGGGGTCGAACATCTGGAGCCGCGATCCCGACGAGCAGGAGCGCTTTGTGCGAGACCTCGACTCCGGCGCCGTGTTCGTCAACGGCATGACCACCTCGTACCCCCAGCTGCCGTTCGGGGGCGTGAAGCGCTCGGGCTACGGCCGCGAGCTCGGCGCCCACGGCATCCGCGCGTTCTGCAACGCGAAGAGCGTGTGGGTCGCCGGGCCTGCGGCCTGACCCGCCCTCAGGCGTCGGCACCGCTGGGTGAGCGGGGAGGAGGTTCGGCGTCAGGCCGCGCCACGACCGATCGTGAGGCCGCCTACCTGCGGGCGGCTCCTCGCGCCCGCTGAGCGCGTCAGATGCGTTCGAGGTCGGAGCCGTCGAACAGCGGCTCGACCCCGTGGGCGCTCACGTCGGCGCGCATCTCGTCGTCGCTCGGCGCGGGCTCCCCGCTGGCCGCCGCCGTGAGGATCGCCGGCAGCAGGCGGGCGTCGCTCGACGTGTTGAGGAACACCCGCGGGTCGGCCAGCACCCAGCGCACCGCCCGGGCCACTGCGCCGTCGTCGTCCAGTGGCTCGTACCAGCTGAACCGGCGGCCGTCGTAGCCGTCCGGCCAGCGGCGGCGGGCGACCGACTTGATGGTCTGCACCGCTACCCGCTGCCGAGCGCAGACGTCGAGCAGCTCGTCCACGTCGGCCCGGTACGCCGGGTCCTGCAGGGCCACGAAGCTGTAGGGCAGCAGCACCGAGTCGAACGGGAACCGCTCGAGGCTGCGCACGTGCATGCGGGCGATGCGGGTCCCATGCCCGGTCACCCCGATGAACCGCACCAGCCCCTCGTCGCGCGCCCGAGCCAGGGCCTCGACCGCGCCGCCGGGACCGTGCGCGAGGTCCCACTCCTCCGGCTCGACCAGGTTGTGGAGCTGGATCAGGTCGACCGAGTCGACCCGCAGCCGCTCGAGCGACCGCTCCAGCTCGACGCGGGCGGCGTCGCCGCGCCGTTCGCCCGTCTTGGTGGCGAGGAAGAACTCGTCGCGATGCCGGTCCATCCAGGGCCCGACCCGCAGCTCGGCGTCGCCGTAGCTGGCCGCCACGTCGATGTGGTTCACCCCGTGGGCGAGCAGCAGGTCGAGCAGCTCGTCGGCCCGCTCCTGGCGCATCGCCCCCAACGCAGCCGCGCCGAAGATCACCCGGCTGCTCGCGTGGTCCGTGCGACCGAACTCCGCCTGCGGAATCACCGTGCCGACCCTACCCGCCGGAGCACGGCACGCCCCGCTCTGCCGTTCGGTCGGCACGAGCACTGCGCCTGGTTCGAGCGCCCACGACGAGTACGGCCGGAGCTGACCGGCGCACCAGCCGGCGCGGCGCGAGACTGTGCACGTGTCGAGGGCGGTCGTCTGGGCGTGCGCAACGCTTCTCGCGACCGGATGTGCGAGCGAGACGACCCCTCGACGGTGCGACCCCGTCCACCCAGGCCACGGTCGTCGCGACCGCCGACGGCGCAGGAACGCGCATCGAGGTGCCGTCGCTCGACCTCGCCTTCCGCCTTCCGGAGTCGTTCGCCGTCGCCGACGATCCGGGGCTGGTCGTCCTCGCTCGGAGCTTCCAGCCACCGGCGATCGTGTCGGTCGCCGAGGAGCCGAGCGACATCGTGCAGCACGAGCCCGAAGGTGGCGAGACGGTGTTCCCGGCCACCGTCGCGAACGTCGAGGCGGTCGTCGTGGAGAACGCTGCGGTCGACGGCCTTCCGGCTGGTCTCGTCGCCAACGAGCTCCTGGTCGCCAACGGCGACCGCTCCTTCAGCCTCATCATGTCGAGCGGGCCGCGGGACCTGCCCGTCCTCTGGGACGACCTCCTGGCATCGATCGCCGTCGGCTGATCCGAGCCGGGGCCGGCGCTCAGGTCAGAGCGGGCAGGTCGGGCTCGAAGTCGAGGGCGACCGAGGGCTCGTTTGCCGACGATCACGTCCTGGGGCCACGACGCGGTCGCGGCGTAGCGCTCCCCGTCGAGCGTCAACGCCACCGCGTGGGTGAAGGCCCGTCGCCGAGGGCCACCGCGGCCAGGCCCTGGTCGTCGGGCCCGCCCCAGTACACGGTCCCCTCGCGAAGGCAGGCCATGACGGGACACGATGCACTTCCCCCGGGTGGTCGGACCGGAGCCAGATCGCGTGCTCATCGCCTTCGTCCCCGGTGGCGCCGAGCCGGCGTTCGACGACTTCGCCGCCCTGGCCGCCGAGATGGGCGACGACTTCGACCCCAACGGCGAGCGGGCCCAGGCCATCGCGCGCTCGTACGCCTCCGAGTTCGTCGACCGGCCGGCCTGACCGGCCGCCGCTCCAGGGCCCCACCTGGTCACCCCCGCGGGGCCGCCACTACGGTCCCGCAGCGTGCAACGCCCCGGGCATGGGCTCGAGCCCCGGTTCTACGTGGACGACGTGTTCGCACGCGAGCACGAGCGGGTGTTCGCGGACCGGATGACGGCGTGACGACCACCGATGGCGAGCGGGCCGGGCCCGGGACCGTGCGCGTGCTCGCCGCGGGCGGGCTGCATCTGGCCGCCGACCTCGGCGGCCCTGCTGACAGCCCGACGGTGGTCCTGCTGCACGGCGGCGGCCAGACCAGGCACTCGTGGACGGGCACGTGGAAGGTGCTGGTGGACGCCGGCTGGCGGGCGTGGTCGGTCGACCTCCGGGGCCATGGCGACAGCGACTGGGCGCCGGACGGCGACTACTCGCTCGACGGCTTCGCCGGCGACATCCTGGCGCTCGCCGGGTCGTTGCCCCGGCCGCCGATCCTGGTGGGCGCATCGCTCGGCGGGCTGGCGTCCCTGGTCGCGGTCGCCGAGTCGCCCGAGCAGGAGCGCACCGCCCGCGCCGTCGTGCTGGTCGACGTGGCCCACAAGCTGGAGAAGTCGGGCCGCGACCGCATCGGCGCCTTCATGACCGGCAACCTCGACGGGTTCGCCTCGCTCGAGGAGGCGGCCGACGCCATCGCCGCCTACAACCCGCACCGCCCGCGGCCGAGCGACCTCTCGGGCCTGGCCAAGAACCTGCGCCGCCGGCCCGACGGCCGCTGGGTGTGGCACTGGGACCCGGCGTTCATCCTCGGCAAGTTCGGCTCGGCCGACGAGACCCGCTCGTCGGTGGTCGACCCCGGCCGCCTCGGTTGGGCCGTCGACAACCTGCGGGTGCCCACCCTGCTGGTGCGGGGTCGCAGCAGCGACCTTCTGAGCGAGGAGGGCGCCCGCGACTTCCTGGCCCGGGTGCCCCACGCCGAGTTCGCCGACGTGGCCGGCGCCGGCCACATGGTGGCGGGCGACCGCAACGAGGTGTTCAACCGCGCCATCCTCGACTTCCTGGCCCGCCACCGAGACTGACGAGCACCATCGACCGCCGGGCGACCAGCTGCGGGTGGGGGACGCGCTCAGCTGCAGGCGACGCAGGTGTGGGCGCCCGGGACGGCCTCGAGCCGCTCGGGCGGGATCTCCTTGCCGCACCGCGAGCAGCGCCCGTAGGTGCCCTCCCGGTGGCGCTCGACCGCACGCTCCGCCGCCGTGACCGCCGCCCGGGCGCGCTCGAGCAGGATGCGGGTGGCGTCCCGGTCCTCCTGGATGACCGCCGGGTCGGCCAGCAGCCCGTTGTACTCGTCCTCGAGGCGCCGGACCTGCGCGGTGGCCGCCTCGAGCTCGGACACGAGGCGGCGCTCGACATCGGTCGACGTCTCGACGGCATCGGCACGCTGATCGGCAGGCATCGCAGGGACCTCCGGATGGGCCGGGTGGGGAGTCACCGGCTGCGCGGCTCGCCGCACCGCGCTTTCGGTCCCACGAACGATACCCGCGACGGCAGCCGACGATCCCTCCGGAAGCGGTGGCAAATCGCTCGCCCCGGCCCCGTGCCCGGTGCCATGCTCTCGCCCGACACCCGGTGACGGGCCGGGTCGCGACCGCGAGGAGGTTCGACCGTGACAACCACGTTCGTCCGCCCTCGTGGCTCCGCGCCCGCGCACCGCTGACAGCGACCCGCCGGCGCCCCGCGAGCCGCTCGGGCCCGACCCGACCGCATCGCATCACCGGAGGTCCCCGTGCCCACGCACGATCCCGAGCGCGCCGCACCGGCGTGGCTCACCGCAGGCGGCACCGTCGACGAGGTGCTCGGCCTGCTCAAGACCGGCAAGGAGGCCGAGGTCTTTGTGGTCGAGCGCCGCACGCTCGACGGCGACATGTCGGCGATCCTGGCCCACAAGCGCTTCCGGCCCCTGCGCGTGACGCACAAGGGCCAGCTCGAGGAGCTCGGCTTCTCGCGCGCCCGGGCCTTCGCCGACGACGCCCGCTACCGCGAGGGTCGCGGCTTCCGCTACAGCCGCGACCGCCGCGCGGTGGCCCGCAAGAGCGCGCACGGTCGCCGTGTGCTGGCCGAGAGCTGGCACGACCAGGAGTACGAGTCGCTGACCCGCGCCCACGCGGCCGGCGTGACCGTGCCCTATCCGGTCGAGCTCACCGAGGACGGCACGGTCATGCAGTTCGTGGGCGACGACGGGATGGCCGCCCCCCGGCTGGTCTCGGCCCGGCTCGGCGCCGCCGACCTCCGCGCCACGCACGACCAGGTCATGGACGACCTGGTCCGGCTCACTCGGGCCGGGCTCGTGCACGCCGACCTGTCGCCGTACAACCTGCTGTGGTGGCGGGGACGGGTCTGGGTCATCGACTTCCCCCAGGCTGTCGACCTGGCGCTCAACCCCAACGGCATCGACCTGCTGCACCACGACGTGACCACCATGTGCACGTGGTTCGCCCGCCACGGACTGGCCTGCGACGGCGAGGCGGTGTTCGCCTCGCTGCTGGCCGAGGCCTGGTGAGGCGCACGGGCCCCGGTGCGGCCGACCAGCCGACGGACGTGGCGGAGCCGGTGGTCCCGACGGGTGACAGCTCACGTCGACGCGCGGACCACCAGGTCGGGCACGAGGATGACCGCCGGTCGATCGACCGGCCGCCCCTCGATGCGGGCCAGCAGCAGCCGAGCCATGTGGCGGCCCATGGCCTCGGCGGGCTGGTCGACCGTGGTGAGGGGCGGCTCGGAGGCGGCCGCCGCGGGCGACCCGTCGAAGCCGACCACCGCGATGTCGTCGGGGACGCGGCGGCCCGCCTGGCGGATGGCGCGCATGGCCCCGAACGCCATGGGATCGGAGGCGGTGAACACGGCGTCGATGTCGCCGTCCCGCGCCAGCAGGTCCTCCATGGCCTCCCGGCCGCTGCGCTCGTCGAACTGCCCGTAGGCCACCAGGTCGTCGGGCCCGTCGAGGCCGGCTCGGCGGAGGGCGTCGCGATACCCCTCGAGGCGGGCCACGCCGGCCAGCATGTCCTGGGGGCCGGCGATCGTGGCGATGCGGCGGCGCCCGCGGGCCACCAGGTGGTCGACCGCCAGCCGGGCGCCCGCGTCGTTGTCGACGTCGACGTAGTTGGTGGGAGTGAACCCCGTCGGCCGGCCGCCAAGCACCGTCGGCAGCCCGCGGTCCTCGAGCATCCGTGGCAGCGAGTCGTCGCCGTGCAGCGACAGCAGCATGGCGCCGTCCACGTGCTGGTCGGTGAGCTGGCGGCCCAGCCGCTCGCGGTCGGTCGAGGCGGTGATCATCGCCAGCCAGAGCTGGAAGTCGGTGCCGGCGATCTCGGCGCTGACGCCCCGCACCACCCCGGCGAAGAACGGCTCGCTGAACACCCGGTCCTCGGGCTCGGACACCACGAGGGCGATGCAGTCGGTGCGCCGCGTGACCAGCGAGCGGGCGGCGCGGTTGGGGACGTATCCCAGGTCGTCGATGGCGCGCAGCACGGCGTCGCGGGCCCGGTCGCTCACCTGCGGCGACCCGTTGACCACTCGTGACACCGTGCCGCGCCCCACCCCGGCACGCGCCGCGACCGCCTCGAGCGTGGGTCGCCCGGTCGATCGGTCGTGACGCTGCGCCATGGGCAGATCCTCGCGCCCCGGGCGGCGCGACGCGGTTACGGCGCCAGGCGGTAGATGCGGAAGAAGCCGGCGTCGACGTCGACCACGCGCCCGACGAGCCCGTCCGCTGGACGGTGTGAGCGGCGGCGCCGGCGATCGCCTCGCCCATGCGCACGCGTGGCCGGCCGCCCGGTCAACGTCATCCGCAGGCTCTCATCAGGCGCGGCCGGAACCCGGGCGCGACAGGGGCGACGGGAAGCGGGGCGCCACGCGCACGCCGCCGAGCCAGGCGGTAAGGCGGGCGGCCTCGCGCTCGAGCGCCGCGACGCCGTCGGCGCCGACGTCCTCGAGCAGCTGCAGGAACACCCCGCCGTCCGGCGTCTGGTTCCAGCCGCCGACGATGCGCCCGTCCCACCACGCCGTCATGCCCCCGTTGCCGCTGGTGTCGAAGATCGCCGCTCGATGGGGGCCGAGGTACCAGTCGCGCTGGTACCAGCCCATCGTCGTGGGGTCGAGGCCCGGCAGCAGCACCGCGAACGGCTCGGGGGCCGCGACCGGCTCGAGGTCGTCGGCCAGCGCCACGCCCGGCTCACCGTGCAGATCGACCTCGACCGCGCCGACGTCGGCGAGCGCCCGCCGGGCCGCGGTGAGCGTCGAGCCGAGCCACCACTTCACGTCGGCGACCGTGGCCGGCCCGAAGGCGTGGAGCCAGCGCCGCACCAGATCGGCCAGCGCCTCGCGCTCGGGCGGCTCCGGCGGTATCTCGCCGAGCCAGGTCGACGTGAGGGCCCACTTCGGCCGGGAGCTGTTCCAGCCGCCGCGGTTCGACGCCCGGACGATCTCGCCGGCTGCAGACAGGCATGTGAGCACCCGGGGGCCGACCGGCACGCTGCCCCCGTAGGGCTTGTGGGGCGCGTACTCGGTGCTCCCCTGCAGCAGCTCGACCTCGGCGCGCAAGTCGGTCGAGGTGGCCTCGCCCATGCGGTCGAGCGCGGCCAGCGTCGCCGCCTCGGCCTCCCGCAGCCAGGCCTCGCCGTCGGCGACCAGCCCCGCTTTCTCGACGTCCCGGGCGAGGCGGCGCCGCTCCTGGCCCGCGACCCGACGGCTGACCCCGGCCGTGACGGCGCCGAACAGGTCGCGGCGGAGGACGAAGAGCGTGCGGCGCATGCACAGGTGCTTGACCAGGCTGCGGTCGGCATACAGCGCCGCGTCGACGTCGGCGACGGTCACGCCGTCGACGCGCGCCCACACCGACAGGTAGATCGTGGCCGGGTCGGTGGCGTGCAGGCACACCACGCCGTCGGCGGCGGCCACCGTGGTAGCCGCCCGGCACGCGGGCGCCAGGTGGTGCCGGCGCGCCAGCCGCGCTCGCCGCTCGGCGATCTCGAACCTGCGCATCGACCCAGCCTGGCACGCCCCGCGGCAACCCCCGGGGCGCGCACGACGAGGGCCGGCGGGCCCGTGGCGGAACGGCCCTCTCGGCGGCCGGGCCGGCGAGCACCGGCTGCGCGCCGAGAGCTTTGCCACCTCCGTGCTGCACAGCGTCCCGCCTGCGGTGGCGGTCGCCCGCCTCGTCGGCCACGGTGCCGTGCTGACCGACTTCCTCGTCTACAACCACTCCCAGCCGGCAGCACGCGGCGGCCCGCTCCGCCGGGCTCTGCGGTGGCGTCAGCGGCGGCTGCGCATCCATCCGCCGAACGACGAGCGTGCCCGACTCGTCCGCTTGCACGACAGCCTGGCGCCGGACGGGTGAGCGGACCTCACGGGCCGGGGGCCAGGGGCGTTGGTACGGCGATGGGAAGCTCCACCTCGACCACGCGCCGCGGCGGTGCCGTGAGCCGGCACGGCGGCGTCCCGACCGTCGTCCCCCTGCCGGCCGGCTCGCCCGGTCAGCTCGCGCTGCCGCTCGCGGGCCGGGACGGCGGCACGGGCCCCGCCGGCGCCCCGGCCCGCGCCGAGCCCCTGCGCGGCGCCGTCCACCTGCCCGGCTGGCTCGACCCGGCCACCCAGCGCCACCTGGCCGAGCAGTTCCGCCTGTGGGCCCGGCCGCCCGCCGGGCTGCGCCACCCCCGGGTGCCGACCGGGCAGGTGATGAGCGTGCAGTCGGTGTGCCTGGGCTGGCACTGGCGTCCCTACGCCTACTCCCGCACGGCCGACGACACCGACGGCGCACCGGTCAAGCCCCTGCCCGCCGACCTGGCCGAGCTGGCCCGGGCGGCCGTCGCCGCCGCCTACCGGTCCGACAGCCCGGCCGCCTGCAGCTACGCGCCTGACGCCGCCATCGTCAACCTCTACGCGCCCGGGGCCCGCCTCGGCCTGCACCAGGACGGCGAGGAGCCCTCGGCCGCGCCCGTGGTGACGTTCAGCCTGGGCGACACCTGCCGGTTCCGCTTCGCGGGGGTCGACCGCCGCACCGGGCCCTTCACCGACATCGACCTGGCCAGCGGCGACCTACTGGTGTTCGGTGGGCCGAGCCGGCTGGTGTTCCACGGCGTTCCCAAGGTGTACGACGCCACCGGGCCGATCGGGCTCGGGCTGCCGCCGGGGCGGCTCAGCATCACGGTGCGGGAGACCGGCCTGGGCTGACACAGGCCGTGACGGCCGCCTCGCGACCGGCGGTCAGCTCGCGTACATCTCCTCGATCAGGTCGGCGAAGCGCTCGATCACGACCGACCGCTTGACCTTGAGCGTGGGCGTGAGCTCGCCACCGGCGACGGTCAGGTCGCGGGGCAGGATCCGCCACTTCCTGATCCGCTCGGCGGGCGCCCGCCCGGCGTTGAGTCGCTCGATGGCACGGGCGACCTCCTGCTCGACCAGGGGGTGCGTCGCCAGCGCCTCGGGCGCGCCGTAGGCGCCGTGGCCGTCGAGCGCGGCCTTCACCGCCTCGGTGTCGAGCGTCAGGACCGCGGACAGGAACTTGCGGCCGTCGCCCACCACGACCGCCTGCGAGATGAACGGTTCGGCCTGCAGGCGGGTCTCGATGTTCTGGGGCGCGATGTTCTTGCCGCTGGACGTGACGATCAGGTCCTTCTTGCGCCCGATGATGCGCAGGTAGCCGTCCTCGATGACCCCGAGGTCACCCGAGTGCATCCAGCCGTCCTCGATCAGCTCGGCCGTCGCCGCGGGGTCGTCCCAGTAGCCGTCGCACACGTTGGGGCCGCGCACGAGCACCTCGCCGTCCTCGGCGATGCGCACGTCGACCCCGGGCAACGGCTCGCCCACCGTCCCGAGACGGATGCGGCCCGGCCGGTTCATGGTGGTGGGCCCGCAATCCTCGGTCTGCCCGTAGACCTCGGCGATGGGGATGCCGATGGCGTGGAACCAGCGCACGAGGTCGTCGGCGATGGGCGCGGCCGCCGACACGAAGATCCGACCCTGGTCGAGGCCCATCTGCGAGCGGATCCGGGCACCGAGCGTGCGGTCGAGCGCGGCGTGGGCCAGGCGCGTGTGCCAGGGCGGCGGGTGCCGCTGGCCCTGGCCGGCGTCGACGATCTCGCGCCCCAGCTCGACGAGACGGTCGACCTGGGCCCGCACGAGGCGCGGGGCGTGCGCCAGTGTGGCCTCGACCTCGTTCTGGAACTTCTCCCAGACCCGCGGCACCGCGAAGAAGATCGTTGGCCGGCAGGCGCGCAGGTCCTCGGCCACCGTGGCGAGGCTGCGGGCGAACCAGGTCTCGCCGCCGGAGATGATCTGGCCCACGTGGCTGACGCAGCGCTCGGCGATGTGCGACAGCGGCAGGAACGACAGGAAGCGGTCGCCGGGCCCCACGCTGATCACCCGCGTGATGGAACGGATGGTCTCGGCCACGTTCTCGTGCGTGATCATCGTCCCCTTCGGGGGGCCGGTGGTGCCGCTCGTGTAGACCAGCGTGGCGACCGCGTCCGAGCGCACCCCGCGGGCCCGCTCGTCGACCGTCGCCGGGTCCTCCTCCAGCCGCTGGCGCCCAAGCGACCGCAGGTCGTCGAAGGTGAGCAGCATCTCGTGGTCGAGGCCGTCGGGCGCGTCGCCGAGCACCACGATCCGCTCGAGCGCGGGCAGCTCCAGGCGGGCGAGCAGCACCTTGGCGAGCTGATCGCGGTCGCCGACGAAGCACGCCCGGGCGGCGCAGTGCCCGAACACGTGGGCGACCTGGCTGGACGCGCCGGTCGGGTAGGCGGGGACCGACACGGCGCCAGCAGCCATGATGCCGACGTCGGACATGTGCCAGCGGGGCTGGTTCCCGGCCAGGATGCCGACGCGGTCTTCCGGCGCGATGCCGAGGGCGACGAGCCCGGCGGCCACCT
>Ga0299914_10002358_pt1 | contig 12982 bp, 14 predicted proteins | sample RVTome_10_FD_201361 | JGI IMG/M metagenome (GOLD analysis project Ga0299914, IMG submission 201361) | Soil microbial communities from uranium-contaminated site in the Upper Colorado River Basin, Wyoming, United States - RVT153D57 (version 2) ...
CAGCACGTCGATGTCACCCAACGTGTCGCGCATGCGCCGCAGAGACCCCGCATACGTGGCCCGCTCCACGCCCGGCACCTCGGCGAGCCGGCCGACCAGATCCTCGGCGAGATCCAACGCCACGGCCAACGGGATGGGGCCACCCGCCTCCTGCGACCGGCGGATGGCCGCGGCCAGGTTCGTCTCGCTGCGCTCGTCCCACCCTTTCAGGTCGCGCAGCCGCTGGTCGTGCAGCGCGGCCAGCAGCTCCGGCATCGACGAGATCCCCAGCTCGACATACACCTGATGCGCGCGCTTGGGCCCCACCCCGGCACGCCCAACAGCGCCCGCAACCCCGCCGGCACCTGTGCTCGCAGCTCCTCCAGCCGCGTCATCCGGCCCATCTTGCGCAGCTCCAGCAGCTTGTCCGCGATGTGCGCCCCCGCCGCAGGGATCTCCATCAGCCCCTTGCGATCGAGACCGTCCAGGTCCTGGGCGAACCGCGCGATGGACCGCGCCGCCTTCTCGTACGACCGCACCCGGTACGGGTCGCCACCCGAGATGGCCAGGAGATCGGCCAGCTCCTGGACCGCCGCCGCAGCGACGTCGTTCGAGCGCATGCCCGACACATGCAGGCCAGGCCCGCACCCTCGCCAGGGTCCAACGTCCCTGATCCCGTGGCCTCCCTCCGCCGTATCAGCGGGACAACAGGCGGGCGACCTCGTCGCGGTCGGGCCAGGGCACCGGCCGTTCCTCGAGATCCCTCACACCACGGCCGACCTCCACGGTGCCGACAGCGGCCACCGCATGCCCCCGGCGCGCCAGCTCGTCCACCGCAGCCGCTGCGTCGTGTGCGGCGAACGTGGCCAGCAGCGCCCCCGAGGCGAGCACGGCCCACGGATCCGCCCCCAGCGCCTTGCACACCTCGACACCGGGCTCGAACCACAGGACCGCGGACCGATCGACCTGCAGCCCCACGCCGGCTGCCGCCGCCAGCTCGTGCAGGCCGCTGGCCAGACCGCCCTCGGTCGCGTCGTGCATCGCGGTCGCGCCCAGGTCGCTCGCCGCCAGCGCCGCGTCCACGACCGACACCCCGGGGTCGTCCATTCCCGCCGCAGCCGCCCACCGGACCTCGGGGTCGAGATAACGAAGGCGGCCCGTCGCCTCCGTGACCAGCACCGCGGCGCCCTCCACGGGCACGGGCCCGTCCTGCACCACCACGTCGCCGGGGCGGGCGCCCGCCGTGGACACGACGCGACCATCTTCGGCGACGCCCCGCATCTGCCCGACGACGACCGGACGATCGACCACGCCGGTGACCTCGGTGAGCCCGCCCACCACGACCGCCCCGATGTCCGCCACCGCCGCGTGAATCGCGGCGAACATCCCCTCGACGTCCCCCTCGGTCACCCCCACCGGGAGCAGCACTGTGGCCAGGAACCACCGGGGCCCGCACCCCCATCACCGCCACGTCGTTGGCGTTCACCGTGACGGCCAGCCGCCCGACGTCCCGGCCCGTCAACGTGATCGGATCGGTGGCCGCCACCAGCATCCCGGCGGGCATGTCCAGAGCACATGCGTCCTCGCCGACAGCGGGACCCACCCGCACCTCGGGCGGCCAGAGCCCAGCCGCTCCAGCAGGCGAGCCACGAGCTCGACCGGCAACTTGCCCACGGGCTGCTGCCCTGCCATCGGCGCACGAGGCCAGCGGCGTGCGCGAGGGATGGGACCATCGCCCCTACCGGACACCGAGGCCGCCGGTGTGTGCTGGCGCGCGTTCGTTGCGGACCGAACACGGCGAGGTGTCGAGGTTGACCGTTCTCATCCTGCTCATCATGGCCGTTGCCCTGGTGGCGCTGTGGCTGGGCGACCGCGCCCGCCGCCGGTCGAGCGACGCGCGGGCGGTCGCCGACAGCCGGGCGACCCTCGAACGACTCGGGGGCATCGTCACCAGCGTGCGCCGCGACGAACCGGGTCCACCCGGGGCGCCGTAGCCGGCCATGCCGCTTGCGCCGGGCGTCGAGCTCGCGAGCCTCGCCGAGCTGGGCGAGGGCTTGGCCTCGATCATGCGGACGGTAGGCCAGGACACTCCACCCGACCGGTTGACGGGCCGCCCGGCGGACCGCCTCTCGGGCCTAACAACAGGACGAAGTCCCTCGTCCACCTGCCCGCTCTGTTCGATGAGGGACGAAGGTCCCCGTCACCCGTGCCATCGGATCCTGCCCCAACACTCGAACGCCGCACGACGATGGGCTGTGAACGGAGGTGCGCGATAGGCCCACGAACCCACCAACCTGCCGACCAGGGCAGGCAGGTCCGGATCGTGGTCGGCGTCGACCCCCGCCCCGTGTCACGGGCCGCCATGGCGTGGGCCAACGCGCTCGCCGGCTGGCTGGACGCCGAGGTCATCGTCGTCCACGCCCTGGACCCCACGCCGTCCGCCGCCCGGGCCGAGGTGCCCGCGCCCTCGATCGCCACCCAGATCGCCGCCACCTTGGACCGCGACTGGTGCGCACCCCTCCGCGACGCGGCGATCCCGTATCGTCTGCTCGTACAGCAGGGCGCGCCGGTCGGGGTGATGCACGACGTCGTCGAGCAGGAGGCACCCGACCTGTTGGTGGTGGGCCGTCACACCGGCGTCCCCGCCGGGGGCCGGGGCAGCACCAGCCTCGGTGTGCTCGCCCAGCCGCTGGTGCCCACCCTGGTCGTGGCCGAACAGGCACCCGAACTCGGCGAACCCGCGCCGGCCAGCGGGCCAGGCATCCCTGCCCGGCGCACCCTGGTCGGCATCGACGGCTCCGCCCCCTCGCTGCGCGCACTCGATCTCGCCGTCACCCTCGCCCGAGCGGCGGGCGGCGATATCGTCGCCGTCGCCGCGGTCGAGGACGCACCGGTGTTCCCCCTGGGCCCGCGGCGGCCGTCACCAGCGCGGGCGAAACCGACGCCCCGGCCCGCACCGCAGAGATGCTCGCCCGAGCCAGCGCCCCCGCCCGAGCCCTCGGACTGCCCGTACACACCATCTGCCGGCGAGGCACCCCCACGACCGTCCTGTCGCGCCTGGCCGTCGTGCTCGACGCCGACCTGGTGCCGTCGGCACCCATGGCGTCGGCGCCCCCGAACACCCCTTGCTCGGCAGCGTCAGCCGACGCCTCGTCAGTTGCAGCCCCCGGCCGATCCTCGTCACCCCCGAACCACCACCCGAGCTTCCCGCCACCGCGACCCAGTAGATCCCATCACTCGTCCGGCGACACGGTCAGTCGAGCTCTCGTAGCTCCCCGGTCATCAGGAACGACGCCTGCTCGGCGATGTCCACGGCGTGATCGGCGGCCCGTTCCAGGGAGCGCGACACCGGGAGCATCTGCAGTGCCCACTCCAGCCGCTCGGCATCGTGCGGGTCGTTCAGCACCTGGCTCGCCATCTCCCGGTCGAGCTGGTCGATGCGGTCGTCAAGCTCAGGGAGCCGCTCGCACAACTGCCGGTCTCGCCGCGTGAAGGCTTCGACGGCGGTGTCGGTCATGGTTGCAGCCGCGCGGCCCATTTCCTGCAGGCGTTGCAGGACAGCAGACATCGGGGGAAGCGACGCCGTCGACAGCGTCGCCTCGCCGACGTCGACCGCCACGTCTCCGATGCGCTCGAGGTGGAGCGCCACGTGTATCAGCGCAACGACGAGACGGAGATCCGACGCGACGGGTTGCTGGCGCCCCATCAGGTCGATGGCACGCCCTTCAATCTCTTGATAGCGACGGTCGATGTCGTCATCACCAGCGACGACCGACGTCGCCAACGCGCTGTCGGATTCGCTGAGTGCCTGGACGGACCGCTCGAGCGCGCGCCGGGCGCGGTCTGCCATCTCACGCATCTGCTCCTCGAGAGCGTCGAGGTCGTGGTGGAAGCGCGGCCGGCTCTCGACAGCCGGTGGCGAGACCGGTGCGCGGGCAGGGGCGGCGCGTCGACGCAGCCGGACCATCGAGATCTCCTTGTCCGCTCCCGTGGATCCCACGGAGCTCACGGTGATCACAGCAGAGACCCGACACCAGCGATAGGGCCAAGTGGCATCTTGGCCGATCGGTTGGGGGCGCGATCGGGATCTGGGGTGTCGAGCCGAGGGGCGGGGCACGCTGGTGGCATGGCGGCGTCGCAGGATCTGGGTCCCGTCTGGCGTCTCGGGGCCGGTGAGGTGCGGGTGGGTACGTGTTCGTGGGCGGAGAAGACGCTGGTGCGAGACGCCGCCTGGTATCCGCGCAAGACGATGACCGCGGCCGAGCGGTTGGGCTTCTACGCGGCGCGGTTCTCGGTGGTCGAGGCCGACAGCACCTACTACCGACCGCCGTCGCGCGAGCTGACGGGGGGCTGGGCCGACCGGACCCCCGACGGGTTCCGCATGAACCTCAAGGCCTACTCGCTGATGACCGGGCATCCCACCAGGCCGGACACGCTGTGGCCGGACATCCGGGCCCAGCTCGAGCCCGAGGCGGCTGACAAGCGCAACGTGTATCCGCACCACCTTCCCGACGACGCCGTGGCGGAGGTGTGGGCCCGGTTCGCGGACGCGGCGCTGATCCTGGCGGAGAGGGGACGGCTTGGTGCGGTGCTGCTGCAGTATCCGCCGTGGTTCACGCCGAAGCGGGCCAACCGGGACGAGCTCGCCCGGGCCCGGGAGCGCCTGGGCGATCTGCCGGTCTGCGTCGAGCTCCGCTCGCCCCGGTGTTCGGCCCCGACGACCTGGGCCGGACCGTCGGCTGGCTGGCCGACCACGACCTGACCCTCGTTGTCGTGGACGCCCCCAAGGCAAGCGAGCTGCCGGTTGTCGTCGCCGTCACAGCCGACCTCGCGGTCGTGCGGCTCCACGGCCGGAGCGACGACACCTGGAAGGCTGGTGCGGCCACCGCCGCCGAGCGGTTCCGGTACCTCTACGACAGGCGCGAGTTGCGGCCCTGGGTCCCGCGGGTCGAGCAACTGGCCGAGCAGGCCAGCGAGGTGCACGTGCTCCTGAACAACTGCTACCAGGACTTCGGCGTCCGCAACGCCGCCGACATGAACGACCTGATGGCCACAGCCGCCTGACCAGGTCAGCCGGGCCCGGTTCGGAACCATCGCCGTGATCGCGCCGCTTGCCAGGTCGTCGCCGCTAGTCGAACCGGTAGGTGATCCGACCGCGTCGCAGGTCATACGGCGACAGCTCCACCTGCACCCGATCACCGGGGAGGATGCGGATGCGATGCCGGCGCATCTTCCCGCTGACGTAGGCGCGCACCAAGTGACCTTTGTCGAGCCGTACAGCGAAGTGCAACCCGGGCAAGGATTCCTCCACCACACCTTCGAGAAGGATGCCTTGCTCCTTGACGGGGTTGACGGAAGTCGGAGACATGCGACCTCCTTCCTTGGGTCTATGGACATCGTCGGCCGCGCAGGAGGGATGGGCCAGGGTCGAATGACCCATGGACGATGTCTGTGTGGGACCGAGGTGGCCGCTCGGGGCGCAATCAACGCACAGGAAGGGGTGGCGCCTGCAGGCGCTCCCGCTGGTCGTGCGCAGCAGCCGGTGGACGGTGAGCTCACCGCCTGCACCCTGGGAAGGGGCGACGTGCGTACGCTGACGGGGCCGATGAGAATCGGTGGAGATGCAGGGGGTGTCGCATGGATCCGACTCCCGAGGCGATCGTCGTTCCGCGAGCGTCGGCGGCCCAGTTGGCGTTGCATGCGCGGCTCGCCGCGCATCAAGCAGCGGCCGCGGGGCGGAGCCTGCCGCAGCGGAGGCGGTGCTCGCGTGGGCGATTCTGATCGCGAGTGGAGAGGCGGTCGTAGAACCGCTCGTCGACGGGCTACCGACGCCGTCGGACATCCTCGATGACTCGAGCGCGCTCCCTGCCTACAGGACGGCCGCTGACCAGGCTGAACAGCTGCTCCCCCACTTCGACGACGAGGAGCGCTTCGATCTCGTGACGCTCTACGGCAAGGTCCTCTCCATCGTCGAAGGAGAGATCAACCGAATGACCTGAGACCATCCCGCGTCCGGGTTCGTGGGCCGGCCGACCGCGGCCGGCCGTGCGGGCGACGGCCGCCATGCGCAGCGCCAACCCGTAGGCGCCGATCCCGGTCCGGGACCGAGGGCGCCAAGTTGGGACGTTCGTCCCTGTTTCCCGCACCCCCGAGGCGCAAGCGTGGTGGGCTGATGGTGTTGCTGTGCCTGACCGGAGACGTGATGTGCGGGCGTGGCATCGACCAGATCCTGCGCCATCCCGGGGATCCGACCATCTACGAGCCGTCGGTGGGATCGGCACTCGAGTACGTCGAGCTCGCGGAGGAGCGCTCCGGCCCGATCCCACGGCGCGTGGAGCCCGCCTACGTGTGGGGCGAGACGCTCGCCGTCCTCGAACGCGTCGCGCCCGACGCCTTCATCGTCAACCTGGAGACCGCGGTCACCGACCGGGATTGCCCCTGGCCACGGAAGGGCATCCAGTACCGGATGCATCCCGCGAACGCCGAGGTGCTCACGGTCGCGGGCATCGACGTCGCGGTGCTGGCCAACAATCACGTTCTGGACTGGTCGGTCCCCGGCCTGGTCCAGACCCTCGACGTCCTCCAGACCGCGGGCATCACCCCTGCCGGCGCCGGTCGGATCGCCGAGGAGGCATGGGCGCCCGCCATCGTCGACGCGCCATCGGGCGCCCGGGTGCTGGTGCTGGCCGCCGGGTCCAGCTCCAGCGGCATACCCACGCAATGGGCGGCCGACGAACAGCACCCCGGCATCGCCATCCTCCCCGATCTGTCGCGGAACACGGTGGAACGGATCGCTGCGATCGTGCGGTCGTGCGCACGCCCCCACGACGTCGTCGTGGTCTCGTTGCACTGGGGCAAGAACTGGGGCTACCAGATCGCCCAGGACCGGAGGTGGTTCGCCCGTCAACTGATCGACCGAGCCGGCGTCCACGTCGTCCACGGCCACTCCTCCCACCATCCCCTCGGTATCGAGGTCCACCGGGGACGCCTCATCGTGTACGGCTGTGGCGATCTCCTCACCGACTACGAAGGCATCGCCAGCCACGAGCACTACCGAGGCGACCTCGGAGCCCTGTACCTGCCCACCATCGACGACGAGTCCGGCACCCTCCGACGCCTCGAGCTGATCCCCACCAAGGTTGAACGCTTCCAGCTCACCCGGCCCCCCGCCGACGACGTGCGCTGGCTGGCGACAACCCTCCACCGCGAAGGCGCGCCCCTGGGTACGACGGTCGCCACCAGCGATGACGGCAGACTCACCGTCGGCTGGTGACCGCTCCTGGATGCCCTTCGCCGCCGCCGTCGCATCGACCTCGCTGCCGACGGCAACAAAGGGACCTACGACCCTGCACGCGGCCACGGCGCGACATAGAGGATGGGCACCATGGCTAGGCCGTACTCGCCATTGCATCGCGACGGCTCGGTCGACAACGAGGACATGCGGCCACTCATCCCGCCGACGCTCACGCACCGCCCCTTCGACCAGGTCGGCGAGCTCGTGGCCAGCGAGGTTGAAGCTTTTCTGGCGGGCAGGCTGATCGAGCATCGTCTGGCCACGGGGCGCCCAGTGCCGGCGTGGGCCGTGCTGAACAGGCTGGCGCACGCTGCCTTCGAGGATCTGATCGAGCTCGCCCGGTCGGGTGCCGAGGGCATGAGCGCCGTGCGGGACGCCCAGGAGCCGGGCTGGCGGCGCGGGCAGAGGGCGCTTGCCGCCAACCTCGTCGCCGGTGCCGCGACGCCGGATGACGTGGCGGACACCCAATGGGAGGTGCTGGTACCGCTCGAGCTCTCGGTGGTCGAGCGATCGAAATCCGACACGATCACGTCCCGGCGGGTCCTCGAGATGGCTGCCGACGCCATCGCCGACTACCGACGGGATGGATGAGCACACGCGCAGGGTGAGACGTTGGCCGTAGTCCGCCCCCGTGATCCGAGCGGCGGTGGGGTCACCCGGCTGGTGCGGGTCCCGGCCCTGCAGGCGTCGTGGGTGGCGGGCAAGGTGGTGCTGTGGGCCGGGAACGCCTTGGCCACCCCTGCAAACAGGGAGGATCTCCGGCGGCTCGTCGCCGAGGCCGGCGGGTCGGCCGTCAACTGGAAGAAGCACAAGGGCGCTCCCCTACCGACCGGCGGCCGGGCGCCCGCCGTGGCCGCCCCACCCAGCGAGGCGCTGGGTTGGCTGGTGGGTGTGGGCGCGGGTCAGCTCGCCCTGGACGCCGGGCCCAGCGTCCGGTGGCTGGGTGAGGTGGCCGCCTGGGCCACTGACCTGGTGGCGCAGGGGCGGATGGTGCCCACGCTCCGCCGGGGCGGATCGGCCATCGTCCGTGGCCGCCAGCGCACCGGCACCTACGTCGTCCGGTGGATCGCCGCGGTCGTCGACCGCGAGCGGATCCGCGAGCTCTCGGCCCGGATGCCCGGCCCCGTGCGCGCCTTCGTGCCGGCCGCCGGGGCAGAGCGCCTGTGCCGCAGCGTGCTCGACGCCGCGGCCGAAGCCATCTGCCGGGCGGGGGTGGCTCGGCTGGTGACCGCTGCAGCGCCGTCGGTGGCGCGGAGCCGCCGCGACGTGACCGAGGCGGTGCTGGCCGGGCTGGCGGGCGACGCCTTCGCCGCCGCCCACGGTCCCGCCACCGAGGTGGCTCACGACCTGCGCCGCTGGACATCCCCTGTGGTGGACGACGGCGACGTGGGGCTGATCGTTCGGCTCGCTCCCCCCGAAGCCGACGGTGGCTGGGTGCTGACCGTGGACGCGACCGGGCTCGAGCGCCAGCCGTTGCCGGTCGAACGGGCGGTGACAGCCTCCGGGGCCAAGGCGCAACGCGTCGAGACTCAGCTGCGCCGCCTCGAACGGCTCGTGCCGGCGCTCCGCCGGACTGGCCACCGGGGCAACGTTGTGCTCGGCGTCGACGAGGCTTGGGACCTCATGGCCGGACCGGGCGGGTGCTCCAATGCGCCGGTTTCGACGTGCGGGTGCCTGCCGCCTCGTGGACCCAACCGCCGCCCCGGCTACGACTCGAGGCCACGGGACCGGTCGGCCCCGCCCCGGTGGGGCCCAACCAGCTCTCCAGGGTCCGCTGGTCGGTGTTGTTCGACGACCTCGAGCTCGACGCCGCCGCCATCGCCCGGCTCGCCGCCCAGGCCCGGCCCCTGGTCCGCGCCAGGGGCCGCTGGGTCGAGCTCGACCGCGCCGACCTCGAGGCCGCCGCCAGGGCGCTGACCGAGCGGAGAGGGTCAACCGAGCTCTCGGGCGCGCCATCCTCCGCTACGACACAGGCCTGGAGGAGAGCCCCCTGGCCGGGCCTGCGGTCGTGGCTGGGACCGGCTGGGCCGTCGAGCTGGTGCGTGGTGCAGCCGTCGAGCCGCCGGCGCCGCTCGGTCCGCCGCAGGGATTTGTCGGCAAGCTGCGGAGTTACCAAGCCGAAGCGCGAGGCTGGCTGGCCTTCCTCCGCCACCGGGTCACGATCGCGCGGGCCCGGTCTCACCGCGGGGTGGGGAACCGAATCGACCTCGACGACATCAGCAAGCGGTACCAGGTCAGCGAGGTGGAGGTGGACGCGCTGGTCGGGGTCGACCTGCACGGTGCTGCGTCGCCACACGGTGAGCTTCGTGTTCCAGAGCTTCAACCTCTTCCCGGCCTGACCGCAGTCGAGAACGTGCAGTTCGGCGCCGAAGTCGCGGGACTCGCCGACCCTGACCGGGTGGCGGCCGAGGTGCTCGCCGCCGAGGGCTCGAGGCGCGCCTCGACGACTTCCCGCACCAGCTCTCGGGCGGTGAGCAGCGGCGGGTGGCCATTGCCCGGGCACTCGCCACCGCGAACCCGATCCTGTCGGCCGACGAACCCACGACGAGCTGGACTTCCGCGCAGGCGTGCAGATCCTCGAGCTCCTCCGGGGCCAGGCGGACGCGGGCACGACAGTGCTGGTCGTGACCCACAATCAGGAGATCTCGCGCGCCGCCGACCGGGTGGTCGAGCTCAGCAGCGGGCGGATCGTGCACGACGGTGCCCGCGCGCCGGACGGGCGCCGATCGGCGAGCTGCGGTGGTGAGCCGATGGGGTCCCCGCGGTGGCGCTTGCGGCTGCGGTGGTCGTGGCGCGACCTGCGCACCCGCTGGCCGCCGGTCGCCGCCATCGCGCTGATCATCGCGCTGGGCACCGGCACGTTCGCCGGGCTGGGCAGCACAGCTATGTGGCGGCGGCAGAGTAACGACGCGAGCTTCGCCCTGGCGCGCATGCATGACCTGCGAGTGACGCTCCCCGAGGGTGCCACGGTCGACGAGGCGACGCTGTCGACCGCGATCGACCAGCTTCCCCACGCGGACTCGGTCACCGCCCGGGCCGAACGGCTGGTGGGCTCGACACAGGTCGACGTCGTCCGGCCCCTGACACACGGTCCTCACCCCCGGGGAGGTCGTGGTGCTCGAGCTCCCGCACGTTGGCCAGCTGCGATTCGTCAGTCGGTGGGCGCTCCACGAGGGCGACGACCGCGTGGGCAGCGGCGGACATCGTGGCGACCATCTCGCCGAGCAGTTCGACAGGATCGAGCCGATCGCCACGCACGACGGTAGTCCATCGGCGCAACGGTCTCATCGGTCTGGGGTGGCGTCCGCCGTGCTGCTGGGACGGACGGCCGGCGTTGTATCAGCGGCGGGCCGCATCGATCGTGGCCCGGGCCACGACTCCAGGCGCGTTCATCCGGACGGTGCGGGGAGCCGTTCGGTGGTGGTCCGGTCGCTGGGCGCGCCGGCTATGCGCCACCCGGTGATCTTCGAGGGAACGATCCGGAGCCAGTGGGTGCTCGGGCCGCGACCGCCGCCCCACGGCACCGCCCGGCGCTGTGCCAGCCGGGCAATCTCGGCGCTGTCGGTGAGCTCCTCGGCCCGCCCCACCACCGCGACGCTCCATCCGCCGATGCGGTCGGCGTCCATGCCGTCGACCTCGAACGCCACCCAAGGCCAGTCCAGGGCGGCCCGCCACTTGGTGCGCTCGTTGGTCGGGAACACGATCGTGCCGGTCGACGCGTCGTAGACGTGGTTGACCGGGAAGATCTCGGGTCGCCCGGCCACGATGACTCCCAACCGCCCGGGGGCCGCGCCGTCCAGCAGCGCTGCGCACTCCTCGGGTGGGATCTCGATGCGCCAGGTCTGGATCGCCATGGGACTCCTCCGGTCGGCGAACCTTCGGCCCCAACCTTGAGTGTGCGGGGACCGCACCGATCGCCCAAGGGCCGAACGTCACATCCGTGGTGCCCGACCTGCGGCCCGTCGGCAGATGCGGGTGGCGGCTGATTGGGGACGACGACATCAACGGGCTGCCGGTGGTCGACGATTCGGGCCGGGTCGTGGGCATCGTCACGGAGGCCGTCCTGGTGAGCCGGGAGGCCTACGGCACGGAGCGCCGGCGGCCGCTGGGGCTCGTTCTCGACTACCGGCGAGGCTGTGACCCGGCCTGGGTGCGTCGGGCGTCAGGCGCGACGGCCCGCGAACTCATGACCTGCATGGTGAGCAAGGTTCCGCCCGACGACGACCTGGGAGAAGCAGCTCACCGCATGGTGGAGGGCGGCCAAAGCGCCTGCCCGTGGTCGCGGCGGGCCGGCTGGTCGGCATCGTGTCGCGCCGCGATTTGCTCGCGGGTGCGTACGCCGCTCGGAAGCCAGCACCGTAGGACACCTCGGTGGGCCACGCCATGGGCGTGCGCGACGCCCTCATGGCCTCGACCACCCCGTGCTCCTCCTCCCCGTCGGGCCCGCACCCAGGCGTGTTCCACCACGCCAAGAGGCCAAGGTCCCGCACATACCGGCCAACCGCACCGCCGCCCGGACGACCAGCGGCCCTGCCGCCGGCGGCAGCCGAAGAGGACGCTGCGAAGGGAACCAGCGATACGAGAGGAGCCCCGCCATGCGTATCGCCCTAATCGCGCCCCCCTGGATACCGGTTCCACCGCCGGGCTACGGCGGCACCGAGCTGGTGATCGACACCTTGGCCCGCGAGCTCAGCTCCACCGGCCACCAGGTGGTGTTGGCCACCACCGGCGACAGCACCTGCCCCGTGAAGCGCACCTGGGTCTACGACCACGCCCGCACCGCCGACATGGGCGACACCGTCATCGAGCTCACCCACGTGCTGCACGCCTACCAAGCGATCGGCGACGCCGACATCATCCACGACCACACCGTCGCCGGACCCGCGCTGGCGTCGCAGCGACCGACCCCACCGGTGGTCACCACCAACCACGCCCCCTTCACCGAGGATGCCCGCCGCTACTACCGGGCGCTCGGCGACCACGTGCCGATCCTGGCCATCTCCCACCACCAAGCCTCCACCTCTGGCGATGTCCCGATCGCCCGGGTCATCCACCACGGCATCGACCAGAATCGCTACCCGGTCGGCCCCGGCGGCGACTACCTCGTGTTCGACGGACGAATGTCCCCCGAGAAAGGCGTCCGGCAAGCCATCGACATCGCCCAACGCGCCGGGGTCCCGCTCGTCATCGCCGCCAAGATGCGCGCCACCAGCGAGCGCGACTACTTCGAGGCCGAGGTCAAGCCGCGCCTCGGCGGTGACATCCAGTACGTGGGCGAGGTCGACCGCAACCACAAGCTCGGGCTCGTCGGCGACGCCCTCGTGCTGCTCAACCCCATCCGCTGGGACGAACCCTTTGGGCTGAACATGATCGAAGCCCTCGCCTGCGGCACACCCGTCATCGCCACGCCCCGCGGCGCCGCCCCCGAAATCGTCGACCACGGCATCACCGGGTACCTCGCCACCACCACCGACCAAGCTGTCGCCGCCATCGCCTGGGCAACCGAGCTCGACCGCCGCGCCTGCCGCACCGCAGCCGAAACCCGCTTCTCCGCCCACCGCATGGCCGGCGACCACCTCGCCCTCTACCGCGACATCATCAACCGACACACCCGCGCCGCCGCATAGAGCCGGAGGCCGGGCATGGTGTCATGTCCAGCCCGGCCTTCCAACAGCACGAAAGGAGGGCGCCCCTAGCAGGTCAGATGGA
>Ga0299914_10002359_pt1 | contig 12982 bp, 11 predicted proteins | sample RVTome_10_FD_201361 | JGI IMG/M metagenome (GOLD analysis project Ga0299914, IMG submission 201361) | Soil microbial communities from uranium-contaminated site in the Upper Colorado River Basin, Wyoming, United States - RVT153D57 (version 2) ...
TGCTGCCGCCTGCGGCGTCCGGCGGATGATCGTTACCGGCAGCAGCCAGCAAGGAAGCCTGGACGCGGCGCTCCTGGCAGCGGGTCGACCGGGACGCCTGTTTGCGACGGCGGGTGTTCATCCTCATCACGCCGCCGAATACACGCCTCGGGTACGCGAATCCCTGCGCCGGCTGCTGGACCAGGACCAGGTGGTTGCGGTCGGAGAATGCGGACTGGACTATTTCCGGGATTTCTCGCCGCGACAGGCCCAGCGGATGGCTTTCCAGGCACAGCTCGAGCTGGCCGAAGAGTCCGGTCTGCCGATATTCCTCCATCAACGCGACGCGCACACGGATCTCGTCGAAATATTGCGCCCGATGATCGAGGGTCTCTCCGGCGGTATCGCACATTGCTTCACGGGAGATGCCGCGGCGCTGCGCGACTACCTGGATATGGGACTCTATATCGGAATCACAGGCTGGATTTGCGACGAACGCCGGGGAACCGAACTGCGCGGGCTTGCGCGCGAGATTCCCCTGGAGCGGGTGATGTTAGAGACGGATGCACCGTACCTGCTGCCGCGCACGCTAAACCCGAAACCCGCCACGCGACGCAACGAACCGATGCACCTGCGTGAAGTACTGCGTACATTCGCTGAAGCGGCCGGCATATCCGAGGAACGAATTGCCGACGCGACGACGCGAAATGCCGAACGGCTGTTCCGGTTGCCGCCGCGCTGACTGAAGTGATGTCATCTGCAAGTGCGATGATATACTGACCCGACTCCCGCACGTTGTGACTTGTTCGAACCCGAGGAAGGCGCATTATCCAGAATAGACAGCGCAGGAAACGCAATCGCGTCACGCGTAACCTCGCTGCATCGAAACCACACCGCTGACACGCCATGGCTCTCCTGTGGCGTATGACGCTTGGCAGCATCAGGGACCTCGCTCCTGTCGTGCTGGTAATCCTTTTTTTCCAAGTCGTCGTGCTACAGCAGCCGGCCAGCCAGCTACTCGACCTCATAGAGGGCACGCTACTCGTGCTCGCCGGCCTGACGCTGTTCGTCTACGGTCTCGAGCTGGCCCTGTTCCCGATCGGTGAAGCGCTGGCCTACGCGCTCGCCAGGAAAGGCAGCTTCATCCTGCTGCTCGTCTTCGCATTTCTCATGGGCTTCGGCACCACCTTTGCGGAGCCGGCGCTGACGGCGGTGGCTTCCGAAGCTGCGCAAGCGGCGGTCGCGGGCGGAGCCATCGCGGATACGGCGGATGCCCGGGAAAAGTACGCGCTCGGCTTGCGGTTCACAGTTGCCCTGGCCGTCGGCATAGCCCTCGTCCTGGGGGTAACGCGAATCGTACTTGGCTGGTCGTTGCCGCTCATCGTGATCAGCGGATACATCATCGTGATCGCGATAACGTCCATTGCGCCTCCGGAATCGGTCGGTATTGCCTACGATTCCGGGGGCGTTACCACGTCGGTCATTACCGTGCCCCTGGTGACCGCGCTCGGTATCGGTCTTGCTTCATCACTGGCCGGCCGCAATCCAATGAGCGACGGCTTCGGCATGATCGTACTCGTGCTGCTGATGCCGACCATCTTCGTCATGGCCTATGGAACGGTCCTCGCGTGGATCTGATCCGCTCCCTTTTGGGCAGCCTGGGCGAAACCGCGCTGGACGTGTTGCCCATTGCCTTATTTCTGCTCTTCTTTTACCGGGTGGTGCTGGGACAGAAACTTGTCAACCGGAGGGACATCCTCGTCGGTCTCTGCCTTGTCATCCTTGGGCTTGCATTGTTCCTGCAAGGCCTTGATAAGGCACTATTTCCGGTCGGCCGGATGATGGTCGCGCAGCTTACGGCAAACAGCGTCGTCACGGCGGAAATTTCCCACTGGTCGAGCTACTATCCCGTTTATGCTTTTGCGTTTTGTATTGCGTTCGGTGCGGCGATGGCGGAACCGGCGCTTTTGGCCGTCGCCCACAAGGTCAACGAGATTACAGGCGGAGCCATACATCCCGGCGGTCTCAGGGTTGCGGCAGCGCTCGGAGTTGCTCTCGGCGTCACCGTCGGCTGCATCCGGATCGTCACTGGCGTGCCTCTGCACTGGTGCCTCGCCACAGCCTTTATGATCGTCATCATCCAGACCTTCACTTCCCCGCGCATCATCGTCCCCCTCGCCTACGACACCGGTGGGGTCAGTACGACTGCCGTCACGGTACCGGTCGTCACTGCGCTCGGGCTCGGGCTTGCGGAACAGGTGCCGGGCCGGAGCCCTTTCCTGGACGGATTCGGCCTCATTGCCCTCGCGTGCGTATTCCCGGCGATAACCGTGCTCGCATACGCCCAGATCACCGCATTGCTCGAGAAGCGTCAAGTCAAGAGAAGCATGGCCGCCAGAACGGCGGACTCAACCAGCAGGGAGAACTAACATGCACTTCAAATTAATCGTAGCGTTCGTAGAGGAGCGCAAGACGGATCCGGTCATGGATGCGGCGCGCCAAAGCGGCGCCACCGGCTGCACCGTCATCCATCACGCGCGCGGCGAAGGCCTGAGCAAACCGACGAGCTTTCTCGGCATGTCTCTGGCCACGCAGCGAGACGTGCTTCTGATGCTGGTCGAGGAACACCTGAGCCGCCGCATCCTGGAACGGATCCGCGAGGTGGGAGAGTTCGACGTGAAACCAGGTACGGGCATCGCCGTGCAAATCGACGTGGAAGACGCAGTCGGTGTCGTGCGCCAGGCCGAGGAACTGACGGATGTAGTGGAGGGTGAGTTGTGAAAAAAGACGACATAACCGTTCGACAGGTCATGCGGGAGAACGTCACGATTGTCGACGGCCGCATCGACGTCATGGAAGCGATGCGCATCATGAAGCGCGTCGGCGCGACCAGCCTGATCATCGAGAGGCGCTATGAGAACGACGAGTACGGGATGGTACTGTTCTCCGACATAGCAAAGCAGGTTATCGCGAAGGATCGGGCTCCCGAGCGGGTCAACGCATTCGAGATCATGGCCAAGCCGGTCATATCCGTGCGCCCTGAAATGAGCATCCGCCACTGCGCGCGTCTCTTCGAGCGCTGCGGCATCAGCCACGCCCCGGTCATCGAGGACGACAAGGTAATCGGTATCGTCAGCTATTACCTGCTTGTGCTGGGTTCACTGGACCTGGACTAGCCATGCACCGGCGCCCCGTAAACTTCAGACAGCGGCGCTATCATGGTCAGAACCGGCACAAAGCAAACAACAGGCCCGGCTCTTTGATTTCCAACTGATTACGGAGAAACCATGCTCCTTCTCGTCACCGCGATTTCGGTGGTTCTGGTCGTTTCCTTCCTTTGCTCCTGCTTCGAAGCGACCCTCCTGTCGGTCAGCCCGGCGCAAGTCGAGTCCCTGTCGCAGAAGCATCGCCGCGCCGGGCGGCTCATGGCGGAATACAAGCGCAACATCGACAGGCCCATCGCCGCAATCCTGATACTGAATACGGCGGCCCATACGATGGGGGCGGCGATTTCGGGCGCCAGTTACAGCGCGCTCTTCGGCAGCGGCACACTGTGGATCTTCACCATCGTGTTCACGATCGCAGTGCTCCTGTTCACCGAAATCATTCCGAAAACGCTCGGAGTTACCTTTGCAGGCACTCTCGCGGGCCCGGTAGCGCTCGGAATCTGGTTCATGACTTCCGTACTTCGGCCGCTCGTTGCGGTCAGCGAAAAGGCATCGAGAGCGCTCCGCGGCGACCAGGCAACCCCGCTAACGTCGGTCGAGGAAATCCGGCTGCTGGCGGCGCTTGGCAGGACCGAAGGGGTCGTCGGCGTGCGCACCGCCAACATGATCGTTGGCGCCACACACCTCAGGCAGCTAACGGCTTCCGACGTCATGCTGCCGCGGCAGCAGGTGGTATTGCTTTCCGAGAACATGAGCCGCGAGCAGGTCGTGGCCACGGCGCGCAACTCCGGACACAGCCGGTTCCCTTTCAGTCCGGAAGACGACCTCGACCAGGTTACTGGCGTCGTGATCGTCAAGGAGCTGATGTACTGGCTTCACGACAATCCGGGCCGGGGCATCGAGTGGTCATCGCTCGTTCACGAGCCCATCGTCGTCCCGGAAACGATGTCCCTCCTCGCCCTGCTGCGCACGTTCCAGGACGCGAGACGTCACATGGCGATAATCGTCGACGAGTACGGCGACGTGGAAGGTATCGTGACCCTTGAGGACGTGTTGGAGGAGATCGTCGGCGAAATCGTCGACGAAAGCGACCGCCCTGTCGACGACATCTGGCCGCAGCCGGACGGCTCCCTGCACGTGCGGGCGACTGTCGATCTGCGCAAAATCTGCACCAAGCTCGATTTGCCCTGGCAGCCGGAGGACGAGGTTACGACCGTGGGCGGACTCGTGACCGAACTGCTGGGGCGACTTCCCGTGCGTGGAGATGTCGTCGAATGGAATGGCTGCAGGCTGGAGATTCTCGCCGCCGGAGAGCGCCGCGCCGAGCTGATCTCGGTCAGTTGCCTCGGCGAGAGCCTGTAGTGGAAACCCCGCAGGAGCCCGCCACGCGGGCGAGTTCGCGAACGTACGTCGACCTCGCCCGAATGGCGGCAGATAACCGCTTCTGCGTGATCTGCACTCCCGCCATCCATGGCGGTCGGGGGTCGGGCTCCTGCGGCGCTCCGATCGGACTCGTCGCTAGGCTCGGTAGCGGATCAGTCTCCCCGCCTCGGAACCCACCGCGCTAGCCCTGATCTGTTCCCAGTGAGGCTTGAACGCCTCAATCTTCATTTTCGCGCTCGCTTTGTCTCCGTCGCCGAACTCTTCCAGCAGTTCGTCGAACTTGCAGACGAGGTTCGGCACGCCTTTGGTGAACGACGCTCCGTCAAGAAACAGCACGCGGCCGGTGACCGGCACCTGGCGGACGATCGCGCGTATTGCGGCGATGCGATCGTACAATGCCGGCTGCGGATTGGCGAAAGTAAACCGACGTTCGTCGTTTATAACGGTCCAGTCCTGCATCTTGTCGCTGCCGAAAACCGTACCCACGACGTCCTTGACGTCGATGATGAGGAGGCCGTTGGCCGTCAGCAGCAGATGATCGATCTGAATCTCGCCGTCGTCGCCGTTGGGAACGACCAGTCCCTCAAGCCGCTCGAACGCGATGGCTGAAAAGATCTTCGAAAGCGAGCGGTCTCCTCGGCGCCTGCGACGATAAACGAACAGCAAAAGAAGCAGCAGCAGAACTGCAACGACCAGCAACAGCAAGTGAGTCTCAGACAGCTCCGCGGGAAGGTATTCGCTCATTCTTCGGAAATCCACGCGCTCAAGCCTTATTTATCGCTTGAGGTCGCGTCTTCGTCAAGGCGAAATCCGCGACGCAGCGCCGCCTTGAAGGAATCCGCGTCCGGATCGATCGAAACCGATCGAACGGGGCGCTCGAGGATTTCGGCCAATGCGTCGGGCAACGGCAGCGTCTGCCCTGTGAGCGGTTCGACGATCTGTTCGAACTTCGCGGGATGCGCGGTCGCCACGACGACCCAGTCTTTCATTCGCTGTTCTTCATCGCCGAGCTGCCGATATGCACGGCACGCCGTTGCCGTGTGCGGGCAGATGGCGAGGTCGAATTCGCGGTGGATCTCGCGGATCTCCTGCTCGATCTGCTCATCCGTGACCGAGCATGCGCTCATCAGCCTGTGCAATGCGGCAGCGTCCCCGAACAGCGCCCGAACCCGTTCCATGTTGCTCGGGTCGCCGACATCCATTGCCGAGGCAAGCGTCCTTACGGTCTCCGCCGCCCGCCACCGCCCACTTTCCAGGTAATCGCCGATGACCCGATTCGCATTGGTGGCCAGGATGACCCCGGCGATCGGCAGGCCCATTTCTCGAGCCAGCATGAGCCCGAGGGCGTTGCCCAGGTTCCCGCTCGGGACGATGAAGGAAGGCTTTCGGCTGGATTGCCGGTAACACGCAAGGCTCGCATGCGCGTAATAAATCGTCTGCGGCAACAGGCGGCCGATGTTGATGCTGTTGGCCGAACTGAAGCGAAATTCGCTTCTTAAGTCGGCGTCGGCCATGGCCTTCTTGACCAGTGCCTGGCAGTCGTCGAAGCTGCCGCGCACGGACAGCGCGAGGACGTTGTCTCCCCAGCAGGTAAGCTGCCTCGCCTGCCTTTCCGACACCCGTCCTTTCGGGAACAGGATGACGACGCGCATCCCCGGTCGACCGTTGAAAGCTGCGGCAACGGCGCCGCCCGTGTCGCCGGAGGTCGCCACCAGGATCGTCAGGGGTCTGGTTTCGTTCTCCTGCAGGCGGCTGAGGCAGGCCGCCAGGAACCCGGCTCCGAAGTCCTTGAATGCGGCGGTCGGCCCGTGGAACAACTCCAGCAAGTGGAGGTTACCGGAAGCGACCGGCAGTTTGGTCAGCGGAACCGGAAACGAAAAGGTCTCCCTGATGATCTGCTCGAGGTCCGCCGCGAGTCGCGATCCTTCGAAGAACGGCTGCAACACCACATACGCGACTTCGCAGAGTGACGACGCTGCTTCGAAGTCCTCGATCCGGAACCGGGGCAAGGGCTCCGGGATGTACAATCCGCCATCCCTTGCGATACCGGCGGCGAGTGCCTCGTCGAGAGAGGCTTCCTCTCCGCTCCGGGTGCTCTTGAACTTCATGCTTTCGCATTCATGCGGCGGTTTCCTGTCCGGACGGTCCGGACGCTACGCGCGCACCGGGAGAGTTCATCGGACTGATCCAGGACTGGCAGGCAATACCTGTCCCGAGGCAGGCCTTTTCCATTTCGCTCGCGACGCCGGCTGCCCGGCCGGTTTCGCAGAGCGCGAATATACTTGGTCCGCTTCCGGACAGCGAACAGCCCAGCGCTCCGGCACGCAGCGCAGCCTCTTTCATGTATGGAAAACACGGAACCGAGGCTGCGCGTTGCGGCTCGATGATCACGTCGCGCAGCGACTCCGCGATCAGCCGCTCATCGTTTCTTTCGCAGGCAATCACGAACGTTGCAAGGTAGCCCTGCTGCCTCAGCCACTGCTCCATCGAATACTCTCGCGCGAGATTGCGGCGCGCGGTCGCGGTATCGACCTCGAGTTCAGGATGCACGAGCACGCTGCTCAGGCCGACAGGAGGATTCAGTGCGATCGTCCGCGGCAGCAGTTCGTGTGGACACAGGACCAGTCCACCGAGGAGGCTCGGTGCGACGTTGTCGGCGTGCAGCCCACCACTCGCGAACTTCTCGCCTTCCAGCGCAAAGTTGAGCAGCTCGGCAGTATCGAACGGAGCGTCGAGCAGCGCGTTTGCCGCGACAACCGCTGCAACCGCGGATGCGGCCGAGCTTCCCATGCCAGACAACAGCGGAATACCCTTGTGCACCACGATTTCAATTCCCCCTGCGGCCGCCGCGGAACGCCAGAGCGCCTCGGCGGCAATCGAGGCCGTGTTTCGTTGCGCATCCATCGACAGTTTCGGGTGTTGGCGCCCGTCCGGGCCAAGCGCCGCCGTGATGACGACGCCCGCCTCGTCGCGGCGGCGCGCTGAAACTCGGTCGCCCACACCGGATAACGCCAGGCCTAGCATGTCGAAGCCGACGCCGACATTCCCGATAGATGCAGGCGCGAACGCCGTAATCCATCTGCCTCCCGTCATATCGAGATGCCGTCGCCCAGGTACGCGGCAAGTCGTAGCAGATCGCTGAAGACCCCGCTGGCCGTTACTTCGGGGCCGGCGCCCGGACCCTGCACGACCAGCGGGTTCGCTGAGTAGCGGTCCGTCACGAACTGCACGATGTTGTCGGTCAGGTTAATGTTGGCGAACGGGCTCGATGCGTCCACCGTTTCGAGCCCGACGGAGGCGGCGCCGTTCGCCGTGAGCTTCGCAACGTATCGGAGTATGCGGTTCTCCTTGCGCGCGGCGCGGTACAGCACGTCCATCTGCGCGTCGTATTCCGGAAGTCGCTCGAAGAATTCATCGACGCTCACCTCCCGCAGTGGCACCGGCACGAGATTCTGTACCGGGAAATCGCCGATACCGATCGTGGATCCCATTTCCCGCGCCAGTATGGTCAGCTTGCGGGCGACGTCCATCCCGGAGAGGTCGTCGCGTGGATCCGGTTCCGTGAACCCCGATTTCTTGGCAGACCGTACGATTTCCGAGAACGGGACACTGCCGTCATACACGTTGAACAGCCAGGCTAGCGTACCCGACAGGATGCCGTGGATCGAATGAATCCGATCCCCCGTATCGACCAGGTCGCGGATCGTCCGGACGATCGGCAATGCGGCTCCCACCGTGGCTTCGTAGAAGCAATGCGACCTTCCGGCACGGGCGCTGGCTCGCAGTTCCTCGTAGGCAGCGCCGTCACCGCTGAACGCTTTCTTGTTCGGCGTGACGATGTGTATGCCGGCCCTGAGCCATCCCGGGTAACGTGCCGCAATCTCATCGCTCGCCGTGCAGTCGATGATTGCGGCATGCGGCAGATGCTCTGGGTTCACATGTTGCTCGAAGCGATCGAAATCCAGGGGGACGGCCGATGACGTCATGTCGCGGCTCCACGTGCCCAGATTGACATGCCGATCGCCCAGGAGCATGGTCTTGGAACGCGCTATCGCCCGTATGCGAAGGTCCAGGTTGAACTCGTTGTGCAGGCGATCGGTTTGCTGGCGAAGCTGCTCCAGCAGCGTTCTGCCGACCGTCCCCGGGCCGATCAATCCGATCGATATCGTTTTCCTGGAAAGATAGAAGCCCGAGTGTACGGCGCGCAATGCTCGCGTTGCGTCTGCCGTGTCTATCACAGCGGAGATGTTGCGTTCGGAGGAGCCCTGGGCGATGGCGCGAACGTTGACCCCGGCCCTTCCAAGGGTGCCGAAGAACCTGCCCGCGATACCCGGCGAGCCGGCCATGCCGTCCCCGACGACGGCGATTATGCTCTGCGACGAGGTCGTGTCCACGCTCTGGATCTGGCCGGTGGCGAGTTCGTCTGCAAACGCGTCCGTGATGACAGCCCTGGCGCGTTCCGCAAGGACCTCCGGAACCGCGATACAGATGGAATGTTCCGAGCTTGCCTGTGAAATCAGGGTCACCGACACGCCCGCTTTGCGCAGGGCCGCAAACAGCCTGTCCGCGGTACCGGGTACCCCGATCATTCCCGAGCCTTCGACGTTCACGAGCGCCATGCCGCCGACCGTCGTGATCCCCTTGATTGGCTCGTCCGGGCTCCGCCCCGCACGGATGTAGCTGCCCGGCTTTGCCGGTTCGAACGTATTCCGGATCAGCACGGGGATATCGTTGTCGACCGCCGGGCCCAGGGTCTGCGGATGAATGACCTTGGCGCCGAAATAGGCAAGCTCCATTGCCTCGTTGTAGGAAAGGCTGTCGATAATCCTTGCTTCGGGCACCCGATTGGGGTCGGCGCTCATGACGCCGTCCACGTCGGTCCAGATCGTTAGCTCGGCAGCGCTGGTCAAGGCCGCAAAGATCGACGCCGAGAAATCGCTGCCGTTACGCCCGAGAGTCGTTTGCAGCCCTTCCTCATCCGACGCGATGAAGCCGGTGATAACGGCGATGTTGCTGCAGCCCTCCGCAAGTACGCTGTCCCACTTTCTTCCGGAAACGTTCCACAGTACCGCGGGACCCAACTCGCCGTGCCGTACGGTCACGGCGCGCCTGGCATCGATCCAGGTACCGGCGCGAGGGTTCCCGAGGCGCTGTTCCAGGAAGGCCGCCAGCAGGCGCGCGGACCATATCTCCCCGTACCCGGCCACGACGTCAGCCGTGCGTTGCGGTGCCGAACGAGCGGCCGCAGCGGTCATGAGCAGTTCCTCGATGCTCCTTGCGTCTCCGCTCCATTCGTCGAGGAGCAGGACACCCGCGTTACCCGAAACGAGGTCGCGTACGGCCTCCGCGTAACGTTCTCCTACCCGGTGAAGCTCCGAGCGATATTGTCCGTCGTTCGCCGTGGCCAGACTGACGAGGCGAAGGAGCGTGTCCGTAACGCCACGCATCGCCGAAACGACGACACCCAGGCGTTCGTCCGGCTGGTCTGAAATGATGTCGGCGACGCGCCTGAAACAGGCTGCATCTGCGAGACTGCTACCGCCGAATTTATGAATTTTCCAATGTCGTTCGGACAAGAATGTAAAACCGGCCCACGCGCAAAGCGGCTAATAATAGCGGCACGCGCGGAGGTCGTCGCCTGTTTTATTTGAAATCAGTTTTTGGCGGCGACAGTCCCGGATGCCTGTCGGCGGGTGAGGTAACCGGAAGGTGTAAACGATGTGCCGGAACACTCCCGGTGAAAATGGTGGGGCGTGTAGGATTTGAACCTACGACCAGTCGGTTAAAAGCCGAATGCTCTACCACTGAGCTAACGCCCCGATCGCCGCGCGGCATGATACCGGACCGACCGCAAATCACAAGCCGGACACCGCGCCGCGCTTGACGACTCCTGTAGAAGCGCAGCGAACTCGCCGCACGGTGGGCTCCTGCGGGGCCTTCGAAAAACTTTCTAGTGTCCTTCGTCGGTCATTCGGTTGAGGCGCTGCTCGGCAAGTCGCGCGGCAGTGGTATCCGTGTGTTCACGCTGCACCCTGGTCAAGGCAGTACGGGCTTCTTCCCATCGGCCCAGTTCGTAGCTTGCGTACCCTACTTTCAACAAGGCGTCGGGCACCTTCCGCGATCGTGGGTAGTCATCGATTACGACAGCGAAATGCCGCAACGCCTCCTCGAAGTCATCGGTGACGTAATACGACTCGGCCAGCCAGTATTGGGCGTTATCCGACAGCTGGCTGTCCGGGTAGCTGGCGAGGAACTGCTTGAACGCGGAAGCAGCCTCCTCGTAACGCTGTTCCTTGAGCAACTCGAACGCGGCCTGGTAGTTGTCGCGATCCGAGCCCCCCGGCACAGGCAGTTGCCCCGGAACCATGCTTGCGCCGCCCGTTGAACCGCCCAGCCCCTGCAACCTCTGCTCGAGATCCTGGATGCGCTGGTCGAGGTCCTGGTACAGCTCCCTTTCCCGCTCGCCGGTTTCCTCTGCGTCGTACTCGAGCGTTTCCGTGCGGCCCTGCAACTCCGCAGCCTGCCGCTGCAGGTTGTCGACCTGCAACGCGATGTCGACAAGGCTGCCGCTCGCCAGGATGCGCTCGACAGACATGAGCCTGCGTTCGAGGTCGTTGAGCTTCAACACGACCGGATCGTCGGCCGGATCGGTCATCGCACAGCCCGCCAGCAGTAGCGGCGGAAGCAGTACCAGCGAAAATTTCATTGTTTTGAACACGCGGCTCTCGCTCAGTTGGTGTACTTGATTTCCACGCGCCGATTCAGGGCATACGACTCCTCGTCACTGCCCATGGCTGCGGGGCGTTCCTCGCCGAAACTGACCGTCGAAATCTGCTCCGCCGTCGCGCCCTGGATCAGGAGCATCCGTCGAACGGCTTGTGAGCGGCGCTCGCCGAGACCGATATTGTACTCGCGCGAGCCGCGCTCATCGGCGTGGCCTTCCAGGCGGACCGTTGCGCGCGAGCTGTTTGCGAGGTTCGCCGCATGCCTGGCAAGCAGGTCGCCGTATTCCGGCCGCAGCTCCGACTGGTCAAAATCGAAATAGATGATCATGCCAAGCTCGCCGTCGTCGCCGAACTCATCGCCGAACTCCTCGCCCTGCCCGAAGCGGTCACTGTCCATGCCGCTTGCGGAGCCGTCCTGGCCGCCCGCCCCGACGTCGCTATCGATCGGTTCCGGATCCGGTACCGGGGTCGAGCCGCAGGCCGCGAGCAGGAAACACAGCAACCCGGTGCCGAGGAATTTGTAAACTGTCATGTCGATGTCCTTTGAAGAGTGTATTCGAACCGACCAAGCCATTACATACCTTTATATTTCATTAACTTAACGACCTTTACTAAGATCGAATCTCACGAGAGCATTACTGCTCAAGGGGAAACGGCGACCAGACCGGCTCACGCACGTCGCCCTGGCCCGGGGCGAGACGCTGTCGCACCAGTCCGTCCGCCGATACCGTCTCGAGTACTCCATTGCCCCCTTGCCGCGTGGCGTATATCAGGGTGTCGCTGTTCGGAGCGAAGCTCGGCGACTCGTCCTGCTGTCCCGTCGACAGCACGAGCGCACCCCGTTCGTCGAGACTCATAACCGCAATGCGGAAATTGCCCCGATCCATGTGCACGGTCGCCAGCTTCTTGCCATCCGGCGACAACCTTGGCCGCGCATTATAACTTCCTTCGAAGGTTACGCGCTCCGGCGTTCCGCCATCGACACCGACGCGGTAAACCTGCGGTCCCCCGCTCCTGTCCGAGGTGAAATAAATCTGTCGTCCGTCGGGCGACCAGCTGCCTTCGGTGTCGATCGCGCGATTCGTCGTCAGGCGCTTGACGTCCTGCGAAGCCAGGTCCATGACGTAGATGTCCAGGTTGCCGTCAATGCCGCCCAGCGTCAGTACCAGCTTGCGTCCATCCGCCGAGAAGGACGGCGAGCCGTTAATGCCGGGACGGTTCGAGACCTGGATACGATTTCCCGTCCGAAGGGTCTGCACGAAGATCGAAGATGCGTTGCCTTCGAACGAAACGTAGGCCAGGCGACGGCTGTCCGGAGACCACGCCGGCGACATGATCGGATCGGGCGACTCCATAATGGTGTGCTCGTTTTCACCGTCGGCATCGGAGACGACCAGTGCGTAGGTCTGGCTATTCCCGTTGCGCCGCGCGGTCACATAAGCGATCTGCGTATCGAACACTCCCTGGATACCGGTAAGTTTTTCGTAGACCATGTCGGCGACGCGGTGCGCGGCCCGGCGTAGCGTGCCGCGGGTCGCGGGCATCCGGTAGCCCACCAATTGCTCGGCGCGAAAAACGTCGAACAGCTGAAACTGCACGCTGAAGGCGTTTTCTCCTGTCTGTATCAGCTTGCCGACGACAACGGCCTCTACACCCAGCACGGACCAGTCATCGAAGTCGACGTCCACGCCGGCGGTGGGCTTTTGCAGCATGTCTCCTTCTGCAATC
>Ga0299914_10002360_pt1 | contig 12978 bp, 7 predicted proteins | sample RVTome_10_FD_201361 | JGI IMG/M metagenome (GOLD analysis project Ga0299914, IMG submission 201361) | Soil microbial communities from uranium-contaminated site in the Upper Colorado River Basin, Wyoming, United States - RVT153D57 (version 2) ...
GCGTTCGGCATCTCGCGCGACGATGCGACCAGCTTCCTGCCGAAGTACATCGAAACCGGTATCCTCGCGGACGACCCGTTCCAGGTGCTCGACCGCGAGGGTGTGGGCCAGCTCGTACAGATGGCGACGTGGGAAGGACGGCGACGTCGGCGCGACCTCAAGGTGGGCATCTGCGGCGAGCACGGCGGCGAGCCGAGCTCCATCGAGTTCTTCCACGAGACAGGCCTCGACTACGTCTCCTGCTCGCCGTTCCGCGTGCCTATCGCCCGCCTCGCCGCTGCCCACGCCGCGCTCCAGGGACAGATCGTGCCCGGCCGCGCTGCGCAAGCTCGCGCCAAGCGCGCGGAATCCGATGCGAGCGAACGGCTGCGCCAGATCCGCCGAACGCCGGCACTGCCGGCGGACTAGCGGCGCATGGAGCTGCCACACCACACCGTGACCCGGGAACGCCTGCTTGCGTTGCCGAAGACCGACCTGCACTGCCACCTCGATGGCAGCCTGCGCGCCGAAACGATGATCGAGCTGGCCCGCGAGTACGGCAAGCCGCTGCCCAGCACCGACCCCGACCGCCTGCGCGAGCACATGGTGGTTCGCGATGCGCGCGACCTCGTCGACTACCTCGCCCGCTTCGAGACCACCCTGTCCGTGCTCCAGACCGCGGAGGCGCTCGAGCGTACGGCCCGCGAACTCGCAGAAGACGCCGCAGCCGAAAACGTGCGCTACCTCGAGGTCCGCTACTCGCCCGTGCTCAACATCCTCGAGGGGCTCTCCATGCACGATGCCGTGGAAGCTTCACTGCGCGGACTCCGTCACGCGGAGCGGGCGCTGGACATCAGGACCGGTGTGATCATCTGCGCGCTGCGCAACACGACGCCGGCCACGTCCGTCGAGCTGGCCCGCCTCGCACTCGACTTCAAGCACGAGGGCGTCGTCGGCTTCGACCTGGCCGGCCCGGAAGACGAGCACCCGCCGCGCAAACACCTCGAGGCCTTCCAGCTCGCCGCGGATGGCAACCTGCCCGTCACGATCCACGCCGGCGAGGCCTACGGACCGGCTTCCATCCACCAGGCGGTGCACACCTGTCACGCAAACCGCATCGGCCACGGCACGCGGCTCTTCGAGGACCCGGAGCTGCTGGCGTGGGTGATCGACTTCCGCATCCCCATCGAGATCTGCATCACATCCAACGTGCAGACGCGCGTGACACCCGGCTTCGACGAGCATCCGCTCCGGCCCTACTTCGACGCTGGTGTACTCGTGGCCGTCAGCACGGACAACCGGCTGATCAGCGGAACCACAGTCACCGACGAATACGAGCATGCGCACCGTGCGCTCGGCTTCGACTGGCCGGAGCTGTGCGAGCTGGCGCGGATGGGGTTCCGGGCTGCGTTCATGCCGTACCGCGAGAAGGAAGCGCTTCTGGAGCGGGTGGAGGCGGAAATCGCGGCACTGACGGAACACTGAGCGGTGGGTGCACCCGCCACGAAGCGAACGCAGCTCGAGGCGGGCACACCATTGGAAAGGGGGCAAGCGAATGTCGATCGCGTGCCCCCTTCCATCGGCGCTACCGTTGCTCGGTTAGCCAGACCGCCCGGTCACGCCGGCCCGAACCGCCGATGTTCGCCTTATCGGCTGCATCAGAACGTGTAGCGCAACCCCAGCTGCATCTGCCAGCGCGAACCGTACGTGCCGAAATCCAGCAGCCGGTCTTCCCAGTACTCGTCCGCGTTGCGGAGGAAGTCGCCTTCCGCGTCTACGAGCCGGAACGTGTACTGCGGTGTGAGGTCGTCGTTCACCGGATCACGGAACCGCTCGAAACGCAGCAGGTCGACCGTGCGAAACCCGGGATCGTACCGCCAGCCCCAGTCCTTGTTCAGCAGGTGCGTGAAGTTGAAGAAGTCGAGGGTGACCTCGATCGTGTTGCGCCGGCCGGCCACATTGGTAAACAGCTCCTGCGCAAGTCTGAGATCCACAACGTGCTCGAACGGTGTGCGCAGAGCGTTACGCTCGGCGTAGCCGCCACGTCGGTCGCCCAGGTGGTCGTCCGCGTCCACGAAGGCGTCGAACGCGGCCTGCTGCTCGGCAACCGTGTACGTGCGCCCGCGGCTCGTGTACTCCACGAACTCCAGCTCGCTCGCCTCGTTCGGGATGTACGCCAGGGGCGCCGTACCGGAACCTTCGCCCGTGAACCCGAAGTTGTTGCCGATCTGGTACGAGTACGGCCTGCCCGACTCGCCGGTGTATACCAGCGAGATCGTCGTCGCCAGGTTGTTCAGGAACTCCTGGCGGAAGCTGGCCTGACCAAGGACACGCGACCCGATCGAGAAGTCCGAGCGTGCCCGGTCCAGATCGTTCAGCCCGCGGACGTTCTCGTTGAAGCGCCAGACCGAAAAGATCTGGTCCGACGTCGCATCGTTCGTCGAGTACGAATCACCGAAGGTGTAGGCGAGCCGCAGGAACAGGTTCCGATCGAACAACTCCGTCTGCAGGCTGCCCGTCACGTCGTAGGCATAGCCTTCGCCCGTGTTCGATACGAGCATGATCGACGTATAGCGCGCGTCGATGTTCGTCGCACCGACGTCGAAGCTGTTGAACCGCGTATCGATGCCGTAGTTGTAGACCGGCCGATTGTCCGGGCCGTCCAACTGGTCGTTCCGCGGCCGAAAGTTCACGTTGCGGACATCGATCGCGTCGAGCGTCTTCGTGTACTGACCCTCGAGCGTGCCAATGAGGCCCCACGGCAGCTCCGTATCGACGCCCAGGCTGGTCCGGAAGATGCGCGGGTACTTGTAGTCCTCCGAGAAGATGTCCAGCTCACCACTCGGTATCGCATTCTGCCCGAAGTCTTCTGCCGTCAGCGCGTTCCTGGGATCCGGAATGAACGGGATCACGCCGTCACCCGGTAGTGAGGACGTGTTCACGAAGCCAGCCGTCGTACCGTTGTTCGTGAACATCGCGCCCGGGAACACGAACGGAACGCGGCCGGTGAAGATCCCGAGCCCGCCCCGTACCGTCGTCGCATCCGTCGCCTCGAAGTTGAAACCGAGCCGGGGTGCGATGTACGGCTGTGCCTTCGGCGTCGCACCCGGCCGAGCACCCTGGAGGTCGTGTACCGCGGAAATCTCGGGAATGGTCGTATCGAAAACGTCCGGCGCGAACCGTGGGCTCGTCGTGATCTTCGGGACATCGACGCGAAGCCCTCCTGTCAGCCGCAGCCGGTCAGTGACCTGAAAGTCGTCCTGCACATAGAAGCCGACCTGGTAGGCATTGAATGCGGCAGACGCGTCGGACGCGTCTCCGATCTCGTCATCGACGAGAGAGAAGCCGCGCTGATAGTTGCGAGGCGCCACGGGCATGATCGTACCACCGAGTTGCTGACGCAGATCCTGACAGTAGCTCGACGATCCGTTGCCCGCCGCGCAGACAGACTGCAGGAAGTCGTCGGCGCTGGCATAGTCGTAGTCACCAAAGTTCTGCCGCAGGAACAGATTCAGGACGTCATAGTACTCGAAGTGCGCACCGACTGTCACTGTGTGGCGGCCCCGGAACATGTTGAAGTTGTTCGTGAAACTGAAGATATCCTGGTTGAGGATGTTCCCGGTCGAGAACGGCTCCGAGCCAAGATTGATCTCACCGATACCGTCCTCGATCGTCACGTAGGGAAACGGATCGCCCGCGAACGATCGATCATCCTTCACCGTCGTCATGCCGAGCAGCAGCTTGTTCGAGTAGAGGCCACCGCCGAAAGTGCTGTTCAGCTCGACTGCCGTCGAGTTCGTCGTATTCGGAAAGACCTCCGAGTTGTTGGCGTAGTTGATGAGGTTTACACCGCTCTCGAACGCATCGATGTTGTCCGACTTCGAGTAGCTGTGGCGGATAGACGCCCTGTGCGTTTCGTTGATGTTCCAGTCGATCTTACCGAGCACTTTGTTGTCATCGAGGCTCGACGCCTTGGTGCCGAAGTCGCCAGGGTCGTAGCCGGTTTCCTGCTCCACGATCTGCCGGACCTCGTCCAACCGCGAACCGGATTCGCCCAGGTACTGGCCCGGCGTGAACGGACGCGGAGTCTCCGACCGATACAGCTCGCCATTCAGGAAGAAGAACACATTGTTGCGAACGATCGGCCCGCCGAACCGGAAGCCGTAGCGCGCATTGCTGAAATCGGCGAGCGGCTGGCGCAGCGAATCCGGGATCGGACCGGGTGTTTCGCCAGCAAAGCTTTCGTTGCGAAGCTGATAGTAGAACGAGCCGCGGAACTCGTTGGTGCCGCTGCGCGTGATCGCGTTGATGGCGCCACCGGTGAAGCCGCTCTGCGTCACGTCGAACGGCGAGATCGCGATCTGGAGCTGCTCGATCGCATCGAAGCTGATCGGCGGAGCGCCGGTCTGTCCACCGTTGGTGCCCTGCGCGGCGAGCCCGAAAACATCGTTGTTGACCAGCCCGTCGATGAAGAGCCCGTTCGCCTCGTTGTTCTGGCCGGCGATCGAGATGGCCGCACCGTCGTCGTCCTCGTTCGAGACGAAGGCCTGCGGTGTCAGCCGCGCGAGGTCGACGATCTCGCGGTTGAGGGTGGGCGAGTTCTGGATCTGGCGCTCGGTCACGACCGTCCGAACGCCGGGCGCGAGGTCGTCACCGCGATTGGACTCGACTATGATCCCCTCGATGGCAACCGCCTGCTGCTCCATCGAGAAGTCGATCGCTCGCGTCTCGCCGAGCGCGAGCTGGATGCTGTCGGCGACCTGGGTGCCATAGCCGATCAACTGCGCCTCGACCCGGTAGGGACCGCCTGGCCGGAGTCCGGGCAGCAGGAAGCGTCCGTCCTCGCGCGTGATCACGCCGCGCTGGGCGCCCGTGGCGTGGTTCAGCACGGCGACCTGCACGTTGCCCAGCGGGCTGCCGTTCGCATCCACGACGCGGCCCGTGATGGCCGAGGTCGTGACTGCCTGCGCCTGCGCATGCCTTGCTGTCGTTCCGGTCAGGACCAGCACGACCGTAAGCGCAGCAAGCCAACGCAATTCCAGTTTCATGAGATTCAGCCTCGTCATTCCGGTGGGGAGAACCGGGGCTCGGCCCCGGATGGTGCCGAAAGAGTAGGCAGCTCCTGTTCGTGGACGCACGCATCCGTGTCACGAAGAAGCAACGATCTTGACGCTGTAAAAACCCGGATCGCAGGGCTCCCGCGAAGGTTACAACCGGTTCGGGGGGCGCGCAATCGTCGGGAGCGGCTCGCGGGAGCCTGCGGAACGTGCAACGAAAAAACCGACCCCGGAGCGGGACGGAAGCCCGCGCCGGGGTCGGTTGCCCTGGTCGTTCGGTCGGAAGATTGCAGGCCCGCCTGCCGACCGCCGCCCCCCGCTCAGTCCGCGGCCCCCACCTCCACCTCCTCTTCCGCGGCCAGGTACTCGTGCGCAAGATCCACGAACTCGCGCGAGCCCATGTACAACGGCGTCCGTTGATGGAGATCGCTCGGCACGATGTCCACGATCTCGCCGCGCCCGTCCGTTGCACGGCCGCCCGCCTGCTCACAGATGAAAGCCAGCGGCGCCGCCTCGTAGAGCAGCCGCAGCTTTCCGCTCGGGTTCTTCACATCGCCGGGGTACATGAAGATGCCGCCGTACAGCAGCGTGCGGTGGAAATCCGCGACGAGCGACCCGATGTAGCGTGACGAGAACGGCTTGCCGTTGGAGCCGTCGAGCCCCTTCAGGTGGTCCACCAGCTTCCGCTGGCCGGGCGACCATTGCGCGGTGTTGCCCTCGTTCACGCTGTAGATCCGCTGCGGCGGCTCCGGCAGCCTGATGTCCGGATGGCTGAGCAGGAACTCGCCGATCGATGGATCGAGCGTGAAGCCATGGACGCCGGCACCCGTCGTGTACACCAGCATCGTGGACGAACCGTAGACCACGTAGCCGGCCGCGACTTGCTGGCTGCCGCGTTGCAGACAGTCCTCCAGCGTTCCGCGCTCGCCGGCCGAGATCTTCCTGTGGATGGAGAAGATCGTACCGATCGAGACGTTCGCGTCGATGTTCGAGGAGCCGTCGAGCGGATCGTACAGCAGGACGTAGCGGCCGGCCGCGAACCGATCCGGGATGTGGAGGATGTCGTCCGCTTCCTCGGACGCCATGCAGCACAGCGTGCCGCCGTGGTCGAGCGCTTTGAAGATCACATCGTGCGCCCACATGTCGAGCTTCTTGACCTGGTCGCCGCTCGCGTTCGTATCACCCGTTCCGCCCAGGATGTCGACGAGACCGGCCATGTTCGCTTCACGCGCGATGAGCTTCGCCGCGAAGGCCAGCTCATAGAGGATGGTGCTGAACGCACCCGTCGCCTCCGGGAGTTTGCGTTCCTGCTCGATGATGTGGCGCTCGATCGTCACGACCGAGTTGCCGACGTGGATGGGCATGTCTCGCCTCCGCGTTACGGAGCGGCTTCCGCCTCTCGCGCTTCGATCTCGAACGGGTTGTCACGATACCCGTACCGAACGTGGTTCCAGACGTACTGCAGTGGAAACGTGAGGGGATGCCGCCGCCACTGCCGGACGTGCGCCAGCTCGTGTCGCAGCAACGGTCCCGTCAGCCGGGCCGAGGGGTGCACGACGATCGTGCGACCCAGGGTCACGGCCGCGGCCGGCGATCCCATCCTCGCGAGCCGCCCGCCCAGCGCCGGGATCCACCCACCTCGCCGGATCGTCACGCCCTCGGGCACCGATGGAGGCGGCTCGACAGGCCGGCCGACAGCCGATTCCACGATCTTCCGGATCATCGCGTCGTCAGGAGCTCGATCTCGCCGCCGGCGCTCGCGCGGACCGTCACGGTTCCGTGCCGATCCGTTCGCAAGATCCGGACACCTCGGCGGGCCAGTCGCGCAACGACGCCGGGATCAGGGTGGCCGTAGCGGTTGCGGAGCCCCACGGAGACCAGCGCCACGCGCGGCGAGGCCGCGGCCAGGAGTGAGTCGCCGGTCGATGTCCTGCTGCCATGATGGCCCACCTTCAGGACGTGCGACACGAGGCCGTTCCCGCGCGCCGCGACGATCTCGTTTTCGACGGCCGCCGGTGCATCGCCCAGGAACAGTGCCGCGAAACGTCCGAAGCTGAGCCGAAAGACGGCGCTATAATCGTTGGCCTCGCCCGGCGCGTCAACAGTTTCCGCGCTGGGCGCGAGGAACTCGAGCACCACGTCATCCAGCCGTAGCTCCCTGCCCGCGCGTGCGGCGATCCAACGGCTGCCTTCGTTTCTGGCTGCCGTGAGCGTGCCGAGGTACATGTCCTTGCCGGTAGGGATCGCGGGATCGACGACGGCGAGGACGTCGAAGGTCTCGAAGAGCGCCTCGACGCCTCCGATGTGGTCCGCATCGGGGTGGCTCAGCACGAGCAGGTCGATCCGACGGACGCCGTGGTCGAGAAGGAACGGAACGACACGGGCCCGGCCCGCATCGAATCGGGGAGTCCGCGGCCCGGCATCGACAACGATCCAGCGGCCGGCCGGTGTCCGGATCGCGAGCGCATCGCCCTGGCCGACATCGATCGCGTGGATCCGAATCGCACCGTCGCCGGCCAGCCGAACGGCGAGGGGCCAGGCGACGAGCGCGGCGGCAATGCAGGCGAATGCGACGACGCGGCGCATCGCGTGCTGTGGCAGAGGCACTGCACTGCCCTCCGCGAACCCGCGGCCGTGCGGCCGGGTGGAACGGGTTTCCGGGCCGGCCGTTCGACGAGCGACGAGGATGGCGAGCGCGGTGCCCACGAGTGCGGCGAGGACGGCCGGTCGCGCGACGGTGGCGTGGCCGGCCGGGACGGCTGCGGCCGCGGCAGCCACGGCGTCGAGTGCCGCGAGGATCGCGTCGGCACCTTCGCCGAGCAGTCGGCCGGCGGCCGGCCAGACGGCGCCCGCCGCGAGAATCACACCGAGTGCGGGCACGGCCGCCGCGACGAGCGGTACCGCCACGAGATTGGCGATGATGGCGATCGGCGCGACGATGCCGAAGTGCAGCGCCGCGATGGGAGCGGTCGCCAGTGTGGCCGCCGTTCCCGCGGCCAGTCCATCGCTCGCCCATCGCGGGAGCCAGTCCGGCAAGCGTGCTGCGATCGGCCGGCGCCACTCGAGAAGCCCGAAGATCCCCGCGTACGACAGCTGGAAACCGGCGTTGAGCACGGCGAGCGGATCTACGGCGACGAGGACGAGCGCGGACGCCGCCAGCAGCGTGTACGGGTCTGCCGGCCGCTGGAGCGCGCGGACCAACAAAAGTGCGATCAGCTGGAGCGCCGCGCGGCTGGCGGCGTGCGGCGCGCCCAGGAAGAGCACGTACGCCACGGCGCCGGCGGCCGACACTGCCGCCGCGGCGGGTACCGGTAGCCGTGCGATGCCGGCGAGCAGCAGCAGCACGCCGGCCACGAGACCCACATGCGTACCGGAGATCGCGAGCAGGTGGGTCAGCCCGGCTGCCGCGAACTGCCGTTTCAGCTCCGCGTCGAGGCCCTCGCGCCGCGCGAGCAGGAGCGCTTCCGCGATGGCCGCCCGGCGGGGCAACAGCTCGCGTAGACGCGCCTGTACGCCGCCCCGCAGTCGGAGCAGCGCCTTGCCCTCGCCAGTGCCGGGTTCGAGTGAGCTGGCTGCGAGAAAGCCTGCGCGCTCGGGCGGCGATGGCCATCGGCTGTCCGGCGGGAACGTGTACCAGCGACCGCTCGCCGTGACAGGGCGGCCGGGCTCGATGGGGGCGCCGCGGGGCGGCCGCATCCGGATCGCGCCGGGACAGCGTTGCCAGGCACCGTCCACCGACACGGCATCGACGCGCAGCTCCACCGACGCGTCCGGCCAGCCCAGCGAGGCGATCGCGCCGCGAAACGCGACACGGGCCCCGTCCGGGATGCGCGCGCGGCAGTCGCTGCTCGCCTGCCAAGCGCCGGTAACGCCGAGGCCCAGGCCCAGCAGCACCGCTCCGGCAACGATGGCGCCGGGTGAGGCGGACCGGGCGCGCGGACCGGTCACGGGAACGACGCGCTCGCCGCTCGCGCGGGTGCGGCTGGATCCTGCCGCGGTCCACCCGATGATCGACAGCCCGACCAATGCGATCAGCCCGGCCGACGACTCTGGCTGGGGCATCGGCAGCAGCAGACCGATCACCAGCCCTGCGATGACGGCGAGGACGAATCGGAGAAGCGGAGTCACTCGCGGCCCGGCGGCCGGTCGGCCGGCGAACGAATCGGTGTGGATGGGCGTGCGGCGGACCGCGAACTCGCCGGGGTCGGAAAGCGTGCGGCGGACCGCGAACTCGCCGGGGTCGGAAAGCGTGCGGCAGGCCGCAACCTCGCGAGGGTCCCGAAGCGCGTGGACTCGCGAAGCGCCGCTTTTCGGAAACGCGCTGATGACGGAGGGCCGCCGCGCCGGCTGGCGCGGCGGCCCTCCCGCCGGGGTAGCGCACCGGCGAATCCATGGCAGGCAGACTCAGGCCACGCGGCCCAGTCCCCCGTCGACGCGTTCGCCACGGAATGTCGCACCCGTGGTGCCCGTGAGGCGCACATCGACGTAGCGGCCGACCAGGGTCTCATCACCCGGGAACGCAACGACCTTGTAGCCATCCGTACGGCCGAGCATGTCGCCATGGGACTTTGCCCGCCGTTCGACCAGCGCCTCGACCACCCGCCCCAACTCCGATTCGTTGATGCTCGCCTGAATCGATCGTTGCAGCGCGATGAGCCGCTCGAGGCGGGACTGCGCGACGTCCGGCGCGATGAACTGATCGGCAGGCAGCCGCGTCGCGGGTGTACCGTCCCGCAGCGAATACTTGTACAGGAACGCGTCGTCGTAGCGCACCTCACGCACGAGGTCGAGCGTGGCCTGGTACTCCTCTTCCGTCTCGCCGGGGAACGCGACGATGATGTCCGTCGACAGCGCGATACCCGGTATCGATTCCCGCACCAGTCGCACCTTCTCCAGGTACGCTGCCACCGTATAGCGCCGCACCATCCGCTTGAGTGTGCGGTCGTGGCCTGACTGCACGGGCAGGTGCAGCTGCTTGCAGACTGCCGGCTCGGTCGCCATGACGTCGACGAGCTCTGGCGTCACATCGTTGGGGTGCGGCGATGTGAACCGGACCCGCCGGATCCCGTCGAGGCGAGCGATGGCCCGCAGCAGCCGCGGAAAGCGCCAGTCGCCATGCTCGTACGAGTTGACCGTCTGGCCCAGCAGCACCACCTCGGTGATGCCCCGCGCGGCAATGTCCTTCACCTCGTCGAGCACGTGCTCCGGCGCGCGGTTCTTCTCCGGACCCCGGACGTAGGGCACGATGCAGTAGGTGCAGCGGTAGTTGCAGCCGCGCTGGACGGGCACCCACGCGCTGATCGACGACGTGCGCCGCACCTCGAGGCCTTCGTAATTCTCGTCGCCGGCGAGCTCCAGGACCGCGAGCCGCGTCCGCCCTTCAACGCGGCCCGTCGGCACACTCCCGCGGGCGATCGTGGCGGCATGCGGCGCAGCACGCATCGTCGGCGGCTCCCCGCTCGATGCCAGCACCGGAAGGGACCGGCGAGGATGCACTCCGACGTCGACGTCGGCGTCGCGTACAGGCCGTGGCTCGGTCGAGCTCGCCGCGACCGATCCGGCCACAGCCGGCGCCGCCGGCCTGGCCGTGGCCGGCGGCCGGTCCGTCGACGACGGTCCGGTACGATCGCCGGCTTCCGATCCTGCCGGTCCGTTTGCCGCTTCCGGTCGCAGCTTCGCCAGCACCTGCGGCAGGCCGCGATACCCGTCGGGCCCCATGACCAGGTCGACGTACGGCGCCCGCTCCAGCAGTGTCTCGCCCAGGCGCTGCGCCATGCAGCCGGTGACGCCGATGACGACATCCGGGTTCGTCGTCTTGATCCGGTTCAGCTCGCCGACGCGGCCGAGCACGCGCTGCTCCGCATGCTCGCGGATGGCGCACGTGTTGACGAGGATCACGTCCGCATCTTCCGGCCGGTGCGCGACGTCGAACCCGCCCGCGCCGAGGATGCCCTGCATCAGCTCGCCGTCGGCGATGTTCATCTGGCAGCCGTACGTCTCGACGTACGCCTTCCTGCGCCGGTGTGGAGGGTGCACTCTCGAGTGGGGCGTTCCCATGGCCAGCGGGGTCGAGGTTGCGAGTCGGTGACAGCGTCGCAGTGCGCGCGGCGTGTCGGGGTCTACCCCCGACACCGAACAAGGGTCAGCGCCCGAAGAGCGACAGCGAGAAGGTGAATCGCCAGAACGACTCGGTCACACCTTCGGCGATGCGCGTGCTCTCGAGACCGGTGCGGCCGCCGCGCTCGATCCCGATGTCGGCCACGGCGAGCGGGCCTGCCTCATCGCCGGCAAGGCGGAAACCCAGCCCGAAGGCGGCCGACCACTCGCTCGGCGCGGCCTCGTCTTCATTATAGTACGGCAGCTGCGCGAACGAGCCGCCCAGCCGGACGGGGAACGTCCGGGTCCCGGAGCTGAGCCCCTCCCACTCGACGCCACCGCCATAACGCCAGGCGTTGCGCCGGACGACGCTACCGTCCTCGAACACATTCGTCTCGCCGCCGCCTCGCCCGCTCCATTCCGCGCCGGCTGCGAGAAGCAGCTCGGGCGCGAGCCAGGTGCTCGCACCGAAGCTGGCGCTGATCGGCATGCGGATCTCGCCATCTTCGACGGCGCCTTCTTTGGCGCGCACGTCGAGCGTTCCCGGCACCGTTACGCTGGCGCCCACGCGTAGATTCGGATTCGGATCGAAGCGCACGCCCGCGACCGCGACCGGTGCGCGGTACTCCCAGCGGAGCCGCGTCTCGAAGTCCGCGAGCGCGAATGCCGTGTCCGTGAACTGGCGGAGCGCGCGACGCTGCACACTGCCGGTATACAGCCCGCCGCCGATGCCGATCGCGAGCGACGGTGTGACGCTGTATGCGAAGGTGACCGAGACCTGTCCGAGCCCGCCCGTCGAGCGTAACACGTCGCGCGTCGCGACGGAGTCGGAGCCGATCCGCTCGAAGCCGTCCGTTGCGATCGCCCACGACTCGTCGAGCACGCCACCATAGCCCACGCTCGCAACGACGCGGCTCGAGACCGGGTAGATCACGCGGATCAGCGGGAACCGTGAGGCGGACAGGTCGTCCTCCACGCCGGCCACTTCGCTCGATCCCGATGAGGGCTGGAGCGCTGCCGCCACACCCCGCCGGCCCAGCCCCGCGATCTCCGCCGGATTGACCAGCGACGTGTTCAGACCGAGCAGCCCCACACCGATGCCGCCCAGCGCACGCGCTCGCGCATCCACGGCCGGCAGCGGCACACCCAGGCCGCGCGTGGAGAAGAGCGTCTGGGCGGAGACCGACCCGGCCGTCGCCAGGAGGACGATCGTGAAGACGTACGTGACGCGCAGCTTCATCGTAGCAACAGCTCCGACGCCACGCTGAGCACGAGCCGAAGGCGCGGCTCGGGCTGGAACGCGGCGAAGCCGAAGGTTCCCGATTGGATCGAGGTGACGAGCCCGATCGTCGGCGGAAGCGTGGGGTCCGGCATGGTATCGGAGACCAGCTGCCGCATGTACTGGGTGAGCGCGACCTCGATGGGTTCGCCGGGCCCGCCCAGCTGCGGCGGCTGGACCCACCCTAGCGTCCGGCCCGCCTCGCCGCCGATCAGCGAGCGGAGGAGTGGCACGGCCGGCGACTCGAGCACGACCGGCGCAATCAGCTGGACGGAGTCTTCGGGCGTGAATCCCGCCGGCGGCGCAATCGGTTCGAACATCAATGCGGCGTAGTTGATCGTCGCATCGCGCAGCGAGACCGTACAGCCGGCCGGACCGTCTGGACACGGCACCTGAAGCGAGTCGAGCCGCTCACGGAGCCGGATGAACGTGCGCCACGCCGTGACGCCACCCGCGCGTGGCGCGCCGCTCAGCGTATCGATCGGCGGATCGTAGACGAACGTCCGATCGGGCGTACGGACGTCGGTGGTGATCACCGTGTCCGGGTGGAACGCAGGCCGAGAATCG
>Ga0299914_10002361_pt1 | contig 12977 bp, 14 predicted proteins | sample RVTome_10_FD_201361 | JGI IMG/M metagenome (GOLD analysis project Ga0299914, IMG submission 201361) | Soil microbial communities from uranium-contaminated site in the Upper Colorado River Basin, Wyoming, United States - RVT153D57 (version 2) ...
CGATCACCGAGCGCGAGCTCGAGCCTCGGGAGGGCGTCGAGGAGCGGCTCGCCGAGCAGGAGTGGCTCGCCCATGGCGAGGTCGCGAGCGCCGGCGTCGCCCGAGTCTGGGTGTCGCCCGAGCGCGCACGCTGGCTGCGCGAGGAGCGGACGGTGACCGACGAGCTCGCCGACGGGGCCGTCCTCGTCGAGGTCCCCTACGGCTCGCGCGATTGGCTCGTGCGCGAGATCCTCAAGGGGGCGGGGGATCTCGTCGTCATCGAGCCGGACGACGCTCGCGAGGCCGTGCTCGAGGCGGTCAGCGGCTCCTAGCCCGAGGCTCGAGGAGGCTCAAGCCATGAACGAGCCGGTTCCGGGGCATCCCGAGATCGAGCGCGTCCTTGCCCCGAACCCGGGGCCGATGACGCTCGAGGGCACCAACACCTGGGTCGTCGCGGCGGAGGGACGCTCCTGGGTGATCGACCCGGGCCCGGCCGACAGCGCCCACGTCGCCGCCGTCGCCGAGGCGGCCGGCCGCCACGGAGAGCTCGCCGGTGTCGTGCTCACCCATTCGCACGCCGACCACTCGGCGGCGGTCTCGGCGCTCGCCGCCCCGCTCGTCTGGGGCACGGTGGGGTCGGGCGACGAGGGCTCGCCGCAGAGCGGGGCGGGACCCGACGACGAGGGCTGGCCGCCGCAGCCGCCCGCCGACCCCGTGGGCCCGTTCGTCGTCGTCCCCACGCCCGGCCACGCCGTCGACCACGTCTGCCTGCTCCTCGGCCGGGTCTGCTTCTGCGGCGATCTCGTCCTCGGCACCGGGTCGAGCTTCGTCCCCCCCGACGGCGGCTCCCTCGCCGCGTACCTCGACTCGCTGGAGCGCCTGCGCGAGCTCGACGTCGAGCTGCTGTGCCCGGGGCACGGGCCGGTGATAACGGATCCGGCGACGAGGATCGACGAGTACATCGAGCACCGGCTCGATCGCGAGCGCCGAGTGTCCGCCGCGCTCGACGACGGCGTCCGTTCGCGCGCGGAGCTCCTCGACCGCGCCTGGGACGACGTCCCCGCCGAGCTCCGGCCGGCGGCGGCGCTCGTGATGCAGGCACACCTCGAGAAGCTCGAGGCCGAGGGCCGGGTCGCGGCCGGCCAGCTCATCGAGTGATCCTCGATCCCCCGCGGGCGCCCAACGCGGGGCAAGCGCGGCCAGGTTGACATGTGACTATATGGTCACCTATGATCTCGGCATGGACGAGGTCTTCCGCGCGCTCGCCGATCCGACTCGACGGCAGCTCCTCGACGAGCTGCTCGCCGACGACGGCCAGTCGCTGAGCGCGCTCGAGCGCCGGCTGCCGATGTCCCGGTTCGGGGTCATGAAGCACCTGCGCGTCCTCGAGGAGGCGGGTCTGGTGACGACAAAGCGTCGTGGCCGCGAGAAGCTCCACTTCCTGAACCCCGTCCCGATCCGGCTCATCCACGACCGCTGGGTGAGCAAGTACGCCGAGCCCTGGGCGGCGACGCTCAGCGGGCTCAAGAAACACCTGGAGGAATGAAAGATGGAGAAGGTCTTCGAGATCTACATCAAGACGACGCCCGAGCGTCTGTGGGAGGCGATCACCGATTCGGAGCAGAGGCAGATCTACAGCTTCGGGGTCGGCGTCGACTCCGACTGGACGCCGGGTTCTCGCTACCAGGCGACGCACGCGAAGTCGGGATTCCCGATCTCCGAGGGCGAGAACCTCGAGGTCGACCCACCCCGCAGGCTCGTGCAGAGCTTCACCGCGCTGTGGAGCGACGAGGTGAAGAGCGAGGGGGCCTCGCGGGTCACCTGGGAGATCGAGCCCGTCGGGGACTCGTGCCGGCTGGTGGTCACCCACGACGAGCTCCCCGACGGCGCCAACGAGGAGCTGTTCGGCGGCTGGCCGATGATCCTCTCCGGCCTCAAGACCCTCCTCGAGACCGGCGAGCGGCTCACCACCCCGGGTTCGCTGCGCTATGCCGACGCGGAAGGCGCCTGGGCCTGAGCCGGTACCGGCGGCCGAGCTGGGAGGGTCGCGTGCTCCTGGAGCTCCTCCCAGAGCGCGACCGCGTCGACGTTCGCGACGCGGTCGCGCCAGCCGCCGTCGCCGGGAACTGGCTCCGCGGTGTGCTCGCTCGCGCAGGCGCTCGCTCGCCAGCCGTGGAACCGAAGCGCCGCGGCTACCTGTGCCCGAAGGTCCGCGGGGCGATCGACGTCGACGACCGGGAACGGCCGGCGGCGAAGTTCGCTGAGCAGGGCGCGGTTGTAGAGCACCCACAGCGCCTCGCAGTGGGACCGGTCTAGCGGGCGGTCCGGCGGGGCGCCGTTCGCGATCCAGCGTTCGAGCATCGCATCGGCCACCGCCGCCGGATTGCGCAGGACGGCGATCTTCACCAACGGCAGGTCACGCCACAGTTCGGCGAGGAGCAGCATCCGCGGGTCCTCCAGCAGAGCCGTCGCTCCCTCATAGGCGGCGAGGATCTCGTCGCGACGGCGCCGGTCGCGCCGGCGGATGCGGACCGCGACGGGCGGTTGCCGAGCGGAGCCTCCGCTCCGGCGCAGGATCCGCTTGTGGAGCTGGGTGAGCTGACGGTCCTCGATGTTGCCGCGCGGATCGGACCGCCGCGCCGGTCCGGGTTCACGCCCGAGACCGACTCCGCACTCGATCATGAGCCACGCAACCGTCGACTTGCCGCTTCGCTGCATGCCGAGGAGCGCGAACAGCGTCCTGGCGCCCGCGGCATCGCTTCGGGCCTGCCCCCTATGTCGCTCCTGGACGAGACTCACCGGCGGCCGATTATCTCCGACGAGCGCCGCGCGTCAACCGCCGTGACCGGCGGGTGTCCACCGCTAGCTGGAAGCGATTCGCCCGAGCGTCGCGGCTAGTCCGCTCAGGTCGGGCTGCTCGGCCGCCCGTGGCAGCTCGCTTTGCTCGCCGAGCCGGTTGATCCAGACACAGTCGATCCCCAGCCGGCTGCACGGCTCGACGTCGTGGAAGAGGCTTGCGGCCACGTGGGCGTGCGGATCCGGGGCGTTGTCGAGCTCGGAGGCGAACCGCTCCCAGTGACCGGGGGCGGGTTTGTACGAGCCGGCGTCGGAAGCCGTGACCAGGAGGTCGAAGGGAACCCCGAGCGCCTCGATCGATGAGGCGAGCAGGTCTGGATCGGTGTTCGAGAGGATCGCGAGCTTCCAGCCGGCGTCGCGCGCCTCGGCCAGCGCATCAGGAACCTCCGGGAAGGGCGACCAGCTCGGCAACGACTCGGCAAGTGCCCCCTCGCGGCCGGACGGCATCTCGACCCCCTCGATCGCGCCGACCGCCGCGGCGGCGCGCCGCATCACCTCGCGGTAGCTGAGGTCGCGCCCCGCCTGGATCCGCGGCTCGACCGCGTGGTAGTCGGCGAGCAGCCGCTCGCGTCCGACGTCCGGCCAGAGCTCGGAGAGCGCGCCGGCGATCCCGCCCTCCCAGTCGATCAGCGTCCCGTAGCAGTCGAACGTCGCCCAGCGATCAGCCATCGGGGCGGCGACTTTAGCCGCCACTTCCCGACGTTGCAGCACGGCAACCTCACAGAGCTCGAGCACCTCGGCCCCTCCGGCCAGGGCTAAGACACCACACCCTCCCCAACGGCCTCACCCAGACCAACTCCTACGCCAACGACCGCCTGTTCTAGGGACGGCGGGTGCCGGACGCGCGTGGCCCTATAGTCGGCCGTTCGATGCGATTCGGGTCGCTGCTGAAGTGGATCGGGCTGGCCGCCGGGGCTCTGCTCGCGCTCTTCGCGCTCGCCCTCGCAGCGCTCTGGCATCGGCTCTTCCGCCGGCCGCTTCCGCGAACGCATGGGCGGATCGCAGTCACGGGCATCGACGGCCCGGTCGAGATCCGGCGCGATCGCTGGGGTGTCCCGCACGTCCGCGCCGGCTCGACGAACGACGCCTGGTTCGCGGAGGGGTTCTGTCACGGCCAGGATCGGCTCTGGCAGCTCGAGCTGTATCGCCGCGCCGCATCCGGACGGGTCAGCGAGATTGCGGGTCCCGAATCGCTTCCCTCTGACCGCTTCGTCCGCATGCTCGGGCTCCGGCACTTCGCCGGGCGGGAGGAGGAGGAGCTGGGAGAGGAGCTCCGGGCGGCCATGGACGCCTACAGCGCCGGTGTCAACGCCGCCGTCGAGGAGGCCGCGGCGCCCCCGGTCGAGTTTCAGATCCTCCGTCTGCGCTGGGAGCCGTGGCGGCCCGCCGACACGCTTGCGATCACCAAGCTCCTCTCGCTCGGGCTCTCGACCAACTGGGAGCGCGAGCTGCTTCGCGCCGATATGGCACGCGAGCTCGGTCCCGAGCTCGCCGCCCGCCTCGACCCCGGGTACCCGGAGGGGAACCCGGTCGTCCTCACTCCGGGTGAGGGTTGGAGCGGCGACGGCCTGGCGCTCGCCGAGCAGATCGGCTGCGTTCGCGACGCCCTCGGGCTACCCGTCGAGGCGACGGGCTCGAACAGCTGGGCCGTCTCCGGCGAGCGCTCAGCGACCGGCATGCCGCTCCTCGCCGGCGACCCCCACCTCCAGCCGAGCATGCCCGGGATCACCTACCAGATCGGCCTCGAGGTCGGGGATCGATTCTGTCGTGGGGCATCCCTCCCCGGCCGGATTGGGATCGCGTTCGGACAGAACAACGAAGTCGCCTGGACGTTCACGAACGCGATGGCCGACGTCATGGATCTGTTCGTCGAGCGGGTTCGCGACGACACCCACTACCTGTTCGAGGACGATTGGCGCCCGCTCGAGCTCCGCCAGGAGGAGATCGCCGTGCGCGGGCGCGACGAGCCCGAGCGGCTCGTCGTTCGCAGCACCCACCACGGGCCGATCGTCAATGCCGCGCTCGGCGCCGACGACGCCGAGCCGCTCGCGCTGCGGTGGATGACGCTCGACCTCCCAGCGGTGACCGAGGCGACGCTGGCGGTCTTCGACGTCGGTAGCGGCCCCGAGCTCGTCGCCGCGCTCGAGCCCCACAATTCACCGGTCTCGAACTTCGTCTGGGCCGACCGGCACGGGTCGATCGGCTACAAGACCGTCGGCAAGCTTCCGCTGCGCGACGGGGGCTGTCCCGATCTGCCAAAGCCCGGTTGGACCGGCGAGCACGAGTGGGGCGGCTGGGTGCCCTACGACGAGATGCCCGAGCTCGTCGATCCCGACGCCGGCTACGTGATCACCGCGAACAACCGGATCACTCCCGACGACTTTCCCCACCACATCACCTCCGACTACCTCGACGGCTACCGGGCGCAGCGGATCGAGCGGTTGCTGGCGACCGCCGAGCGCCACGATCTCGACAACTTCGCTGGCTTCCAGCTCGACCTCGTCTCGATCCCCGGGATCGAGACAGCCCACCGGCTGGCGCGCCTGCGCGACTCGGAGCCATCGAGGGTCCATCTCACCCAGCGCGAGGTCGTCGCGATCGAGCGGCTTCGAAGCTGGAACGGGCGGATGGACGCCGACTCGGTCGCGGCGACGATCTATCAGGCATTCACGCTGCGACTCGGACGCGAGGTGGCGAGGGCGGCGATCCGCGACCGCGATCTCGCCAAACGATGGCTGGACCGGGCCCGCAATGGCTTCATGAACCACGTCAGCTCGCCGTGGCGCTGGCAGTCGCACATCTTGGCGCTGTGGGAGGAAGGCGATCCCGAGCTGATCGGCCGCCCCTGGGACGAGCTCGTCCGCGACGCGCTGCGCGCTGCGCTAGACGACCTGGAGAGCCGCTTCGGCCCCGAGCCCGAGATGTGGCGCTGGGGCCGCGTCCACCCGCTCGAGTTCCCGCACTCGCTCGGTGGCGTCAACCCCATCTTCGAGTGGATCTTCAACCGCAGGCTCGAAATCGGCGGTGCCCAGGAGACTGTCGCCCAGGTCGGGTGGGATCCCAATGATCCCTTCGTCGCGATCTGGGCCCCGTGCTGGCGCGTCCTCGCCGACCCCACCGACCCCGAGCGCTCGCGCTGGCAGCAGTTCACCGGGGAGTCGGGACACCCCGGAAGCGGTCACTATGACGACCTCCAGCCGCGCTGGCGCGACGGCCTCACCCAGGGGATGGCAGGCGAGGCCCCGTGGCGGACGCTGACCCTCGAGCCGGCCGGTTGAAGCTCACGAGGCTGTCGATCTGGGCTGCCGCCGTTCGTCGTTAGGGTGATCGAGCGGCTGAAGGAGCCGCTCCCAAGCCAAGGAGGCAGCAAATGCAGTTCATGCTTTCGATGATCGGCGAGGAGCCCGACTTCGACCAGATACCTACGGAAATGATGCAGAAGATCATGGACGACATGGACCGGTTCAACCGCGAGCTCGACGCCGCCGGCGCCTACGTCGTCGGCGGCGGCCTTCAGGCCGCCGCCAACGCGAGGACCGTCAAGTTTCCGCTAGAGGGCGAGAGCGTCATCAGCGACGGTCCGTTCGCCGAGACCAAGGAGCAGCTCGCCGGCTTCTGGATCATCGAGGCGAAGGACATCGACGAGGCGGTCGCCTGGGCGCAGAAGGCGCCGATCCAGGGGGCCTCGATCGAGGTGCGTCCGTTCGGGGCTCCGGTCGAGTTCAAGCCCGGCGAGCAGGCGATGTCCGCCGAGGAGCTGCTCGAGGCGGCGAAGGGCAACGCTCCGGCGAGCTCCTGAGGCGGCCATGAAGTACCTGCTCACCCTGTGGGGCGACGAGAGCTCGTGGGAGAGCTCGAGCCCCGAAAAAGTGGCGGCCGAGATGCGCCGCTGGGAGGAGATCGACGCCGAAATGCGGGCGGCGGGAGTGCTCGTGGGCGGCGAGGGAGTCGAACCGACGAGCGCGGCGACGACGGTGGTGCTCCGCGACGATGGCAAGGCGATCGTCGACGGCCCGTTCGCGGAGACGAAGGAGCAGCTGGGCGGGTTCTACGTGCTCGACTGCGCCGACCTCGACGAGGCGATCGAGTGGGCGCGGCGGATCCCGGTCGATCCCCCGGGCTCGATCGAGATCCGCCCGGTGATGGACTACGAAGCGCCGGGGCCCGAGGGCGCCGACGAGACCGGGGCGGCGGGCTCGTAGATGCCTCGCAGACAGCGGTCGACCGCCTGTTCCGGCGCGAGTCGGGGCGGGCGGTCGCGTCGCTGATCCGTGTGCTCGGCGACTTCGACCTCGCCGAGGAGGCGGTTCAGGACGCGTTTGTGATCGCCCTTGAGCGCTGGCCCGAGCACGGGATACCCGACAACCCGGGTGCCTGGATCACGACCACGGCGCGAAACCGGGCGATCGACCGCATTCGTCGCGCGAAGCGCCTCGCCGAGAAGACCGACGTCCTGCGCCGCCTCGAGGAGCTCGAGCCGCGTGCCGAGCCCGGGGCCGAGGCGGGGCTCGAGCGCGACCCGATTCCCGACGACCGGCTGCGCCTGATCTTCACCTGCTGCCACCCCGCGCTAGCGTCGGAGGCGCGGATCGCGCTGACGCTGCGAACGCTCGGCGGGCTCAGCACGCCAGAGGTCGCCCGCGCGTTCCTCGTCTCCGAGTCGACGATGGCGCAGCGGCTGGTGCGGGCGAAGCGGAAGATCCGGGCCGCGCGCATCCGCTACGAGGTTCCGAGCGCGGAGCGCATGCCCGAGCGCCTGCCGTCCGTCCTGGCGGCCCTCTACCTGATCTTCAACGAGGGATATCTGGCGACCTCCGAGGAGGGGTTGATCCGCGGCGAGCTCAGCACCGAGGCGATCAGGCTCGCCCGGCTGCTCACCGACCTGATGCCCGGGGAGCCCGAGGTCGCCGGGCTTCAGGCGCTGATGCTCCTCCACGACTCCCGCCGCGACACCAGGGTCGACGCCGACGGCAGCCTGGTGCTGCTCTCCGATCAGGACCGCGATGCCTGGGACGGGGCGGAGATCGCCGCGGGGCTCGAGCTGATCGAGCGCGCGCACCGGCTGCTCCGGCGGCCGCGCGGCATTGCGGCTCCGGGCCCCTACCTGCTGCAGGCGCTGATCGCCGCCGAGCACGCCAAGGCGACGAGCGCCGACGACACTGACTGGGCAAGGATCTCGATGCTCTACGACCGCCTATGGGCGGTGTCTCCCTCGCCCGTCGTCGCCCTGAACCGCGCCGCCGCGGTCGCGATGCGCGACGGACCCGAGGTCGGCCTCGAGCTGATCGACGGCATCGAGGGCCTCGACGGCTACGAGCCGTTTCACGCTGCCCGTGCCGATCTGCTCCGGCGAGCCGGACGCCACGAGGAGGCCGAGGGCGCTTACTCGCGGGCCCTTGAGCTCGCGACGAATCCGGTCGAGCGGCGGTTCCTCGAGCGGCGGCGGCAGGAGGTCGCCGGGCGCTGAGCCCGGGATCGAGAACGGGCCCCGGCCCGGTGGCGGTAGCCTGCGCGGCTGATGGAGTCCCTGAAGGGTCTGATCCTCTCCGGCGGGGCCGGAACTCGCCTGCGCCCGATCACGCATACCTCGGCTAAGCAGCTCGTGCCGGTGGCCAACAAACCGGTGCTGTTCTACGGCATCGAGGCTCTGGTGGCGGCGGGGATCACCGAGATCGGGATCATCATCGCGCCGGAGACCGGCGACGAGATCCGCGAGGCCGCCGGCGATGGCGAGCGCTTCGGCGCCCGGATCAACTACATCCCCCAGGAGAAGCCGCTCGGGCTGGCCCACGCCGTCCTCACCGCCGAGGACTTCCTCGGCGACTCGCCGTTCGTGATGTACCTCGGTGACAACCTGCTCCGTGACGGGATAACCGACCTCGTGACGGCGTTTCGCGAGCATGAGCCTGAGGCTCTGATCCTGCTCACCCAGGTCCCCGACCCGTGGCACTACGGGGTCGCCGAGCTCGATGGGGGCTCGGTCGTGCGCTTGGTCGAGAAGCCGAAGGACCCGCCGAGCGACCTCGCCCTGGTCGGCGTCTACATGTTCACGCCGCAGATCTTCGACGCCGCGCGGGCGATCGAGCCGTCGTGGCGCGACGAGCTCGAGATCACCGACGCGATCCAGCACCTGATCGACGGCGGCAGCAGGGTCGAGAGCCACACCGTCTCAGGCTGGTGGAAGGACACCGGCCAGCTCGCCGACATGCTCGAGGCGAACCGGCTCGTGCTCGAGGACATCGAGCGCCGCATCGACGGCACGCTCACGGACACCAAGGTCGAGGGCCGGGTGGTCGTCGAACCCGGGGCCGAGCTCTCGGGCTCCCTGGTTCGCGGCCCGGCGATCATCGGCGCCGAAGCCCGGGTCGTCGACTCCTACGTCGGTCCGTACACCTCGATCGACCGCGACTGCGAGGTGATCGCCTCCGAGGTCGAGCATTCGATCCTGCTCTCGGGGGCGAGCATCTCGAACCTCGGCGCGCGGATGGAGGCGAGCCTGCTCGGCCGCAACGTCAAGCTCGAGCGTGGCGACGGGATCCCGAAGACTCTGCGGATGATCGTCGGCGACAACTCCGAGGTCCATATCCCGTGAGGGTCCTCGTCGCAGGCGCCGGCGGGATGCTCGGGCGCGACGTCGTCGCCGCGTGCCGCGGACGCGGGCACGAAGTCGACGGCCTCGGCCACGCCGAGCTCGACATCACCGATCCGCGCTCGGTCGACTCCGGGCTCGAGCGCCTCCGCCCCGATGTGGTGGTCAACTGCGCGGCGTTCACCGACGTCGACGGCGCCGAGGAGGTGGAGGCGGAGGCGATGCGGGTCAACGACACCGGCGCGGCGCTGCTCGCGGCGTCGGCGGCATCGCAGGGCGCCAGGGTGGTCTTCATCTCCAGCGACTACGTCTTCGACGGGACGAAGCGAAGCGCGTATGTCGAGTCGGACTTCACCGGCGCCGTCTCGGCCTACGGGCGGACGAAGGAGGCGGGCGAGACCTCGGTCGCCGTTGCCAACCCCGATCACTTCATTGTCCGCTCCTCTTGGCTGTTCGGGGTCGGCGGCGGGAACTTCGTCGAGACGATGTTGCGGGTCGGAATAGAGCAGCCCGAGGTCGTCGTCGTCTCCGACCAGGTCGGGTGCCCCACCTACACGCCGCATCTGGCGCAGGGAATCGCCCTGCTCATCGAGGGCGAGGACTACGGGATCCACCACCTCGCCGGCTCGGGCTCGTGCTCGTGGTACGAGTTCGCGCAGGAGATCTTCGACCTCGCCGGAGTCGAGTGCGAGGTGCTCGCGGGAACCACCGAGATGCTGGGCCGTCCCGCTCCCCGGCCCGCCTACTCGGTGCTCGAGTCCGAGCGGTCCGACCCGATCGTCCTCCCGCACTGGAAGCAGGGCCTCGCCGAGTACCTCGCCGAGCGAAGCGCCGGTGGCGCCGCGGCGGCAGGGGGCGGGGCGTGAGGGTCCTTGTCGCCGGCGGCGCCGGATTCATCGGTTCCGCGTACGTGCGTCGCCGCCTCGAAGCGCACCCCGGCGACTCGGTGCGCGTATTCGACAAGCTCACCTACGCGGGGCGGCGCGAGAACCTCGACCGCCTCCCCGAGGACCGCTGCGAGCTCGTCGTCGGCGACATCGCCGACCGCGACACCGCCCGCGAGGCGATCTCAGGTTGTGACGCGGTCGTCAACTTCGCCGCCGAGTCGCACGTCGATCGCTCGATCGAGTCGCCGGGCGAGTTCATCCAGACCGACGTCTTCGGCACGTTCGTCCTCCTCGAGGCCGCTCGCGACGCTGGAATCCGCCATCTGCAGATCTCGACCGACGAGGTCTACGGGTCTATCGAAAGCGGCTCGTTCACCGAGGCCTCGCCACTCGATCCATCCTCCCCCTACTCGGCCTCGAAGGCGGGCGGCGACCTGATCGTGACCGCCTTCGAGCACACCTACGGCGCCGAGGCTCTGATCGTCCGCGCGTCGAACAACTATGGCCCGCGCCAGCACCCCGAGAAGCTGATCCCGCTGTCGATCCTGAATGCACTCGCCGGCGACCTGCTGCCCGTGTACGGCGACGGCATGCAGGTCCGAAACTGGCTCTACGTCGACGACTTCGCGTCGGCTATCGACACCGTCCTCGAGCGCGGGCGACCCGGTGAGGTCTACAACGTCGGTGGCCCCGACGAGCTCCCCAACATCGAGGTCGTGAACAAGATCCTCGAGCTCACGGGGCGCGACGAGTCGCTGATCGAGCACGTCGCCGACCGCCTCGGCCACGACCGCCGCTACTCGCTCGCCTCCGACAAGCTGCGCTCGGAGCTCGGCTGGGAGGCGCAGGTTGCCTTCGGCGAGGGCATCGCCAGGACCGTCGAGTGGTACCGCGACAACCGCTGGTGGTGGGAGCCGATCCGCTCCGGCGAGTACCGCGCCTACTACGAGCGCCAGTACGGACGCGCGCTGGGCTGAGGACCACCCCGGTCCGGCTGGGGCTTAGCGGTTGATCGTGTCGCTCGACTCATCGACCGGGTCGTCGGCCCTGGCGCGAAACGCCTCGAAGCGAGGATCGCCGAGAAGCTCGGCGATCAGCGCCTCGGTCCCCCCGACGTAGGTCGAGTAGAGGTCGATCTCACTGGCGACGCACCAGGCGCGATCGTCGGGCCAGAAGAGGTTCGGGGGCTGGTACTCGGCGCTGTTCGCCGGCAGGTCGAGGTCGGGATTTGCTGCGGTGAAGGCGGCGTCCTCCCACTCGCCGATCTTCGCCGCCGTCTCTAGCGGACCCGAGAGCAGGATGTAATCGCGTTCGGGCAGCCTCACCCTGGGGCCGCTCATGATCTCGGGCGCAAACGCCGGGGGGTCCGCGGGGGCGGAGGGCTTGCCGCTGTCATCGAACACGACGACATCCGATCCGCCGTCGATCCACCCGTAGCCCTCCCAGAGGCAGAACCAGCAGAGCTCGGGTGTCTGCGTGTGGCTCCTCAACACCTCGCAGAGGGCGTCGAACAGGTCCGGGTCGGGCTGGCCCTCCATCGGCTCGTAGACGACGCGCGGCTCGCCGGACGGCGACTTCGGGCGCGGCCTCGAGATCGCCTCGAATTGGACCAGCGGATGCATTTCCTTGCCGGACCACGCCGCGACCGTCGCCCACGACACGTCCTCGTCGTCGGAGGTCCCGGCGGGATGAAGGATCCTCGCGTAGGCCTCGAACCGTGGCGGGACGAGCCCGCCGACTCCCGATTCGAAAGCCCCGATCTCGTCGATCAGCCACCGGGCGGCCGAGATGTCGGTTGTCGGCTCGGGCCGGGTCGCGCTCACTCCGCGTCGATTCTCCACGATCGCCGCACCGTCGCGGAAGCTGAACCGCCGAGCGGTCAGTTACGGAGCTCCAGAGTAGGTAAGTGACCGCTCGATGTGCCGGACCTAGGAGAGGAGGCGGCGGAGGAAGGCCTTGAGCTGGGTCCGCTCCGGGGGCGAGAGCGGGGCGAGGAACTGATCCTCGGCGCGCTCGGCCGCCTCGTTCGCGCGGCTGAGGGCCCGGCGACCCTTCGCGGTCGGGTGGAGCGAGTAGGCGCGGCGGTCGGTGGGATCCCGCCGGCGCTCGACGAGGCCCTCATGCTCGAGCGCATCGACGACGGCGACCATCGTCGTGCGGTCGATCCCCTGTCGCTGGCTCAGCTGCTGCTGGGATGCGGGCCCTTCTGAAACCAGAATCGCGAGCGCTCCCATCTCCTTGCCCGCGAGACCGAGCTTCCCGAGCAGCGGCGCGGCGATCTCGAGGTGGGCGAGATGCGCGCGTCCGAGGAGGAAGCCGATGCGATCCGTTAGGGCCGGCGGCAGGCCGCCTCTCGCCCCGGCCGGCTTGCGACTATGTTCAGTGTCGCTGACCATCAGTTATCCTGAAGATATAAGGAACCCCGGACGAAGGAGGCGCAAAATGGCCACGGCCAGCGTTCGCTACATCGTCGATGACGTCGAGGAGGCGATCCGGTTCTACGGTTCGCTCGGCTTCGAGATCGATTTCCATCCCGCCCCCGGATTCGCGATCCTCTCGCAGGGCGACCTTCGGCTGCTGCTCAACGCGGTCGCGGGCGGTGGCGGTGCCGCCCAGCCGGCGGCGGACGGGAGGATGCCCGAGCCTGGAGGATGGAACCGGATCCA
>Ga0299914_10002362_pt1 | contig 12975 bp, 7 predicted proteins | sample RVTome_10_FD_201361 | JGI IMG/M metagenome (GOLD analysis project Ga0299914, IMG submission 201361) | Soil microbial communities from uranium-contaminated site in the Upper Colorado River Basin, Wyoming, United States - RVT153D57 (version 2) ...
ATCTGGTGCAAGGCGAAAGAGGAGGAGAAGGCGGCGGCGCTGCGCGACGCGGGCTTCGACATGTCGATCGACGGCGAGGGCTTCACCTCGATCCAGTACCAGAACGCCAACAACTCGGTGCGGGTCACCGACGAGTTCATGGAGGCGGTCGAGGCCGGCGAGGACTGGAGCCTGACGGCGCGCATCACCGGCGAGGCGGTGGAAACGCTGCCAGCGCGCGACCTGATGAACCAGATCGCCGACGCCGCCTGGCGCTGCGCCGACCCGGGCGTCCAGTACGACTCGATCATCAACCGCTGGCACACCTGCCCGGAGTCGGGCCGGATCAATGCCTCTAATCCTTGCTTCCCCGGCGACGCGCGAGTGCACACGACAAAAGGCCTGGTGCCGATCGCCGACCTCTTCGAACGCAGCGAGCACGGTGAGGACATCGACGTCTACACGCACCGCCAAACAGCGGGAGAGAACGGTTCCGCGCCACGGGAGAAGCGGGACGGCGTGCTTACGAGCTCCCCGCTTCGGGTCATGAAGACCGGCGTCAAGCCGATCGTTCGCCTGCGCTTCTCCAACGGTCAGGAGCTTCGCTGCACCCCCAACCATCGGCTGTGGACGACCAACCGCGGTTACGTGCCGGCCGAGGAATTGGCCGAAAGCGACGACGTGATGCTCAATGACAGCCCAACTCCGGCGGTGAGCGCGTCATGGCAGCTGCCGGTCAAGGTCGAGGCCCTGGCCAAGTCGTTCAGCAGCGGCGGCAGCGTCGCCTACCGGGAGCTCCCGGACCGCTGGAGCGAGGGTCTCGCCGAGCTGACCGGGCACCTGGTCGGCGACGGCTGGATGACCGATGTGCAGACAGGCTGGTGCTACGGAGGCGACGACATCGATGATGGCCTGGCCGACTCTCACAAGGGAATCCTCAGCGAGCTGATCGGCGGCATCTCCCGGCAGGAGATGGACAACGGCACCGTCCAGCTGCGCGCCGGCAGCGAGGCGGTGCGCGAGTTCTTCCGCGGGATCGGCGTCACAACTGCCCGGGCCCACGAAAAGCGCGTGCCAGGTGCGATCTTCGCCGCGCCCGTGGAGATCCAGGCTGCGTTCCTGCGCGGCCTTTACGGGGCGGATGGGTGTGCTTCTTGGACCGAAACCAATCGCTACGTCGGCCTTGGCAGTCGCAGTGGAGCTTTGCTGCGCGACGTTCAGAAGCTACTCAGCGGCTTTGGAATCCGCAGCCAGGTCTATCGAGTGTCGAATAGCGCGACACAGAAGTTCTCCTACACGCGCAAGGACGGCACCTTCGTTGAGTACAAGTCACGTGAGGGCTTCGACCTGCGAATCACCGGCTCAGACATCCAGAGCTTCGCCGAGAGAATCGGCTTCTCCACCCCGCGGAAGCAGTCGACCCTGGAGGAGATGCTCCTGCGGTTTGGGCGCTACTCAACCAAGGATTCGGCAAAGCTGATCACTCGTGAGGACGACGGTCAGGAGACCGTCTACAACCTCACCGAGCCCCTTCACCATTCCTACATCGTCGACGGCTTCCTGGTCGCGAACTGCAGTGAATACATGCACGTCGACGACTCGGCCTGCAACCTGGCCTCGCTCAACCTGATGAGATTCCGCCGCGAGGACGGCTCCTTCGACGTCGATGACTTCGAGCGGGCGGTCGACATCGTCTTCCTCGCGCAGGAGATCGTCGTCGGCAACTCCAGCTACCCGACCGAGGAGATCGGCGCCAACGCCAACGCCTTCCGCCAGCTCGGGCTCGGCTATGCCAACCTCGGCGCGCTGCTGATGTCCGACGGGCTTCCCTACGACTCCGACGAGGGCCGCAACGTCGCCGCCGCGATCACGGCGCTTATGACGGGGCGCGCCTACCGCCAGTCGGCGCTGATCGCCGCCGGGGCGACCGGGCCCTACGACGAGTACGAGCGCAACCGCGAGCCCCACAACGGGGTGATGCGGATGCACCGCGACGCTTCGTACGACATCGACCCGACCGGGATCAAAGGCGACCTGCTCGAAGCGGCGCAGCGGTCCTGGGACGAGGCGGTCGAACTGGGCGAGGAGCACGGCTACCGCAACGCGCAGGCGACGGTGCTGGCGCCGACCGGGACGATCAGCTTCCTGATGGACTGCGACACGACCGGGATCGAGCCCGACTTCTCCCTGGTCAAGTTCAAGGAGTTGGTCGGCGGCGGGCAGATGACGATCGTCAACCGCTCGGTGCCGCTGGCGCTGCGGTCGATGGGCTACGCCGAGCCCCAGGTCGAGCAGATCGATGCCCACATCGCCGAGAACGCGACGATCATCGGCGCGCCGGGCCTCAAGGACGAACACCTGCCGGTCTTCGACGTCGCGGTGGGGGAGCGGGCGATCTCCCACACCGGCCACATCGACATGATGGCCGCGACCCAGCCGTTCATCAGCGGCGCGATCTCCAAGACGGTGAACCTGCCGCAGAGCGCCACGGTCGAGGACATCGCCGACGCCTACACGCGCGGCTGGAAGGGCGGGTTGAAGGCGCTGGCGATCTACCGCGACGGCTCGAAGACGGCGCAGGCGCTGCGCACCGACGCGCAGGAGGAGAAGGGGGCCGAGGCGGAAGTCGTCGCCGCGGCGCCGGAGCGCAAGCGGATGCCGCGCGAGCGCGAGTCGATCACCCACAAGTTCTGGATCGCCGGCCACGAGGGCTACATCACCGCCGGCAAGTACGAGGACGGCACCGTCGGGGAGATCTTCCTCACCGACATCGGCAAGGAGGGCTCGACGATGCGGGGGCTGCTCAACGCCTTCGCGACGGCGATCTCGATCGGGCTCCAGTACGGAGTGCCGCTCGACGTCTTCGTGCGCAAGTTCAGCTACATGCGCTTCGAGCCGGAGGGGATGACGCAGAACCCGGAGATCCCCTTCGCCAAATCGATGCCCGACTACATCATGCGCTGGCTGGCGAGCCGCTTCATCGAGGACATCGACGCGCTCGAGGACCTCGGCATCCTCACCCAGGAGGTGCGAGCGAAAAAGGACGCGGAGACGAGCCAGCTCGGCCTCGGCATCGAGACCGGCGGCACGGCGGGCCCGAGCAACGGTGCCGAGAAGGCGAAGGCGACGGGCGGAGAGGCGGTCCCCGCGGCCGCGGCCTTCACCGACACCCCCCCGGTCGTCCCGGCCAAGATGTCCGGCCTCGACCTCGGCCCCGCCTGCGAGCAGTGCGGAGGAATGATGCAGCGCACCGGCTCTTGTTACACCTGCTCATCCTGCGGCAACAACACCGGCTGCGGCTGACGACTGTGAAGGTTCTGGGGTTTCTGGGGGTCGCAATTGCGACGCTTTCCGTCCCGGCAGCTGTTGCCGATCCTGTGCGAACCCAGGTCGCTGACTGCGAAGGGCCGACGGTGCAGGGCAGCGGGCCGCCGGACTGGCGGCAGAGATCGATCGTCGCGGGTCCGCTGGGCGTGTTCCGGCGCCCGCTGAGCCAGATGAGCCGGACGGGCAACGGTCAGCTGATCACGAAGATGCCGATCATTGTCGCCGGCAGCACATCGGTGACGCTGAGCGTGCCGTCGCGGCTGCGGCACCGGGTCTTCCTCTACTACGGTCGCTATCTCGATCGGAGCGGCAAACCGACCACATTGATCGGCAGGAGCCGCGGGTTCAGCGAGGTGGTGTTCGAGCCATGCGACCACAAGCCGCGGACGCCCTGGCCAGGCGGGATCCGGGTTAAGGGTCGCAGAGCGGTTCGGCTCATCGTCCGAGCCGAGGGAAGTCCCAAGCCCACCCCACTACCGCTCGGCCGCCCCAGAGCCTACGCACCAGCGGCCAGATAACGCGACGCGTGCTCCGTTATTCATCCCTGGGATGAATAACGGAGCACGCGTCGTCAGTCGAGGATGACTTTGGCGTTGTGGCGCGGGGTTTCGGTTATCGCGCGGCGGAAGACTCGTTCTGGCTTGGAGCTTGCCGGGCGGATGCCGTGGCGCTTGACCAGCTCTCTTAGGACGACCGCCATCTCGAACTGGGCGAAGGAAGCGCCGAGGCAGCGGCGGACGCCGCCGCCGAAGGGGATCCAGGTGTAGGTGCCGGGCGGGTTGTCGAGGAATCGCTCGGGCTTGAAGCTGTCGGGGTCGGGGTAGATTTCGGGGTTGCGGTGGACCAGATAGACGGAGGGCGTGACCGAGACGCCGGCCGGCAGCTCGTATCCGCCGATCTCGACCGGCTCGGTGAGGCGGCGGATGACGATCGAGATCACCGGCCGCAGGCGCAGGGTCTCCTGGATCGTCGCCGTCATGTAGGCGTCGTCCTCGCCGGCCTCGGCCTCGTCACGTAGCCGCCCGAGCTTCTCGGGATGGCGGGCGAGGCGCTCGACCGCCCAGGAAAGGGAAGTCGCGGTCGTCTCATGCCCGGCGACGAGCAGCGTCAGCAACTCGTCGCGCATCTCCGCGTCGCTCATCGGGCTGCCGTCCTCGTGCTTCGCGGCGACCAGCATCGAAAGGATGTCGTCGCGCCCCTCGAGGTCGCGGGCCCGGCGGCGCTCCGCTATCTCACGGTAGATCAGCTCGTCGACGCGCTCGACGCGGCGCCGGAAAGCGGGGAAACGGCGGATGCGCTTGGGACCCAGCAGGATCAGGGGAAGCAGCATTCTCGGGTTGGTCGTCAGGTCGAGGAAGTCGCGCAACGCCTCGCGCAGCGGAGCGAGCCGCTCCTCCTCCCCCACCCCGAAGACCGTCCGCAGGATGATCTCCAGGGTCATCGCCTGCATCCGCGGCCGCAGCTCGTAAGGCGTACCGGTCGGCCACCTCTCGATCTCGGCGGCGGCGATCTCGGTCATCGTCCGCTCATAGCCCTGCATGCGAGCGCCGTGAAAAGGCGGCAGCAGCAGTTTGCGCTGGCTCATGTGGGGCTTCTCGTCGAGGACGAGGATCGAGTTGCGGCCGAGGACCGGCGCCAGGATCTGGTTTCCCTCGCCGGCGTGGAAGACGCGCGGATCGCCGGTGAAGACCTGTCTGACCGCCTCGGGATCGGCCAGCATCACCCACTTGCCCTCGTAGGCGATCTTCAGCGTGAACATGTCGCCGTAGCGGTCCTGGCAGGCGTAGAGCAGCCGCCGGGCCTGGCGAGACCAGACCGCAGTCTGCGCCACACGCGGCAGAGGCGGGCCGGGCGGAAGCTCCCGACGGACCGGCCGGGAAGCCGGCCGCAGGCCCGCGCTTGTTGTCGCCGCCTCCACGCCTACCCCCACAGGGTATATGCCGATCAGCCCGCCCGTTGTGTGAGGTTCTCACTCAGCGGAACCGCCCTCCCATCGCGGCTATTCGCAGCCGATGCCGTCCCCGTCGGCGTCCAACCCATGCGGGTCGGACCCGAACACATCGACGGACCCGCCAACGTCCGCGCAGTCCACATCGGGGGGATACGGAGGAACGCAGCCGCTGTAGTTGGGGTCGCACGCTCCGGTCGCAGGAGGAGGAGAGGTCGGCTCCGGCTCCGGCTCAAACAGGGGTTCCGGGACAGGATCCGGCTTGGCAACCGCAGCCGCCCAGCGATCGACCCGTCGCTGGGATCGATTCACCGTGGAGCGGGCGCCACTCAGCCGATAGTTGAGTCGCCGCACCTTTCGCATGGCATCCGACAAGCGCGTCGAAGCGGCGGAGGCCACGGCCCTCTTCCGCTCGGCCACATCGAGGAGGGTCCGCAGTTCGGACGTCGGATTCTCCAGCGGGTCGCCCGCCGCTGCCAAGACAAGCGTTCGCTCGGGGAAGACCGGCGCGTCCGGCTTTTGCAGGGCAATTGCCACCATGAGCAGGGCAACCGCCCCAACTGAAGCCGTGACGCCAAGGCCGATCCGCCCTCGCTGCAACGCGCCAGGACTTTTGCCCTGAGGAGCTTGCCCGTCCTCGCCGACATCGTGAGGACGAATCGCGAAAGCAAACAGCAGGCCCGAGGCGCTTGCGCCAACCAGCGCCCCGCCGATCAACGCCACTACCGTGCTGGACGCGCCGATCAGCCCCAATCCCACGAGGGCCGCCGCTCCGACGATCGCCACCCGCAGCCAGGGCGATCTCCTCCGGACCCACGCAAGCCCAGGCCAGGCGACGATCTGCGACCACAAAGCGCTACCGAGGGCTAGGCAAAGAAGAAACACCGCCCCCGCCAGCGCCCACGCTCGCTGCAGGCGCCAGTCGCCCAGCTCTTCAAGATGGCCGTCTTCCCCGTCTCGAACGGCGGCGGCCGCACGCCTTCGCTCCGCCGCGACCGCGTCCGCCAGCCTCTCGGCCTCGACCTCTGCGTCACGGGCTGAGGCAACCAATTCGTCCGCTCGCCGCCTGGCGTTTCCCGCCTGCTCGCGAAGGGCATCGCGACTGCCTTCGAATTCGGCAACTCGCGCAGAAGCCGCATCGAGTTGAGCCTGTGCCTGGGCCAGATTGGCCTCCTCTTCCGCGCCGGCGAAAACAGTTGCCGGACAGAGCAAACAAAGGACCGCGGCGATCCCGATCCCCGGCACACGTCGAAGTAGAGAGGCTCCCCCCACCGCCGGAGACCCTATTGGGGATGTATTCAATTAGTCAAGAGTTTCAAAGCAACATTTGGATCAGCCGGGCACCGAGACCCGGACCAGAATGCGGCTGGCACACTTGAGTTGCGCGGAACCATCCTCGTAGCGAACGAGGCGAAGGGCCGACGGTCTGGGGCACCGGACCTTCGGGGGCGTGAGCCGAGCCCCTGACGGACCGGTCGCGGGGGTGGCGGTGGCTCCCCCCGGGATGACGGCGATCGCAAGGGCAAGGACGGCAGTGAAGAGCATGAGTGATTTCATCCCCTTACAAGGCCCGGCGCGAGCAAACTCTCCCCCTTTCGACGCTTCCAGAACAACTTGCGAGTAGCCTGCCCCGCGTCGTGGCCGCCCTCCCCAGCCTCTCCGTTCGCGCGGAGCATCGGATACTGCGGGCGGGCTGCGGGTTGCCGGCCGGGGTCCAGCGCCTTCTCTTCGGCGCCCCGCCGCGACTCGACGGGCAGGTCCTGGCGAGTGACGTCCACGCGTTCCTGCGGCTCGCCTCCCTGACCGACGACACTTCGGTAGCCGGAAACGGGGCCCTGAGCCCCGAGCGGGCGCGGGAGAGAAACCGGCGCGGCGCGGCGATCGTCGCCGGGCCCCCGCGTCCGATGGCGCGGGTGGAGCGGCTGGAGATCCCCGGCCCGGCCGGGACGATCCCCGCGCGGCTGTACACGCCGATCGGCGGCAGCGAGGAGCCGCGACCGCTGCTCGTCTACTTCCACGGCGGCGGCTGGGTGATCGGCGACCTCGACACGCAGGACTCGGCCGTGCGCTTCCTCGCCGCGAGGGCGGAGGTTCCCGTGCTCTCGGTGGAGTACCGGCTGGCGCCGGAGCACCCCTTCCCGGCGCCGGTCGACGATGCCTTCGCCGCCTTCCGCTGGGTGGTGGCGAGCGCGGACAGTCTCGGCATCGACCCCACCCGGGTCGCGGTGGGCGGCGACAGCGCCGGCGGCAACCTCGCCGCCGTCGTCAGCATGCTCGCCCGCGACGGCGGCGAGACGCCTCCCGCGATGCAGCTCTTGATCTATCCGGCCACCGATGCGATCGGTGAACAGGAATCGCGGCGGCTGTTCGCCATGGGCTTCCTGCTCACGGCCGCCGACATGGACTGGTTCGAAGAGCATTACGTCCCCGACGCCGCGGCGGCACAGGACCCCCGGGTCTCGGTGCTGCGGGCCGAAGACCTCTCCGGCCTCGCGCCCGCCTACGTCACCACCGCCGGCTTCGACCCGCTTCGCGACGAGGGCGAGGCCTACGCCGAGCGGATGCGCGCGGCGGGAACGCGCGTCGCCCTGCGACGCCACCCGGGGCTGATCCACGGCTTCGCCAACATGACGGCGGTCAGCCGCTCGTCCCGAGAGGCGATGTCAGAGGCCGCGGGCGCCCTTCGTATGGCGCTTTCTTGATACCCCCTGGGGGTATGCTAGGCTAGCGTTTCGTCCTCCCCCCGACCAGGAGAGATCAGCATGGAAGCCGGCGCTCACGCCCATGACCATCATGAGATGCCGACGGAGGGCGCGGCCCTCACTGCGGTCGCCGTCAGCGCCACGCTGCACTGCCTGACCGGGTGCGCGATCGGCGAGGTCACCGGGATGGCGATCGGAACCGCGCTCGGCTTCTCCGACCTGGGAACGATCGCGCTCGCGGTGGCGCTCGCATTCCTCTTCGGCTACACGCTCACCAGCATGCCGTTGCTGAAATCGGGAATGGCCCTGGCCGCGGTCGTCCCGATCGCCCTCAGCGTCGACACGGTCAGCATCGCGACGATGGAGATCGTCGACAACGCGATCATGCTCGCGATCCCGGGGGCGATGGACGCGGGGCTCTCCAGCCCCCTGTTCTGGGGATCGCTGGGAGTGGCGCTGGCGATCGCGGGGCTCGCCGCCCTGCCGGTCAACCGCTGGCTGATCAAGCGCAAGAAAGGCCACGCTGTGATGCACGAGACGGGAGTCCACGGCGGCCTCCCCACCAAGCCGACCGCCGTCTTCTTCGCCGCCGCAGCGCTGTTCGGGGCCGTCGTGCTCGGAATCGAGGCGTTCGACGGGGGCGACTCCTCCGGCCACAGTCCCGCCGTGGAGAAGAGCCACGACGGGTGAGACACGCGAAAACGTAGATCGCGGCGAAACGCCCGCGCGCCTCGGCTACTCGTACTGGAGCGCTTCCAGGACCTTCAGCCGGGAAGCGCGGCGGGCGGGGGCGATCGCCGCGATCACGCCGGCGATCGCCGCGAAGACCAGCAACATGATCAACGTCCCGACCGGGTAGGAGAGCGTGAAGCCCTCGTCCTTCAGCGGCTGCGCGATCAGCGCCGCGAAGACCACTCCCAGGGCCATCCCCAGGATGGCGCCGATCAGCGCCGTGATCACGGCTTCGTAGCGGATCATCGTCCGCACCTGGCGCCGCGACATGCCGATCGCCCGCAGCATCCCCAGCTCCCGGGTGCGCTCGTGGATCGAGAGCGCCAGCGTGTTGGCGATCCCGAACAGGGAGACGATCACCGCCAGCCCGAGCAGGGCATAGATCAGCCCCAGCAGCTGGTTGACCTGATCCTCCTGGTTCTGTTTCAACTCCGCCTGGTTGAGGACCTCGGCGGTCGGGAAGTCGCGCTCCATCGCCTTCGTCAGCGCGGCCTGGACCCGGTCGGAATCCGCTCCCGGCGCCAGCTTGACGAAGTCGAAGATGTCGTCGGACTGGTCGAAGTCCCGCGCCATCAGCCGCTGGGTGACGAGGGCGCTGCCGAGCAGGTCGGCGTTGTCCTCGAACTCGCCCACCACTCTGAGAGCCGGGCGCTCGCCGATCTGGGTGAGGAAGCGCAACCGGTCGCCCGGCTCGAACCCGTTGGAGGAGGCAAAGCCCTTGTCGAGAATCACCTCGCCGTCGGTGAGGCGGCGCAGCGTCTCCGGCCCTCCCTCGGTCCAGTCGATCGTCAGCACCTGCCCCGCGTCGCGGCCGAGCGCCGATATCCGCGGCTTGCCCGACACTCCCTCCACCTTCGCCTGCGTGGCGCGCAATGTGGAGGCCGTCTCCACCCCGGGGACCTGGCGCGCGACCGCCGCCGCGCCGGGGGAGATCGGCGAGAAGCCGTCGCTGTTCTGGATCACCAGCTCCCCCTGGAAGCTGTCGTCGATCGCGCCGGCGATCGAGCCCTTGATCCCGGCGGCGAAGACGGTGACGAAGGCGACCACGGCGAGCCCGATCATCAGCGCCGCCGCCGTGACCGCCGTGCGGGCGGGATTGCGCTGGGTGTTCTCACGCGCGAGGCGGCCGGTCAGCCTGCGCAGCCGCTGCAGCGGCCAGCCGGCGACGGAGGCAAGCGGCCGCACCAGCCGCGGGCTGAAGAGGGAGACGCCGAGGACGACTGCAACGGCGCCGGCGCCCATCAGTCCCGCCGCCCCACCGCCGCCGGCGCCGCCGAAGAGGCCGACCAAGACCAGCGCCATGCCGGCGACGCCGAGCAGGATCGCCAGCGCCGCGTAGACGACTCTGCGGCGGCGGCTGGATGGGATCTCCAGCGCCTGAAGCGCCGCGATCGGCGGCACCCGGGTGGCTCGGAGCGCCGGCACGAAGGAGGAAACCAGCGTGACGACGATCCCGATCGCGAAGGCCGCGACCACGGTGCGGTCCTTCAGCACCAGCGCCGTCGTCGGCAGGTCGATGCCGATCGCGACGAAGAGCGCGTTCAGCCCCTTGGCGATGCCGAAGCCGGTGGCGAGCCCAGCCACCGCGCCGAGCAGGCCGATCGCCAGCGCCTCGACCACGACCGTGCTGAGGATCTGCCCGCGCCCGGCTCCGAGAGTGCGCAGCATCCCGAACTCGGTCACCCGCTGGGCGACGGTGATCGAGAAGGTGTTGAAGATGAGGAAGGCGCCGACGAAGAGCGCGACGAAGGCGAAGACGAGCAGGGCGATGCGCAGGAATCCGAGGCTGTCGCGGATCTGATTGGAGGAGCGGTTGGCGTTCTCCTCCGCGGTCTCGACCCGCACCGAGGGCGGGGCGAATCGCTGGATCCGTTCTTTCAGCGCCGTCGCCGAGACGCCGGGCTCGGCCGCGACGGAGATCTGGTCGAAGCGGCCGCGCTTGCCGGTGATCCGCTGCGCCTCCGGCAGGGTCACCTGGGCGATGCTGGCGCCGCCGAAGGAGGCTTCGCCGAGCTTGGTCAGGCCGACCAGGCGATAGCTCTTGACGCGACTGACCGAGGCGAGCTCGATCGTGTCGCCGATTCCGATGCCGGCCTCTTCGGCCGCCGCCTGGTCGAGCGATGCCTCGGCTGCGGTGCGCGGCTGTCTCCCCTCGACGTAGTTGAGGGACTCCAGCCCGTCGGGCAGAGTCGAGGAGATGAACTTCGGCGCGAATCTCGAGCCGATCGCCTCCCCTCTGGAGTCGAAGAAGCCGCCCGGAGTGAAGATCGCGCCGGCGGCGAGTCCCACTCCCGGCGTTCCTCTCACCTCCGGCAGCAGCGACGCGCTGAAGGTGGGGATTTCACCGGTGTCCTGCTCGACCTCGTCTTTCGCGGTGATCACCACGCTCGTCCCCTTCAGCGAGTCGGCGAAGATCTCGTCGAAGGCGGCGAAGGTGGTGTCGGTGAGAATGTAGGTGCCGGCGACGAAGGCGACTCCGATCACGACCGCCAGGGTCGTCGTGAAGGCCCGCACCTTGCGCGCCCACAGGCTCTTGACGGCGAGGCCGGTCACCGCTAGTCGATCTGCTTCATCAACTCGATCACCTCGTCGGCGGAGCCGGGCGCCTCGTCATGGACGATCTGCCCGTCGCGAAGGGTGATCAGCCGGTCGGCGTGGGCGGCGGCGGCCGGATCGTGGGTGACCATCACCACGGTCTGGCCGAACTCGTCGACCGCCCCCCGCAGCAGGCGCAGCACATCGCCGCTGGATCTCGAGTCGAGGTTGCCGGTCGGCTCGTCGGCGAAGACGACCGCCGGTCTGGAGACGAGCGCGCGGGCGACGGCGACGCGCTGCTGCTGGCCTCCCGACAGCTCGGAGGGGCGGTGGGTGCGGCGATCCTCGAGCCCTACCGTGCCGATCAGCCGATCCAGCCACGCATCGTCGGGCTTGCGCCCGGCGATCGAGAGCGGCAGCACCAGGTTCTCCTCCGCGGTCAGCACCGGCAGCAGGTTGAAGAACTGGAAGACGAAGCCGAGCTTGTCGCGACGCAGCTGGGTCAACTCGCCGTCATCGAGGCCGGTTATCTCGACGTCGTCGAGGGTCACGGTGCCCGAGGTCGGCTTGTCGAGGCCGGCGAGGATGTGCATCAGGGTCGACTTGCCGGAGCCTGAAGGCCCCATGATCGCGGTGAAGCGGCCGCGCTCGAAGCCGGTGGTGATCCCGACCAGCGCGTCGACCGCGGCGGCGCCTTCGCCGAAGCGGCGGGTGACACCATCTGCTGTCACGACCTGGCCTGCTACCTGCATCGTCGGCTCGTTCATCGGCGCACCGTACCGGGCTGGTCGATACGGCCGATCCTGGTGGGGGTTCCACTTAACTTTTCCCGAACACAGTCCGCGGCTGTCCGCGAGCCTCTTCCCGGAAAAAGTACAAGACGTTCCACCCCCACCAGGATCGGCCCTAATAGCCTGGGCCGGCGATGGGACTGGCCGATGAATTCGACGGGTTGCTGGTGGACCTCGACGGTGTTGTTTGGGTGGGCAGGGAGATGCTGCCTGGGGCGGTAGATGCCCTGACGGCGCTGCTGGACGCGGGCAAGGAGATCGTCTTCGTCACCAACAACTCGGTGAAGAAGCCCTCCGCCTATGCCGCTCGCCTGCGCGATGCCGGGGTCGGTATTGGCGACGACCGGGTCCTGACCGGAGGAGCCGTGACCGCGCGGCTGGCGGCGCAGAGGGTGGGGCCCGGGGGGAGCGCATTTGTGATCGGGGCGCCCGGCTTCAAGGAGACGGTGACGGCGGCCGGGCTGGAGTTGCTGGACGGCGAGGATGGAGAGGGGGCCGACGCGGTGGTCGTCTCCGGCCACCGCGAGTTCGACTACGCGGAGCTGCTGACGGCGACGCGCGCGCTGCAGGGCGGGGCGGCGCTGTTCGCCACCAGCCGCGACCCGACCCTGCCGATGCCGGGCGGGGCCTGGCCGGGAACGGGGGCGACGCTGGCGGCGGTGGAGACCGCATCCGGGAAGAGAGCCGAAATCGGCGGCAAGCCGGAGCGCCACCTCTTCGACATGGCCCGCGGCTTGATCGGCGACGGTGCGCGGGTGGCGATGATTGGCGACCGGATCGCCTCCGACATCGAGGGTGGGCGCCGCGCCGGCCTGGCGACGGTCCTCGTCCTCAGCGGCGCCGCCTCGCGCGAGGACGCCGAGAGCGCCGACCCGCCCCCGGACCACGTCGTCGACGACCTCGCCGGATTGCTCGCGTGAGCGCCACGGCCGAGGCCCCGCGGCCGGCGGTCGCCCGCCCC
>Ga0299914_10002363_pt1 | contig 12972 bp, 13 predicted proteins | sample RVTome_10_FD_201361 | JGI IMG/M metagenome (GOLD analysis project Ga0299914, IMG submission 201361) | Soil microbial communities from uranium-contaminated site in the Upper Colorado River Basin, Wyoming, United States - RVT153D57 (version 2) ...
TTCGATTCACGTACTCGACCGGCGGCACGGTGCGCCGCGGACCCGTCACGCTCCGCGGCCGTGATCTCGAGCGCCTGCGAACGGAGCTCGGATCACGCCCGCGACTGGCGAAGGCTCTCGGCCTCGAGGCACGGTAGCCGCCCAGCACAGCTGAAGACCCCGGCCGCGCAGACGGTCAGGCGCGGGCGTAGTTGCGCTCACGGGCGGCGTCCACGAGGGACGCCAGGATGAGCGCCCCGTCTCCGGAACCGAGCAGCGTGTCCACGGCGTGCTCGGGATGGGGCATCAGGCCCATGACGTTCCCCTCGGCGTTGGCGACGGCCGCGATGTCCCGGTCGGACCCATTGGGGTTTGCTCCGCGCGCGTAGCGCAGGACGACCTGCTCCTCGGGTAGATCGGCGGGGGCCTGGTAGCAGCCGTCTCCATGCTTGACGGGGATCACGAGCGTCTGCCCCGGCGCGCAGCGGGCCGTGAACGGGACGTCTCCTCGCTCGACCACGAGCGGAACGTCGCGGCACACGAACTCGAGCGACGCGTTGGGGCGAAGGACGCCGGGAAGCAGCCCGGCCTCGCAGAGGATCTGGAACCCGTTGCAGATCCCGAGGACGAGCCCTCCCCCACGGGCGAATTCGGCCACGGCGTCCATCGCCGGTGCGAAACGTGCGATCGCTCCCGCTCGGAGATAGTCCCCGTAGGAGAAGCCGCCGGGCAGTACGACGGCCTCCACGCGAGGCAGTTCCGGCTCGCCGTGCCAGACGAGCTGCGGGTCGCCTCCGAGGGCGGAGAGCGCCCAGGCCGCGTCGTGGTCGTCGTTCGATCCCGGAAAGACGAGGACGCCGATGCGAGGGCGGAGCTCGCTCACCGGTGCTCGGCTCCGAGGTCGATCTCGTAGCTCTCGATCAAGGGGTTGGCCAGCAGCCGCTCGCACATCCGCTCGACCTGGGCACGAGCCTCCTCGGCGGTGGCGGCCTCCACCTCGAGGTCGATGACCCTGCCGACGCGGGCGTCGCCCACCGGGAACCCCAGCTGGCGGAGCGAGCGCTCTACGGCCTCGCCCTGCGGGTCGAGGATGCCGCCCTTGGGCCGGACGAGCACGGTTGCCCTCACCGGAGCACCACCTCCGGGTCGGCGAGATAGCTCGCGAAGTCGATCCCCGTCAGGCGCTCGAAGGCTTCGACGTAGCGGGCGCGCGTCCCCTCGACGACCTCGTCGGGCAGCTCGGGCCCCGGCGGCGTCTTGTCCCAGCCGAGCGACTCGCAGTAGTCGCGGACGTACTGCTTGTCGAACGAGGGCTGGGCGCGCCCCGGCTCGTACTCGCCGGCGGGCCAGAAGCGTGAGGAGTCGGGCGTCAGCGCCTCGTCCCCGAGCGTGAGGACGCCCTCGGGATCGAGGCCGAGCTCGAACTTGGTGTCGGCGATGACGATGCCCCGGTCCGCCGCGTAGGCGGCGGCATGCTCGTAGAGGGCCAGGGAGACCCGTTCGGCCTCGGCGAGAAGCTCGTTCCCCACCAGCTCGGCGGCGCGGGCCCGGTCGATGTTCTCGTCGTGGCCCTCGTGTGCCTTCGTCGCGGGTGTGAAGATCGGGGCGGGCAGCCGCTCCGACTCGCGCAGCCCGGGCGGAAGCCGATGGCCGCACACCTCCCCGCTGTCGAGATAGTCCTTCCATCCCGACCCGGCGAGGTAGCCGCGGACGACGCACTCGATCGGGAGCATCGCGAGCCGACGGGCCTCGGTCGAGCGGCCGTCCGGGCGGAGAGCGAGGAGGTGGTTGGGCACGATCTCGCGTGTCCGGGCGAACCAGAATCCGGACAGTCCGGTCAGGACGCGGCCCTTGTCGGGGATCTCGGTCGGGAGCACGACGTCGAACGTCGAGATCCGGTCGCTCGCCACGAGCAGCAGGCGATCGTCGTCGACCTCGTAGATCTCGCGGACCTTTCCGCTTCCCACATGGACGGCCTCAGGCATGGACGGCTTCCTCCTTTCGCTCGCGGGCTCGCTCGGCCAGGGCGCCGAGACGATCGAACAGGACGTCGAGGTGGCGGAGCGCGTCCCCCAGGTCGAACGCGGCGGCGAGCGCCTCCGGATCCAGGTGCGGGGCGATCTCCGCGTCGGCTTCGACGAGCTTGCGAAAGTCGCGCTCCCCGTCCCAGGCGGCCAGCGCGTTGCGCTGCACGAGCCGGTAGGCGTCGTCGCGGGAGAGTCCCGACGCGACGAGGGCGAGCAGCACGCGCTGGCTGAAGACGAGCCCGTGCGAGGCGTCCAGGTTCTGGCGCATGCGCTCCGGGTCGACGACGAGGCCTTCGACGAGCCAGGCGAACCGGTCGAGCATGTAGTCGAGCGCCAGGAAGGCGTCGGGCAGGACGACGCGCTCGGCGCTCGAGTGGGAGATGTCCCGCTCGTGCCAGAGGGCGACGTTCTCGAGCCCGACGGCCGCTGCTGCGCGCACCACCCTGGCGAGCCCCGAGATGCGCTCGGCGACGACCGGGTTGCGCTTGTGGGGCATCGCGGACGAGCCCTTCTGGCCGCTCCGGAACGGCTCCTGGGCCTCCCGCAGCTCGGTGCGCGCCAGATGCCGGATCTCGGTCGCGAAGCGGTCGAGCGAGGAGGCCGCGAGCGCGAGCGCCGAGAGCAGGTCGGCATGGCGGTCGCGGGGAACCACCTGGGTGGCGACGGGCTCCGGCAGAAGCCCGAGCCGGTCGCAGGCGAGCCGCTCGACCTCGGGATCGCCACCGCCGTAGGTCCCGACCGCGCCCGCGAGCTTGCCGAACCGCATGCCCTCGAAGGCTCTGACGAGGCGCTCGCGGTCGCGCTCGAGCTCGAAGGCCCAGCCGGCGAGCTTGGCGCCGAAGGTGATCGGCTCTGCGTGGACGCCGTGCGTCCGGCCGGCCATGACCGTGTCGCGATGCTCGACCGCCCGGCGGACGACCGCCTCGATCGCGCGGTCGACCCCCTCGAGGACGAGCGCGCCAGCCTCCTGGACCTGGAGCGCGGTCGCCGTGTCGAGCACGTCCGACGACGTCAGGCCGTAATGAAGCCAGCGGCCCGAGGGGCCGAGGCCCTCCGCGACCGCGTCGACGAAGGCGGCGAGGTCGTGCTGGGTTCGCTCCTCGATCTCGGCCACGCGCTCGGGCGTGGGCGGGGCGGCGCGCGACCGCGCTTCGGCGGCCGCCTCGGCCGGGACGGCTCCGACCTCGGCCCAGGCGTCCAACGCGGCCAGCTCGACCTCGAGCCAGCGGGCAAGCCTGCCCTCCTCCGACCAGACGCGCTTCATGGCGGGTCGGGAGTAGCGGGCAATCACACCGGCAAGTCTAGTGAGCGGGCAGGCTACAGCTCGGCGGCCGGGCGACCGGGGGTGCCCGGGTAGCCACCTCCCTGCGCGAGGATCTTTGCAGCGAGGATGGCCGCGTTCCGCGCACCGTTGACCGAGACGCACGCGACTGGCACGCCCGGCGGCATCTGGACGATCGAGAGAAGCGCGTCCAGCCCGCCCATCACGCTCTTCGAGGAGGTGAGCGGGACGCCGATCACCGGGAGGTCGGTGTAGGCGGCGACCACACCGGGAAGCGCGGCCGCCATGCCGGCGCCGGCGATCAGCACGCGCGTTCCCCGGAGCGCTGCGGTGGAGGCGTACTCGGCAACGCCCCGCGGGTCGCGGTGGGCGGACAGCACCCGGAGCTCCCAGGAGATCCCCCGCTCGTCCAGCTCGACACAGGCGGGCTCCATCGCCTCCCGGTCGGACTCCGAGCCGATCAGGATCCCGACGAGCGGCCCGACGTCCTCGAACTCCTCGATCACGGTGAGCGGAAGGGGCTGTTCCTCAGGCATTGGCGTGGACGGCTCCGCGCGCGATGTCGCGACGGTACTGGACTCCGGCCAGCTCGATGCGCTCGGCGGCGCTGTACGCGTGCTCGCGCGCCTCGCCGACCGAGTCCGCGAGCGCGGTCACGTTGAGGACCCGTCCGCCGGAGGTGACGAGTGCCCCGGCGCTGAGCGCTGTCCCGGCGTGGAAGACGAGCGCGCCGGCGGCCTCCGCCTCCTCGATGCCGTCGATCGGGACGCCCGTCTCGGTCGCGTCCGGGTAGCCGGCCGCGGCGAGGACGAGCGTCACGGCGGTCTCCGGGCCGGCGGTGAGGTCGATCCCCGCGAGCGAGCCGGCCGCAACCGCGGCGAGCGCCTCGAGCAGGTCGCCCTCCAGGCGGGGGAGGATCGCCTGCGTCTCCGGGTCGCCGAAGCGGCAGTTGAACTCGAGGACGCGGGCGCCGCTCTCGGTGAGCATGAGGCCGGCGTAGAGGAGCCCCTGGAAGGGCGCGCCTCGTGCAGCCAGCTCGCGGAGGACCGGCACGTGCACGGCCTCGGTCAACGCCTCCGCCTCGTCGTCGTCGACCCAGGGGACGGGCGAGTAGCTTCCCATGCCGCCCGTGTTGGGGCCGAGGTCGCCGTCCAGGAGCCGCTTGAAGTCCTGCGCCGGTGCGAGGGTGAGCGCGCGCTCGCCGTCGCAGAGGGCGAAGAGCGAGACCTCGCGCCCCTCGAGGAGCTCCTCGACGACGACCCGGTCGCCGAGCGCCCGCGCCCGCGGCAGCGCCGCCGCGAGCTCGGCCTCGGTCTCGCAGACGAAGACGCCCTTGCCCGCCGCGAGGCCGTCCGCCTTGACGACGCAGGGCGCCCGCGGCTCGTCGAGCTCGACCGCGGTGGGAACGCCCGCGGCGCCGAGGACGTCCTTGGCGAAGGACTTCGAGCCCTCGATCCCGGCCGCGGCGGCACTCGGCCCGAACACCGCGACGCCGGCAGCGCGCAGCTCGTCGGCGAGCCCGGCGACGAGCGGGGCCTCGGGCCCGACGACCACGAGGTCGACGCCGAGCCGCCGGCTCAGAGCGACCAGTGCCTCGGTGTCGTCGGCGCGGACGCCGTGGCAGGTGCCGAGCCCCGCGATGCCCGGGTTCCCGGGCGCGGCGTGGAGCTCGCCGAGCACGGAGCTCTGGGCGAGCTTCCAGGCGAGCGCGTGCTCGCGCCCTCCGCCGCCGACGATGAGGACGTCCACGCGGCGAGTCTAGTCGGGAGACCGGCGGCCGACTCGACGAGGGAGCCGACACACGTCGTGACGCTCCCGGCACGATGCGTCACCCACGGGTGCGTTCGATCCGGCTACGCTCGAAGCGGAGGGAGGCGCGCGGCCGGCCCCTCCGCGCGGGCGCGCGTGTACCTGTGTGTGCAGCCGTGGCCCAGCAGGGCCCGACGGTCTCTCCGGCCCTGGGGTTGCTCGGGCGCCGGAGCTCGGAACGCGCGGCCGGCCGGCACGGCCTGCTGAGAGCGGGCCGGGCTCGAACGGTCGGTGGGCGCCCCGCCCGCTCTCGCTAGAGCCGCGACCCGGCGGGCAATAGTATTTCCCCTCCTGTACCGGCGGCTGCGGGCCGCACGTCGAGGACAAGGAGGAACGCGTGCCGACCGATCTCGAAGCCTTCGTCAACGCCGAGGGTCGCGACGAGAAGATCGCCGAGGTCCGCAAGCAGATCGACGATCTCGGGATCACGTACGTCTACTACCAGTTCCCCTCGGTCACCGGCCGGATCATGGGCAAGGGCGTCCCGGCTCCCCACTGGGAGACGATCGCGAACAAGGGCTTCCAGCTCGTCTACGGCGCGACGGCGAACCTCTTCACCGACCGGCACGGCAACTACATCGGCTACGGGCCGGAGGCGGCGGAGCTCGTGGGCGTCCCCGAGCCGGAGACCTTCATGCCGCTGCCCTGGGACGACCGAGTGGCCCGCGTGTGGGTCACCTGCTTCCGCAACCGCGAGGAGCGCGAGGATCCCGGCGCGTACCTCACCTCGGACTGCCGCGCGAACCTGAAGCGCATCCAGGCCGACTTCGAGGAGGAGACCGGCCTGCACCTCCGGGCCGGCACGGAGCCGGAGATGATGTGGCTCAAGCTGGACGACAAGGGCGCGCCCTCGGTCGAGGGCAAGACGAAGCCCTACTGCTACCACATCGACCAGTTCTCGGAGCTCCAGCCGATCATCCACAAGGTGATCGAGTACGGCCAGAAGCTGGGGCTCGACATGATCCAGGGCGACCACGAGGACGCGCCCGGGCAGATCGAGCTGAACTTCGGATTCGACCGTGCGGAGCAGACGGCGGACAACCTGACGACCTACCGGCAGATCTGCAAGCAGGTCGGCCGGGAGCTCGACGCCTTCCCGTGCTTCATGCCGAAGCCCTTCATGGGGGTCTCCGCGAACGGCTGCCACCACAACATCTCGCTCTGGCGCGGCGACGAGAACGCCTTCGATCCCGAAACCGACGACCGGCAGCGGCCGAGTCAGATCGGCCTCTACGCGATCGGCGGGATCATGGAGCACCTCGCCGCTCTCACCGCCGTCACGGCACCCACCGTCAACTCGTATCGGCGCCTCTGGGACACCGGCTTCTGGGCGCCGGTCTTCGCCGACTGGGGGTACCAGAACCGGACGACCGCGCTCCGCGTCTCGGCGCCGGGGCGCTTCGAGTACCGCTCCGTCGACTCGGCGGTGAACCCGTACCTGTCCCTCGCTGCGCTGATCGCCGCCATGCGCGACGGCCTCGACCGCAAGCTCGACCCGGGCGAGCCCGAGGAGCGGAACATCTACGAGGCGATGGAGGCCGGCAAGGAGGTCAAGAAGATCCCGATGACCTTCGGGGACGCGCTCGACGCGCTCGAGGCCGACGACGTGATCAGGTCCGCGCTGCCCGGCGATATGTACCGTGTGTTCATGCACTACAAGCACGACGAGTGGGAGCGGTACTGCGCGCACGTGAGTGACTGGGACGTCGCCGAGTACCTCGACGTTCTCCCGTAGAAAGCGAGCTCGACATGTGCGGAATTGCAGGGATCATCTACCGGGACGGCACCCACGAGATCGGGCGCGACATGACCCGGATGCTCCAGTCCATGAAGCATCGCGGCCCGGACTCGACGGGCTACGCGCTCTACCGGCCGCACGACCATCAGCTCGTCATGCGCTACAAGCTCGCGGACGCGAACACGCCGCGCGACTTCGAGTTTTCCGACCGGCTCGACCGGCACCAGGATCAGGTCGTCCGGCGCCTGAAGGCGATGGACGCCGACATCCACGACGTCGAGGAGGAGACCGAGTACGCGTACCGCGTCGCGTTCACCCTCCCGAACGGCAACCTGAAGGAGCTGGCCGACCGGATCGAGGACATCCCGGACGCCGAGGTGCTCTCGCTCGGCCATTCGCTCGAGATCGTCAAGGACCTCGGCGACGCCGAGGAGGTCGCCGAGCAGTACGACCTCAAGGGCTTCACCGGCACGCACGCGATCGGCCACGTCCGCATGGCGACGGAGTCCGACGTGGACATCTCCGGCGCCCACCCGTACTGGGCCTACCCGTTCAGCGACGTCGCCGTCGTCCACAACGGCCAGCTGACGAACTACTTCCAGTGGAAGCGCCGGCTCGAGCGCAGCGGCCACCGCTTCCAGTCCGAGTGCGACTCCGAGATCATCGCCGTCTACCTCGCCGAGAAGATGAGCGACGGGGCGAGCCTCGAGGAGGCGATGACCGAGTCCCTGGAGGAGCTCGACGGCGTCTTCACCTACATCGCCGTCACCGAGGACGCGCTCGGCGTCTGCAAGGACGAGATGGCCGCCAAGCCGCTCGTGCTCTACGAGGCCGACGACCTCGTCGCGCTCGCGTCCGAGGAGATCGCCATCCGCGCCGTCGTCGACCGCGAGATCGACACGTACGACCCGTACGAGGGGGAGGTGCTGGTGTGGCAGCGGTAGGGGAATCCCGGATCACGTACGACGCGCGCGGCCTGGCAGAGCCCTTCGCGGACGCCCCGCGCACCGCCGAGATCGAGCACGGCCGGGCCACCTTCGACGCGCACGACCTCACGACGCGCCAGATCAACCTGGAGCTGCGGCGCCTCCTCTACGAGGAGGGCATCACCGACGTCACGGTGCTGAACCCGGGCTCGAAGCACTCGCTCGGCGTCGGCATCCTGACGCGCTGCCGGATCACGTTCGGCGGCAGCCTAGGCTACTTCGGTTGCGGCCTCATCGACGGTCCCGAGATCCGCGTCACCGGCCGGGTCGGCTGGTCTGCCTGCGAGAACATGATGTCGGGCGTCGTCATCGTCGACGGCAACGCCGGCTCGCTCACGGCCGCGGCCATCCGCGGCGGCGACGTCGTCGTCAAGGGGAGGGTGGGCGCCCGCACCGGGATCGACCAGAAGGGCGGAACGGTCATCGTCCTCGGCGACGCCGGCTCCATGACCGGCTTCATGATGCAGCGCGGCCGCCAGATCCTCCTCGGCGACGTCGGGCCGGGCCTCGGGGACTCCATGTACGACGGGACGATCTACGTCGGCGGCAAGGTCAAGTCCCTCGGCATCGACTGCGTCCCCGGCGAGTGGACCGACGCCGACACGGAGTTCATCGCCCGCAAGTTCAGGATCTACGGCCTGGGCGAGCCGCCGGAGCTGCAGAAGTTCGTGTGCGGCAAGAAGCTCTACAACTACGACAACCTCGAGCCCTCGGAACGAAAGCTGGTCCTGTAATGGCTGACGAGCGCGACCGCACCGTCCTCGGGCGCAGCCGGATCTTCACGCCGGAGGTCATCGACGACATCCACATGAAGTCCGAGCTCGGCCGCTACCGGATGCGCGGCTTCTCCATGTTCAAGCCGATCCCGCACTGGGACGAGCTCATGTTCATGCCGGGCACGCTGACCCGGTTCGTGATCGAGGGCTACCGCGAGAAGTGCCTGACGAAGACCGTGCTCGGCGCCCGCTTCGCGAAGAAGCCGATCGAGCTCGACATTCCGGTCTACATCACGGGGATGAGCTTCGGCGCGCTCTCGCTCGAGGCGAAGATGGCACTGGCGAAGGGCGCGTCAATGGCCGGGACGGCAACCTGCTCGGGTGAGGGAGGGATGATCCCGCCGGAGCGCGACCTCTCGACCAAGTGGTACTACCAGTGCATCCAGAGCCGGTACGGGTTCAACCCGCACCACTTGATGCTCGCCGACGCCTGCGAGTTCTTCATCGGCCAGGGCTGCAAGGTCGGGCTCGGCGGCCACCTGATGGGACAGAAGGTGACCGAGCAGGTGGCCGAGATGCGCTCGCTGCCGCCGGGGATCGACCAGCGCTCGCCGGCGCGGCACCCCGACTGGCTCGGCCCGGACGACCTCTCGCTCAAGATCCAGGAGATCCGAGAGGCGACCGACTACCAGATCCCGATCCAGCTCAAGCTCGGCGCGGCGCGCGTGTACGACGACGTGCGCATGGCGGCCAAGTGCGGGCCGGACATCATCTACCTCGACGGGGCGGAGGGTGGTACCGGCGCCGGGCCCCACATCGCCACCGAGGAGACGGGCATCCCGCTCATGGCCGCGATCCCCGAGGCGCGCCGCGCGCTCGAGGACGTCGGGCTCGCCGACGACATCGACCTCGTCGTCGCCGGCGGGATCCGGAACGGCGGCGACGTGGCCAAGTGCATCTCGCTCGGCGCAAAGGCCGTCGCGCTCGGCCACTCCGCGCTGATGGCGCTGAACTGCAACAAGGAGATCCCGGGAGTCACCGACTACGAGGGGACGATCGGCGTGCCGGCCGGGCAGTGCTACCACTGCCACACCGGCCGCTGCCCGGTCGGGATCACGACCCAGGATCCCGAGCTCCGCAAGCGCCTGGTAGTCGACGAGGCCGCCGAGCGCGTCTACAACTTCCTGCACACGCTGACGCTCGAGGTGCAGATGCTCGCGCGGGCCTGCGGCAAGACGAACGTCCACTCGCTCGAGCCGGAGGACCTCTGCGCGCTCACGGTCGAGGCGGCCGCGATGGCGAAGGTGCCCCTCGCCGGCACGAACTACGTCCCGGGAGTCACCGAGGAGGCGGCGCTCGCCGAGATCAAGCGGCTCCTGGAGAAGCACATCGAGTACCCGGTCGACTACCTCCCCGACCAGCCGGCCGAGTACGCGGGCGCCGAGGACTGATGAGCACCAAAGAGCCCGAAAAGATCAGGTCGATCGACGCCGAGTACCTCTCCGGGCACCGGTTCAGCTACCAGGAGGACATCGGCGAGGTCGAGGACGTCGATCTCCTCGCCGCCACCCCCGGCGAGGACCTCAACTGGCTCGAGGACGTCGAGCTGCTCGAGGAGGAGGGCGTCCCGGCCGTCTTCGACCGCTACTCGAACTCCTTCATCAAGATCTACTTCCCCATCCCCGAAGGCCGCGAGGACGAGATCGCGCGCAAGGTGCTGGTCAAGCACCTGCAGTCCGGCAACTCCTACGGCATCCAGCTGAAGGACAAGCACGCGAAGTTCCCGCAGCCCGAGCTGGGACCGTGGGTCGAGGGCTCGAAGACCGTCGGCGCGGACTGGCAGCCGCCGGTGCTCGAGGGCTGGGAGCCCCCGGAGGGCCACTAGCAGGGCGTGCCAAGGGCACACGCGTCCGTACCGGCGAGCGCAAGCCGAGCTGGATCGAGACGAAGACCACCTGGCACTCCGGCGGGCGCAGCTAACCGCCGACGAGGGGCCGTCGCCGGCCCCCCGCATGCGTTCGTTCTCGTGGCCCGTGTGCTAGACGCGGCCGCGGCGGCCGTACCCGACGCCGCCGAACACGACCAGGACGAGCAGCACGATGATCAGGATCCAGACCCACATCGGCATCTTCTTTCCCCCTTTGCTCAGTGGAACGCTGATCAGATAACCGCCGGACGCCGTTCGGAAACCTCGCCGCGCGGCAGCGCCGGCCGCGGCGGCGGTCCTTGGGGGGTCACGCTCTTCGCCAGCGTGGTCGAAGGCGGGACCTACTGGCTCGGCGTCTGGGCGCTTGCTCGGCCGCGGCCTCTGCTCCGCGCCTGCGCGGCCGCGTTCGTGCTCGCCGCGGGCTCTTCGCCGCGTGGGCGGCGTGGCACGGCGGCGTGCCGGAGTTCAGCGAGCTCGGCTGGATCTAGGAGGGTTTGGCGAAACTCCGCCAATCCCTCCTAGCCCCGAACGAAGTCGAAGGGGCAGGCGCCGGGCGGGCCTGCCCCTTCGGAGTTCCCGGAGTCGAGCTTGCTGCCTCGGCTCGGCGGCGCGGTGCGCTCTGCCGGGGCAGGACTCTCCCTCGAACCCGGTGTCACTCACATACGACGCCAGCGCGCGGATGGATTGATTGCGGCGCCGGTTCCGCCGCTAGCGCTCGCGCTGCCAAGGGTCTACCGTGCGGGCCTGAGCATGGCGACTCACGCGAGGCCCCGGAGGACGGCCGGCCGGGCGCTCGTTCTCGGCGCCCTCGCCGGGGCGCTGGCGAGGGGGCCGTCGCTCGCCCCGAGGACATCCGCGGACGAGCGCCTGCTCGTCGGCGGTGCGGCGCTCATGGGCGCCGTGGCCGGCGCGGCGGTCGAGGAGCTGGCTGTGCGCCTCGGGCGGCGCCTCCCGGGCGGTCGGCTCACGGCCAGCGGCGCCCTCGCCGCCGCGGGGCTGGGTGCCCGGGAGTGGGCGACGCGTCGGCCGCGTCGGGCACTCGTGGACGGCCTCGAGACCGCGTCGACGATCGCCCTCGCGGGCGGTGCGGCCGAGCTCGGCGCCAGGATCGTCGACCGCGCTCCGCCCGTGCTCCGGCTCCTTCCGCTCGCCTGGGTCGGACGGCTGATCGTCCTCGGGACGAGGGAGCTGCTCGCGCTCCAGCGGCGCCTCGGGGAGCCGCAGGATCTCGTCAAGGCCTCCGTCACCTACGACTACCTGCCGACCGTCTCCGCGGGCCCGGAGAGCGCGGTCACCCTGGAGTCGCTCGACCGCGAGGGCAGGAAGTTCCTCGGCCTGGCGACTCCCGCAGCGCGCATCGCGGAGGTCACGGGGACGACGGCCGTCGATCCGATCCGGGTCTACGCCGGCCTGGAGAGTGCACCGGACCCGGCGGCCCGGGCGCGGCTGGCCGTCGAGGAGCTCGAGCGCCTCGGTGCGTTCGAGCGGAGTCGGATTCTCGCCGCGTGCACGACCGGCGCGGGCTTCGTCCATCCCGTTCCAGTCGAGGCCGAGGAGTACCTCTCAGGCGGTGACCTCGCAACCGTGGCGCTCCAGTACGGCAACCAGCGGTCGTACCGGTCGCTCAAGGCCGTGCCGGCCGGCATCCGCACGTATCGGCTCCTGCTCGAGGCGATCGCCGCGCGGCCGCACCCGCCGGAGCTCGTCCTCTACGGCGAGAGCCTGGGCGCCTGGATCGGCGCCGGCGCGCTCGCCGAGGCCGAGGGCCTACGCCCCGAGCGGGTCCTGCTCGTGGGCCCGCCGCACGGCGCCGCCGGCCTCGTCGAGAGCCTCAGGCGTACGCTCCCCGAGGACCGGTTGACCGTCGTCGTCCACCCCGAGGATCCCGTCGCGAACTACTCCGGCACGACGCTCCTCTGGCGGCGGCCACCCTGGCTTCCCGCCGGCAGGTCGGCCGACTCGCGGATCCCGCGCGGGCTGCGCTGGCTGCCGGGGGTCACGTTCCTCCAGGTGCTCTTCGACGTCAAGAACGGGACCGCCTTCCCCGTCGAGTTCGCGGCGACCGGGCACGACTACCGGCAGGAGCTGCCCGCGATCGTCGGTCCTGCGCTCGGCCACGGACCGACCCCGCCGGAGCTTCTGCGGGAAGTTGAGAAGCGCGTGCAGGCCTCGGCGCACGCCCAGGCGGAGCGGGAGCGCGCCGGCAAGCGAGCGCGTGATGGATGAAGCGGCGACGCCGAGGGCGACGAAGCTCCTGCTGGTCGCGACGCTGCTCGTCACCGGCGTGACGGTCGCGTGGTACCTGCTCGCCGCCTCTGCCGACGACCCGCGCGCCGCCGGCGCGGCGCTCCTGCTCCTCACGCTGCTCTTCGTCGGCCGCGTCGTCGGCCAGGTTGCGGTTGCGCTCGCCGCGCCGTCCTGGCTGCCGCCGATGTCGCAGTGGAACCTCCTTCCCTACCGCTACCTCCTGCCGATCCAGGCGGTCTTCGTCGCGGTGATGACGACCGT
>Ga0299914_10002364_pt1 | contig 12970 bp, 14 predicted proteins | sample RVTome_10_FD_201361 | JGI IMG/M metagenome (GOLD analysis project Ga0299914, IMG submission 201361) | Soil microbial communities from uranium-contaminated site in the Upper Colorado River Basin, Wyoming, United States - RVT153D57 (version 2) ...
ATTCGGCGACCATCTATTGATGATCTCGAGAAGGGCAAAGGCCCTGGTCAGAGTGGCGGAGGCGGCGGGATTTGAACCCGCGAGAGGTTTGACCCTCAACCCGCTTAGCAGGTCTGCTGACCCCTGTTCACTGCGGGTCGCCACCGTCCGTGACCTGGGTAAACGCGCCCGCGCAATGCTCGGCGAACCGGGCTGTACGGGCGTGAATGAGACTGAAACTGAGACTACGTCCGTTCGGGACGCTCAGCTCGTCGCTACAGCGATAACCTCGGCACCACCTCGCCTTCGTGCCAAATAACCCCGTGCTTCGACGGGTGTAGGGCGACGAGACCGGCTGGACACCTCTTCGTCCCCTGCACCTCCCCATCCCTTGCAGATCGAGGAGGTTCAGCATGTCCACCTTGCCACACTTCATCGGCACAGACCGTGCAGCGAGGTCCGTGTCGCCTTCCGACGGACTCGATCCGCGCACCGACGAAGGTCTGCGACAAGCGGCGCGCGCCGTTGCCCAGTCGGACTCGTGGGATCAACCTGCCGGCCGCCGACTGCTGGCCGAGATCCGGCGGCGCGCGGTCGGCAACGCCGCACACGTCGCCACGACGACTGACGTTGCGATGGAGCGCGGGCTCGTCGACGACGTGCTCCTGGCCGCATGGCTGGTGCTCCGCCGGCACCGCGACAAGGTAATCGCTGCCGCGCGTCCGTGGGCCTACCTGATGAGCTCGGCGCAGAAGCAGGTGCTCGACGAGGTCCGCGCCCAGCAATTGCTCACCAACACCGCCTCGATCCGCGGACGAGCCCGACAGATCCTACCCAGCATCGTCCGACCAGTCGGGAGCACCGCGACCGACCTCGCCGCGGCGCTCCGCCACGAAACATCCGACGCCGACACCGGCGATGCGCGGCGGATCGTCCGCCAGATCGGCCGACACGAGCAGCCACCACTCGTCCACGGCAGTGAACCGGATACGCCGCAACTCGACGGGCGGGAGCCATGGTTCAGCGCATTCATCGACCTGCTCGTCACACATGGCGCCGACCAGACCGTCACCGTCGCGGCAGTCGACCGGCTCGCCGACCTGTTCACCGCCACCTATGTCGGCTGGTGGGAATGGGCCGCCCGACGCGACCCCATCCTCGCGCGGCTGGGATTGAGCCCGGACCAGTGCGGCGCACTTGTTGCGCTTGTGGCCGGATCGCGCAAGTACCGGCACAACGGCAAGCAGGACAGCCTACTCGCAGCAGTCCGAACCGCGAGAGAGCTCGGGCACGCGGTGCGACTGTCTGCCCATCAGCGGCGCAGACTGGCCGTATTCACGAACTCCACCCAGGTATCACGCCAACCGACGGCGACTTCTCGCGAGCTGGCGACCGTTGGGGGTGAGCCGTGAGAAGGTTCGCACCCACCACGAAGATTGTCCTCTTAGCTCGTGCAGGTACAGCCTCGACCGTGAGGTTGCACACTTCACGCCGTACCGCACGTTTCCGGCTACGCAAGCGTGATCTAGACAGCCGTGCACTCACCAGTCAACGTCAACCTCTGGTTGGTCCTCCTGCCTCGCTGCCCAGCGGTCCTGCCAACCTCGGAGAAGGTGGTCTATTCGGTCAAGGCGGCGACGCACATGATCGACCTCATCGTCAGGCCAGCCCTCCTCATCCAGGTAGGAGCGCCCTGCAGCGCTGTGTACAGCACCAACTGCCCGTGTCGCCTTCTCCAATACAGCCATGGCCTCGACGAGTCCCTGCCAGGCCGACTCTGCAGCGGCGAGACCAGTGATTGCCTCCTGCCGAGGTGCCCTGCCGCCGTATGTCGCTCGGACGCGTTCGTCAGTGAGAACCACCAAGTTGCCCTCGTCGTCTGTGACAGGGCGGCCGTCCTCGCCGGTTTCCCATAGAGTTTCGCCAGCCCGACCCTGCGCGACGATCGCGTAGGCCTGCCGCACTCCGCGAGGAGTCGCAAGCATGGCAGTGAGGACAACCGACGGCGAGCGCTGGTCGGGGAGGTCGGCATCGCGACGCGACCGTGCACTGGGCGGGGCCTCTCGGCGCAACCCCATGGGTTCGGCGAGGATCAGGTAGTACGCAGCCTTCGTCGCGAGTTCAACCTGGGCGCAACCGAGCGGCTTGTCCTTCCGACGGCCGTGTCCCTCAGCGACTTCATCGAGCGCCTGGTCACGCAGATCTTCCAGTGTGTATTCACTGTCGGGGAAACCCTCGAGTAGCGGCTCGTCGGGCTGACGGCTGATATCAGCCATGCCGTAGGCGCGCTGCAGCGCACTGCGTCGCGCGGAGACATTAAGATGCTCATCACTCGCGTGAGCCGTGCGCCACGGCCGCAGGACCAGCTCGACTGCGATCGCGACACGCTCCTCGGCCGTTGGCGAGCTGCGCGCGGTAATACTGCGGACGCCGACGTTGACGCGCAAGGTGGTCCGCCGACCTCCGTGCAGCAGGACCCGGGTTATGTCAGCCGCGCGAACGTCAGCGTACGGTGGCATGCCAGCCGCGTCGCGCTCATCCGGCGTCATCAGCGCGGCGAACCACCGGGCTTGGTCAGGCGTGATACGTGGAGGGCGGCCGCGGTACCAGCGGCCTAGCGCGTCCAGAACGGCATCGGCGGTCGCGTCGCGTTCGACCTCCACGCCGTATGCCAGCGGCGGTGCGATGTGCGTGAGGCCGATCAGCGAGCGTACGGCAGCGTCGAAGCTGATGCCGCGCCTGGCCTCTTGCCGGTAGCCGACCACGATGCGAGCTGGCATGGTGAGCGCCCGCACCCGCCGCCGGTCCTCCTCAGCGAGTCCCGACCAGCCTTGCTCGCGGAGGAGCCGGAGGATCGCTCCGACCTGCTGCCGGAACAGCCGGTCTGAGCTGCCGGTACCGTAGACCAAGTCAGTCGGGTCGACGCCGAGGATCTTGTGTGTAGCCGTCGTTCGGCTGCTGCCATCAGCGGCAGTGAGTAGGTGTACGGACGGCGCGCCGTTGCGGTGATCAACACGCATCCCGGCCAAGGTGACCGGCTGCAGAACCCCTTCGACCGCGACATCGCTTGCCAGCGGGTTGCGCCGGTTCAGCCAAGCCTCGCTGGATCGCAAGCGCTCCGACAGCTGATTCGGGTCGCCGACGTCCAGGACGAGTTCGCAGGAATGATCGATATCGGCAACGGGGTCGGCGATGAGACCGCCACTGGCACGATGGTCGACCATGCCGAGTGGGTACAGACGGTTGCCGAGCTCCCGCAGGTTGGTAGCGTAGGCGGTCACACCATGACTGAATACTGAAGTCTCGACGACCAGCATGGTGCCGCCGGGCACACGCAGCTCGACGGGAGCGGCGAGGCGCCGGCGTACGTCGTCGGGCTTCACGCATGCGCGCGCTACTGCGCCAGCACTTCCTGTGCTCCAGCCCCCGCGTACGAGCGCCTCGGCCAAGTTCTCGACCGCCTTCGCGCGGGCGAGTTCGAGGTTCCCCTCGTTCCCGGCATCCCAGTCGACGACATCCGTCGCATCCTCGACGGATCCGACCTCATCGAATCCGGGGCCCGCCTGACCATGTTCCTTTCTCGGGCGGGCCCCGCTCGCAGCGGTCACAGCAGACTCTCCAGCCGGACGATGAGTGCCACGATCATCTCGACCTCCCGCGCACTGAACCCGTCGACCTCCGCGTCGTCCGACTCGATGCTGAGATCGAACAGTCGGCTCTTCAGCGCCATAACGATGACCGGCACGTCGAGAACCGGTACCGAGACGACCAGAAGACCGAGTCCGTCGACCGAGAGCCCACAGCTGCTTGATTCGAGCCGGTGAACTTGCTGGTCCCACCGCGCATAGACGGCCCGGAGTAGATCGAGGGCATCGCCGTCCGTGAGGAACGTGATGTCGTCCGCGGAGAACCCCGAGCGATCGAGCGCCGCGGCAAGCGCCCGTTCGACCGTCACTACCTCAGGGCCGCACAAGATGATCTCGGCGAGAACAGGGGGGACTTCCGAAGCCATGACGGCTCCTTCCGCGCTGGAGCAGCGCTCTCGAACGTCGCGGCTCCAGACGGAGTCGCGAACCGAGAGCTGGCGAGACAACCTCGCCGTGCTCCACCGCGCAGCCAGCCCCAGAACGTTCCCGGTCGCTGAACTCGGTCCCGCCCATGTCCCCGGCTGCCCTCGCGACGCTCGCGCTTCGTGCACGAACGAGGTCTGGGTCGCGCCCGCCACTGCCTCAAGCCGATGACGAACGACACTCCAGCCGATCGCATGGGGCGATCAGTCGAAGCCAGTATACGCCGTGGGAGCGGCCAGCCCGAGCAGGCAACGGGGTGCAGCCCGAGGCTGCCGCTCCGCGCGCCCGATCAGCGGTAGCTCGGTCCGCCCCGTGTACGTGCCGGTGGATCGTCGTCACGCTGCCGTTCGCCGGCGCCGCGGCCGTGCTGGCCGTGCTAGTCGCGGCCGCCCCCGCCGCGCGGGCGAAGGCGTTGCTGTTCCTGTGCGCGGGCGCGATCAACCACGCGACCGGCACCAACAGCATGCGGGCGTTGGGCGTCGCGGCCATCGCGGGCCTGCCGCCGCTGGCTGGCTTCTTCAGGAAGGAGGCCATTCTTCGCCGTGACCGAGCACACCGCGGCCGAGGGTGATAGGCCGGGATCCTGGTGCGCTGGCCACGCGCTGGCAGGACAGGGCAAGCAGAAGGCAATCACGGCGATGACGCACAAGATCCTTGTGATCGCCTGGCACCTGCTGTCCACCGGCACGCTCTACGACGACCCCGGCGCCGCGGCCGTGCACGAAGACCACCGACGAGCAGCAACGCCGTAGCGCGGCGATTCAACTCCAACCTCTTGCCTCGAGCTCACTTTCCGGGGTGCAGGGGCCAGTTCGGCGGGCGCTTGGCCGCTCCTAGATCCGTCCACCCTAAGGACGATCGCACTGCGGCGGACTAGTACTCCAGCCGGACTTTGTGATCTTGGGGTGTGTCGGTGCTGGTAGTGGAGCGGCCACCGCTCGATGATCTTGGTTTGTGACGACTCAAGACAATCTCGCGGTGGCCGCGGCTGCCAGCGTAGACGGTGACCGGTGGTTGGCGCACTTGGACGATTTGATGGATCGAATCGCGGGCCGGTTCGGTCGGGTCGAGCCGCGCCGGCGGGCGCGGCAGCTGGTGCTTGGGTTGTTGTCGGATCTGCCGCGGAAGAACTGCTGGACGATCGCCGAGCATGTCGGTGACCGCTCGCCGGACGGGTTGCAGCATCTGCTGGCCGAGGCGTGCTGGGATCACGACGGCGTCCGCGATGACCTGCGCGACTACGTCGTGGCTGGTCTCGGCGACCAGAACGCTGTGCTGGTGGTCGATCTATGCCGACCCCGGAACTATGCCGACATCGGCAGCGGCGGGGACGGGAACGGTGCCGGTGAGGTGGGCTTTTCGCCTGCCCCAAATCGCCGAAGAGTCGGCATAGTTCCGTGGCCGGATGGACGCTGCGGTTGTCGGGGCAGGGTGCTCCGGGAACGGAGGCAGGTCATGACCGGACGGCGGCGGAAGCCGGGCAGGATGGGTCCTTTCATCGAGGGGTACCGGGACTGGTTGGCTGGGCGGGGTTATACCTCGGCCACCGTGATTAACATGCTGGCGATGGCCGGTGGTCTCGGCCGCTGGATGGACACTCACGACCTGGCGGTCGCCGAGCTTGACCGAGCGGTGATCGCCCAGTTCCGCAACGCGATGCGGACGGCTGGGATGCGCTGCGTCCCGGGCGCGCGCGGCTTGGATCCCCTGCTCGACTACCTGAGACATGTGGGCGTTCTGGTCGCGTCACCTGCGCCGGCAACGCCGGTCGAGGCGCTGGTGGAGCGTTAACGCACGTGGTTGGTGGCCGATCGTGGCCTGGCCGAGGCCACGATCGAGCGGTATGTGAAGCTGGCGCGAACGTTCCTGACGCGTCAGGAACGTGGGGTGGAGAGCCTCACCGGCACCGACATCGTCGCCTTCCTGCTGGCCGAAGCCCAACGGCTCAGCATCGGCTCGGTCCAAGGCCGGGTGGCGGAGCTGCGTTCACTGCTGAAGTTCCTGCATCTGCAGGGCCTGACACCACGGTCGCTGGCCACGGTCGTGCCACCGGTCGCCGGCTGGCGCGACACCGGCGTGCCGAAAGCCATGCGCGCCGAGGATGTGCACCATCTGCTGGCCAGTTGCGACCGCGGCGACCCGATCGGGATTCGTGACTACGCGATCCTCATGCTCGTGGCGCGGCTGGGCCTGCGCTCGGCCGAGGTGGCGCGTCTGCAGCTTGACGACATCGACTGGCGCGCCGGACAGATCGTGCTGCGTGGCAAGGCGTCCCGCCAGGACGGGATGCCGTTGCCGTGTGACGTCGGCGAGGCGCTGAGCGACCACCTGTCGCAGGCACGTCCCCCGACGCCGCTGCGGCAGGTGTTCCTGGCCGCCAAGGCGCCGACGCGGCCGATCCCGCCGGGCCTGGTCAGCGACGTCACCCACCGGGCCTGCGACCGTGCCGGGCTTCCCAGAATCGGTGCGCATCGGCTGCGGCATACGTTGGCGACCGAGATGCTGCGGCGGGGAGCCAACATTGTCGAGGTGAGCCAGGTGCTTCGGCACCGTGATCTGGCCACCACCGGTATCTACGCCAAGGTGGACTTCGCCACCCTACGCGGCATCGCCCAGCCCTGGCCGGGAGCGCGGCGGTGAGCGCCCTGGCCGACGCAGCCGGTGAATACCTGCGGCTGCGCAACAGCCTGGGCCACGATCTGGCCGAATACCACCGCTTGCTGCCCCGGTTTGTCGCGTTCCTGGACGCCGAGGGCCTGCCCACGGTGACCGTCGCCGCGGCGCTGGCCTGGGCGCAGGGTCCCGATGTCGACCCGACCACCAGCATCGCGCCGCGGCGGATGACCATCGCCCGCGGCTTTGCCCGCTACCTCGCGGGCATGGACTACCGCACCGAGGTGCCGCCGCCGGGGTTGATTCCCGGGCGACGTCGCTGGCGTCCGCCGTTTATCTACAGCCCGGCGACATCACCGCGTTGCTGGGGCAGGCACGACGCTTGACGCCGATGCCGGCGGCCACGCACGAGACGCTGATCGGGCTGCTGGCTGCCACCGGTATGAGGGTCGGCGAAGCGATCCGGCTCGACCGCGGCGACATCGACTGTGCGCAAGGGGTGCTGACGATCCGGGAATCGAAGTTCGGCAAGACCCGGATCGTGCCGGTGCTCGACTCCACGCTCACCGCGCTCGAGCACTATGCGCGGTCCCGCGATCGGCTCTGCCCGCGCCCCGCCTCTGCAAATTTCTTCCTCTCGATGACCGGCACCAGGCTGATCTACCGCATCGTGCAGCAGAACTTCCGGCGGCTGTGTGACCGCGCGGGCATCGGCGCCAGGGCGGAACGCCCGCCGCGGATCCACGATTATGCCGACCTCCGCGTTATGCCGACCTCGGGGAAAAGTCGCTGCTCAGCTGGGGTGACCGGTCTGAAGTTGTCGGCATAACGACGCCGCGATTTGCCATTGACTCCTTCTTGGTTTCCCCAGAGAAGGAGGCAGCATGGCCAGGCCAATGAGCAGGCTGAGCAGGGTTTTGATGACGGGGCCGTTGGCTCCGTTCGCAGACGCCTATGGGTTCGAGCTGAAACAGCGCGGCTACACGCAGCGGACGGCGGTGAACCAGCTGCGTCAGGTGACGCGGTTGAGTCGTTGGCTCGAGGCGAGCGGGTTGACGGTCGCCGAGTTGAGCGTCGAGCGCGTCGAGGAGTTCCTTGCTGTTCAGCGCGCCAGCGGCCGTCACCGTGCCTCGTGGTCACGTCCGGGCCTGCTGTGTCTGCTCGACGTGTTGCGAGCGCGAGGGGTGCTGACCGCTGAGGAGCCCGCAGAGCCGGCGTCGCCGACTGAGGAGTTGATGGCGGCCTTCGAGCGTCATCTGCTTGCCGAGCGCGGCCTGGCGGCCGGGACGGTGCAGGGGTATGTGAGGCATGCACGCCGGTTCCTGGCCGGGCTTTCCCCCAGCAGCGACCTGGCCAGCGTGACCGCACAGGACGTGACCGAGGCGGTGCTGCGCGAGTCGACGGCGGTGTCGGTGAGCGCCACGCAGAACTTCGTCGCAGGCCTGCGGTCGTTCCTGCGGTTCTGCTTTGCCGAGGGGCTGGTGGAGGTCGATTTGTCCCAGGCGGCGCTGCCGGCCACCGGCCGGCGACACTCCTCGCTGCCCAAGGGGATCACGAAAGCCGACGCCCAGGCGTTGCTGGGCTGCTGTGATCGTCGCTCCGCGCTTGGGCGACGCGACTACGCGCTGCTGATCACGTTGCTGCGGTTGGGGTTGCGGGCTGGTGAAGTGGCCGCCCTGAGGCTTGATGACATCGACTGGCGGGCGGGCGAGTTGGTGGTGCGGGGCAAGGGCGCTCGCCAGGACCGGTTGCCGCTGCCCGCGGATGTCGGACAGGCGATCGCGTCCTATCTGAAAAGCGGACGACCGGTCAGTGACCGGCGGGAGGTGTTCTTGCGCGCTAGGGCACCGTTCGGGCCGATCGCGGCCGGCACGGTCTCGTCAACGGTGCGCCGGGCGTGCCGACGAGCAGGGATCGCCGAGGTGGGTTCGCACCGGCTGCGCCACACGGTGGCGGGCGAGATGGTCTCGGTCGGTGTCCCCCTTACCCAGATCGCTCAGGTGCTGCGACATCACAGCCTGCAGAGCACGGCAATCTATGCCCGTGTGGATGTCGATCAGTTGCGACGGCTAGCGGCGCCGTGGCCGGGAGGTGCGCAGCGATGAGCACGCTAAGCGGGCACGTCGAAGACTACCTGCGGCTGCGCCGCGGGCTCGGGTTCAAGCTAGAACGCGCCGGGCACCTGCTGCCACAGTTTTGTGCCTACCTGGAGGTCGCCGGGGCGGCGACGGTGACCAGCGACCTCGCGATCGCTTGGGCACGTCTGCCACGACATGCGCACCCCAACCACTGGGCGCAGCGGCTGGCGATCGCCCGCGGGTTCGCGCGCTACCTGCAAACGATCGACCCGGCGACCGAGGTGCCACCGCCGAGTGTGTTCCCGGCTCGTCGCCACCGCCCCGCCCCGTATCTGTGGTCGCAGCGCGACGTGGCTCGGCTGCTCGAGGGCGCTCGAGCGCTTCGCCCACCGTTGCGGGCAGCGACCCACGAGGCGCTGTGCGGGCTACTCGCCACCTCCGGCATGCGCCTCGGCGAGGCGATCGGGCTCCAACGCGACGATGTCGACCTGGCCACCGGTGTCATCACGATCCGGGAGGCGAAGTTCGACCACTCCCGGCTGGTGCCGCTGCACCCGACGGTCACCGAGGCGCTGTCTGGCTATGCGGCCGTGCGCGACCGGCTGTGTCCAAGGCCGCGATCGGAGGCGTTCTTCCTCTCAGGTGCCGGCACCACACTGAACCGCAGCGGCGTCAACAAGACGTTCAGGAAGATCACGACCGCCATCGGGGTCCGCACCGCGACCGTTCAACCAAGGGTTCATGATCTAAGACACAGTTTCGCTGTCCAGACCCTGATCCGGTGGCAGCACTCCGGAGCGAACGTCGACGAGCGGATCGGTGTCCTGTCCACCTATCTTGGCCACGTCAGCCCAGCAGACACCTACTGGTACCTGTCCGCCTCCCCGGAGCTGATGGCGCTGGCCGCCCAGCGGCTGCACGCGCGGTTTGGAGTACACCGATGACCGCGCTCGCCCCCGGGTTGCAGGCCTACTTCACCGACCGTCTGATCGGCCAGCGCGCCGCCAGCCCGAACACGATCGCGGCCTACAAGCTCACCTTCCGGCTGCTGTTGGCCTTCGCCTCGAACCGCACAGGCAAGGCGCCTGCCGCCCTGGAAATCGCAGATCTCGACGCACCGCTGGTGGCCGCGTTCCTGGACCACCTCGAACACGAACGGCGCAACAGCCCGGCCACCCGCAACAACCGCCTGGCCGCGATCCACTCCCTGTTCGGCTACCTCGCCCTGCACCATCCCGAACACGCCGCCACGATCCAGCGGGTGCTCGCCATCCCACCCAAACGAACCGAACGCAACCTCGTCACCTACCTCACCGATCCCGAGGTCGACGCTCTGCTCAACGCCTGCGATCAGACCACATGGACCGGCCGGCGCGACCACGCCATGTTCGCGCTCACCATCCAGGCCGGACTACGGATCTCCGAACTTGCCGGGCTCACCTGCCAGGACATCACACTGGCCGCCGGCGCCAACGTGCACACCGTCGGCAAAGGCAGAAAGGAACGACGAACACCACTCGTGCCCACCACCAAGGCCGTCCTCAAAGCCTGGCTGGGTGAGCGTGCTGGGGCTCCCACCGACCCGCTGTTCCCCACCATCACCGGCCGGCGCCTCAGCCGCGACGCCATCGAACGGCGTCTGGCCCACCACGTCGTCATCGCCGCCGCCAGCTGCCCCTCACTCCGGGCAAAACGCGTCACCATGCACACGCTGCGGCACACCGCCGCAATGCGCCTCCTGCTCGCAGGCAACGACGTCACCGTGATCGCGCTCTGGCTCGGACACGAGCAGATCTCGACAACCAACATCTACCTGCACGCCGACATGACCCACAAGCAACAAGCAATCGACCGGACCAGACCGCTGACCGCCACACCGGGCCGCTACCAGCCCCCGGACTCTCTACTCGCCTTCCTCGAGTCCCTGTGATTATGCCGACAACTTCAGACCGGTCACCCCAGCTGAGCAGCGACTTTTCCCCGAGGTCGGCATAACGCGGAGGTCGGCATAATTGTGGAGCCGTGGAGGCCTGTGCCCGGGCTCGGCGGTGAGGTCGGCAGCGGCGACGATCTGGGTGAAGGTGGCGCCCAGCTTCTCCGGGTTGATCGCCGTGCGCCGGCTGTTGACGAAGAGTGCCGGGCAGGCGAGTGCCGTGGTCCCAACCCAGTCCTGTCGGACCTGCAGGTAGTCGCCCAGGACCGCGGCGGTGGTCGGGTGGATGAACACGAGCCTCGACTTGCCGAACTTCGTCTCCAGTACCTGGATCACGCCGTTGGCCAGGTCGATGTCGCTGAGGGTGAGGTGGCATGCCTCACCGGGACGCATCCCCGTGGTTGCGAGCAGACCGATCAGCGTGCGCCATGTCACTGCCTTGAACCGCGGGAACAGCGTCTCCGTGGCCGCCAGGAGCCTGAGGACCTCGGGCTCGCTGAACACGTTGGGTTCCTTGGGCCGTATCGGCGCCGGTCGCACATCGCCTCAGGAGGGATCTGCGTGGCCGGGTCCAGCGCGTGCTGATACCGGGCGAAGATCCGCACCGCGTCCATCCTGCGGGCGAACAGGGCGTCATGGACGGGAACCTTGACCGTCGCGGTGGCCCACTCCACCGCGAGGTCGTTCTGGACGCGGGTTGCTCCACGAGCCTCGCTGAACGCGACGAAGCTCCGCAGGAGCTTGCTCAGGCCCTCGACCTTGAAGCCCAGCGCGCGGCGCGTGGCGAGGTAGTCGGCGACGTTCTCGCGCAGCGTGTTCATGATGCGTTTCCCGGCCACTGTCGAGCCAGACTCCGAGCAGCGTCATCAGGCGCTGCGGCCCGAACGGCCCGCGGTGTTGTGCCGGGCCAAGGCCGGGCAAGCGGTCGCAGAGCGATTTCATCAACCTTGGCGTAGATCGCGGTGGACCTCGCGCTCCGGTGACGCAGCACCTGCCCCACCTCCGGGAGCGACGCCCCGGCCCGCAGCATGGCTGTGGCCAGCGTGTGACGCAGACGATGCGCGCCGATCCGAGCAAGCCCAGCCCTCTCACATGCGGTGGCCACGACATGGCCGACCGCACCAGACGACAACGGCCGACCGGCCGGTCTGAGCGTCGTGAACACCGACCGCGTCTCGCACTCGGGTCGCCCATCGGTCAGCCACCCGACGACCGCTTCTCCCGTCTCGGCCGGCAAGGGCAGCCGTTCGACCCGGTCGCCCTTGCCGACGACGGTGACCTCGCCGGCCCTCCAGTCGATGTCGTCCAAACGAAGGGTTGCGACCTCGCCTCGCCGCAGCCCGAGCCGGGCCAACAGCAACAGGATCGCGTAGTCGCGCCGGCCCGTCACCGTGAACCGCAAACGCGCAGCCGAAGTCAGTAGACACTCCAGGTCCGTCGCGGGCACAGCCCTCGGCAGCGACGCCAGGTGCCAGCCCGCGGACGACGGAACCGCGCCCCACAGCTCGGCCGAGGTTCGACCCGTCGCGTGCGCGAACCGCAGGAACGAGCGCACCGACCTCGCCATCGACTTCGCCGAGTTCGTGTTGCGATCCCGGCAGTACTCGACGATGAACCCGGTGACAGTTCCCGTATCCAGCAGCCCCACTGACACAGGGTCCGTCTGGGGCAACGCTGCCAAGAACTGCTCGGCATTCCAGCAGTAGTTATGGATGGTGATCGGCGCCAGTCCGCGCTGGCGGTCCAGCCACCCTGCGAATTCCACGAGCAGATCGCTGCTCAAAGCGGTGTCCTCGCCGACATCGGCGGTACTTGCCGGGTCCATGTGTGCCTCCTCCTGATGGTCCAACCAGAGCAACCACCAGACAGACACAGCCGAGCCCGCGCCGCGAGGGTTATGCCGCGTGCGCCACCCCCGCCCAGCCCGCTGAGCAGCACGAACACCGAGATCGACCCGACGGCCTCGGCATAACCGCGACCTCGGCGTAGTTGGAGAACCCCGGCTCCCTGAAGCCGTCGCCGGCGTCGGTCTCGAAGTAGAGCGTGCTGACGTCGTAGAGCACCAGCGACGCGGGTCCCAGCGCCGCATGCGCCGCGCATGCCGCGGCCAGCCGTTGGCGCCACATCTTGGCGGCGTAGACGGGCAACCGGCGGTTCAGCGTCGGATAGACGCGGCCGGGACGCCGACCTCTTCGAGGACCCGCAGGCTGTCCTGCTTGCTGGCCGGCTCGATGATCCGCGCCAGCACCAGCTGTCGGAACACCTCGTCGCCGCCGGCTGCGTCGGGGAACCCGAGC
>Ga0299914_10002365_pt1 | contig 12961 bp, 12 predicted proteins | sample RVTome_10_FD_201361 | JGI IMG/M metagenome (GOLD analysis project Ga0299914, IMG submission 201361) | Soil microbial communities from uranium-contaminated site in the Upper Colorado River Basin, Wyoming, United States - RVT153D57 (version 2) ...
CTCGGATGGAAGTCGTCGCTGCTGAAGGCCTCCGGCCGGCCGGCGAACCGCGGACTGGCCAGCGCGGCGATGTCAACGAACAGGGCACCGTCGACCGGCGCCGCGGCACGGCGCTGCGCTTCACGCTGGATGCCCGCGAACCGATCGGTGACGTCGCGCAGCGGCCGGCCGAGCGCCGTGACCCCGGCGAACCGCGGGATGCCGCCGAGCACGACCGGTGCGCCGGTGGCGCGCGCGGCCCGGAGCAAGTCGCGGGTCTGGTCCTGCAGCCGCGGCGTCGGCGTCAGATGCAGGACGTCGTTGCTGCCGACCGCGATGACGATGGCGTCGACATCGTCATCGAGCCTGGCAAGCTGCTCCCGACGTACGTCAGCTGTGCGCGCTCCGGACACCCCGTGACCCACGACATGGACCGGCCGGCCGATGCGCTGCGCGACCCGCTCGGCGATCATCACGGGTAGTGCGTCGGCGATCGCATCGGTGCCGACCCCGGCCGCGGTCGAATCCCCGAGCACGCGCAGCTCGAAGGGGTCGGTCGAGCCGAGATCCGGCCCGACGGTGCGATCGACCGTGAAGTCGACGTTGACGAGGTACGTGCGGCCGCGGGCGAGGATAACCTGGCCCAGCAGCAGCAGCGCCACGGCGGCGATGGCTGCGCCCGCCACGGCGAGCGCTCCCCTGGATGTCACGACCAGTGATGCTACCGGGCGACCATTACACATGCGCCGACCGGACAGCTATCCTTCGGAAGCGTCAATCCCGAACCTCCCTTAGTCTCGGCTGTCCTCCATGGCTGATGTCCGCCCCGCAACACTCGACGTGACTGTCGTGCTACCCGCCTACAACGAGGCGGGTCACGTCGTCTCCGAGGTCGACCGCATCACGGCCGCCCTCAAGGCGACGGACTACTCGTTCGAGATCCTCGTGGTCGACGACGGATCGACCGACGGCACCGGGGACCGCGTCGACGGACTGCCCTTCGTACGCCTGCTGCGGTTCCCGACAAACCGCGGGTCGGGCACGGCCCGGCGCATCGGCACCATGGAGGCGTACGGTCGGTACGTCGTGTGGACCGACGCCGACATGACCTATCCCAACGAGCGCATCCCGGAACTGATCGATCATCTGGTCACCGGCAACGCGCATCAGGTCGTCGGCGCCCGCACCAGCGAGGAAGGCACGCTCAAGTTCCTCCGCGTGCCCGCCAAGTGGATGATCCGGCGCCTTGCGGAGTTCCTCAGCGACAGCAAGATCCCAGACCTCAACTCCGGGCTGCGAGCCTTCTCCAAGGACCACGCGCACCCGTACCTCGGCCTGCTGCCCGCGGGCTTCAGCTGTGTCACGACCATCACGCTGGCGTTCCTGGCCAACGGCCTCATCGTCGAGTACCTGCCGATCAGCTACGCCCCCCGCGTGGGACGGTCGCACTTCCATCCCATCAAGGACGCGTACCGCTACATCCTGCAGGTCGTGCGGATGATCACCTTCTTCGAACCCCTGCGGGTGTTCGCACCCGTTGCGCTGACCCTGCTGACGTTCGGCGTCGGCAAGATCCTGTTCGACCTGTTCACCAAATCGCTGCGAATCACGACCAACGCGATGTTGCTGCTCCTCAGCGGCCTGATCCTGTTCAGTCTGGGGCTGCTGGCCGATCTGATCGTCCGGATGAATCGCAATGACTGACACCATGCCGCCGGCGGACACCGGCGTCTCCGAGACCGAGACGCCCGATGTCATCACCGGCAACCACTATCACAAGTACGACTCACGGAACCCGGCGATCCGTTATCTGACGCGCCGGTTCCTCACGCGGCTCGACGGCATCCTCGACCAGGTCATGGTCGAGGCACCCCGCGGGCGCGTGCTGGAGGTCGGCTGCGGCGAGGGAGTGATCGCCAAACGCCTGCTCCAGCGCTGGGCGGACGTGACCGCGCTCGATCTGCCCGACGCCACGCTGCGTGGCTGGTGGCGGGAGCATCCCGGCCCTCACTACCTCCATGCCGATGCGGAGCACCTGCCCTTCCCCGACGACCACTTCGACGTCGTCGTGGCGGTCGAGGTCCTCGAGCACCTGCGCGAACCCGACGCGGGGCTGGCCGAGATGGCGCGTGTCAGCGGCGGCCACCTGGTCCTGTCGGTGCCCCGGGAACCGTTGTTCCGGACCGGCAACATGCTCGGCGGCCGGCACTGGGGCGACTGGGGCAACACGCCCGGGCACCTCAACCACTGGTCCACACCGTCGTTCGTCAAGTTCGTGAGCCAGGTCGGGGGGATCCGGGCGGTCGAGAAGCCGCTGCCCTGGACCATCGCCTGGGCCCGTCGCAACTGAGGCGGCGCTCAACGAACCCGAACAACCCACTGGCCGCTCCACTCCGGACGGCCGGCGCAGCCGACGGCGGGCATCCTGCGTGTGCGCACCGCGCTCAGCGTCCACATGGCCGGTAGCCGGCGGGCGACGATGACAGTGTGATGAGACGCAACTTCTGTTAGCAGGAGCGGCGAAGAGATGGCGAGTGTTCGAGCATCGATCATGAAGCAGGCACGCACCGCTGCATCCGCACTTCCACCGGGTGCTGACGCCGGCGATTGCCCCGCCATCGATCAGTTGTTGCGCTGCGCCATGCTGTCGGAGGATGCCGCGCTCACGCTCGAGTGGGCCGCTGACACGCTGCGTGCCCGCGGCGGCGGCCGTGGCGACCATCTGGCGTGCCAGTTGTTGACAGCGGCGCGGGGCCGTCTCGACGCGCAGCCGGCCACGACCCGACCGGGCCGCGACGCTCCACCCACACGTTCGCTCGCCTGGCTCTGAACCGCGATCCGTCGCGTGCGCACTCCCTGGGTGAGCGGGTGGCCGCGACGATTCAGTCGTGCGCCGGCGCGCTGCTGGTCGCAGGCTCGGCCGACCCGCGCCTGCTCGCCACATCCAGCGCGGTGATCCCCGCCCACGTGGCGTCCGCGATGCTCATGATCAACCGGGACACCAGGGCGACGACCAGCCCGGCGCCCGCACTCAACGGCAACAGCGCCACGATGGCGGCCTCGCGCGGTCCGACACCGGCGGGCGCGATCAGCAGCACGAACCCCACGACCCAGCCCGCGGCGAAGACGCCGGCACCGGTGACCACGCCGACCGGGTCGTCCACGGCGGCGGTCAGCAGGTGCACGTGCAGCCCGTAGCACGTCCACATGAACAGCGCCCACCCGGCGCCGCGCAGCAGATGGGTCGCGTCGGGCAACTGCCGCAGCGGGCGCCGGCGCGCGAGACGGAACAGCGTCTGCAACGACCAACCCAGCAGGCGCGGGGTCAGCAGCGCCACGAGCACGGGCAGCGCGACGAGCGTCAGCAGCGGCAACCGGCCGGTGAGGGCCAGGATGGGCACCGCGACCGCCGTGCCCGTGATCAGGTGGACCCACAGGAACAGGGTGACCGCGGACACGGTCGCGCGCGGCGCGACGCCGTGCTCCCTCGCCAACGCCGCCTGCGTGACCGCCGGCCACACGGCTCCGGGCAGGTACTTGCCGATCTGACCGACGAAGAAGATGCGCAGCGAGACCCGCAGCGGCAGTGCTTCGCCGAGCCCGGTGAGCATCTGATGCCAGATGCCCGAGCTGGCACCGACGCCGAGCAGCGCGACACCCGTCGACGACCACAGCGCGACCGCGTCGAGGGTGGCGAGCTCATGGCGGACCTCCGCCCACCGGCTGCGCAGCGCAAGCGCCAATCCGACGATCAGGATCACGAACCAGGCAACACGCAACGCACGGCGGGCCAGTACCCGCATTCGCGTCGGGGACGGCGCGTCGTGGACCTGGGTACCAAGCTCCGTGTCCAACGTCACAGACCACGATCGTAGCCGCCACGCCGTACCCGTGGTGACGCACACGCTGCGCCGACCGATATGGCCCCGCGCCCGCATCGCCTCGCTGTCGCGCGGACCGCACGCCGACGGGGGCCGGGCGTCAGCTGATAATCAGCTCACCCCCGGCGGTGTCGACCTTGATGGTCTGGCCCTCGCTGACGCTGCCATCGAGCAGCATCAGCGCGACCCGGTCCTCGAGCTCCTTGCGCAGCACCCGCTTGAGGGGACGCGCGCCGTAGACCGGATCGAAGCCGCGCTCGGCGAGCCAGTCCTTGGCGGCGTCGGTCAGCTCCAGCGACAGATCGCGCTGGGCGAACCTGGTCCGCACCCGTTCGAGCTGCACGTCCACGATGCGACGCAGGTTCTCCAGCGTCAACCGGTTGAAGATCAGCACCTCGTCGAGCCGGTTGAGGAACTCGGGCCGGAAGTGCTCGCGGACGGCCGCCATGACCCGTTCGCGGATGACCTCGTCTGACTCCGTGGGGTCCAGGATGAACTGGCTGCCCAGGTTCGACGTCATGATCAGCACGGTGTTGCGGAAGTCGACGGTGTGGCCCTGCCCATCGGTCAGGCGGCCGTCGTCGAGGACCTGCAGCAACGTGTTGAACACGTCGGGGTGGGCCTTCTCGACCTCGTCGAGCAACACCACCGAGTAGGGCCGGCGGCGGACGGGTTCGGTGAGCTGGCCCCCCTCCTCGTAGCCGACGTACCCGGGGGGCGCGCCGACCAGGCGTGAGACGGTGTGCTTCTCCTGGAACTCACCCATGTCGAGGCGGACCATCGCGCGCTCGTCGTCGAACAGGAACTCCGCCAGCGTCCGCGCGAGCTCGGTCTTGCCGACACCTGTCGGTCCGAGGAACAGGAACGTGCCCAGCGGCCGGTCGGGGTCGGCCAGGCCGGCGCGCGAACGGCGGACGGCGTCGGCGACGGCCTTGACCGCAGCCTCCTGCCCGACCACGCGCTCGTGCAACGTGTCCTCAAGGCGCAGCAGCTTGTCGCGCTCGCCCTCGACCAGCCGCGACACCGGGATGCCGGTCCAGCGGCTGACGACCTCCGCGACGTCGTCGGCGTCGACCTCCTCACGCAGCATCCGGGTCTCGGACTGGAGCTCGGCCAGTGCGGCGTTGGCCTGTTCGAGCTCGCGTTCGGCGGTCGGGATGGTGCCGTAGCGCAGCTCGGCCGCGCGCTGCAGATCACCGTCGCGCTCGGCGCGCTCCGCTTCTTCACGCGCCTGCTCGATGGCCTGCTTGCGATCGCGGATGCGCGCGATCGCAGCCTTCTCGGCCTCCCAGTGGGACCTCAGCTCACGCAGCTGCTCGTCGAGCTCGTCGAGCTCGGCGTTGATCCGGTCGAGGCGGTCGGCCGCGCCCGGGTCGTCCTCGACGTTGCTCTCGACCGCGGTCTTCTCGATCTCCAACTGCTTCGCCCGTCGATCGAGGACGTCGATCTCCGTCGGCATCGAATCGATCTCGATGCGCAGGCGGCTGGTCGCCTCGTCGATCAGGTCGATCGCCTTGTCCGGCAGGAAGCGGTCGGTCAGGTACCGATCGGACAGCTTGGCGGCGGCGACCAGAGCCGAGTCGGTGATGCGCACACCGTGATGGACCTCGTAGCGCTCCTTGAGCCCGCGCAGGATCGCGACGGTGTCGGTGATGCTCGGCTCTCCGACCATCACCGGCTGGAAGCGGCGCTCGAGCGCCTTGTCTTTCTCGACCTCGCGGTACTCGTCGAGGGTGGTCGCGCCGATCATGCGCAACTGCCCGCGCGCGAGCATCGGCTTGAGCATGTTGCCGGCATCGACGGCGCCCTCGGCCTTGCCCGCGCCCACGATGGTGTGCAACTCGTCGACGAAGGTGATGATGCGGCCTTCGGCCGACTGGATCTCCTTGAGCACGGCCTTGAGCCGCTCCTCGAACTCACCGCGGTACTTGGCGCCGGCGATCATGGCCGACAGGTCCAGCGCCACCAACTGGCGGTCCTGCAGGCTCGACGGCACGTCGCCCGCCACGATGCGTTGCGCGAGCCCTTCGACGATGGCGGTCTTGCCCACGCCGGGGTCGCCGATGAGCACCGGGTTGTTCTTGGTCCGCCGCGACAACACCTGGACGACGCGGCGGATCTCCTCGTCGCGACCGATGACGGGGTCGAGGTCGCCCTTACGCGCCGCCTCGGTCAGGTCGATCGCGTACTTCTCCAGGGCCTGGTACGTGCCCTCGGGGGTGGGCGACGTCACCCGCTGGTTGCCGCGCACCTCCCGCAGGGCCGTGAGCAGGGCGTCACCTTGAACTCCGGCGTTGCGCAGCACCGCACCCGCGGGCCCGTCGTCCTCGGCAAGCCCGAGCAGCAGGTGCTCGGTCGACGTGTACTCGTCACCGAGGTCCGACGCACGCCGTTCGGCGACGTCCAGCGTGGCCGCCAGGCGCCGGTTCATGCCTGGCTGCTGCGCGGTCGCTCCACGTGCCGCCGGCAGCTTGTCGAGTGCCGCGGTGGTCGCCGAGCGCAACTGCGACGGTGTGACGCCCAGGCGCAGCAGCGTGGGCTGCACCGCGCCCTCGGACTCGTCGAGCAGCGCGTGCAGTAGATGAAGGCTGTCGATGTCGGGATTGCCCCTCGCGGCGGCGAGAGCCACGGCCTGCTGAAGGACGTCGCGAGACTTTACAGTAAGGCGCTCAGGATTCATGAGCCAATGATAGTCCACATGCACTTGATCGGCGACTGATCTCAGACACCGAAATGATGATCATCACACCACATCGTGATGCCCCGACCGGCGATCGTAGTCGCTAGCATTGCGCAAGCTACTCCCCGCGAGATCCCGGAGGACCTGTGAGCGACCCCGCCTGTGAGCACATGGATGAGATCACCGACGCCGCACCGAGCGCGGACGGTTGCGAGGACTGCCTCGCCACAGGCGATCGGTGGGTGCACCTGCGCCGCTGCACCAGTTGCGGGCACGTCGGGTGCTGCGACAGCTCACCCAACCGCCACGCGACCGCCCACGTCGCCGCCAGCGAACACCACGTCGTCCAGAGCTTCGAGCCTGGCGAGGACTGGTTGTGGTGCTACGCCGACGAGGTCGCGTTCGAGCTTCCGTCGCTGACGCCGAGCCCATCGCACTCCTGACATGACCGCCGGCGCCATCCGCTCGGTGCACGATCACCTCGCGCGCGTCAGCGCCTGAGCACGGCCCGTCTCGGCGGCCGCTTCTGCTCTGGGGACAGACCGGTTACGATCGTCGATCATGCGCGTCCACCGTCGCCACGCCGCCACGACACTGGCCGCTGCCGGCATGATCGTCGTGCTCACACTGGTGTTCGCCGCCTACGCGGTCGCGCAGATCGCGACCATCGATCCGGAGCGTTCCTCGGTGGCCGCCGAGGAGGCCCGGTTGGGCCTCGACCCGCAGATGGCCAACAACGTCACCGCCATCACCGCTGCACTCATCCTCGCGGTGTGCGTGCTCACGCTGAGCGCGGCCATCGGGATCGTCCGCCGGAGCATGGGAACCCGCTACGCCGCGATCGGGTTGTTCGGCATGCTGGGGCTGGTGGCGCTCGCCGCCGCCGGTGGCGGTTTGACCGCGACCCCCCGTAGCCCGAACGCCTGGTACGGACTGCTCTGCGGCCTCACCAACATCGGGATCGTCGGCCTGCTGCTCGCGCCGTCGACGGCGGACGACTTCGATCGTGTCGATCATGAGCGGCGATGGCTGGTCACACGCGGGTACCCGCTGGCAGCCGACCGCACCACGTCGCGGGCCCCGCAGCGGTGATGAGCCGCACGGCCGCGGTGCCCGGCGTCAGACCGCGCCGGCGGGCGGTGCCGGCGCAGGTTCCGCAGGCGTGATCGCGTCACCGGCCGGCCCCCGGGCTGCGCGGTAGTCGGCGGCCAGCTGCTCGGCCAGCGTGCGGTGGCGGAAGCGCCAGCCCGGCCCGACCGGATACAGGACGTCGTCGCGGGTGGCCTCGTCGAGCAGAGCGACCAGCCGGCAGCACCATCAGACCGGTCACGAGTCCGGTGCGACCCGATCTCCACAGCGCACCCAGCGGCCGCGGCGAGCGGCCACGACCCGCGGGCACCGGCACCATCGCCCCGTGCAGCATGAAGCCCGAGGCGGCGACGAGGCCGACGGTCAGCCCGATGAGCGCGGCACTCGCGGGCATCGGGTCGGTGAGGAAGTTGCCGATGGCGAAGTACGTGCCGACACCCAACCCGAGCAGTAGTCCGGCCACGACGTTGGTGCGGACGAGCCAGCGCCGCGGAACGACGCGCCGAGCTGCGGCGACCAGCGGCCGGCGGGATTCGCTTCCGGTCGTGCTGGCCCGGAAGAGGAACCACGTGAACAGGCTGTAGAACACGAACCAGTAGGCATTGACGGTGATGCCCGCCACACGCAGCGCCCCGACGACCACAGCGACGCCGAGCACGACCGTCGCGGCCTCCCGCGCGACGGCCAGCGGCGCACGCCAACGCGTCTGGCGGTCGCCGTCGGGCCCACGAGCAGCCAGATGCCCGCGAGGGTGGCCAGGGCATAGGCCAGTCCGGTGGACCACCGGACCCTGGCGCCACCTGGCAGCCAGTGCGGCTGCACCGCCTCCAGGTAGATCGTCTGTTGGCCGTTGGCGCGCATCCGGTCCGCCACGAACCCCCACCCAGCCGTTGCCACCCCGACGGCAACGGCCCCCCCGCTGGCCGTCGGATGCTGAGCTTCGTAGCCTAGACGCGCTCCACGCAGCGCAACGAACGCAGCGCGGCGGCTATCCGACGGCCTTGCGGATGTCGGCCACGAGGTCGTCGGCGTCCTCGATGCCCACCGACAGGCGCACCAGATCGTCGGCGACCTCGAGCGGCGAACCGGCCACCGACTGGTGGGTCATCTGACCCGGGTGCTCGACCAGCGACTCGACGCCACCGAGCGACTCGGCCAGCGTGAACACCTCGAAGCGGGCGCAGGCGGCGAGTGCGGCCTCGGCGCTGTCCATGCGGAATGTCACCATGCCGCCGAAGTCGCGCATCTGCGCGGCCGCCACCTCGTGGCCCGGGTGGCTGGCGAGCCCCGGCCACAGGATCGCGGTGACCCCGGACAGGTCCTGCAACGCGGCGACCACGGCGCGGGCGTTGTCGCAGTGCACCCGCATGCGGGCGGCCAGCGTCTTGATGCCACGCAGGACGAGCCACACATCCCAGGGACCCGGCACCCCACCTATGGCGTTCTGCAGGAACCGCACCCGGTCGGCCACGGCGTCGTCCGATGTGACGACCGCGCCGCCCACCACATCGCTGTGGCCCCCCAGGTACTTGGTGGTCGAGTGCACCACCACGTCGGCGCCCAGCGCGAGCGGTTGCTGCAGGTACGGCGTCGCGAACGTGTTGTCGACCACGACCATGGCGTCGCGTTCGTGGGCGAACCGCGACAGCGCCGCGATGTCGAAGATGGCCATCAGCGGGTTGGTCGGTGTCTCGATCCACAGCATGCGGGTGTTGGGCCGCCACACCGCGTCGAGCGCATCGAGGTCCGCGAGGTCGACCGGGTCGAACTGGAGGCCCCACGGCTGGTGCACGTGACGCAACTGCCGGTACGTGCCGCCATAGACGTCGTTGGCCATGACCACGTGGGCGCCGGGCTCCAGCGTGCGCAGCACCGCATCGCTGGCCGCCAGGCCGGACGCGAACGCGATGCCGTGGCCGCCGCCCTCCAGTGACGCCAGCGCGGTCTCCAACGCGTCCCGGGTGGGGTTCCCGCTGCGCGCGTAGTCCCATCCCTGGTGGCGGCCGACCTCGGTCTGCGCGAAGGTCGAGGTCTGGTAGACGGGCACGATGACCGCACCCGTCTGCGGGTCGGGATCCTGCCCCGCGTGGATGGCCCTCGTCGCGAAGCCCGTGCCGCTCCAGTCCTTCATGTCACGACCTCCGCCTTCTGGGCACGGACGAGACGACGGTGCCGTCGCGGAGCACCCGGAGGGTGGGCGGGTGAGCGGAGTGGAGCGACGGCGGCACCCCGGCGCTTCATGACGGCTGCACCAGGAAGTCCAGGACGTCGGACCGGGTCAGCACACCCGCGGGCGCCGATCCGCTGCACACCAGGACCGCCTGCCAGTCGGCCGACAGCGACGGCATGACCGATTCCACCGCGTCGGCCTCATCGACCATCGGCAGGGGAGCCTCCATGACATCGGCAACGGTGGCGTCGAGCATCGACGGCTCGCGGTAGACCCGCTCGAGCAGCCCACGCTCGCGGATGCTGCCGATGACGTCGTCACGCGACTCCAGCGTGTCGCGCTTGACCACGGGCATCTGGCTGACGTCGAACTCGTGAAGGATCGCGATCGCCTGCCGCACCGACTCGTCCGGATGGATGTGGACGATCGCCGGCAAGGTGCCCCGCTTGGCGGCCAGGACGACCGCCAGGCGGGTACCACCGCCGCGGCGGGAGAGGAAGCCATTGGCGGCCATCCACTCGTCGTTGAAGAGCTTGGACAGGTAGTTGCGGCCGGTGTCGGGCAACAGCACCACGATGACCGCGTCGGCCGGATAGTCGGCCGCGACGACCCGCGCGGCGTGCGCGGCCGTGCCACACGATCCGCCGACCATGATCCCCTCACGGCGGGTGAGCTCGCGTGCGGTGAGGAAGGAGTCGCGGTCGCTGACGGTGACGTAACGGTCAACGACCGACGGATCGTAGGTCTCCGGCCAGAAGTCCTCGCCGACGCCCTCGACGAGGTAGGGGTGCGTCTGCCCACCCGAGTAGACCGAACCCACGGGATCGGCACCGACGATCTGCACATCGGGACGCTGCTTCTTGAGGTACCGCCCGACACCGGTGATGGTGCCGCCGGTGCCGACGCCCGCCACGAACACGTCGATCCGCCCGTCGGTCTGCTCCCAGATCTCAGGGCCGGTCGTTGCCTCATGCGCGTCGGGATTGGCCTGGTTGTAGTACTGGTTGGGCTGGAAGGCACCTGGGATCTCGGCGGCGAGGCGGTCAGCGGTGCGGTAGTAGCTGCGGGGGTCGTCGGGTTCGACCGCCGTCGGGCACACGACCACCTCGGCGCCGAACGCGCGCAGCAGGTCGATCTTTTCCTGGCTCATCTTGTCCGGCATGACGAACACGCACCGGTAGCCGCGCTGCGCGGCGACCATCGCCAACCCGACGCCGGTGTTGCCGCTGGTGGGCTCCACGATCGTGCCGCCCGGCTGCAGGTGCCCGGCACGCTCGGCCGCCTCGACCATCGCCATGCCGATGCGATCCTTGACGCTGCCGCCCGGGTTCAGGTACTCGACCTTGGCCAGGATGGTCGGCGGCACCTGTGACGAGAACTTGTGCAGGCGCACCAGCGGTGTGTTGCCCACCAGTTCGACAAGGGAGTCCACGGTCTGCATTGACCACCTCCTAGAGCGCAAAGCCTACCGGGCCAGGTGCGCGGGGAGCCGTTTCCCGCAGCCTCGACGTCAACAGGATGGGTGGACGGGCCCGCGCGGGGCCGGCTCACTCCAGGTGACGGCGCAGCGCGCGCAGGCGCGCATCCCAGCTCCGGCCGACCTCGTCGAGCCAGGTGCGGGAGATGGTGGAACTGCGCGAGCGCATGACCGGCGTGCTCGCCGAGGCGACCGGCAAGGACCGTGCCACCATCGTGGCCGACATCGACCGTGACAAGATCCTGCGCGGCGACGACGCGGTCGAGTACGGCCTGGTCGACCAGGTGCTGCACAAGGTGACGCCACGATCGGTCCTGGCCGAAGCCAGCTGATGCTGATCGACGCGGGTCCGGCGACGTACCTGCCACACAGGTTCGCCGGCGAGCGACCGGTCACGCCGCGCCACCTCCGACAGATCGTTACGGCGACAGGCGGTCGAGCCGGACGACCAGGCGGTCGCCGGCAACCGCGACCCGTGTACCGAACTCGTCACAGGCACGGCGCAGCCGGCCCGCGATCTGGCCGGCCTCCGCAGGGTCGGCGCGCCGGGTGACGCAGTACTCCAGCACCACCGGGAGCACCTCGACCCTGATCGGCGTGACGCCGTCGAAGACCACGATCCACACCAGACCGAGGTCGTTGCGCAACTGCGGGTCGACGCGGTAGTCGTCGAGGAAGTCTCCGAGGTCGAACAGGATCGGGCACCCGGCGATCATTCCGATGCCGTGGAAGACGTGCGCGGAGTGGCCCGCGACCAGCGTCGCGCCGGCGGCCGCGAGCATGGTCGCGGCGGCGCGCACCGCCGGCGTCGGACCGGGCACCATGTTCGGACCCCAGTGCGGCGTGACGACGATGACATCGGTGTCCAACGTGCGGACGGTGCCGGTGACCCAACCGGTCGCGCCCTCCGGCAGGTCCGCGTGCGCAATGCCCGGCCGGCCCACACCGGCCGCGTAGTCGGCCGGATGGTCCGAGAACGCGACGACGCCGACCGACGATGACGCGAGCGGAACCCGCAGCGGGCGTCGCGCGGTGCTGGCATCCACACCGGCACCCACTACCGCGACACCCGCGGCATCGAGCAGCCGCAGCGTGTCGGTCAGCGCATCGGCTCCGTAGTCGAGCGCGTGGTTGTTGGCGAGCGTGACGACGTCAACGCCCCAGTCCGCCAGCCGCTCCGCCGCCACCGGGGGCGCGCGGAAGAAGAACGGCTTCCGCGGGTCGGGCCAGCGCCGGCCACGCTGCGAGATGCAGCACTCGAGGTTGGCGATCGTCAGATCCGCGGAACGCAGCACGTCGATGATCCCATCGTCGAGCAGCCGGCCGGTCGGATCGCGCTCCAGCTGGGCGGCGACCGATCGGCCGAGCATCACGTCCCCGACTAGTGCCAGCGTCCAGCGCATGTGGCGGCCCACCTGTCTCGCGGAGTTTGCACCATATATCTTCGCGATGGACACCGACGGCTTCGCAGCCATGGAGGCGCGCATGAGCAGTGACGCATTCGCTGGGGTACGGGTGGTGGTGACCGGTGCCGCACGGGGGATCGGCCGTGCCGTGTCGCTCGGACTGGCCGCCCGCGGCGCCGACGTGGCGTGCCTCGACCTCGACGAGGAGGGAGCACGGGAGACGGGCACGCTGGTCGAGGGCGAAGGTTCCCGGGCGATGGCGCTGGCGTGTGACCTCAC
>Ga0299914_10002366_pt1 | contig 12961 bp, 9 predicted proteins | sample RVTome_10_FD_201361 | JGI IMG/M metagenome (GOLD analysis project Ga0299914, IMG submission 201361) | Soil microbial communities from uranium-contaminated site in the Upper Colorado River Basin, Wyoming, United States - RVT153D57 (version 2) ...
CAAAACGATGCAAGTACCGGACGCGAACGAGCATCTGATTGATCGATTTCGCAGAGAGGATCAGCGCCAGGTCGTGCATCCTACCGTATTTGTATGCATGCTCTGCGCGCGTCCGATACTGCTTCTTTTGCCGGCCCAGCTCGGATTCGAGATCCGTAAGCGAATTGCGCAATGTATCTGATTCGTAGGTGATCTGAATGACGCGCCGCTGATAGTTACGGATGAGCTCCTCCCGCAGCGCAATCTGGCGATCGAGGTTCTGGAGAGTCTCCATCGTAGCACGTTCAGCTTCCGTCGTTTCGGTCAGCCGACGCTGATCCTCCTCAATCTGCTGCTTGAGCTCGGAGAGCCGCGCCTCCGTCGTGGCACGATCGGAGGTCTGCTGAGCCCACGTCGTCGGTGCGAGACCTGCGAGAAACAGGCATATAAGGACGAGTCGTATCACGAATCGATCAAGATCTATCTGGATGATTGTACGCGGTCAGCCGAGTCGCGAACCTCTAGATCGAAAGATAGCTCCTCCGGATTCAGTGTCAGGCTGCGATAGTAGATGGAGGCACGCCTTTCCTCCCCGGGCCGCAGAAATTCAACCCTCCGGGGCAATACGATGCCGCCGAATCGGTCGAACTCCGAATAGGATCTCACCTCAACAAGCGTTCCATTCTGGCGGTGCCTCGTCATCGCCACTAGACGCCAGAAGGCCGGATCGACCGTATACGTGATCAGACCGGATGGATCGGTGAGATGGTAGTACGATGAATCCGCCTCGACATCGAATTCCGTGTCGCCGGGCGGGGCGGACAGTCCGAGCAGGCTCTCGAACAGGTCGTCGGACATAAATGGCTGAGGAAGTATCCCATCCGCATCCTCCAGCGAGCCGTAGAGCAGACGATTCTTGATGCGGTCGTAGAAGAAAAAACTGTCCGGCGTAACGAGTGCCCGTGCAGCTTCGATACCGAGTCCCGGACTGATGCTCACGTAAAGGGAATCATCGATCCTTTCGTGGATATCAGCGGAAAACGATCCGCTCTGCTCCGGTGACCGGATGACAATACTTGCCTTCGCGCGGAATGAGTGGACGGTATCGGGGAAAGCTTCACGCACGCTCATCCGAATCTGTTCGAACGTATGATTTGGAAAATTCGACGGGAGATCACGTTCAAGGGCGGCCGGCCTCGAGCCGGCGCACCCGGCAGCCAGAATGAGAAGTCCGGCACAGAAAGCCGCACGAGTGACACGGGGGAGCTGAAACATGTGGATGGTCACTCGTATGAAGACGAATTACTGACTGCGGCCAAGTTTCCTCACGAGGGACGTGCTGTCGGGATTCATTTCGAGCGCCCGATTCCATGCTTCCCGCGCTTCATCGGCATCGCCGAGCGCTGCATACACATCACCGAGGTGCTCGTAGACGGCCGCTGACGCACCGTCGGCCTGCGTTGCGCGCAAAAGCCACCGGCGCGCCGTGCTGAATTCGCCTCGTTTGAAGTATACCCAGCCGAGGGTATCGAGAAAGGCGGCCGAATCGGGCTCCAGCTCGACGGCGCGCTCAGCTAGGTCGCCTGCATACTCCAGCTTGAGGCCGCGGTCTGCCAGGCTGAACGCATAGTTGTTGAGCACGACCGGATCATTCGGGTCCGAATCGATCGCCTCTTCATACGCCTCATCAGCGGCATCAAAGTCGTTCACCCGGGTGAAGAGCAGTCCTAGCGCACCGAGCATGTCGGCGAGTTCCGTTTCAGCCTCAGAGCGGTCCTCGCGGATGATCCGTGTGGCTTCTTCAAACCGGTCGATAGCCGCACGGTTCTGATAGGTATCCATCAAAGCGTAGCCCGAAAGGCGTAAAAGGGGCAGGAAGCCCGGGAAGAGCAACAGTCCTTCGTCGCTCACTTCGATAGATCGTTCCGCATTGCCGGCCTGGAGAAAGGCGCCGGCTGACTGAATCCAAAGCTGTGGATCACGTGGGTTTTGTTCGAGCGCTCTGTACAGCAGCTCGCCCGCCTCTTCGGCCTCACCGCGATTGAGGCGAATGTCGCCCAGCATGACCAGCGCATCCGCGTTCTCGGGATCCATCTCGAGCGTACGTTCGAGAAGCTGCTCGGCTGTCCGCAGCGCCTCGGGATCGTTTTCGGCGCGGGCATAGAGCGGTGCGATCTGCAGCAGCAGTTCGCCCGGCGTAGCGGCATCGACGTTCGCCGCGCGCTCGAGGAGGGCATCGGCACTGTCGGCGCGTCCAAGACCTCGATACAGCTCCGTCAGTGCAAGCAGCGTCTCAACGTCGCCGGGATTTTCGTCGAGAGCCGCTTCGAGCTGCATCGCCGCATCGGCATGCCGATCCTGACGCACGTACAGTTGGCTCAACATGCGCCTCAGCTGAAGATCGTGAGGCTGGTCTGCGATCATACTGCGCAGCAGATTCTCCGATCCGGCGATGTCATCCAGACGGCCATACAGGTGCAGCATCTCCTGTTGGATGTCCCGGTCCCCGCCAATTTCGCCCAAAAGGGCCTGATATGTCTCGATGGCGCGAGCATACTTCCCTTCGATCGTATAGATACGGGCGAGCTCGTAGAGCACGTCCGGGTTATGGGGAAAAAGCTCACGCATCTCCCGATAAATCGCGGCGGCCTTCTCCGATTCCCCACGCGCCATATACAGCTGAGCAAGCTGGGAATGGAAGTGTGGATTTTCCGGAGCCAACTCTCTTGCGCGAACAGCATGATAACCGGCGGTCGCTTCATCTCCGAGTGCCTCGTGCGATTCGGCAGCAGCCGAATAGATAGCTGCGGCATCGGGGGCAAGCCGCATGGCACGCGCATACAGATCTATGGCCGCCTCGTGGTTCCCGATGTGAGCCTCCGTCATCCCTCGGATGAAGAACTGCTTTGCCTGCTCCTCATTGGCCGTATCTCCACCAGCATGTGGCGATGGCCGCAAATCAGCTGCAACTTGAGGACTTTTCGAAGGGGCCGTGGTCGTGGCGCAGCCGACGAGCGCGATCAACCCGGCGACCACCATCACGTGCGCGAATTTTATGCCTCGGCCGTGTACCATCATCGCGAATTGTGCTCCAGGATGTGCTCTGGTCAAAACGTGAAGCGGAATTAGAGGTTTCCGTCGCTTATTATGACAGACATCCGTCACGCTCTCGAAAAATATGTATTAAAAGCACCGTCGATCGAGTACCGGTCACCGCGAGCGCTATGGGACAACACGACGTACATCAGGAAGCCGATCAGGCCGCACTCCGTCAGTTCACCCGGCAGCTCATTCAAGATGTGCGGGCCCTGGAGTACATGCTCGAACAGAACATGTTCGAACGTGGCGTTCGTCGGATTGGTGCCGAGCAGGAGCTCTTCCTCGTCGACGAGCGCTGGCAGCCTGCGCCCGTGGTCGAAAAGGTGCTCGAACAGAGCGAGGACCCGCGGCTCGTCACCGAGTTGATGAAATTCAATCTCGAGTTCAATCTCGAGCCCCTCGTATTCGAAAAAAACTGCCTCCGCCTGATGGAGCGGCAGATCGAGGATACCATGGCATATGTAAGGCGCCTGGTGGAGGAAGTCGGCGCCCGCGTGGTCATGGCCGGCATTCTTCCGACGATCACGCTGTCGGACCTGAAGCTCGCCAACATGACGCCCTCACCGCGGTACTTCGCATTGAATGATGCCATATCGCGTCTGAGGGGCGGACCGGCCGAACTTCAGATTCGCGGAACGGACGAGCTCTTTTTCAAGCACGACACGATTACCCTCGAGGGGTGCAATACGAGTTTTCAGACGCACTTCCAGGTGCATCCGGAGGAATTCGCCGGATTCTACAACATTGCGCAGACGGTCGCGGCGCCTGTTCTGGCTGCTGCGACCAATTCCCCGACGCTATTCGGGAAGCGCCTCTGGCGTGAGACGCGCATCGCTCTGTTCCAGCAGGCGGTCGACACGCGAAGTTCGAATTTGTACATGCGTGAAATGAGTCCCCGCGTGCACTTCGGTACGAAGTGGGTACGCGAATCCGTACTTGAGATCATCAAAGAGGATATCTCGAGGTTTCGAGTACTTCTCACGGGGGGTGAAGTCGAGGATCCGTTTGAGACACTGCGAAGAGGCGAGATTCCGCGTCTGCAGGCGCTGCAGCTTCATAACGGCACCGTGTACAGGTGGAACCGTGCGTGCTACGGGATGACGAACGGGATGCCGCATCTCCGCATCGAGAACCGCATTTTACCGTCCGGACCCACAGCGGTGGACGAAGTCGCCAATGCGTCGTTCTGGTTCGGCCTCGTGAGCGGCCTCTCGCACGAGTATCCGGATATCACCAACGTGATGGATTTCGACGATGCCAAGCACAACTTCATCGCCTCCGCTCGGCTTGGTCTCGCCTCTCAGCTCACGTGGATCGAGGGGCGCCGCGTGCCTGCGCGAGAGCTGATCTCCGGTGAGCTGATTCCACTCGCACGTGCCGGTCTCGAGGCGTCAGGTATAGACGCGGATGACATCGATCGATACCTCTCTATCGTCCAGGACCGGGTCGAATCGCGCCAGACAGGCTCGCAATGGCAGCTCGACTCACTCGCCGGAATGAAGCAAGAAGGAACCCGCTCCGATAGGCTCAACGCCGTCGTTGGCGCCTCCATCGATAGGCAGATGAAAGGTGAACCTGTTCACACATGGCCTCTCGCGAAGCTCCACGAGGGCTATATTCAGCGTAGAATGGAGCGAACGCGGGTTGAGCAGTATATGAACACCGATCTCTTCACCGTGAACGAAGAAGAGCTCGTCGAATTCCTGGCGTGCCTGATGGACTGGCAGCGAATCCGACACGTCCTGGTGGAAGACAACGAGCATCGCCTCGTCGGACTCGTGACCCACCGCAGTCTCCTGCGTTACCTGGCAGATCACAAGACAGCCTCCGCTCCGGGCAACAGATCGCAGTCAGACAAAAACGAAGGGATTGCCGTCAAGGATATTATGATCAGGAACCCGATCTCCGTGACGCCCGAGACGCCCACCATCGACGCGATTCACGTGATGCGCAAGCACAAGATCGGCTCGTTGCCCGTGGTTCGCGAAGGACGTCTGGTGGGACTTATCACCGAGCAAGAGTTCATTCACATCGCCGGCCAGCTTCTCGACGATAGTATGAACTCGGAAGTAGACTTGAAAGCCGAAGAGTCCTAGATAGCGCCGTCCGTCTCTGCCTCTTGTTCCGTTTCCGTTGCCGCCTCGGCCGAATCGTCCTTACGGTCGGTATCCAGATCGTTGAGCAGGGCCTCGAATTCGTCGTCGATAGTGGTTTCAGCGGCGGCAGGCTTGCGGCGATCCACCACGACTGGAAGTTCGATTAGTTCGTACACTTCACCGAGATGATGATCGCGGACCTTGTGTACGAGGCCATCCTTGATCATCTGACGTGCGACATTGTACGCGCACATTTCATAACCCTTTTCTTTAGAGTAGAAATTGGCATTCTTGCGCTCGGTACCGACGATGAGTACATAGCCACGGGACAGCTTGCCCCGGGCATGGTTGACCCATTTGTCCTTGGAAACGGTGGGTCCGATTTTACGCTCTTGTGTGTCGCGTTCGTTTGTGGGTTCCATGTGTTCTCCACCTCCGGGATGGATTACTGAGCGCACTAATAACGTCGCAGGGATGCACGTCACGTTGCATTCGCGCCCGGAAAATTGCCGCGTCAACCTTTCTAATTTCGTAGGGTTCCTTTCAAGAAACCGTGAGGCTGCCGATTTTTTCGAAACCGTTGCCCGGGCCCGGTCGTGCACGCCTCTAGCATCCTGCATTCCGTCCCTTGAGTCTTGAGATGCCGGGCAAAACCGGCCCGCCTATATCCGTTCCCCTCATCCATCCCACAGGAATACGCTCTCATGATTGATAACCTCACCGGAGACGTTTTGGGCTATACGTTCCTCGGTTCGACGGTCGGCGCCTGGCTTACCATGCTGGCGATCTGGGCGGCGGTGACCCTGGTCTTCGTAGTGGCGAAGAAACTTGTTGTCTGGCGTTTCGACAAGATCGCGCGCCGTACGTCCAACATCGTCGACGATGTGGTGACGTCCCTCCTTCAAGGGACGCATTTTTACTTCCTGGTAGCGCTCGGATTGTACATCGCGGTGGCCGTCGCGCCCGTCAACCCTGCCGCTACGACATACATCTCTCGAGCCGCATTCCTCCTCCTGCTCCTTCAAATCATTTCGTGGGGGAATCACCTCATCACCGATTGGGTCAAGCGCTACCGAGAACGGAAGCTCGAAACCGATGCCGCTGCCGTAACGACCATGCAAGCGGTCGGATTCGTCGGCCGTTTGCTCCTGTACACCATCGTCTTGCTCGTCGCGCTGGAGAATTTCGGCATTGACGTCACGGCGCTCGTCGCCGGCCTCGGAATCGGCGGTATCGCTATTGCACTCGCTTTGCAGAACGTGCTGGGCGACCTTTTCGCCTCCCTTTCGATCGTCCTCGACAAACCATTCGTGGTCGGCGATTTCCTGATTCTCGAACAATATCTTGGCAGCGTTGAGCAGATCGGGCTCAAGACGACGCGAATCCGAAGCCTCTCCGGCGAGCAAATTATTATATCAAACAGCGATCTACTGAACAGCCGCATCCGTAATTACAAGAGGATGTTCGAGCGGCGTATCGTCTTTTCCTTCGGTGTCCTCTACCAGACGTCGAGAGAGCAGCTCGAGGAGATTCCGAACGTCGTGCGGGCGATTATCGAATCGCTCGACGATACGCGATTCGATCGCGCGCACTTTAAAGAATTCGGCGACTCGTCCCTCAATTTCGAAGCGGTGTACTACGTGCTCGTTCCGGATTACAACACGTACATGGATCGGCAGCAGTCCATAAATCTGGCACTGTTCGATCGCTTCGCAGAGATGGGCGTCGAATTTGCTTATCCGACACGTACGATTTTCGTGGCCGGTGCGGATGCCGAAGGAGATGCGAAGGAAGCAACGACGTGGACCTGATGCGAGCAGGTCGATAACCGCCTGCTAAACGAGTGGCAGTCCTCTCGATACAGAGCTCATCAGAGGCTGCAAGCAATCGTCGTAAGACTGTCTGAGCGAAGTCAGGCAGCGATAGAGGCGGGCCCTTCGACGCCGCCTGCGAGCTCTTCCGTTCCGCGAAGCTCCTCCCATTCACGGAAGGCGTCGAGTTGAGCGTGCACGGCACGTACGACGGCGGCTGCAACGGCCGCGTCATCGATGAGCCCGATTCCCCCGAGGACGTCAGGTATCACGTCGACCGGATTGACGAAATAGACGATCGCGCCGACGATGTATACGAGGCTCTTCCACGGCACGGTCCGGTACTCGCGTAGCGCCCAGGCTCTCGTCATCCGCATCATCGTTCCGAAATCTTCCCGGACACGGCCCATGGCATCATCATGTACGCCCAGTTTGATGTACGCCTTCTTAAGTAGACGGAGTATTCGGAACCGACGTCGCAGCACGTGCACCGCTGCACGCCGTGAAACGGCGAAGGCGCGACGAAGAGGAGGAGGGAGGCGACTCTCCAACTCGCCGGCCTGTGCAACGGAGTCGCCATTTCGAGTGGGACACATAATCGGGCGGTTGGATTATCGGGGCGCGGACGGCCGATGTTCTGATCGCATACTCGAGGATGTATGCAGTAACTCTTTGCCGTGGAATCGTTCCCGACGACGGCGAGGATCGACCTCTTGTGTCCTCTCGGTCCTCTCGCGCCGCGGCGATCACGCGCAGACAACTTAAAAGGTCGTGGCGACCGAATGCGTTTTCTTGCTCTAAGCGTGAAATTCCTCTAGTTTCTAGGTGATTCGGCCGGGCGCGTGTATTTCCGAGCCGGAAGTCGAGCAAGATACGCCGAACAACTACCAGTGACGTCTGCGAGCACCAACTTACCGAAAGAACGGGAGAAGAATGAATACTACAGCGAGGTTCTCGAATCTGAATCAGCTTCTGGTACGGATCTTCTTCTTCGGCTCCCTTCTAGCAGGGGGTTCCCTGATGGGCTGCGAGGAGGCGAGCGAGCCCGGACAGGTGGAAGAGGATGACATTACAGGAGTCGTCACCGGGCCGGATGGGCCGGAAGCCGGCGTGTGGGTGATTGCCGAGACTACCGAGCTGCCTACGAGATATGCGAAGATTGTGGTCACCGACGAGCAGGGGCGTTACGCCGTGCCGGACCTGCCTGCGGCGACCTACAGTGTCTGGGTTCGCGGCTACGGGCTCGTAGACTCGCCGAAGGTCGAAGCCGAGCCGGGAGCCAATCTGGACCTGACCGCTGTGACGGCTTCTACTCCGCAGGAAGCGGCGCAGTATTATCCGGCCGGCTACTGGTTTTCGCGGATTAGGGTGCCGGAAGCCGGTGAATTCCCCGGAACAGGGCCCGACGGCAACGGAATCTCTCCCGATATCAAGTCCCAGGCAGATTACCTGCGGATCATCAAGTCAGGCAATTGCATGGCCTGTCATCAACTCGGCAGTAAGGGGACGCGTGAGTTTCACGAAGACTTCGGCTCCTTCGATTCGCCAATCGAGGCGTGGGAGCAGCGGCTCCAATCCGGCCAGGCCGGGGCCGGGATGATCTCAACCATCCACCGTATCGGGCGAGACGCAACGCTGGAGATGTTCGCCGACTGGACCGATCGGATTGCGGACGGCGAAATTCCACCCGAGCCGCCGCGTCCCGAGGGCATCGAACGCAACGTCGTGATCACGCAGTGGGATTGGACTGATCCGAAGGCTTACCTCCACGACCTCGTCACGACGGACCGCCGTGACCCGACCGTTAACGCCAACGGGAAGATCTATGGAGCGCTCGAAGCGAGCGCGGATTATCTGCCTGTTCTCGATCCAGTTACACATACCGCAAGTCAGGTGCCGTTGACGGTGCGCGATCCAAATACCGAGCCCGCCTCGTCGCCCAATATGCCTGCACCGTCGCCGTACTGGGGCGATGAGCCCATCTGGGACAGCAAAGCCAACGTGCACAATCCGATGATCGATGGAAATGGACGCGTCTGGATCACTGCCACCGTCCGTCCGCCCGATAATCCCGAATTCTGCAAGGACGGATCGGATCATCCATCCGCTGATGTTTTCCCCGTCGACCGAGCCTACCGTCACCTCGCCGTCTACGATTCGCAATCCGAGGAACTGACACACGTCAGTACGTGCTTCAGCACGCATCACTTGATGTTCGCAGAGGACGAGAACAACACGCTGTGGACGAGCGGAGGGGGCCAGGTGGTCGGTTGGCTGAACACAAACGAGTTCGACGAAACCGGCGATGAGGCTGCGTCCCAGGGCTGGACTCCGCTGATCCTCGACACAAACGGCAACGGGCGGCGCGACGCGTATGTCGAGCCCGATGAGCCGATCGACTCGACCATGGATAAGCGCATTAGCTCCGGCCTTTATGCCGTTTCACCCGCTCCGGATGGATCCGTCTGGGGATCCTCACTGGGATATCCTGGCGCGGTGATTCGGCTCGAGCCGGGATCGAATCCGACCGAGACGGCTTTGACGGAAATCTACGAGCTGCCCCTGGATGACGCGGGTGAGCCGGTGGAAGGATTTTCACCGCGCGGGATGGATATCGATCGCGACGGCGTCGCATGGGTGGCGCTTGCAAGTGGCCATCTCGGCCGCTTCGATCGGCGCGAATGCGCGGGGCCGCTCAATGGGCCGGACGCGGCCGGGCAGCATTGTCCCGAAGGCTGGACGTTCTATACGGAGCCGCTGCCGCAAGTTCAGGGCGTGACGACTCCAGGCAGTGCGGAAGCGAGCTACTACACCTGGGTGGATCAGTTCAACACGTTCGGGCTAGGGGAGAACGTGCCGATCAACACCGGCAATGAATCAGAAGGGTTGCTCGTGCTGAATGACGGTGAGTGGGTCGTGCTTCGAGTGCCGTATCCCCTCGGATTCTATACGAAATGGGTGGATGGCCGGATTGATGATCTGGACGCCGGATGGAAGGGCCGCGGATTGTGGGCAACCGTGAGCACCCGTGCGCCGTTTCACATGGAAGGTGGAAAAGGTACCACGAGCAACGTCGTCAAATTCCAGCTTCGGCCCGATCCGCTCGCGAAATGAAGCCGCTCTGGAGCGGAACCGCACCTGACTCCAAAGGTATCGGCTCCGCGAATTCGGAAGCGCACGATTCCCAGCTCAGTCGAGAATGAGCTGCGCAGATAATTTTATTCATTACTACAGAATAGGACGATGGCAGGTGGGAAGGTTCGATTTGCCGGTAGGGATGCGACGCTCTTTATCGAAGAGGTCAAAGAGATGGTCGCGGACTACTTTACGGCTGAGGGACGCTCCTCAAAAGCGGATGCGCGGATGGTGTTGAAGACAATCATTCTGTTGACGATGACCTTCGGCAGCTACGCTCTGATTATGAGCAATCAGTTCGCGCCCTGGCAGATGCTCGGGTTCGCCGTCATGATGGGCGTGGGAATGGCCGGGATCGGCTTCTCGGTATCGCACGATGCGTTGCATGGCGCCTACTCCTCCAGTCCTCGCATCAATAAGATCATCGGCTACAGTTTCGACCTGCTGGGTGCCAACGGCTATATCTGGAAGATCACGCACAATGTTATCCATCATACCTACACGAATATTCCGGGGATCGATGAGGATCTGGACGTGTCTCCGCTCATTCGTCTATCACCGGAAGCCCCTGTTAAGTGGTTCCATCGTTTCCAGCACTGGTTTGCCCTGGTCGCGTACAGTTTTGCGACGCTGAACTGGCTCTTCTTCAAAGACTTCAAGTGCTTTCTCATGCGGGATATCGGACCGTATAAAAATAAGAAGCACCCGCGCTCCGAAGTCGTTCAACTGATCTGGACGAAGCTATTCGTGGTGGCCTACATGATCGTGATCCCGTTGATCGTTGTGGACGTGACGTGGTGGCAGTTCCTGATCGGGTTCCTCGCAGCGCATCTAACGGCCGGCGTTATCCTGGGGGTCATCTTTCAGCTGGCACATGTGGTCGAGGGGCCGGATTTTCCGATGCCCGATGAGAAGGGGGTCATCGAGAATGCGTGGGTCATTCATGAGATGGCGACGACCGCCAATTTCGCAGGCGAGAACCGGCTGCTGTCCTGGTACATCGGCGGCCTGAATTACCAGATCGAGCACCACCTGTTTCCTCAGGTCTGCAGCATACATTATCCCCAGATCAGCCAGATTGTACGCGACGTAGCTGCGAAATATCAGGTGCCCTACAATTATCACCCGACGCTTCGGGCTGCAGTCGGTTCGCACTTGAAGATGCTGAAGCAGTTGGGTCGACCCGATGAGAAACTCATTCCCGCGCACGCTTAGAATGCTTAGAGAACGGTCATCAGCAAGACGGAGATCGTGATGCACCTTCGAGGATCAACACGACACGGCGGATTCACGATTCACAGCATTGCCGCGACCGATCCCTTCGACGACATCTGCGCGAGCTGGAGGGGTGATTCGAAAAGCTGAGGCATCAGCGAGTCGCGTAAAGCCAGAAAGGCCTCACGATACGCAGCATCGACCGGGTGCGCCGGCGGAATTTCTTCTTTCAGTGGATCGACCTGCACACCATTTTTCCAGAACCGATAACAGAGATGAGGCCCGGTGGCCAGGCCGGTGCTGCCCACATAACCGATTACGTCTCCCTGCTTCACCTGTGCCCCGGGCCGAATGCTTTTTGCGATTTTTGACATGTGCAAATAGCCGGTAGTGTACGTCCCGTTATGGCGGATCTTGACGTAATTGCCATTGTAGCGTTTATACTGCGCCTCGAGCACAACCCCGTCTCCTACAGATCGGATGGGAGTGCCGGGATTCGCGGCATAGTCCGTACCGAGATGCGCCTTATAGCGCTTTTGCACGGGGTGAAATCGACGCTTCGTGTAGCGTGAGCTGATCCGCTTGTACTTCAGCGGTGCCTTGAGCAGCGCTTTCCGAAGGCTGTTGCCTTCCTCGTCGTAGTATCCGGCCTGCTCGCCTTCGTCGAAATAGAAGCCGTAGAAGTCCGCATCCATGTGCGCGAAACGCGCCGCCACGATATCGCCAACGCCGATGGGCTCACCGTCTATCGAGCGCTCCTCGAAGAGAACACTGAATTCGTCCCCCTTCTGGATGCGATAGAAATCGATTTGCCAGGCAAATACTTCCGAGAGATCGGAAGCGAGTGTCGGGACGAGCCTACTCGAAATGCCCGATCCTTCGAGCGTGGCGTAAAGAGAATTGTTGATCACGCCGCTCAGTCTCCGCTCTGTGACCTCCACGGGCCTTTCACCCTCGAACACGCGGCTCGAATCCGCTGCAAGGTCGAAAACGACATAGCGGATGGGATCCTTCTGATAGACCACGTAACGGGTCGTCGCCAGGGAGTCGCGATAGATTCGCACCGGCTTACCTGCCTGCATCGACCGCACATCGAAAACGGGTCGCGCAACCTCCACGAGCTCGACGACATCCGAATAGTCCACGTTGTGAGCCGTCAAAATTTCGGCGAACGTTTCGTTTCGCTTGACGCGGCGGCTGACGACGTCGAAACTCTGCCGGATTCCGAATTCGTCTCGCTCGACCTTCGGAACAGGCGTCTCGGTTTCGACGGTGATCTGCGCTGCCTGGTAAACAGGTTCGTCTTTACCGACATACAGCGCTAAAAAACACAAACCTCCCAGTGCGGTGACGGATGCACCGACTCTCAATAATCTTCCTCTTCCTGGCCGCATGTATACTATTGGTCTACGGTGGAATGAACGCGCTCCTACTGCCGTTCGGGTGGAAAGGCTGAAGAGGAACGGCTAAGCTTTCGAAGCCCGTTCAAGAATGACAACTGGGAGGCAGGGTAGTCGTCAGATGCGCCCAACATACGTGCCGATACTAAAACCTGCAACTCCAGTCGCTTGCGTCTACTGAGCATGATCCCGGTTTATTTTTCAGGTACCCAGGGGGATTCCTCCG
>Ga0299914_10002367_pt1 | contig 12960 bp, 10 predicted proteins | sample RVTome_10_FD_201361 | JGI IMG/M metagenome (GOLD analysis project Ga0299914, IMG submission 201361) | Soil microbial communities from uranium-contaminated site in the Upper Colorado River Basin, Wyoming, United States - RVT153D57 (version 2) ...
CCAGCCCCGGTGCCGACGACAGGTGCACGACGTACACGCGGGCGCCGGCGGCCTCCGCCAGCCGCCCCACCCGGTGCACGGCCTCGGCCTCCAGGGCCGCAGGCCGTGTGGCCGCGTGCTCGACGACGCCGGTTCGGCCCTCGGCCAGTGCCCGGCGGCGCAGCGCCTCGATGGCGCCACCGTTCTCGCAGTGCACGGTGACCAGCCCTCCGTGGCGCGTGGTGGCCCGCAGCACCTCGAACACGACGTCGTCGTCAACCTGCAGCAGCTGGGGATAGGCGAGGTAGAGCTTGAAGCTCGTGACGCCCCGCTCGACGCAGTCCGCGACGACCCCGTCGCCCACCGCCTCGGTGAAGGTCATGTGCAGCCCGTAGTCGACGGCGGCAGGCGCCGCGAGCGCGCGCCAGGTGGCAAGTGCGGCGAGCGGATCCTCGCCCCGGTAGGCGGTGACGTAGTCGATGATCGTGGTGGTGCCCCCGATGGCGGCCGCCACCGTGCCGCTGGCGAAGTCGTCGGACACGTGCACCGCACCGACCGGCAGGTGCAGGTGGGTGTGCGCGTCGATGCCGCCGGGCACAATCAGCCGGCCGGGGACGTCGACGACCGCGGTGGCGGGGTCGAACCCGGGCGCCGACGAGAGGTCCGGGCCCACGGCGGCGATGCGGCCGTCGGCGCCGACGAGCACGTCGGCGGTTCGCTCACCATCGAGGTCGACGACCGTCCCACCGCGCAGCAGCACGCGCCACAGCCAAGCAGACCCGCCACCCGGCGGACGCTGCGCCCGCCGGGTGGCGGGCGCAGCGTCAGATCAAGACCGGCCGGTGACTACGAGGCCAGGAAGCGACGTGCGTACCCAACCAGCGCGGCACCGCCCACGAGCAGCGCGGCCCCGATTCCCATTATCGGGCCGGCCGTGCTGCCCGTGCGGGGAAGCTCACCCGAAGGTGTGGTCGTGGTGACGGCTCCCATCGCGGTCGTGGTGGTCGACTCGCCCATCGTCGTGCTCGTGCTCGACGTCGTGCTCGTGCTCGACGTCGTGCTCGTGCTCGTGGTGGTCGTCGCCTGGTCCTTGTCGTAGCAGAACGACACGTGGCTGATTCCGAAGAACTTGTCGTTGTTCGGGTTGATGGGCGCGTGCAGGCCAGTGTCGCCCGTGCTCTCCGGGTCGTAGACATACAGGAGGCCGTTGTCCCCGCCCTTGACGAACACCGCGTCGACACCAATGTTCGACGTCCAGTTGAACAGGAGGGGGTCGCCGTCGTCCGTCTCGGTGACCTCGATCGTGACCTCCAGCGTGCCGTCGCCGAACGTACCGTCCTCGACCGGTTCGACCTTGACCTCTGTCCAGGTGGCTCCCTCTGGCGCCAGATCACCGCAGGTCGGGTTGTCATCGACCACGGATGTGGATGGGGTTGGTTGCTGCTGCGCGGCGGCTCCGACGTTTCCGGTGGGCGCCGCGACGAGGATCACGAGCCCGGCCACTATCGAGGCCAGGCCTATGAGCGCGTGCCGCCGGCGACTGGGTTGGTCCATCTGCTTTGCCCTCCCGGGTTGCCGATCCATGAATCCGCTGTCGTAATCGCCGCGACCACGTGTCGGGTGACGCCCTGTCGGGACTCACCGCACGTAAGAGTTTCCTGGTGCGGCTGACAATGGACATTCGTTGCCAGCCAACGTGCAAGGATGCAGGTCAGCAGCCATTTATCACCGGCTGGCGCTTAGCAGGCCAAGATCGCCGTCCGTGACCGTCCTCGCCCCCACCCGACTCGACGATGCCGTGGCCGCCCTCGCCGCCGACCCGTCGCTCACGGTGCTCGCAGGCGGCACCGACCTCATGGTCGCCGTGAACTACGGGCAGTACCGCCCCGCCGGGGTGCTCAGCCTGCGCCGCGTACGCGAGCTGCACGACTGGCACGTCGAAGGAGAGGGCTCGGCGGCGCAGGTCGTCCTCGGCGCCGCCACCAGTTACACGACCGTGCTGGATCCGGCGCTCGCCACCCTGCTGCCCGCCCTGGCCCAGGCGTCGCGGACGGTGGGCAGCCCCCAGATCCGCAACACCGGCACCGTCGGCGGCAACCTCGGGACGGCGTCCCCGGCCGGCGACACGCTCCCGGTGCTGGTGGCGCTCGACGCCACCGTGGAGCTCACGTCGGCCTCCGGGAGCCGGAACATGCCGGTGTCCGAGTTCGTCACCGGGCCCAAACAGACGGCGCTGGCGCAGGACGAGCTGGTGACGGCGGTCCGGGTGCCGATCGCCCGCGGACCCCAGGAGTTCCTCAAGATCGGCGTCCGCAACGCCATGGTCATCGCCGTGGCCAACTGCGCGCTCGTCCTCGACCTCGGCGGCCGGCACCTGGCGTGCGCGCTGGGGTCGGTGGGGCCGGTCCCCATGCGCGACCGCGACGCCGAGCGATGGGCTGAGGCTCGCCTCGACTGGGACGCCCGCCCGCCGCTGGACCACGCACTCGTCGACGACTTCGGGCGCCGCATGGCCGCCGCCAGCCGGCCGATCGACGACCACCGCGCCACGGCCGCGTACCGGCGCCACGCGGTCGAGGTGCTGGCCCGTCGGGCACTGGCGCGGGCGTGGGCGGCGACATGACCGGCACGACGCCGACCCCCGCGACGCCGGCGCCCGATGCCGACGCCGAGGCCGTCTACCAGCTGACGGTGAACGGCACCGCCCACAGGGTCGAGGGAACCCGGCCGACCGACAGCCTGTTGCACGTGCTGCGCGACCGGCTCGGGCTGCCCGGCGCCAAGAACGCCTGCGAACAGGGCGAGTGCGGCTCGTGCTCGGTGCTGGTCGACGAGGTGCTCGTGTGTGCCTGCCTCGAGCTGGCCGAGGCGGCCGTCGGCTGCGAGATCACCACCGTCGAAGGGCTCACGCCGGTGGGCGCCGAGCCCGGCGACGCCGCGCTCACCGGCACCGTCCTCACCGATGTCCAGCAGGCGATGATCGAGGCGGGAGGCGTCCAGTGCGGCTTCTGCACGCCCGGGTTCGTCGTGGCCATCCACGACCTGCTCGACCGGGTGCCCGATCCCGGCCCGCTCGAGGTCCGCGAGGCGCTAGCCGGCAACCTCTGCCGCTGCACCGGCTACGGCCGCATCCTCGCCGCCATCGAGCAGGTGGTGACCGTGCGAGAGAACGGGCGATGACGCCGGCCCTCGCCTCGACCGGCGTCCAGGCGCCCCCGGCCCGGGGCGGTGCCGCCGCGGGTGCCCGAGTCGGCGACAGCCCGATCCGCCCCGACGGCACGCCAAAGGTCCAGGGCCGGTTCGCCTTCGCCTCCGACCTCGAGGCCGACAGCATGCTCTGGGGTCGCACGCTGCGGTCCCCCCACCCCTACGCCCGGGTTCGCTCGGTCGACGTCGGCCCGGCGCTGGCGATCGCCGGTGTGTCGTGCGTGCTCTCCGCCGACGACGTCCCGGGCGCCTCCACGTATGGCCTGATGGCGCTGGACCAGCCGGTGTTCGCCCGCGGGGTAGTCCGGTACACGGGCGAACCGATCGCCGCGTTGGCGGCCGACCACCCGGACACCGCCCGGCGGGCGCTGGCGGCGATCGTCGTCGACTACGAGCCGCTCGAGCCGCTGGTCGACCCGGCCCGGTCGGCGGAGACGCCGCCGATCCACCCCGACGGCAACGTGTTCCGCCACATCCGCATCGAGCACGGTGACCCTGCGGCGACCGGGGAGGTGGTCGTCGAGGGGGTCTACGAGGTCGGCATGCAGGACCAGGCATTCCTCGGTCCCGAGTCGGGCCTCGCCGTTCCCGACGGCGAGGGTGGCGTCGACCTGTGGGTCGCGACCCAATGGCTCCACGAGGACCGCGACCAGGTCGCCGCCTGCCTCGGCCTCCCCCACGAGCAGGTGCGGCTGCACCTCGGCGGGGTGGGGGGCGCGTTCGGCGGCCGGGAGGACCTGAGCATGCAGGTGCACGCCTGCCTGCTGGCGCTGCACACCGGGCGGCCCGTGAAGATGAGCTACCTGCGGGATGAGTCGTTCGTCGGCCACGTGCACCGCCATCCGGCCCGGATGCGCTACCGGCACCACGCCACCGCCGCCGGGGACCTGGTCAAGATCGAGGCCGAGGTGCTGCTAGACGGCGGCGCCTACGCGTCGTCGTCCTCGGCCGTCGTCAGCAATGCCGCCCGCTTCGCCTGCGGGCCCTACCGCGTGCCCAACGCGGTGGTCGACGCCACCGTGGTCCGCACCAACAACCCGCCCTGCGGGGCCATGCGCGGCTTCGGCGCCGTGCAGGTGTGCTTCGGCCACGAATCGCAGATGGACAAGCTGGCGGCCCGTCTCGCGATGGACCCGGTCGAGCTGCGGCTGCGCAACGCCCTGGCCACAGGGGACGTGCTCCCAACGGGGCAGCGCGTCACGGGCGCGGCGCCGGTCGCCGAGTGCATCCGGGCGGCGGTCGCCCACCCGCTGCCCACGACGTCGAACGACGGCTGGCTCGACCATCCGGGTGGCGCCGGACGGACCGCCGAGCCACCGCGGGTTCGACGGGGGGTGGGCGTGGCCGCCGGGCTCAAGAACGTCATGTACTCCGAGGGCTTCGAGGATGATTCGGAGGCGCGCGTCCGGCTGTCCGGCGGCGTCGCGTCGGTCACGTGCGCGGTGGCGGAGGTGGGCCAGGGGTTCGTGACCATCGCCTCGCAGATCGCCCGGACGGTCCTCGGCTGCGACGCCGTCGTCGAGCCGGCCGGCACCGTGGGCATCGACTCGGCGGGATCGTCGTCGGCATCGCGCCAGACGTGGATGTCGGGCGGCGCCGTGCTGCAGGCGGCCCGACAGGTGGCGGGCCAGGTCCGTTCCGCCCTGGCGGAGCGCCTCGGCGTGGTGCCGGAGTCGCTCACACTGACCGACGACGGGTGGATCGTCGGGGCCGCGGACGGCGGCGCCGTCGGGGCGCTGAACATGACCGTGGCCGAGGCGGCCGGCGACCGGGTCTTCGAGTCGACGGCCGTCCACCGGCACCGGCGCACGTACCCGCTCGGCGAAGGGGGACAGGGCGACGCCGACGTGAGCTTCGTCTTCGCCGCCCACCGGGCCGTGGTCGACGTCGACACCGACCTCGGGCTGGTGCGCGTCGTCCAGGTCACCACGGGACAGGACGTGGGGCGGATGCTGCACCCGACGCAGGTGATCGGCCAGATCGAGGGCGGGATCGCCCAGGGCGTGGGCCTGGCCGTGATGGAGGAGATCGTCGTCGAGGACGGCCTGGTGCGGAACCCGAGCTTCACGGACTACCTCATCCCCACCGTGGCCGACACCCCCGAGGTGCTGGCCACCTGCATCGAGGAGCCAGAGCCCGAGGCGCCCTTCGGTGCCAAGGGGGCCGGCGAACCGCCCACGATCTCGTCCACGGCCGCGGTCGCGGCCGCCATCCGGTCGGCGACCGGCGTGGACGTGACCCGGGTTCCCGTGCGCCCGTGGGACCTGATCTGACGGAGCGGCTGCCCGTCCGTCCCCCGCTCGAGTGGGACACGATGCTCGGCTACCTGGCCCTGCGGGCCATTCCCGGCGTCGAGGTGGTGGCCGGGGGGAACTATCGGCGCACGGTCGTGGTCGACGGCGCCCCCGGCGTGATCGAGGTGGCCAGGGGCGGCGACGACCACCTGGTCCTGCGGGCGCGCCTTCCCCACCGGGACGGGCTCGCCGATGTCGCGCGGCGCGTGCGCCGCATCTTCGGGCTCGACACCGACCTCGAGGCCGCCCGCGCCGCCCTCGCCGGCGACCCCGTCGTCGGTCCACTGCTGGCGGCCAGGCCGGGCCTGAGGGTGCCCGGTACCTGGGACCCGTACGAGATCGGCGTGCGCGCCATCGTCGGCCAGCAGGTCACCGTGGCCGGCGCCGGCACCCTCGCCGGGCGGCTCGTCGAGCGCCACGGGAAGCGGGTGCCGGGCCGCGCGGCGCCCGGGTTGACCCACACCTTCCCGCCGCGCTCGACGTTGGCGGAGGGCGATCTCGACGGCCTCGGCCTGACGCGCGCCCGGGCGCAGGCCATCAGCGCCTTCGCGGCCGCGGTGGCTGAGGGTCGGGTGCGGCTCGACGCGAGCGTTCCGCTCGACGAGCTCGTCGGCGCCATCGCCGGCGTGCCGGGCGTCGGTTCGTGGACCGCCCAGTACATCGCCCTGCGCATGGGTCAGCCCGACGCCCTGCCGGCGTCCGACCTCGGCCTGCGCCGGGCGCTGACCGAGCCCAGCGCAGGCTCGGTGCTCCCGTCCGCCGCCGAGGTCACCCTGCGGGCGGGCGCGTGGCGGCCCTGGCGGGCGCTGGCGGCCGTCCACCTGTGGACGAGCGGCCACGCCGCCGCCCGGGCGTGAGCTGTTCAACCCGCGGTTGAACGGCCACGATGGCGCGGTGAAGATCCAGCCCGACCGCCTGTTGGCGGACATCGAGGCCCTGGCGGCGATCGGCGACACCGGCGATGGCGGTAACTGCCGCCTGGCGCTCACCGACGAGGACGCCGGCGGCCGCGAGCTCGTGGTCGGGTGGATGCGCGCCCTGGGCCTCGACGTCCGGGTGGACCGGATCGGCAACGTGGTCGCCACCCGGGCCGGCATGGGCGGCGACGGCGCCCACGCCGGCGACGGCGCGGCGGTCATGACCGGGAGCCACATCGACACCGTCGGCACCGGCGGGCGCTACGACGGCACCCTCGGGGTGCTGGCCGGGCTCGAGGTCGTGCGGGCGCTCGACGACGCCGGCGTCCGCACCCGGCGGCCGGTGGCGGTGGCCTTCTTCACCGACGAGGAGGGCAGCCGGTTCCCGCCCGACATGCTCGGAAGCCTCGTCTACGCCGGGGGCATGCCGTTGGAGGACGCCCTCGGGGTCGTCGCCATCGACGGCGCCGTCCTCGGCGACGAGCTCGAGCGCATCGGCTGGGCGGGCGACGCCGCCGTGCCCGGTCCGGCGCCGCACGCCTATGTCGAGCTGCACATCGAGCAGGGGCCGGTGCTCGAGGAGGCCGGCGTCACCATCGGCGCCGTCACCAGTGTCCAGGGCATCTCCTGGCAGGAGCTGACCCTCACGGGGCAGTCCAACCACGCCGGCACCACGCCCATGCGCCTGCGGCGCGACCCCACGTACGTGGCCGCCGAGACCATCGCGTTCGTGCGCCGGCTGGCCACCGAGCTCGGCGGCCACCAGGTGGGCACGGTCGGCCGGATCGACCTCCACCCCAACCTGGTGAACGTGGTGCCGGCCCGGGCGACGCTGACGGTCGACCTCCGCAACACCGAGGAGACCATGCTGGCGCACGCCGAGCGCCGACTGCGTGAGCACGTGGCGGCTCTGGCGTCAGCCGAGGGGTGCGAGGTGGCATCGCGGCGGCTGGCCCGCTTCGAGCCGGTCGCCTTCGATCCGGCGGTGATCGACATGGTGGAGTCCACGGCCGAGCGGCTGGGCCACTCCGTCATGCGGCTGCCGTCGGGCGCCGGCCACGACGCCCAGATGCTCGCCCGGGTGTGTCCGACGGGCATGGTGTTCGTCCCCAGCCGCGGCGGGGTGAGCCACAACCCGGCGGAGTTCACCGAGCCCGAGCACCTGGCGGCGGGCGCCCAGGTGCTGGCCGAGGTCATCGCCGAGCTCGCGGGGGTCGCAGAGTGAGCCCAGCGACACCATCGACCCGAGGCAACGACGAACGGTCCGTCCTGCCGGAGGCAATCGCGGCCGATCACCGTGCGCGATTGCCTCGGGCTCGCGGCGGCGGTCGTCATTGCCTCGCCGCTCGCCCGAGGCACACGGCGTGAGCCGGGTCGTCACCGTCGGCGCCGCCCAGCTCGGTCCGATCCAGCGCGACCACACGCGTGCCGACGTCATCGAACGGCTGCTGGCGCACATGCGGGGCGCCGCCGGGCGCGGTGCAGACCTGGTCGTGTTCCCCGAGCTGGCGCTCACCACCTTCTTCCCCCGGTGGTGGCACGAGGACGGCTCCCCCGAGCTGGCCGCCTGGTACGAGACCGAGCTGCCGAGCACCGACACGAAGCCGCTGTGGGACGAGGCGCGGCGTCTCCAGGTCGGCTTCTGCCTGGGGTTCGCCGAGGAGACGCCCGACGGTCGCCGTTTCAACACGTCGGTGCTCGTGAACGCCGACGGCGCCGAGGTCGGCCGCTACCGCAAGATCCACCTCCCCGGCCATCGTGAGCACGAGCCGTGGCGGGGGTTCCAGCACCTCGAGAAGCGCTACTTCGAGACGGGGGACCTCGGCTTCCCGGTGTACACGGCGTTCGGCGGCACCGTCGGCATGCTCATCTGCAACGACCGGCGCTGGCCGGAGGCCTACCGCATGCTCGGCCTGCAGGGCGTCGAGCTGGTGTGCATCGGCTACAACACGCCGGTCCACAACCCGCCGGCGCCCGAGCACGACCGCTTCGGCGACTTCCACAACCGCCTGGTCATGCAGGCCGGCGCGTACCAGAACGGCACCTTCGTGGTGGGCACGGCCAAGGCCGGCACCGAGGAGGGGGTGGAGCACATCGGCGGGTCGTGCGTCATCCACCCGTCCGGGGCGGTCATCGCCCAGTGCACGGGGCTGGGCGACGAGCTGGCCGTGGCCGCCTGCGACCTCGACGACTGCACGTCGTACAAGACGACGATCTTCGACTTCGCGGCCCACCGTCGGCCCGACCAGTACGGCCGGCTGACCGACACCACGTGACTGGTTGTGGCCGTGCGGCGTATGACCGCATGGCTACTCCCAGAAGGCACAAGCACAGCTAGCGGGGTGGGCGGCCGACGATCCGTTCGAAGTTCACCGGGTCGGTCACGCCCTCGGTGGCGAGCAGCAGCACGGTGGCCTCGGCCGGGACCGGCAGCTCGGCACCGTGCTCGGACCGCAGGGCCATGAGCCCGCCCAGCGCCGCCGCCCCCGTCTCGCCGACGTCGAGACCGGCGGCGGCCAGGGATCGGATGGCGGTGCGGCAGCGGTCGTCGTCGATGGTCACGAAGGCGTCGAACCCCGCCGCCACCGCGGGGAGGGCCAGCATCGACGCGAGGCCGCAGTTGAGCCCGGCCATGATCGACCTGTGGGGCCCGGGCACCTCCACGACGTGGCCGGCCTCCACCGCCGCCGCGACGCACGCCGCAGAGTCGGGCTCGACGCCCACGAGCGTCGGCCCCTCGCCCGGTTCGAGCCCGGCGCGGAGCCACGAGGCGGCCGCCGCTCCGAGGGCTCCCACCCCCAGCGGGACCATGACCAGGTCGGGTGCCGGTGCATCGAGCTCCGCGAGCTGGTCCTCGAGCTCGGCGAAGATCGTCGCATAGCCCTCGATCACCCGGCGCGGCGGGTCCTCGTACCCGGGCCACGAGGTGTCGGAGATGACCAGGTCGCGCTCGCCGGCCATGGTGGCCGACTCGGCCACGGCGTCGTCGTAGGTGCCCGGCACGACCGTCACCTCCGCACCCTCGGCGGCGATGCCGCCGATGCGGGCCGGGGCGGTGCCGTCGGGCACCAGGATGGTCGCCGACAGGCCGAGGAGCTTGGCCATCCGTGCTACGGCCCGGCCGTGGTTGCCGTCGGTGGCGGCCACCAGCCGGAGCGGTCCCAGGTGCCGGGCCACCATCGCCGCCAGGTCGGGGAGCGTGTCCCACAGGGGGTCGCCCACGCCGGCCGCGGCCAGCCGGTCGCACAAGACCCGGTACGTCGCCCACGAGGCGCCCAGGATCTTGAACGCCGGCAGGCCCATGCGGCTCGACTCGTCCTTGACCAGCACCCCGGCCACGGCGGCGGCCTCCGCCAGCGCCGGCATGTCGTGCACCGGCGTGGGCGCGTACCCCGGAAGCCGCCTGTGGAAGGCGTTGACGTCCGGACCCGGGCGGGCCTTGGCCGGCAACGGCTTGGTCCCGTGGTTCAGGAGCAGCGACATGTCCGCGGTTCTACCCCGGTCTGCAACCCACGCGGAGCGCTCGGTCGGGCACGCCTGGATGGTTACGTTGGCGCAGTGACCGACGGGACCGGTGGCCGCCTCAGGCAGTGGCTGTGGAGCCCACCGCGGGCCCATGGCGAGATCATCGCCGACCGGACGGTGAGCTCCCTGGAACTGTTCTACGACCTGGTGTACGTGGCGGTCATCAGCCAGGCGGCGCACCACCTCGCCGAGCACGTCACGGCACGTGGGTTCGTCGAGTTCACCATCGTCTTCGGGTTGATCTGGGCGGCGTGGGTCAACGGATCCCTCTATCTCGAGCTCCACGGCCGCGAGGACGGCCGGACCCGCAGCGCCGTGTTCCTCCAGATGGGTGTCCTGGTCCTGCTCGCGGTGTTCACCGCCGACGCCGCCGGCGACAGCGGCACCGGCTTCGCGTTGGTGTACGCCGCGTTCCTCGCGGTCATGACCTGGCTCTGGTACAGCGTCCGACGCCAGGACCGCCTCGACCACCCCGAGTTCCTGGCCCCTGCCGGCCGCTACGTGCTCGGCATGGCCGTGGCGGTGCCGCTGGTCGTCGTCAGCGCCTTCCTCCCCGACGGGCTGCGGCTCGTCGTGTGGGCGGGCTTCGGCGTCGCCTGGCTCGTCGGCATCGCGCTGGTCGCCCGCCTGGCGGTCACCCGCGAGGGCTTGCCGCCCACCGACTCGCTGGTGGAGCGGTTCGGGCTGTTCACGATCATCGTCCTCGGCGAGGTGGTCTTCGGCGTCGTCAACGGCCTGTCCGCGGCCGACCGCGACGGGCTCGTCATCGTGACCGGCATGATCGCCCTCGCGGTCGGCTTCGGCTTCTGGTGGATCTACTTCGACCTGGTCGGGCGGCGGCCGCCCCGCGACGCCGGCGGGCCGCTCGTCACCTGGATGCTGAGCCACCTGCCGATCACGCTGTCAATCGCCGCCGCCGGGGCCGCGATGGTCAGCCTGATCAGCCACGCCGCCGACGCGACGACGCCCGCGAGCACCGCCTGGCTGCTGGCCGGCTCCGTCGCCCTCGGTTTGCTCGCACTCACCTTCGCCGAGCAGGCGCTCGTGGACGCGGATCGCTTGGCGGTCGTCTACCGACCCCTCAGGATCGCCATGGTCGGCGCGGCCGTCACGGCACTCGCGATCGGCTGGGCCCAACCCGCGCCCTGGCTCCTCGCCCTCCTGCTCGTCGTCATCCTCTCGGTGCTCTGGATCTTCGCTGTCAGCCGCTTCTTGCAGGCTGGTGCCTGGGGGAGCAAGGAGTCATCCCGCACCGATTGACACTCGCCGGATCCGTGGCGTCCCCGGCCCTGGCGTCGGTGCGGTGCTGTCTCGAAGCAATCCCGCCCGGCGCCCACGCCGGTATTCATGGGTGAAAGGGCGATCCGGCTGGATGCCGCACGCAAGACGTTCTCGGTGCCCCCATCTTCTGGATCTCTCTCGCGGTCATCGCCGCGGCCGTGGTGAGGGATCGGGTGTTCTGCGCAGGGGCGCAAGTGCGCTCGTCAGGTCGTTCGGACGATGGCCCACTGGTACCAGAAGTCGTCGCCTCGCCGACCCCAGATCTCGAAGTCCTCGACCGACCCCAGAGTGGACAGTAACGACCGCCACCGCTCGTCAGAGCGCAGGCTGAAGAACCGAGGTGGGTCGAAGACGTCGATACCGCGGTGATGTTCAATGTCAGGACCGCCCCACACGCCGACCGCCGCGAGGGCGCCGGGCGCCAGGACGCGCCGAAGCTCCACGAGCGCATCCGCGATGGCATCGTTCGGGACGTGCATCAGAGTGCTCATCGTCCACAGGGCACCGAACGCGCGATTTGCGAACGGCAACCGACGTACCGTCGCAACAACCGCATGAACGCCGGTCGAACCAGCTAGCTGGGCGTGCTCCACCGATAGGTCGACCCCGACGACGGGGATCCCCTCCGCCACGAACGAGGCCGCGTCCCGTCCCGGCCCGACCCCGACCTCGAGGACTCGTCGCCGAGCCCCATCCAGTCGCCTGATGAAGCGGGTCCGAGCCTCCGCCCGCTGCGGATCGAGCGGCCGTCGCGCCCTGTCGCCCGCCTCCTGCTCGTAGTACGCGGCCAACGCCCGCTCGACTGCACGGACATCGGACCCGGGAAGCACCCGGGCACCGTAGCGACACAGAGTCCGATCGGGGACGGAGCGCCGCGCCCAGGGTGCTATCGGGTCGAGGGCGGGATGCCCAGGTCAGTCGGCATACGGAACAACGAGCGGCAGAGCGCTTCAACATTTTGTTGAATTCTGTCAGTCTGGTGGCGTGGCGGTGTCCTTCATGCTCAACGGCGGCGAGGTCGAGGTCGGCGACCACCCGCACCTGCTCGCGGCGCTGCGGGAGGAGCTCAACGTCACGAGCCCCAAGGACGGCTGCTCGCCCTCGGGTCAGTGCGGCTGCTGCACCGTGCTCATCGACGGCAAGCCCATGATCGCCTGCTCGGTGGGCCTCGACCGGGTAGCCGGTCGGTCGGTCACCACCCTCGAGGGCATCGACCCGGCCGAGCGCGACCGCCTGGCGGGCGCGTTCTCCGCCACGGGGGCGCTGCAGTGCGGCTTCTGCACGCCCGGCATCGTCGTGCGCGCCAAGTACCTGCTCGACAAGGAGGGATCGGCCCTCACACGCGACAAGGCGGCCCGCCACCTCGGCGGCCACCTGTGCCGGTGCACCGGGTACCACTCCATCCTCGACGCGGTCGAGCTGCTGGCATCGGGGGCCGAGATCCCGGTGCCGCTGCCGGCCGCCAACGGCAACGGCGACCGGAGCCGCCCGGGAGGCCTCGGCAGCGACAACGCCAAGTACCAGGCCACGGAGATGGCCCTCGGCGACAAGCCGTACATCGACGACCTGCGGGTACCGGGCATGCTCCACGCCGCCGTGGTGCTGTCGGAGCATGCCCGCGCCGACATCCTGGCGATCGACACCAGCGCCGCGGCGGCCACACCGGGCGTGGTCCGGGTGCTCACGGCCGCCGACGTGCCCGGGGATCTCCGGATCGGCCTGATCCACCGCGACTGGCCCGTCTTCATCCCCGTCGG
>Ga0299914_10002369_pt1 | contig 12957 bp, 11 predicted proteins | sample RVTome_10_FD_201361 | JGI IMG/M metagenome (GOLD analysis project Ga0299914, IMG submission 201361) | Soil microbial communities from uranium-contaminated site in the Upper Colorado River Basin, Wyoming, United States - RVT153D57 (version 2) ...
CGGTTGCCGCCTGCGAAGCGTATCGGCATGCGCTCCGGCGGCAGCGAGATCCCGGTGGGCCGCCCGGGCCCCGGGCCGCGCCACGGCAGCGCCTCCACCGCCTTACTCGATGACGGCGAGGACGTCGCCCGCGTTGACCGAGGCGCCCTCGGCAACCCTGATCTCGGCGACCTTGCCCGCGCGGTGGGCGGTGATCTCGTTCTCCATCTTCATCGCCTCGATCACCAGCACCAGATCGCCTTCGGCGACCTCCTGGCCGGCGTCGACCGCGAGCTTCAAGACGGTCCCCTGGAGCGGCGAGGGCAGCTCGGGGCCGCCGGCCGCCGCCCCGCCGCCGGACCCGCGCTCGCGCCGCGTTGGGCGCTTCGCGGTCGCCGGTCCGGGGTTGCCGGCCGGCGCGGGGGCGCCGATCACCTTGACCGAGTGCAGCCGCCCGTTCACCTCGACCTGGTAGGTGCGCTCCGTGGCCTCTTCCGAGTCCCCGTCGCCCTTCGACGCGGGCGGTTGCTCGGGCGCCAGGGTCTTCAACCATTTCTTGTCGCCGATCCGGTCGCGGAAGGTCGAGGCCTCGGCCCACGCGTCCGACGCGAGCACCGCCTGGTGGAACGGGATCAGGGTTGTGAGCGGCTCGATCCGGTATTCGCCGAGAGCGCGGAGCATGCGCCGCGTCGCCGTGGCGCGGTCGACGTCCCAGACGATCAGCTTCGCGACCATCGGGTCGTAGAGCGGGGTCACCTCGCCGCCCGCCTCGAGGCCGGAGTCGACGCGCACCCCTGGCCCCGCCGGCTCGATGTAGCTCACGATCGGCCCAGGGGACGGAGCAAAGTTCTTGTGAGCCGCCTCGGCGTTGATCCGGCACTCGATGGCGTGGCCGCGGACCTCGACGTCTTCCTGGTAGACCGAAAGCTCCTCGCCGGCCGCAATCAGGATCTGCTCGCGGACGATGTCGACGCCGGTGACCATCTCGGTCACGCAGTGCTCGACCTGGATCCGGGTGTTCATCTCGAGGAAGAAGTACTCCTCGCCGACCTGCATGCCCTCGACGGTCCCGGCTCCGCGGTAGTCGACAGCGCGGGCGGCCTCCTTCGCGATCCGCCCGATCCGCGCGCGCATCTCCTCGTCGACGAGCGGCCCAGGCGCCTCCTCGATCAGCTTCTGATGGCGACGCTGGATCGAGCAGTCGCGCTCGCCGAGGTGGATGACGTTGCCGTGCGAGTCGGCGAGCACCTGAACCTCGACATGGCGCGGATCCTCGAGGTAGCGCTCGAGGTAGACGCGCTCGTCGGAGAAGAACTTCTCGCCCTCGCGCGCCGCGCCCTCGAAGGCGTCGGCCAGCTCGTCTTCGGACGTCGCGACCCGGAAGCCCTTGCCGCCGCCGCCGCCCGCCGCCTTGCAGGCGACCGGATAGCCGATCTCCGCCGCAGTCTTCAGCGCGGCGTCGACGTCGGGTGAGGGCTCGATCGAGCCCGGCACGATCGGCACGCCGGCCTCCTGCATGATCTCCCGCGCCCGGGTCTTCGACCCCATCGCCTCGATCGCCGCGGCGGGCGGTCCGATGAACACCACTCCGGCTTCGTCCAGCGCCCTGGCGAAGTCGGCGTTCTCCGCCAGGAACCCGTAGCCCGGGTGCACGGCCTCGGCGCCGGCCTGCTTCGCGACCTCGATGATCTTCTCGATGTTCAGGTAGCTCTCGGCCGGCGTCGGCGGGCCGAGCAGGTAGGCCTCGTCGGCGAACCGCACCGCCGGCGTCTCGCGGTCGGCCTCGGAGTAGACACCGACGGCGCCGATCCCCATCTCGCGCAGCGCTCGCATGACGCGAATCGCGATCTCGCCGCGGTTCGCGACCAGGACCTTCTGGAACATGACCGCGGCAGTCTATTTATCCGAGCGCGACCATCTGCTCGCGTCCGGGCCCCACCCCGACCAACTTCACGGGCACGCCGGTCTCGCGCTCGATGAACGCCAGGTACTCGCGAGCCGGCTGCGGCAGGTCGTCCTCGGTTCGGCATTCGCCGATGTCCTCGCTGAAGCCCGGCAGCTCGACGTACTCGGCTCTGGCGCCGTGCAGCACCGTCTGGTGGTAGGGAAATCGGTCGAGGACGGCGCCCTCGGAGCTGCGATAGCGGATCGCGACCCGAATCGGATCGAGGCCCGCGAGGACGTCGAGCTTGGTGATTGCCAGCGCCGACAGGCGGTTGAGCCGCGCCGCATAACGGAGGCCGACCAGGTCGAGCCACCCGCAGCGGCGCTCGCGGCCGGTCGTGGTGCCGAACTCGTGGCCGCGGTCGCGGAGGTGCGCGCCGATCTCGTCGTCGAGCTCGGTCGGGAACGGGCCGGCGCCGACCCGGGTCGTGTACGCCTTGCAGACGCCCCAGACCTCGTCGATGTCCGTCGGGCCGACCCCCGCCCCCACGCACGCCGATCCCGCGACCGGGTTCGACGACGTGACGAACGGATAGGTGCCGTGGTCGAGGTCGAGGAGCGTCGCCTGGGCGCCCTCGAACAGCACGGTCCCGCCCGCGTCGAGTGCGTCCCAGCAGATCTTCGCGGTGTCGGCGATGTGCGGCTCGAGCCGGTGCCCGTAGCGCTGGTACTCCTCGGTCATCGCGTGCAGGTCGAGCCGGGGATCGCGCTCGAACGGCCGCAGGAGCTGCTTCTTCGGCTCCATCGCAGCGAAGATCTTGGTGCGCAGGATCTTCGGATCGAGCATGTCCTGGACGCGGATCCCGAGCCGGGCGGCCTTGTCGGTGTAACAAGGGCCGATGCCGCGCTTCGTGGTCCCGATCTCGTACTTGCCGAGCTTCGCCTCTCCCGCCGTGTCGAGGATCACGTGGTAGGGCATGATCAGGTGCGCGTTGGCGGAGATCCGCAGCCCCGACACGTCGATGCGCTGGCGGCGCAGCGCGTCGAGCTCGCCGATCAGGACCTTCGGGTCGACCACGACGCCGTTGCCGATCGCGCAGGTCTTTCCCGGATGGAGGATCCCCGACGGGATCAGGTGGAACTTGAATTCCTGGCCGTCGCGGACGATCGTGTGGCCGGCGTTGTTGCCGCCCTGAAAGCGGATCACGACGTCGGCCCGCTCAGCGAGCTGGTCGACGACCTTGCCCTTGCCCTCGTCGCCCCACTGGGCACCGACTATCACCACTCCGGGCACGGCGGCGGATTATGGCTCAGTACCGGTTGTCCCGGCCCTGGATCGCAAGCGGCCCCAACTCTCCGCACATCTCGACCAGGCGCGAAACGGTGCGCTGCCCGATCTGCTCCTCCAGCTCCGTCTCGGGCAGGTTGGTGGTCACGACCATCGAGCGCTCGGCGCCGTAGCGCTCGTCAACGATGGCGTAGAGCTGCTCCAGCACCCAGTCCGAGCGCTTCTCGGCGCCGAGATCGTCGATGTGGAGCAGGTCCACGGACGTGAGGCGCTCGAAGAACGGGAGGTATGAATCCTCGCCCGACTCGGCGTCGTAGGTGCGGCGGATGCGCGCCAAGAGGCGTGGGAGCGAGTAGATCGCGACTGAGCGGCCGGCTTGGGCAGCGGCGGCGGACACCGCCATCGCCAGGGTCGTCTTGCCGGTGCCGACGTCGCCGGCGAGCCAGAGGCTGGCACCCTCGTCGAGCCGGGTGTCCACGTCGTCCGCGAACTCGCGGACCGCCGCAACGACCTGGCGGGACTCGGGCTCGCGCGCCATGTCGGAGAGCGGCGGTCGATCGAACGAGACGCCGCGGTAGCGCGCGGGGATGGCCGAGGCGAGCCCACGGGCGCGGGAGCGGGTGCGCGTGATCGACCGGCACTCGCAGGGCTCGACGGCACCGCCCTCGGCGTCGATCCAGCCCGTCCCGTCGCACTTGGCGAGCGGGCACGCCGAGCCGGTGTTGTCGCCCGGGCGCAGCGGAACCACGGTGCCGCCGACGCTGCGGCGCCGCTGCCGCCGGCTGGGCGCCGGCTCAGAACTCATCGCCCACGTCGATCGGGTCGTCGTCCGGCTCGGGCTCGAACCCGCCGCGCGAAGGCGGCGGCGCCTCGCGATAGCCGCGCGCCATGTTCCGGAAGCGCGGGTAGGGCGACTGGAAGGCGAGCTCGACGGTGCCGATCGGTCCGTTGCGGTGCTTGGAGAGGATCAGCTCCGCCTTGCCGCGGACGTCCTCCTCCGGATCCGCTTCGTAGTACTCCTGCCGGAAGATGAAGCAGACGACGTCGGCGTCCTGCTCAAGGTTTCCGCTTTCTCTCAGGTCGGACAGGATCGGCTTCTTGTCGGGCCGCAGCTCGGGGGCGCGAGAGAGCTGCGAAAGGGCCAGCACGGGAACGTCGAGCTCACCGGCCAGCAGCTTCAGCCCGCGCGAGATCGCTCCCACCTGCTCGACCCGGCTCTGCCGCGGGTCGTCCGGTCGCATCAGCTGCATGTAGTCGACGATGATCAGGCCGAGGCCGTGCTCCTCCTTGGAGTGAAGCCGCCGGGCCTTGGCGCGAAGCTCCAGGGTCGAGAGGTCGGATGAGGTGTCGATCCAGATCGGCGCGCCGGCCAGCTGGTTCGACGCCTTCAGCACCTTCGGCCAGAGGCTCTTGACCTGACCCTTGCGCAGCTTGTCGCCCGCGATCCCCGCGCGACATGCGAGAAAGCGGTGGGCGAGCTCCGTCTCGGACATCTCCAGCGAGAAGAAGGCGACCGGCAGCCCCTTTTCCACCGCGACGAAATCGGCCATGTTCGCGACCAGGGCGGATTTCCCCATGGCCGGCCTCGCGGCGAAGATCACCAGGTTGCCGGGCTGGAACCCTCCCGTGATCTTGTCGAGGTCCGAGAAGCCCGAGGGCGTTCCGGTGAGGTCGCGCTTCCCCTCCGAGAGCTCCTCGAGCCGGGTCGTCTCGCGCTCGAGGATCTCGGTCAGCGAGGCGAAGTCCTTGGACGCGGTGTCGTGGGCGACCTCGAACATCATCGCCTCGGCGCGCTCCACCAGGTCGCGGGGCTCGCCGTCGCGCTCGTGCACGGACTTCTGGATGCGGTGCGAGGCTTCGAGCAGGCGGCGGAGCATCGCGTTCGCCTTGACGATCCGCGCGTAGTGGTCGGCGTTGCCGGCCACCGGCACGGTCGAGGCCAGGCTGGAGACCACCTCCTTGCCGCCGGCCTCCGCGAGCTCGCCCATCTGCGTCAGCTGCTCGGTCACCGTAAGCGCGTCGACCGGCTCGCCGCGCGCGTGCAGCGAGTGGACGGCGCGGAAGATCAGGCGGTGGCGCTCGCGGTAGAAGTCGAGGTCCGTGAGATGGACGTCGACGATGACCGATGCCACCGCGGTCTCCGAGACCATCATCGCGCCCAGCACCGACTCCTCGGCCTCGAGGTTCTGGGGCGGGACGTATGCAGCGTCGGCGGTGGCCATGAGTCTCGGTGAGCGACTTCGTCGCGAGCCAGGCTTGCCCCCTGGCAAGGGATCGGTCTCTAATTAGAGGGGCGACCGCGGCGGAAATCGCCCCTCGGGAGCCCCGCCTCCGATGGAACCAGACGCGGGCCGGACCCGTGACCCGTGAACGCGGGTTTTGCGGGGAGCTAGTGAGCTTCGGCGACGATCGTCTTGACGCGTGCCGTCTGGCCGCCGCCGACCTCGACCTCGACCATGTAGGTCCCGACCTCGCGGATCGGATCCTCGAGCCGGATCTTCTTGCGGTCGATCCGCAGGCCGCGGGCTTCGGAGATCGCGTCGGCGATCTCCGAGTTCGTCACCGAGCCGAAGAGCTTGCCGTCCTCGCCGGCGCGGTGCTGGATCGTCAGCACCGTCTTCGAGAGCAGTGCGGCGGTCTCGCCGGCGCGAGCCTCGGCCTCGGCGGCAGCCTGCTCGGCGGCCTCGCGGCGGCGCTGCGCCTCATCGAGCGCGCCCTTGGTGGCCGGCTGCGCGAGCTTGCGCGGGATCAGGAAGTTCCGCAGATAACCGGCCGACACGTCGACGGCGGTCCCGGCCTCGCCGAGGTTCTCGACGTCCTTGAGCAGAATCGCCTGCGGCATCGGTCGGCTCAGCGCTCGCCGACGTACGGCAGCATCGCAAGCTCCCGGGCGCGCTTCACCGCCAGCGCGAGCTCGCGCTGGTGCTGGCGCGAGAGCCCGGTGACGCGGCGGGAGCGGACCTTGCCGCGGTCCGAGATGAACCGGCGCAGCAGCGTCAGATCCTTGTAGTCGATCGTCTCCGAGTTGATCCGCGTGTACTTGCGCGGTCGGATGCGCTCGCCGCGGCGGCCGCCGGGGCCGCGCCGCGGGCCCGAGCCGGGGCCGGAGCCGCCGCCGGCCGATTGCCGGGAGGACTTGCGCGCCATCAGGCGTCCTGCTCGCTTGTCGAGGGGTTACGGGTCATCTCACACGAATGCGCCGCCGAGAGGGCGGCGCGGAACGCGGATTGTAGCGAGGGGCATGCCCCTCGAGGGTCCGCGAGGGCCCGCGCGTCGTCGAACGCGGGCCCCGCGGATTCGGGGGGGTTAGAACGGGATGTCGTCGTCCGCAGCTGACGAGCCGACACCCGCGGGTGATGCGGAATCGAAGTCCGACGTGTCGGCCGGCAGGTCGGAGCCGCCGGCGAAGCCGCCGCCGCTCCCGTTGCCGTTACCGCCCGAGCCGTCGCGGCTGCCGAGGAACTGGACGCGGTCGGCGATGATCTCGACCGCCTGGCGCTTGTTGCCGTCCTGCTCCCACTCGTGCCAGTCGAGACGCCCGTCGATTGCCACCGGGCGGCCCTTGCCGAGATACGTGGCGCAGTTCTCGCCCTGGGCGCCCCACACGGTCACGTCGAAGTAGTTCGGCTTGTCCTCCCACTCGCCCGACGCGTTCTTGCGCGACGAGTTCACGGCGATGCGCAGCTTGCAGACGGAGGTTCCCCCCGGTGTGGTGCGCAGCTCGGGATCCCGCGTGAGGTTCCCGGTGACGATGACCCTGTTGATGTTGGCGCTTGCCATTAGGCGATCAGCCCCTTCCAAGAAGACTCGAAATCAATCGTTCTTCAGTCTAAGGAGCCGACCGGCGTGTTCTCGCCCCCTGGACGGGCGCAAACAGCGTAAATAGCGGGATCGCCCGCTACGACTGCTCGTCCGCCGAGCCGCCCTCGGCGGGCGCGGCGGGCGCGGCGGGCGGAGCCTCGGGCGCAGCCTCGGGCTCGGAGGGAGCCGCCTCCGCAGGCGGCGCGTCGGCCGCCGGCTCGGCCGGGGCCGGGGCCGGGGCCTCGGCCTCCGCGGCGGGCGGCGGCGCGGCGGGCTCGGGGCCGCGCGGCGGGCGGTCGTCGTCGCGACGGCGTCCTCCCGAGCGCGGCGCCGCGGTGGCCGCCAGCGAGATCGGCGGCGGCGGGTCGATGACTGGAGCCGCGGGGTCGACCTTGAAGATCCGGAAGCGCAGGACGCCATCGGTGATCTTCAGGTTGTGGTTCAGCTCGTCGAGCACCGAGTCGCCCTTGTCGAACCGGAAGAACCGGTAGTCCGCCTCGGTGCGCTGGTTGATCTCGTAGGCCATCTTGCGAAGACCCCATGAGCGCTCCTGCTTGAGGCCGCCGCCGGTTTCGATGCGGCGCCGGGCGTCGACCGCGATCTGATCGCGGCGCTCGTCCGAGACCTCCGGATCGAGCATCAGGACGAGTTCGTATTCGGGAGCAGGCTTGGCCATGCGGCGCCGGAGGATAGCGGAGGGGGCATCGCCTCCCGGGGTGGGGTTGACCGCTTCGCATGGCTGGCTCAATGGTGATTCGGTGGACCAGCGCGGCGCGTTTCGCCGGGCTCGGACTCGCCACCGTCGCAGCGCTCGCCCTCCTGACGAGCGCTCTCGAGCCGCCTGCTCCTCCTCCGGTGCCCCCCGACGTGGGCCTCGGCCCGAGCGCCGCCTCGCCGGCCGCCGCGCACGCGGTCGGCGAGGTGCGGGGCGGGGGGCCGTGGGGCCTGCCCTGGCAGCGCCCTCGTGCGGAGCGTCCCGTTCGTATGACCCCCCGGCGCGAGCCGGAGCGCCCCGCCCGCCCCGGACGGGAGCGCCCGACGCGGAGGGACCGGGGCGACCGCGGGCCGGCGCCCCGGGGCGCTCCGCCCCCGGCAGCCTCGGAACCTTCGCCGCCGCCGGCGGCCCCCGTCGCGTCATTCGCTCCGCCGCCCCAGCCGCCGCCGGCCGCCGCCGCGACGCCGCCCGCCCCGCCGACCGCCGCCGAGTTCGAGTTCGAGCGATGAGACAGAAAGGAACCGTGCGATGACCCGTTCCCTCCCCCGCGCCACGAGCACGTCGGCCCGACACCGACGGGTGACACTGACAGCGACCGCGGCACTGGCGCTTGCCGCCCTGGGGCTCACGCTTGCGCCGAAGGCCGCCGCCGGGACCTACCGCGCCGCGCAGTGCCACTCCGAGCTCGGCGCGGGGCGGGGCGCCGCCGCCTTCTCCAGGACCTCAAGCCGCTATCGCGGCACCGCCGACTGCTCGGGCCGGGGCCTCGCGATCACCCACGAGCCCGGGCACGAGCGAACGCCCGGCGGGCGTTCCGGATCCTGGACGATCGCCGCGCCAGCCGGAGCGGCGATCGTGGGCGCCGCCGCGGCTGTGAGCGCGGCGGGAGCGGACTGGCACGCGCCGCAGCTCCTCCTCGGCCTCGCCGACGGGGCGCGGCGCGCGATCGCCGGCGTCCGGGGCGAGCGCCACCGGGTCGGATGGCGCGGGGCTTCCGGGCGCGCGCTGATCGCCCGGCTGGGCTGCACGCACCGGCGCAGCTGCGGCGCCGGCCGCGGCGCGCACGTCCACCTGCGCCGGATCATGCTGACCCTCCGCGACGTCGCCGAGCCCGGCGTCGAGCCCGGCGGCGCACTGCTCGCGCCGGGGTCACGGCGCGGCTTTCAGCTGCTGCGGATCGACGCCGCCGACTCGGGCGGGGGCGTCCGGGCGATCACCGTGGAGCTGAACGACGAGCCGCTCCTGGTGCGACGGCTCGACTGCGCGGTCGCGGGACGCACGGCACTGCGCCTGCGCCCCTGTCCTCGGAGCGCCGCGTCCACCTTCGACCTCGCGACGACGTCCGATCACTTCCGCCAGGGGCCGAACCGCCTGCGCGTCTGCGCGATCGACTTCGGTCCGCGCGGCAGCGCCAACCGCGGCTGTGCGGCCCGCCGGGTGCGCGTCGACAACCTCTGCCCGATCTCGGAGCGGGCGGGCACGGAGCTCCAGGCGAGGTTCCGCGGCGACGGGTCCCGGCTCGCGACCCGAAGCGACCGCCCGGTGGCCGTGACCGGCCGCGTCCTCGGGCGCTCCGGCGCGGCCGTCCCGGGCGCCACCGTTTGCGTCGCGGCCAGGGTGCGCGGCTCCGGCGCGTCGGAGCGGGTGATCGCCACACCCCGTACCGACGCCCGCGGGTTCTTCCGAGCCCGCCTGGCCCAGGGCCCCAACAGGGAGATCCGCGTCGCCCACTGGGCCGATGACGATCACGCCCACGAGCGCTACCTACGGATCAAGGCCCGGGCGATCCCGCGGTTGCGACTGCGCCCGACCGACACGCTGCGAAACGGCGAGCGCGTCCGCTTCGCGGTCGGGCTGCCGGGTCCGGCCGGCGCCCGGCGCCGGGTCGCGGTCGAGGCCCGCTCCAGCCACGGCTGGGTCCGGGTCGCCGCCGGTCGCACCTCGATGTCGGGGCGCTGGCACGGCGCCTACCGCTTCCGCTCCACCACCGGGATCCGCCGCTACGCGTTCCGGGCAATCGTCCCCAAGCAGCCCGGCTACCCCTACGCCGCGGGCCGCTCGGCGATCAGGCGCGTCACCGTGCGGGGTTAGTCGGACCGCTTCGCCCGGATGTCCTCGAGCTGTTCCTCGATCCAAACGCCGGGATCGCGCTCGCGCACGATCTCGCGCAGCCGGGCGGCGCGCAGGCGCCGCTCCTCGGCGTCCATCGTCAGCGCCCGGTACATCGTGTCGGCCTGCTCCTGGATGTCGAACGGGTTGACCGACAGCGTGCAATCCCCCAGCTCCTCGTGGGCGCCGGTGTTCTCCGAGAGCATCACGACGCCGTCGCGGGTCGACACCGCGGGAGCCTCCTTGGCGACCAGGTTCATCCCGTCGAAGAGCGAGTTGACGATCAGCAGGTCGAACTGCTTGTAGCGCGCGACCGCCTCCGGGAAGTTCTCGTAGATCCGCAGGTCGATCGGCATCCAGTCGGTGGTGCCGTGGCGGTGGTTCACCACCGCCACCAGCGCCTCGATCCGCTCGAGGTACTCGGCGTACTCGGGCACGTCCTGGCGCGACGGCTGCAGGTGGGCGATGAAGGTCACCCGTTCGCGGAACTCCGGATGCTCCTGGAGGAAGACGTCGAACGCCGTGAACCCGCGCAGCACGTTCTTCGACAGGTCGGCCCGATCGACGCGGATGATCAGGTGGTCGCGGCGGCGCTTGAGCAGCTCGGCCTCGTATTCCATGACCTCCTCGGACTCCGCCGCGCGGTCGAGCCGGTCGGCGTCGATCCCGAGCGGATAGGCGCGCACCCAGGTCTCGCGGCCGTCGTGCAAGACGCATCCGCGCTCGTAGTCGACCTCGAGCTCCATCAGGTCGCGACAGCAGTGCAGGAAGTTCCGGCAATACGCCGTCGTGTGGAAGCCGATGATGTCGTTCGCGAGGAGTCCCGTGTAGATCGCCTCCCGCATCCGGGCCGGCAGGATCCGCCAGCTGTCCGGCTGCGACCACGGGATGTGGACGAAGTGCTGGAGGAAGACGTCGGGGCGTGCCGCCCGAATCTCGCCCGGGCAGGTGTAGAGGTGGTAGTCATGGAGCATCACCAGCGGGTCGTCCTGGTCGGCGATCGTGCGCACGACGGCGTCGGCGATGTCGTGGTTGACCACCACGTAGCCCTCGTCCCAGGCCTCGGCCTCCTCCCGGCGGATGTCCGGAGCGTTCGAGAGGTCCCAGAGGTAGTGCTGGATGAACCACAGGATCGGGTTCGCGATCACGTTGTAGAAGCGGTCGTAGGCGAACGGCTCCGACTCAACCAGCAGGACGTCGTAGCGCACCCCGTCGAGGTCGACCGCGACGGGCTCTCCGCCGGACTCGCGCTCGACCTCCGCGTCCTCCTCGGTCATCGCGGAGGCGATCCACAGCGCACCGCGGTTCGCGACCAATCCGGTCAGAGCCGTCACCAGCCCGCCGCCGCCGCGACGGACGATCCTCTCGCCCTGCGGCGAGCGCTCGAATTGCGCAGGCCCCCGGTTCGAGACGATCACGAGCCGGTCGCTCACGAGGTCAACCCCTTTCCTGGGGGGACAAGTTCGTTTCGCGCCTTGCGTCGCTCACAAGAAGATTTGCCCTTTCCAGGGAGGACAAGTTCGTTTCGCGCCTTGCGTCGCTCACAAGATCCCTAGACCTCGATCTCGGTGAACAGCCGGAGCCAGTCGCGGAGCAGGCGTGGGCTCAGGAAGTTCTTGCGGGCGTGCTCCTTGCCGGCCTTGCCGATCCGCCGGGCGAGCTCCGGGTCGCGGAGGATCTCGAGCGTCCGCTGCGCTGCCTCCTCGGCCGAGGAGACCAGGAATCCGGACTCGCCGTCCACGATCTGAAGCGGGATGCCGCCGACGTCGCCGCCGATCGTCGGCCGTCCCTTCCAGAGCGCTTCGGTCACGGTCAGCCCGAACCCTTCGCGGGTCGACTTCTGCATGCAGACGTCGGCCTGGGACTGGAAGGCGTTGACCTCGATCGCGCCGACGTTGTTGAGGTTGTTGAGGATCTTGATGTCCGGGTCGCCATCTGCATGGGCCACGGTGCGGTTGAAGAAGTCCCATCCCTCCGGGTCGTCGGTGGCCATCGCGCCGACCAGCGCCAGCTGCGCCTCCGGCACCTCCTCGCGCACCGCGTTGTAGCAGTCGATCACCCCCATCGGGTCCTTCCAGGGGTCGAAGCGCGAGACCTGGCAGATCAGCGGGCGCTCCGGGTCGATACCGAACTGCTCGCAGACGAACGCGGCGTCGTCGGGCGAGAGCGCCATGTTCTTGGGCGAGAGCGGGTCGATCGCGGGGGGCACGATCCTCACGCCCCCGTCGAGCCCGTCCGGCACATACTGCTCCATGTGCCAGACAGTCGCCTCGTAGCGCTCGATCAGCGGTCGCATCCGGGCGAGCGTTTGCGGGTTCGGCATGGAGAGGTCGATGTGACAGCGCCAGACCCAGTGGCGCGACTTGTCGGGCGCGTTCGCAAGCAGGCCCGCGGGCTGAGGGTCGTGGACGATCACCACGTCCCAGCCCTCCGCGAGGCTCTGCGCGTTCATCGCGTTGTACGCCTCGAACACCTCCCACTCCTGGTCCGAGATCGACTGCTCGTCGCCCTGGAGCGAGTTGTGCATCAGCTTGGTGACGTTGAAGAACTCCTCGCGCCCGAGGATCACGTGCCAGTGGGCGTCGAGCCCGATGTCCCGCATCAGCGGGACGATCGTGTAGAGGATCTCCGACACGCCGCCGCCGAACGCCGTGGCGCTCACGTGCAGGACGCGCTTGCCCTCCAGCGACCCGGCGATCTCGCGGATCTCCGCGATCAGGTCCTTGCCCGCGATGTGGGTGTAGTCCGCCAGCGCCCGCTGGCCGAGAGCGACTTCCTGAAGCACCCGCGGAAAGCTACCCGGTGAGGCGCTCGATGCCCCGATCGATCGCGGCGATGATCCGGGCGTGCAGGGCCGCGTTCGCCGCCGTCACGCACGACATCTGGAACTCGCCGCCGGAGCCCAGCAGTGGCCGGTCGGCGAGCGGCCGGCCGTAGGCGTCGCTGACGATCGCCCCGGCGCACTCGCAGATCAGGGTCGCCGCGGCCAGGTCGTAGGGCGAGTTGTTGAGGAGGGCGCCGCCGCCGACCCGTTCGAACTCCGTACGCATCCCCGGCACTTCCGCGACGATCCGCGGTCCGGGCTCGACGTAGGCGTCGAGCTGGCCGGTCACCACCCGGGTCATGTCGAACGTGGCCGCTCCCAGGTCGAAGGTGCCGCCGCCGACCGACGAGCCGTCGA
>Ga0299914_10002370_pt1 | contig 12953 bp, 10 predicted proteins | sample RVTome_10_FD_201361 | JGI IMG/M metagenome (GOLD analysis project Ga0299914, IMG submission 201361) | Soil microbial communities from uranium-contaminated site in the Upper Colorado River Basin, Wyoming, United States - RVT153D57 (version 2) ...
TCCGATCGGCGTGCACGACAAAGGTCTTGTCGTCGATCACGTCGATTCCGAGAATCCGTCGGTAGAGCTCGGCGTTGGCGATCCCGCTCTGGGGATGCTTGCCGACCTCGTAGGTGAACAGCACGTCCTCGGTGGTGACCGGCGTGCCGTCGCCCCAGGTCGCGCCTTGCTGGATGGTATAGGTGAGCGCGACCCCCTCGCGGCCTTCCGCCCGGCCCTCTGCCCCCTCCGGCAACGGCTCGCGCACAGCCTTGCCGTTCTCGAAGGTCGGCAGCTCGGTGCACAGGAAGCAGGCCAGCTCCCAATCATGGTCGTAGGCCGTGAACGGCCGCTGCGCCATGCCGAGCACGTAGCTCTTGGCCGCCATGGAATCGATGTTGGGGTGGAAGGTCGCCGGGAACTGGGTGATACCGATCACCAGCTGATCCCGCGCCGCCAAGCTCGCAGCCGGCGACAGCAGCGGGAGCAGAGCAGCGAGCAGGACGGCGAAAGGACGGCGCATGGTCGCCTCCGGGTCGACTTCGCTGCCGCGCTAGATAGAGCGCGCCCGTGGCCAAGGCCAGCGCAAAGAGGATCGAAGGACCGGGCCGGCCGGTCGTACCCCGGGGCCGGCCGGACCAATTTGACAGTCGCCCGGTTCTGCCTCAGGTTAGCCGGCATCGCGGACTGCTGGCGGAATAATGGTGGGCGTTGGGCGATCTACCGTCCGTCAGCTCAGGGGAGGTTCGAGAATGAGCACTGAGACGCACGACACGACGACTCCGACCCAAGCGGAAAGCGCGACCCGCCGGAAATTCCTGACCGGCGCCGCGGCGACGGCGGCGGGCGCCACGGCGGCGATCGCCGCGCCGAACGTATCGCGCGCCCAGACCACGACCATCAAGATGCAAGGCGCCTGGGCGCCCCAGGACATCCTGAACGAGTTCGCCGAGGACTACGTCGCCCGGGTCAACGAGATGGGCGGCGACCGCCTCAAGATCGACTACCTGATCGCCGGCGCCGTGGTGAAGCCGTTCAGCGTGTACGACGCGGTGCACCAGGGCGTCCTCGACGGCGGCCATACCGTGCCGGCCTACGTCTACGGCAAGAACAAGGCCGCATCCCTGTTCGGCACCGGGCCGTGCTTCGGATGGAACGCCCATCATGCGCTCGGCTGGATCTACAACGGCGGCGGCGACGAGCTGTACCGGGAGCTGATGCAGGACATCCTCGGGTTCAACATCGTCAGCTTCTTCTCGACGCCGATGCCGACCCAGCCGCTCGGCTGGTTCAAGAACGAGGTCACCTCGGCCGACGATCTCCAGGGCCTGAAGTACCGCACCGTGGGCCTCGCGACCGAGGTGTACCAGAGGATGGGCCTCGCGGTCACCCAGCTGCCCGGCGGCGAGATCATCCCGGCCATGGAGCGCGGCGTGATCGACGGCTTCGAGTTCAACAACCCGAGCTCGGACCGTCTGCTCGGCGCGCCCGACGTGGCCAAGAACTACATGCTCGGCAGCTATCACCAGGCCAACGAGTTCTTCGAGATCATCTTCAACAAGGGCATCTACGACGGCCTGGCCGCCGAGCAGCAGTCGATTCTGAAGTACGCCAGCGAGGCGGCGTCCTCGGCCACCCTGTGGAAGGCGTTCGACAGGTACTCGAAGGATCTGGCCGCCCTGCAGCAGGAGGACGGCGTCACGGTCTACAGGACGCCGGCGGACGTCATGCAGGCGCAGCTTCAGGCCTGGGATGCGGTGGTCGAGAGCTTCTCGGGCGACGAGTTCTTCAAGCGGGTCATCGACTCGCAGAAGGAGTGGAGCAAGCGGGTCGTGTTCTACGACCTCTACAACAGCGCGGACTACAAGCTCGCCTACGAGCACTACTTCGGCGCGCTCAACCTCTGACGACACGGGCCGCGGCCGATCATGCGGCAACGGGGCGGCGCAGGGATGCGTCGCCCCGCTTCACATGACTTAGGGTTGGGACCAAGGCACGGAGAAGGCTGTGGAACGGTTCCTCATGTTCGTCGACCGGCTGAGCATGTGGATGGGGAAGACCTTCGCCTGGTGCATCCTCATCCTGACCTTCGCCGTGTCATACGAGGTGCTCGTGCGCTACGCGTTCCGCGCCCCGACCGCCTGGGCCTACGACGTCAGCTACATCATGTACGGCGCCCTGTTTCTGATGGCCGGCGCCTACACCGTCTCGCGCGACGGCCACGTGCGCGGCGACGTGGTGTATCGCCTGTGGTCGCCGCGCACCCAGGGGGCGATCGATCTGGTCCTCTACGTCCTGTTCTATTTCCCCGCGGTGCTGGCCCTGATTTACTCCGGCTACACCTTCGCGCACCAGGCGTGGTCATTCGGCGAGACCAGCGTGTTCAGCCCGGCCAGCATCCCGATCTGGCAGGTCAAGGCCTTGATCCCGATCGCTGGCGTCGTCCTGGCCCTTCAGGGCATTTCCGAGGTCGTGCGCTGCTGGCGGGCGATCCGCGACAACGAGTGGCCGCCCCGCTACCAGGACGTCGAGGAGATGGAGACGGCGATCCTGCACGCCCACGAGGACGAGATGCGGATGCGAGCCGAGCAGCAACGCGACGCCCGGAAAACGGGTGCGGGAGCTGATCGATGACCGACCCTCAGGTCGCCATCTTCATGATGGTGCTGTTCATCTTCGCCATCATGTTGGGATTCCCGATCGCCTTCACGCTCGTCGCGCTGGCCGTGTTCTTCGGCTACTACGCCATGGAGGAGAGGATCTTCTCCCTCCTCGTCCAGAACACGTTCGACATCATGGCGAACGACGTCCTGACCGCGGTCCCGCTGTTCCTGTTCATGGGCTACATCATCGAGCGGGCGAACATCCTCGACCGGCTGTTCTACAGCATTCAGGTGGCCGCCCGGCACCTGCCCGCGTCGATGGCGATCGCGGCGCTGCTCACCTGTACGATGTTCGCGACGGCCTCGGGCATCGTCGGCGCCGTGGTGACGCTCATGGGCCTGCTCGCGTATCCGGCGATGCTCAAGGCGGGTTACGATACCAAGCTGTCGTCGGGCGTGATCTGCGCCGGCGGCACGCTCGGCATCCTGATCCCGCCCTCGATCATGCTGATCGTCTACGCGGCAACGGCCGGCGTCTCAGTGGTCCGGCTGTACGCCGCCGCCATGTTGCCCGGCCTGCTGCTCGCCGGCCTGTACGTCGGGTACGTGATGACGCGTGCGATCATCAATCCGAAGCTGGCGCCCAAGCTGCCGGAGGAGGAGACCAACGTACCGTTCGTGCGGGTGGCCTATCAGCTCCTGACCTCGTTCTTCCCGCTGGCCATCCTCATCTTCTGCGTGCTCGGCGCGATCCTGCTCGGCCTGGCGACGCCGACCGAGGCCGCCGCGATCGGCGCGCTCGGCGGGCTCCTGCTGGCCGCCGCCTATGGGGCGCTCAGCTGGGACCGGCTCAAAGAGGCCACCTTCCTCACGGCGCGCACCACCGCCATGGTCTGCTACCTGTTCATCGGCTCCTGGAACTTCGCCTCGATCTTCTCCTATCTCGGCGGCCACCACGTGGTAGAGAGCTGGGTCCTTGCCATGGACCTGTCGCCGGTGATGTTCCTGATCCTCGCCCAGTTCATCATCTTCCTCCTGGGCTGGCCGCTCGAGTGGACGGAGATCATCATCATCTTCGTGCCGATCTTCCTGCCGCTCTTGCCGGCCTTCGACATCGATCCGATCTTTTTCGGCGTGCTGGTCGCGCTCAATCTCCAGACCTCGTTCCTGACCCCACCGATGGCGATGGCCGCGTACTATCTCAAGGGCATAGCACCGCCGCACGTCCAGCTGATGGAGATCTTCCGCGGCTGCATGCCGTTTCTTCTCCTGGTCTTCGTCTCGATGGTCCTGGTCTACAATTTCGACGGGTTGGTGAACTGGCTGCCGAGCTACATCTACGGTAGGTGAGCGATGGGCGATGGGCGCGAGCAGCGCACGGGACTGAGTGCCGTCGCGGCGGCGCAGCAGATCCGAGAGGGCAAGCTCAGCGCGGTCGAGCTGACCGAGGCCTGCCTCAAGCGGATCGAGGCGCGCGAGGCCGAGGTCCAGGCCTTCGCCTTTCTCGACCCGGAGCATGCGCGGCGCCAGGCGCGTGCCGCCGACGAGCACCGCAAGCGCGGCCGGCCGCTCGGCCCCCTGCACGGGGTCCCGGTCGGCGTCAAGGACATCGTCGACACCGCCGACATGCCGACCGAGAACGGCACGGTGCTGCACGCCGGCCGCCGGCCGCGCGCGGATGCCACGCTGGTGAGCCTGCTGCGCGCCGCCGGCGCCATCATCCTCGGCAAGACCGTCACGACCGAGCTCGCGGTCTACACCCCGGGCAAGACGCGCAACCCCCACGACCTTGAGCATACGCCGGGCGGCTCCTCCTCCGGCTCGGCGGCGGCCGTCGCCGACGGCATGGTGCCGCTCGCCATCGGTACCCAGACCAACGGCTCGGTGATCCGCCCGGCGTCCTACTGTGGCGTCTACGGCTACAAGCCGAGCCACGGCCTGATCCCGCGCACAGGCGTGCTCGCCCAGTCGCCGCCGCTCGACACGGTGGGCGTCATGGCCGCCGGCCTGGAGGATCTGGCGCTCCTGGCCGAGCCGCTGATGGCGTTCGACGCCAAAGATCCCGCCAGCCGCCCGAGCGCCCGGCCGAGGCTGCTCGAGGTGCTGCGCGAGGCGCCGCCCGTCCCGCCCAAGCTCGCCTTCGTGCGCTCGTCGGTCTGGGACCAGGCGGACGAGGACACGAGGGCCGGCTTCGCCGAGCTCGCAGACGTGCTTGGCGACCGGGTCGAGGAGCTGCCGCTGTCGGCGAGCTTCGACGACGCGATCGAGATGCACCGGACGATCATGGAGGCCGATCTCGCCAGGAGCTTCGCGCGCGACTACGAGAGGGGCCGGGACAGGCTGAGCGCCCGCCTTTGCGAGATGATCGAGCGCGGCCAGGAGGTGCGCGCGCTCGACTACAATCGCGCGGTCGAGCGCGTCTCGGGCCTGAACGCCATCCTGGCGGAGATCTTCGGGAGCTACGATGCGCTCCTGACCCCGGCGGTGACCGGCGAGGCGCCCAAGGGCCTCGGGTCGACCGGAAGCCCGGTCTTCTGCACCGTCTGGACCTTGTGCGGCGTGCCCGCCGTCACCCTGCCGCTGCTGACCGGCGGCTCGGGCCTGCCGATCGGGGTCCAGCTGGTGGGCGAGAAGGGCGACGACGCCCGGCTGCTGCGCACCGCGCGCTGGCTGGTCGAGGCGGTCCGCGGCGCGAGCCCATCCGCTTGAAGCAGACCTGCGCTGCCGCTCTCCGAAGGAGCAGCGAGGAGGACTTTGACGTCAGAACATCAAAATCCTTATGTTCTGATGCATGCGGACTACGCTCACGCTGGATGAGGACGTGGCGGCCCTGCTCGAGCGCATCCGCCGGACTTGGCGAGCGACGCTCAAGCAGCTGGTCAACGAGGCGCTTGGTCAGGGTTTGAAACAGATGACGGCCCCGGCGCCGCGTGGCGCGCCCTATCGGACGCGAACGGTTTCGTTGGGGCGCTGCCTGGTGGGCGATCTCGATGACGTCTCCGAGGTCCTGGCGGTTGCGGAGGGCGAGGATTTCTCGTGATCCTCCTCGACGCGAACCTGCTGTTGTACGCCCACGTCGACGACAGTCCCGTCCATGGGCCAGCAAAGCTGTGGTCGGACGATCGCCTGAACGGCTCTGATCCCGTCGGGTTTCCATGATCCACGACGCTGGCATTTTTGCTTCGGTGAAGGCGCTGCAGCGCTGACAGAGCGATAGAGGTCAAGGTAGAGCCGAGCCTCAGCGGCGCTCGTCGCCGCGCAGGCTCTCGACCACGCTGGTCACCATCGTCGCGAAGCCGACCAGGATCACGATCCAGAGCGGTATCGAGGGCACCGAGTAGGCCAGAATGGCGAGGAAGGCCGCCGCGACCGCGAGGGAGATGACGCCGCCCGCCAGATTCGCCATGGATCGCTCGTCCCCGCCGTGACCGGCTGCCCGTGACAGCCCCAGGTGCATGGTCTATCCAGTGTACGCGCGCCAGCGCGCCAGTTCCAGCTCGCAGATGCCGATCCGTGCCATGCGCCGCAGACGATGCACCAAGATTCTGGCCACGCTCGGGCCTTCGAGCTCGACGCCGGAACGCATCCGCGCCCTGTTCGACGCCGGCGCCGACGCCTTCCGGCTCAATTTCTCGCACGGCGGCCATCACGACCATGCGGATCGCTGCCGTGCCGTGCGCGAGATCGAGGCCGCGAGCGCGCGGCCGATCAGCCTGCTCGGCGATCTCCAGGGGCCCAAGCTTCGGGTGGGCAGGTTCCGCGAGGGCAAGATCACGCTCGGCGCGGGTGAGCCGTTCCGGCTCGATCTCGATCCGGAGCTCGGCGATCAGCGCCGGGCCTGCCTGCCTCATCCGGAGATCTTCGCGGCGCTCTCGCCCGGCACCGAGCTGTTGCTCGACGACGGCCGCATCCGGCTGCGCGCGGAGCAAGTCGGGCCCGACCACGCCGAGACCACGGTGCTCACCGGCGGCGCTCTTTCGGACAACAAGGGCGTTAATCTGCCGAACGTGGTCCTGCCGCTCTCGCCCTTGACCGAGAAGGACCGCGACGATCTGCGCTTCGGGCTCGAGCTCGGCCTGGACTGGATCGCGCTCTCCTTCGTGCAGCGGCCCGAGGACGTGGCCGAGGCGCGCCGGCTGATCGCCGGGCGGGCGGCGATCATGGTCAAGGTGGAGAAGCCAGCCGCGCTCGAGCATCTCGGCGAGATCATCGACCTCGCCGATGGCATCATGATCGCGCGCGGCGATCTCGGGGTGGAGATGCCGCCCGAGGAGGTGCCGGGGCTGCAGAAGCGGATGATCCGGGCGGCGCGGCAGGCCGGCAAGCCGGTCGTGGTGGCGACGCAGATGCTGGAATCCATGGTGCGGGCGCCGGCGCCGACCCGCGCCGAGGCGTCGGATGTCGCGACCGCCGTGTATGACGGCACCGACGCGGTCATGCTTTCGGCGGAGTCGGCGGCCGGGGACTATCCGGTCGAGGCGGTGGCGATGATGGACCGGATCATCGATCGGGTCGAGCACGACCCGCTGTATCGGAGCTATCTCGAGGCCTTCCACGCCGAGGCCGAGAATACCGCCGCCGACGCCATCACGCTCGCGGCGCGCCAAGTGGCGAGCACCATGCGGGCCGCGGCGATCGTCACCTACACGACCACCGGCTCGACCGCCTTGCGCGCGGCGCGGGAACGGCCGGACCGGCCGATCCTGGGACTCTTCTCCCAGACCGCCGCGGCGCGGCGCCTCGCCCTGCTCTGGGGCCTGCACGCGGTGATCTGCGAGGACGCCCACGACATCGACGACATGGTGCGGACCGCCTGCCACTGGGCGCTCGAGAGCGGCATCGCCGAGAAGGGTGCCTGCCTCGTGATCACCGCCGGCGTGCCGTTCGGCACCCCGGGGGCGACCAATCTCCTGCGCATCGCCTGGGTCCGCTGACCGGGCCGGCGCCCTCGTCGCGGCGCGCCTGCTGGCACCGATATTGCTCTGGATCGACCCGGAGAGGCCAAGCCTCGTTCCGCGCCGCATCCGGAGTCGCCCATGAGAACAACCACCGAACGACCCCTGCCCCTCCTGGGGCTGATCCTTCTGGCCGCGATCGCCTTCCTCGAGCCCGCGCTCGCCGATCCGGCCGGGGCGGGCGGCGCGCTTCAGCTCGCCCAGGCCACGCCCGAGGCGGCTCCCGACGCCGCCACCGAGATCGCCGAGCCGGACGAGGAGGCGCCGCAGCTCGATGCCGGCAACACCGCCTGGATGCTCACCGCCACGGCGCTGGTCCTGCTGATGACCATCCCGGGCCTCGCGCTGTTCTACGGCGGCATGGTCCGCAAGATGAACGTGCTCTCGGTGCTGATGCAGGTGTTCGCCACCTGCTGCGCCATGAGCATCGTCTGGATGGTGGTCGGCTACAGCCTGGCCTTCGCCGAGGGCACCCCCTATGTCGGCGGCCTCGAGCGGATGTTCCTCGCCGGCCTGACGGTCGACGGTCTATCGGGCGACATCCCCGAATCGGTCTTCATGACCTTCCAGATGACGTTCGCGATCATTACCCCGGCGCTGATCGTCGGCGCCTTCGTCGACCGCATGAGCTTCGCGGCCATGCTGGTCTTCATGGTCCTGTGGTCGATCGTGGTCTACGCGCCGATCACGCACTGGGTCTGGGGTCCCGGCGGGTTCCTTTTGGACGACGGCGTGCTCGACTTCGCCGGCGGCACGGTGGTGCACATCAACGCCGGGATCGGCGGCCTGGTCTGCGCCCTGGTGCTGGGCAAGCGCCTCAACTACGGCAGCGAGCCGATGCCGCCGCACAACCTCACGCTCACCCTGATCGGCGCCGCGCTGCTCTGGGTCGGCTGGTTCGGCTTCAACGCCGGCTCGGCCCTGGCGGCGGACGGTCGCGCCGGCATGGCCATGGCGGTGACCCAGATCGCGACCGCCGCGGCGGCGCTGTCCTGGATGTTCGCGGAGTGGCTGACGCGCGGCAAGCCGAGCCTGCTCGGCATCGCCTCGGGCGCGGTCGCTGGCCTGGTGGCGATCACGCCTGCCTCGGGCTTCGTCCTGCCGGGCGGGGCGCTGGTGATCGGCATCGCCGCCGGCATCGCCTGCTTCTGGGGCGCCACCTGGCTCAAGAACACCGCCGGCTACGACGACAGCCTGGATGTGTTCGGCGTGCACGGCATCGGCGGCATCGTCGGCGCGCTCCTGACCGGGGTGTTCGCGGCCGAAGCGGTCGGCGGCACGCCCGGCATGCTGGAAGGCAACCCGGGCCAGCTCGCGATCCAGGTCTGGGGCATCGCCGCGACCGTCGTCTGGTGCGGGATCGCCTCCTTCGCGATCCTCAAGCTGGTCGATGCGATCATCGGCCTGCGGGTGGAGCCGGAGGTCGAGCGCGAGGGGCTCGATCTCGCTTTGCACGGCGAGGTCGTGCCCTAGAGCGCTTGCCGTTCTGTCACCCCGCGTCCTCGGGTTGCCGTTCGGGGCACCGTGCCCGGTCTGGAACCCGAGGATGACCGCGCGGTCCATCGCGGGGCCGGGGTATGGGCCGGTCCGGGTTTCCCCGGCCCGCCCGACCCGCACTCATGGACGGCCGCGTCAGCCGAGCGGCTTCGAGATCGTCATTGGCGGCTTCTGATTCTGCTTCATCTCGATGATCTCCTCCCAGCTCGGGGGTGTGGTGGCGCAATACCAGGCTACGAATTCGCTGGCATCGTAATCGATGCCGCGATGCGCGGCTTCGGCCGCCAGGCCCAGCGCCATCGAGAACCGCGGATTGGTGAATCTTTCCGAGCAGCCCGACCGGTGAGCATTGATGCGCACCAGATGACCGATCTCGTGCGCGATCGTGTGAATGTAGCGGGACTGCCGGCTGATCCCTCGCGAACTTGCATCGTCACGTATGTTCTGGGCGCACAAGTTGATCCGTTTCTGCGCCACGACGGGATGAACGATGCCTTTCAGGCCGCCGTCTCCGCACTTGTTCTTGTCGTTTATGCAATAGAACTTGAGCTCCTTCGACAGCTTGTCGCGGAAGTTCTTGCGGCTGTTGCCGGGCCAGTTCATCAGCCCGTTGCGTCCCATCTGCCCGTCGATCGCCGAGAGGTTCTCGCTCAGCCATTCGACCGCGAGCTCGATGTCCGCGGTCTCGGCCGCGGTGCAGTCGTAAGTCTCGACGTTGGCAGGCCCGGAGCTTCCCGTGGATCCGCCGCCGCTCCCGGACGATGCGCCGTCGTTCATGTGCGAGCAGTCGCCGCCCCAGCACTTCTCGCCGGTCTCCAGGTTCTCCATCCCGGCGCGCGCGTCGCCGCCGGTCGCTGTGGTCAAGAGCAAGCAAAGCGCCGCCACGGGCAGCGCGCATGTCAATGTCGGGCTGAATCGCATGGTGGTTCTCCTCGAAGGTCAGATTCCCGTGTCGTGGGTGACCCGTGGGTCCCAGGAGCGCCCGCTTGGGGCGGTCCGTGGCGCCTACGGGTCAATCATGAGGAGATTCGGGATAAGGAAACAACAATCTGAGCGTGCTTTGTCGATCGCACGGGCAAATTCAGGCCCGACCCGAACGCGCTGCGAACCGACGAAAGGTCCCGGGATCGAGTCCGGTCAGAGCGGCTGGCCGCGCATCAACCGTGGCAGGTCGCCGAGCAGGCCCATGGCGTGGCGCATGAAGAAGCGCTTGAGCGGCGGCACGCGCTGCACCATGCCGAGGCCGAGCTCCCGGGCGAGCCTGAGCGGCAGGAGGTCGTTGGCGAACAGGCGGTTCAGCCCGTCGGTGACGGCGATCAGGGCCAGCGAGTCGAAGCGGCGCCACTGCTCGTAGCGCGCCAGCACCGCCCGCCCGCCGACATCGAGGCCGAGCCGTTTGGCATCGACCGTCAGCTCGGCGAGCGCGGCCACGTCGCGCACCGCGAGGTTCCAGCCCTGGCCGGCGATCGGATGAATGGCGCGCGCGGCGTCGCCGAGGAGCGCGAGGCGCGGCGCGGTGTAGCGCGCCGCCTGCACCATCGAGAGCGGGTAGTGCCAGCGCGGCCCGGCGAGCGCGAGTGTGCCCAGATCGTCGCCGAACCGCTCGCCCAGCTCGTCCAGGAAGGCTGCGTCGTCGAGCCCGATCAGCTCGCGCGCGAGCCGGTTCTCCGCCGCCCAGACGATCGACGAGCGGTTGCCGGTCATGGGCAGGATGGCGAGCGGGCCGGCCGGGAAGAAGCGCTCGACGGCGAGGCCGCGATGCGGCCGCTCGTGGGCGATGGTGGCGACGATCCCGGTCTGGTCGTAGCCCCAGCGGGTGATGCCGATGCCGGCGGCGGCGCGGCTTTGCGACTCCCGCCCCTCGGCGGCCGCGACCAGGGACGCCCGCGTCCTGCCGCCGTTCGCCAGGATCAGCTCGACGCCCGCCGCGCCGCGCTCGAGGCCCACGATCCGGTCCGGCGCCGCGACCCGCAACGCCGGCTCCAGCTCACCCACGCGGCGGAGGAGCGCGCTCCGCAGCACGCGGTTCTCGACGATGTGCCCGAGCGGTAGGGCGCCGACCTCGCGGTGGTCGTAGTGCACGGTGAGCGCCGAGTGGCGCTCGCCGACGCGGATGTCGAGGATCGGCTGGGCATCGGCCGCCAGACGGGCCCAGACGCCGATCGCCTCGAGCACGCGCCGCGACGCCTGGGCGATCGCGGTCACCCGGCCGTCGAACGGCGCCGCTGCGGTCTCCGCGAGCGGCCGGCGCTCGACCAGGAGGACGCCCACCCCCGCGCCCGCGGCCGCGCAGGCGAGCGCGAGGCCGGTCAGGCCACCGCCATTGACGATCAGGTCGACGCGCCCGCTGTCCGTCATGGACCCAGTGTGAGGCCGCCGTTCTGCGCGCGGAAGCCTTGTGCGGCGCGCGGCCGCAGGTTGCGCCAACGCCGCGGCACGCGGAGCCTGCCCAAGTCTGAGGCAGACCGGACGTGCTTGCCTAATTCGTCATCAATGCCGGCTGGTGGGTACCCGGCGGGGCAGGTTGGCGCAAGCGGGCGCGCGCGTAGGAAGGCTCCGAAGGGGAGCCTGTCGCGCGGGGGGTATGTTCCGGAACGGTACGGGTGATCACGTGCGCGGTACCCGGTCGCAGCGCGCACGTCTGACGGCGCCAGCCTTTTTTCGCCGGGAAGCCCGGAGGTACGCCTTTGGGCTTTTCTGCGTGGTTGAAGCAAGTTGCCAGGCAATGTTAACGTAAGTCGCCATGGCCGTGCGGCCGCCGCGCCGCCCAAGGGCGATTCCGCTGATGCTCAACCCGCGTCTAGAAGGCCTGAGCGACTACGCCTTTCGACGGCTCGCCACCTTGCTCGAGCCGATCCGGCCGCGCGTCAACCGGGCGCCGATCGACCTGTCGATCGGGCAGCCCATGCACCCGGTGCCGGATCTGCTGGCCGAGACGCTGCAGGCCCAGGCCCATCTCTGGAACCGCTATCCGCCGGTGAACGGTACGCCGGAGTTTCGTGAGGCGGTCGCGGGCTGGCTGGCCCGGCGCTACGGCCTGCCGCAGGGCGCGCTCGACCCGGACCGCCACGTCCTGCCGGTCGCCGGCACCAAGGAGGCGCTGTTCCTGATCGCCCAGACGGTCATGCCGGACAGCACGGCCGGCGCGCGCCCGGTCGTGCTGCTGCCCAACCCGTTCTACAACGTCTATCTGGGCGCGGCGGTCATGGCCGGCGCCGAGCCCGTCTTGCTTTCGGTATCCGCCGGTACGAACTATCTACCGGCGCTGGAGCAGATAGCGCCGGAATTGCTCGCCAGGACGGCCGCGTTTTATCTATGCTCGCCGGCCAATCCGCAGGGCGCGGCGGCGGATCTGGGCTATCTGCAGAGGCTGGTGCGCCTGGCCCGCGAGCATGGCTTCGTCGTGATCGCCGACGAATGCTATGCCGAGATATACTCGCAGGATCCGCCGGCCGGCGTGTTGCAGGCGGCCCACGGGCTGGACGGAGGGTTCGATGGCGTGATCGCGTTCCACTCGCTCTCCAAGCGCTCGAGCGCCGCCGGGCTGCGCTCCGGCTTCGTGGCGGGCGATCCGGGCCTGATCGCCGCCTTCGCCCGGCTGCGCAGCTACGGTGCCGCGGTGCAGCCGCTGCCGGTGCTGGCGGCCGCCACCGCGCTCTGGAACGACGAGGAGCACGTGCACGCCAACCGGGCCCTCTACCGGGAGAAGTTCGATCTCGCGGATCGCCTGCTCGGCGGTCGGCTCGGCTACTTTCGCCCGGATGGCGGGTTTTTCCTGTGGCTTCAGGTGGACGACGGCGAGGACGCCGCGAGGCGTCTGTGGAGCGAGGCGGCGGTCAAGGTGCTGCCGGGCGCCTATCTCGGCCGGCCCGACGCGGCCGGGATCAACCCGGGCAGCAGCGCGGTCCGGGTCGCCCTG
>Ga0299914_10002371_pt1 | contig 12953 bp, 10 predicted proteins | sample RVTome_10_FD_201361 | JGI IMG/M metagenome (GOLD analysis project Ga0299914, IMG submission 201361) | Soil microbial communities from uranium-contaminated site in the Upper Colorado River Basin, Wyoming, United States - RVT153D57 (version 2) ...
CGTGCTCGGCGGCGCATTGAACGTCCGCTTCACGACGAGCTCGCGATCCCCTCTGCGCTCGACTGACGTGCGGTTCTGCGCACCACCCGCACGGCTAGCTTGCTGATCCATCGCTTTCCTCCTGTGTCATTTCGCTGATGATTTCGTCCAGGGCTTCGAAGCGGGCCTCGAAGAGCTTGCGACGCGCCTCGATCCACTCGGCCTCCGCCTTGAGGCCGCTTCTCCCAAGCTTGCAGCTTCGCACCCGTCCGACTTTCTGCGTGACGACGAGCCCCGCTTGCTCGAGAACCTGGACGTGCTTCTTCATGCCGGTCAGCGTCATCCGGAACTTGTCCGCGAGACTGGTGATCGACGCGTCCCCTCGCCCAAGCTGATCGATGATCCCGCGGCGGGTCGCATCGGACAGCGCCGCGAAGGAGAGATCAAGGAGAGGGCTCGCATACTGAACCATATAGTTCAGTGTCTAACCTGCTCGCGCAGGAAGCGCAAGCGTCCCGAACTTGCCCTGCCTTAGACCGGTCATTCGAGGTCATGCACCGCGGCGGCGGCAGCAAAAGTCGTCTGTTGCGGGTCAAAAGCGGACCTTCGAGCCGCTGATGAACGAATGTCAGCCTTCAGCGCCTGCTCGCCGAAAGCCGGCCGGCGGCAAACGGCCAGGCTTCGCCGTCGTTTGAAACCACGGCTTCAACGCGCGCGCAGCAAAGCCCCCGATCTGCCGACCTTGCTCCCCTCTGCATAAGCCGTCCGCCCGTTCACCATCACCAGATCGAACCCCTCCGCTTTGGCGAACGGGTCGACATAGGTCGCGCGTGCCCGCACCCTGGCCGGGTCGAACAGGAGCAGGTCGGCCTTGGCCCCCGGGCGGATGGTGCCGCGATCGCGCAGGCGGAGAATCCGGGCCGGGTAGGAGGTCGCCTTGCGGACCATTTCCTGGAGCGTGAACTTGCGGTCGCGGACGACATATTCCTCGATCAGCTTGGCATAGGTTCCGGCGCCGCGCGGATGGCGCTGGCCGGGGCCGCCGTCGGTCGAGAAGGCGACGTGGGAATCGACCAGCAGCGCATCCTGCAGCGCCTTGTCCATGGTGAAATGCGCGCCCATGGCCCCTTCGGGGCCGAGGTCGATAAGGACGTCGACATGGTGGCGGCCCGCTTCCTGGGCGACCTGGGCGAGCGTCTTGCCGGCGTGGGATCCCGTTCCGAGCAGCAGCGCGCCCGGGCCGCCGCGCCGGGTCATGCGGCGCTCCAGATAGTCGTACAGCTCCGGCCGGCGCTCCCTGACGATGGCGGCATAATCGGTCGGCGGCAGCGCCCATTCCGGGAACAGGATGGCGATGCCGGTGAAGCCGGCCTCGTAGGGATATTCGTCGGCGGTGAGGTCGATGCCCTGGCGGCGCCTGGCGGCGAGGAACTCGAGCAGGGCGCGGGCACGCGCCTCGCCGCGGCCGAACACCACCTTGAGGTGCGAGATATGGGCGCGGGCCTGGCCGGCCGAGGCGATGAGCTCGTCGACCGACGCCTCGATCGCCTCGTCATCCTCCGAGCGCATGTGGCTCATGACGACCCCGCCATGTCGGGCGACGACCTGGCCGAGAACGCGGTGCTCCGCCGCTTCCGAATAGATGCCCGGCACATATTCGAGGCCGTAGGAGAGGCCGAATATGCCCGCTTGGAATTCGGCCTCGAGCTGCGCCGCCAGCCGCTGCAGTTGCGCCGGATCGGGCCGGCGGACCGAATCCGGGATCTCCGCCGCGCGCCGGATCGTGCCGTGGCCGACCAGCAAAGCGACATTGGTGTCGAGCGGCGCGCGCTCGACCGCCCGGCGCCAGCTGGCGGTGTCGAGATCCTCGCTCAGGCCCGGTCCGCCGCCGTCCACGCCCAGGGTGATCGACGTCACGCCCATGGCGAGGAAGCCGTCATAGGGGCTGCGGAGCGGATCGCCGTGGGTGTGGAGATCGATGAAGCCGGGCGCGAGAACCCGGCCGCCGCCTTCGACGACGCGGATTGCGGACGGCACGCGCTCGCGCGACGGCGCCGTCACGCGCGCGATCCGATCGTCCGTGACCAGCACGTCGGCGGGCCGGGGCGGGGCACCGGTGCCGTCGACGAGCGAGACTTCGCGGAACAGGGTGGATCTACCGGCTTGGCCGTCGGCGGGCGTCGCCAGGCTCGCCAACCCGCCGCTGGCGAGCGCGCCCGCGATCAGTTGCCGCCGCGTAAGCTTGTCGTTCAAGTTGCGCCCTCAGACCCGTCCCAAGCAGAGTCTGTCTTAGCCCAGGAATTTCAGGGACCGTCTATTCAATGCGGATTGTGCGCCATGCGCCATGCGCCGTCGATCGCGGCGTCGACGATTCGCGGCTATTTTACTGGTCCCTTCTCGACAATTTCGAACGGATGCTGGGCTACGGACAGCGTTTCGGCCTGGTCTGAGTCGATCGCGTCGGTGAGAACGGGCGGTGGAGCCTTCTTCGCGTGGGCTAGCAGAGCTTGCGGGGCTCTGACGTTAAGGCGGATCATCATCCTGCCTTTCGCAAAGCGGCAGCTTTCTACGGAGTTTTCCCGAAAGCGGACGGTCTGCGTTCGGCCAATTCTGAGCAACGCTGAAGGTTGACGAGACCCATAACCCGAAGCGAATATTGCCGCCGGTTGCGTTGAGAATGAGAACAGAGGCCATCAAACGCAGCGAGCGTACCAACCCCCATGACGCTCTTACGAATCTAGGTCCCCGAGCAGATCGACCGCTTCAATTGGAGCCCTTGATGTCCAGCAGCCTTGCCGGCCAAGACCAAAGGCAGCGCGTCGCGCTGCTGCTGGGGATTGCGATCGCCTCGATCATGCTGTGGCAGACCACGCTCGGCAGCCTCCTGCTCTATCCTTTCACGATACTGGCGACCTGGTTTCATGAAATGGGCCATGGCATCGCTGCGATGCTCACAGGCCGAGGGTTCGAACGCCTGCTGATTTTCGCTGACGGTTCGGGCGTCGCTCAGTCACTGCGTCCTGCCGATGCGTACAGGTTGACCGATGCGCTGGTCGCGGCAAGCGGACCGCTCGGACCGGCGATCGCGGGAGCGCTGCTGATCATCTCCTCGCGCTCTCCCACCACCACGCGCAACGCTCTGGTGGTGCTGGGCGTCGCGCTGATCGTGTCCACAATGATCTGGGTCCGGTCGCTGGCGGGTTGGTTGGTTCTCCCTGCACTGGGCATAGCGATCGTCGTGATCGCGCAGCGCGGATCTCTGCCTTGGCAGCGCTTCGTCATCCAGCTCATCGGCGTACAGGCGTGCATCAGCGTGTGGAAACAGTTCGACTATCTGTTCAGCCCAGGTGGAACCGTCGGCGGCCAGCTGCAGCGATCGGATACGGGCGCCATCGCGGATGTCCTGCTTCTGCCTTATTGGTTTTGGGGCGCGAGCATCAGCGCAACGATCCTGGTCTTGCTATGGTGGAGTTTCAGGCTCGCGTTCCGACGCTGACGCAGGGGCGAGGACAGTCTGCCGGCCGTCACCGTCCCAGCATTGGGTTTTCGATAGCCCGGCCGGAGAGGCAGCTATAGCGGTGGACCGCGGCTGCGGGTGACAACGGTCTGGACAAGACGCGCCGCATAACGGAGGCTGACGTCGAACCGGCGGGTAGGGGTGGCGTTGGAGCAGGCGATTGCGCGGCGGCGGACGCTGGATGCCGACATTGAGCTCGGACAGCTGGAGCTCTGGGTTGGCGTTGGCCGCAACTTGAGCTGGCCGTGGATTGACGTTGCAGTTCGGGTCGGCAGGGGCTGGGGCACGCCGTTCCTGGACATCAACGGGCCGATGGTGAAGCGGCCGGATTTCGTCGCCTTCGTGCCGGCGCTGCGTGATTTCGCCGAGGGGAAGCGCGACGACGCGCTACTCGCATCCCTGGGCGGGTCGATGCGGATCACGCTGCGGCGCTCCGAGCATGGCTCACTTTATGGCGAGGCCTGGTTCCAGCATGGGCCGAACAGCCAAACTGTAGCATTCAGTCTTTGGGAAGGCGCGCTTGCGGCGGCCGCCGACGGCGCCGAGGCTGCGCTCCAACGCGTGAAGTCGGCACGCGAACTGGGCTGGCTGCCCGAGCCGGACCGCCTTGGCCTGTTCCCCCGCGTCACCGATCGGGCGGAGCCCGAGGTGCCGAGACGATTTGATGCGTGGAGTTCAGGACGCTGCGGCGAGGACGTGCGGCTCGAATATGTCTTTGATGGCTATGGCTGGTATGGGATCGAATTGTGGGTAGGCGAGCGGCACGGCGAGTTCGGCGGCGGCTATCTGACCGATCCGATGGGCGACCTGCTCCGGGCTGCGTTGTTACTGGTAGCGGGGGCCGATCGCGCCGAGCTGATGTGCAATGCCGAGCCGGGGCTCACCCGCGTCGAATTTGCGCGGGAGCGGGTCCGCTTCGACGTGGACGAGTCCGGCATGCCCGAACGGCACCTTTATGGCTGCCAAATCCGCATCCGCGAGATCGACCATCAAACCGGCGAGGAGCGCGAGCCCGAATTCGACGCGCTCGCCCGCTCCCCCCGCGCCGTGGCAGAGGCAATCTACCGGATGGCGCTCGCACATTTCAAGGACGGCGCGGGGCCCTGGTCAGATCCGATGGCGGCGCTGGAAGGCGCACTCGCCACGGTGCCGCGCAAAACGGAGGACTGACCATCTCGTCATCGCAGCAGCATCGCCGCAGACGCTAACGTCCGCACGGGAGAGAGCGGACATGGGTTCAGGGTCTCCGGTGCGATTGTCCGCGCTCTGTGCCCGGCCTGATGAATGTCCGCAACGGATCGCGATCTACCGTTCCGGGCTTCGCCGGCGAAATGGCCGCTACACGCGCTTTGATCCTCGGAACCGGACCGCCGGGAGTCGGCCCAAAAACGCACGCGCCGTTATCGCATCAAAGAGAGAGCCCGGGATCGCCCTCGATCACGCGTTGCTCGATCCGCGGCCGTTCGCCGGCGCGCCAGAGCGGCGTACGATGGGCAACGCGATAGCGCAGCGGGCCGCCGTCGGAGCGCGGCTCGGCCGCCGACGGGCGCGGGATGCAGACGAATTCGGTGGTGAGCTCGGTCGCCGACAGGCGCACCGTCGCATAGCCATGGCCGCCCATGTCGACGAACCTCAGGTGCGGCGCGAGGTCGGGGTTGGACAATGCGCGGGCGCGGGCGAGGTCGCCGCTCCGGGCATATTCGAGGGAGGAGCGGACGCCGTGCCGCAGCAGCATGTTCACGGTCGGGTGCGGCTTTTCGCTTTCCGGGCGATCGGCCATGAAGATCGGGCGCAGCGGATGATCGCGCGGGAGACTATGCTCGAAGGATTCGACCTGACCGGGGCTGGAGATGGAGCCGGTGACGAAGGCGAGGCCGACCGGATCGAACGTCTTGGGCGGCAGGCCTTTGGCGGCATAGCCGGCCCAGAAGCTGTGACGATCGCCCGAGACGATGGCGAAGCCGGTGATCCCGGCGTCCCGCACCAGATCATAGATCTCGGCCCGCTCGCTATACGCCCCGCCATAATCCATGGCGACATTGGAATAGCCCGCGCCGGGCCAGCGCTCGGTCAGCCCGTCCGGCAGATTCTGAGGATCGGCGCGCCAATCGAGCGCGCCGAGCGAACTGCCCCACACTTTCCAGGTCGCCCGCGATTGGAGGAGCCGATCGAGGAACCAGCTTTTCTGGCGTGCGCCGAGGATGGTGAAGGGCGCGCTCGTCTTCCGGTAATTGGGGGTGTCCGTTCCGGCGAAGGCGATCGTGTCGGGCGGATGGCCGCCATCATAGGCGCGGCCGGCGTCGAGGATCTCGACCACTTCCTCGGGGACGAAGCCTGAAAGGGCCTCGGGCGGGCTGCCCAGTCCTTCCGCCTCCGGCACGGTGAGCGGATGTTGCATCCGATAGCTGTGCTGGTCGGTGACGATCAGGTCGAGATGGGCGCCGTAGCGCAGCGCCCGGTAGGCGGTCAGGCTGCCGATCGCGGCGAGGTTGTTCGGCTCCTGGCTGAGGCCGTTTTCGTCGAAATCGGTGAGCGGCGCGTCCGCGACGGCGGGTGGGTCGAAACGGTCGAGGCCGGGGCCGCTGGGCTTGCTGATCCGGGCCGGCTGATATTCGAACCAGGCCTGGTTGGCGGCGACCTTGATGGTCTGCGCGGGCCGCTCGATCCGCCCGGCCTTCAGGAGGCTTTGCCGGCCTTGCCAGGAAAATTCGTGATTGTCCCACATCGCGACGAAGGGCCAGCGCGCGCGGGCATCCTGGATGTCGGGATCGCGCAAATACGCGCGGTAGATGGCGCGATAGCCCGCCAGGTCCACGGGAAGATGGAAATTGCCGACCCTGATGCTGTCGGCGAGGCGGAGGATCTCGACGATGCGGCGATCGTAACGGGTCGCCCCCTCTTCGGGATATTGGACGACCTCGTAGATGAAATCGCCGAGATGCAGCACGAAGCCGAGCTGCTCGGCGCGTTCGGCGCGTTCGTCCTCATGGATCATCCGGCGATAGGCGTGCTGGAACCCTTCGTTGATATTCTGGCAGCTCACGAAGGCGAATTTGATCGGGCGCGCATCATCCTCGGCCGGCGCGGTGATGGTACGGCCGATCCGGCTGCCGTTCCCTTCGGCATCGACGAAACGATACCAGTAGACGCGCCCGGGCCGAAGCCCGCCGACGAGGACGCGACAGGTCCAATCGGAGGCGGCCGAGACGATGGCGGGAGCGGTGGCGACGACGCGGCGAAAAGCTTGTTCGCTCGCGATTTCGACGGTGAGTCCGGCACCCTCGCCATTGTCATATGGTCGCCGCGTCCAAAGGATGACGCTGTCGGCCGCGGGATCGCCTGAAGCCACGCCCTCGGGGTAAAGATCACGCCGCTCTCGCCAGTCCGTGCGCGATGCACGCGCCGGACCGGCCCAGGCGAGCGCTGCACCCATCGCCGCTGCCATCTGAAGAAAATCGCGCCGGTTGAGAGTCATTCCGCACATCCTTCGAAGCTGCCCATGACGGCAACTGGAAGCAGCTGCGGGGGAGCTGGGGCGCAACGGTTTTTCGACCAATGGCAGCTCGTGGGCCACAGGGGTCAGGTGGGCAAACGAAAATCGCGCATCGCTGTGGAGGCCATGATAGTCGGTGCCGCCGAAAGCGGCCTGGCGCCTATCGGCCCAAGCCCCCCCCACCCCCCTTACACCCACCACTTGGGACCCCGCTTCGGCATCCGCGTCGCGTACATGGGCGGCGGCCGATACCCCACCGCGAAATACCGAAACGCGTCGGCATAATGGCTCGTCCAATCGTGCAGCGGGTTCGCCCGCAGCTCCTCGCGCTTCGGGTCATATTCCCGCCGGTACATGCGCAGCGCCTCGATCCCCTTGGCGCAGCGCTCGCGGTCGAACCAGCAATTCGGCAGCAGCGCGCGCACCGCCTGGATGCCGTCCGCCACCGGCAGCTGGGGGCAGATCTTCCCGCGGATGCCGAGCCCCCACAGAGTGTCGAGCCGGCTCACCCCGGTGCCCAGCTCGCGCACCTCGGCGTCGTGCGGCAGGATATGGTCGCCCCATTGCAATATGCCGCGGTGCGGCCGGGCATTCTGGAGCCGCTGCCGCGCCGCCTCGAGCTCCCTCACATACCATTCGAGCCCCACGCCCTCGCCCTTGATCACGTCGATCACCCGGGTCTCGACCGGCCCCACCCTCTGGAACAGCCAGATCACCGTTGAATCGGCCATGCCCAGGTCCCAGGCGGTATGGACGTACAGGCTCGGGTCCCATTTCACCTCGGTGACCTGGCCGGCCTTCTCGATCGCCGCGATCTCCCGGCCCCAATAGCTGCCGCGCACCGCCGCCTCGAAGCTGCATTCATATTCCTGTTCATATTCGTCCTCGGACAGGGTCTGGCGGACGTCCGCCAGCTCCTTCTCGTCTATCAGGCCGGTCTCGGAGGCCTTGAGCGACAGCCGCAGCCAGTCCGGCTTCTTCGCGGCCTGCTGCCACAGCTTCCAGAATCCGTTCTTGCCCTTGGGCGTGCCGATGAAGATCGCCCAGCCCTCGCGGTCGGTGAGCAAAGGCCGGATCACCCGGGTCCACATTCCCGGGGTCATGTCGCCATATTCGTCCATGACGACGCCATCGAGGCGCAGCCCGCGCAGCCGATCGGGATTGTCGGCGCCGTAGAGCCGGATCCGCGCCTTGTTGTTGGGAAGCTCGACCCACAGCTCGGAAGCGTTTACCCGCCGTCCCGGCTCCATCATGTCGGTATATTCGAGCAGATAGTGCCAGGCGATGTCCTTGGCCTGGTTGAGCTGGGGCGCGATATAGGCGAAGCGCCCGTCCTTGTGCGGGCACCCCGCGGCATGCGCGATAAGCTCGTTGACGCACGCCACCGTCTTCCCCGCCCGCCGATGCGCCACCGCGATCGCCCACCTCTGCGCGCGCGAATGCAGCGGCAGGAACACTTCGCGCGCGGAATAGAGCGCCCTGAACTCGCGCTCCACATTGGGCAGGAACCGCCCGAGCGAGTCGCGGGGGCGTTGGATCTTGACAGTGTTTACCATCATGCCTCTCCAGGCCACGCCCTCACCCTCCCACCCGTTTTCGGCGGGCCCAGGCCGCCAGGCCTGGGAGGGTGAGGGACCAGAAGATAGAATCGTCACCCCGGCGAAGGCCGATAGGCGCTGAGTTTGAGCGGTCGCTGTTCAGCCCTCTCCCCCCTTGTGGGGGAGAGTTGGAGATCGCGCCGCATCCTCGGGCCTGTCCGGGGGACAGGCCATGCGGCGCGATGGTGCGCGACTTCGTCGCGCGCCGGCCAGAGGCCGGCACCCCCACCCATGAGCAGGTCGCCGTGCCCGCCGGGCACGGCTGCGAACGTCCGGGGGATTGAGCCGGCCGCCGTGCCCCCCGGGCACGGCTGCGGACTGCCGGGGGCAGTCCGCACCGGCTCAATCGCCCCTGCTCATCTCCCCACAAGGGGGAGGGAGGATACCAGCCTATCCGGACTCGTTTCGCGACGGCTGACCCGCCGCCTGCCCCGCCTTCTCCCGAGGCCCCACGCTTTCGGTCGCCCCCGCCACGGCCGGCGCGGAGGTCGACGCGACCAGCGGCCGATAAGGCGAAGGCGTCGGCTTCTGCCAGATCAGCGCCCCTCTGACCGGCGCCAGCGCCTCCGGCTCGATCGCCACGTCCGCCGCCGGCCGCGGCAGCAGCTTGGGATAGATCTTGGTGTAGAAGGCGGTTCTGTTCGCCTTGTCCGCCTTGACCCATTCGACCAGCGCATCGACCCCGCCCAGCTTGTCGAACGCACTCTGGATCGCCCACTTGGCCAGGTTGGTGATCTTGTTCGTCGACCCTTTCGGCCGTCCGCGCCCTCGCGCCGACCTGGCTGCACTCGATTTGGCCATATCGCTTCCTTTCGATTGATTGCGGGACGAGGCTCCGCTCCAGCCCCTCCTTGTGTCCCCGCGAAATCGACAGGTCGCCGCATCCCCCGGATGCGGCTGCCGGCTGCGGGGCAGCCGGCACCTGCTCGATGGGACCCAGCCTGGGCTCCCGCCCTCGCGGGAGCACAATTCCCGGTCGAGACCCACTCACCCATCGTCATCCTGGCGCAAAGCCAGGATCTCACTGCCTTTCCGGCGCCTCGCTCACAGGCAAGCCTCGGAAAGAAAAGGGAGATTCCAGCTTGCGCTGGAATGACGGGGAGGGGTGGAACGGTCCGTGAAGAGCATCGGCCAGCCGCCCACAGGGCAGCCCCTGCTCCAGGCGCGACTCGCACCTTTACGATTTCGGTAATTGGCACAAAACGGGAACAAAGTCAAGCGGAAAATGCAGGCTTGTGCTCCCGCGAAGGCGGGAGCCCAGGCCGAGCCCCGCCAGCGAACAGAAACGATTATTTTATTCGCCGCGCAGCCCTCTTCCTCCCATCGCCGTGCGATGGGAGGGAAGGCCGGTCACACCGCCCCCAGCGCCTGGTCGAAGTCGGCAATCAAGTCGTCGGGATCCTCCACCCCGATCGACACGCGCACCAGATTGTCGGTGATGCCGAGCGCCTGCTTGCGCGCGTCGGGCACCGACAGATGGGTCATCCCGGCCGGATGGCTGGCCAGCGTCTCGGTGCCGCCCAGGCTCACCGCCAGATGGGCGATCTTGAGGCTGTCGAGGAAAGCGAACGCCTCGCGCTCGCCGCCCTTCAGATAGAGCGAGAAGGTCGATCCCGCGCCGGTGCAATGGCGGCGGTAGATGTCGGCCTGGCGGCCCTCGCTCAGGAAGCCCAGATAGCCGACGCTCTCCACCTTCGAATGCCCGCGCAGGAATTCGCAGACCTTCGCGGCATTCTCTCCGGCCCGGGTCATGCGCAGCTCCAGCGTCTCGAGGCTGCGCAGCAGCATCCACGCCGTATTGGGATCGGTGATCGTGCCGATCGTGTTGCGTATCATCCGGATGGGCGTGATCAGCGCCTCGGCGCCGACGACGCCGCCCGCGACCAGGTCGCTGTGGCCGCCGGCATATTTGGTCAGCGAATAGACCGAAAGGTCGGCGCCGTGGCGCAGCGGATGGTGCCAGAGCGGCCCCAGAAAGGTGTTGTCGATCGCGATCGGCGGCGGGTTCTCCGGAAAGGCCGCGTCGCGGACCTTGCGCACCGCCTGGACGTCGACGAGCTGGTTGGTCGGATTGGCCGGGCTCTCCAGATAGATGAGCGGCACCCGGCCCATGCCCTTCGCTTGCTCCATCACCTCGGCGATCTCCGCCTCGGTCGCGCCGGCCGGGAAATCGAGCCACTGCACCCCGAATCGCCCGAGGATGCGGCCGATCAGCGTCTCGGTGGCGGCATAAAGCGGCCCCGAATGGACGACGACGTCGCCGGGCTGGACGAAGGTCAGCAGCAGGGTGGCGATCGCCGACATGCCGGACGAGAAGCTGAGCGCATCCTCGGCATCCTCCCAGACGCTGAGCCGGTCCTCCAATATCTCCTGGTTCGGACCGTTGAAGCGGGAATAGACCAGCCCTTCCGCGCCTCCAGGCCGCTTGCCGGTCACGCCCTCGAAATGGCGCTTGCCGGCTTCCGCGCTCTCGAAGACGAAGGTGGAGGTGAGGAAGATGGGCGGCTTCAGCGAGCCCTCGGACAGCGCCGGATCATAGCCATGGCCCATCATCAGCGTCGACGGCTTCAGCCGCCGGCCGTCGATCTCCAGGACGGCGGGCTTCGGGCGGCGGCGAGGCGTCGCGCCGGTGAGGTCGGATTCGTCTTCCATATTGTCTCCTTTCAGCCTGTCGCATTCGCTGCGTGGAGACCGAGCCTGTCGCTGTCAGACAGGCTCACCGGCCGCATATGAGATGCGGCCCTGGGGGGTGAGGTCCGTTGCCCGGCGTCTCTCTAACCGATCCGGCGCCCCTGTTTCCAGACGTTTGCGCGGCCTTCGGATGACCTCACCCTCCCACGGCGATCAGCGAGACCTGCCGCCCGTAATCGGCCTCGCCGCGATGGGTGGCCCGCCGGTAGCTGAAGAAGCGCTCCGGCGCCGAATAGGTGTCCAACCCCGTCGCCTCCACCCGCCGAACGCCGGCATCGGCGAGCCTGGACGCGACATAGCCTTCGAGGTCGAACTGGTGGTGGGCGTCCCGGCCGGGCGAGAAGAAGCGCTCATTGTCCGGATCGGCCTCGGCGAAGCGGCGCAGGAACGCCTCGTCCACCTCGTAGCTCCGCCGTGCGATCGCCGGGCCGATCGCCGCGGCGATCCGGCCGCGATCGGCACCGAGCGTCTCCATCGCGGCGATCGTGGCTTCGACGACGCCGCCGAACGCGCCTTTCCAGCCGGCATGGGCGGCGCCGATGACGCCCGCCGCGGCATCGGCGAGCAGCACCGGCGCGCAGTCGGCGGTCAGGATGCCGAGCGCGAGGCCGGAACGGTCGGTGACGATCGCGTCGGCGTGCGGACGCGCCTCGTCGGGCCAGGGCTCGGTGGCGACGAGCGCGGTCGGCGAATGGACCTGGTGGACGGTCGCCAGCCGTGCGCCGGGCGCCACCGCGGCCACCGCCCGCCGCCGGTTCTCGGCGATCGCCGCGCGATCGTCGCCGGAGCCGAGGCCGACATTGAGGCCCGAGCAGACGCCCTCGGACACGCCGCCGCTCCGTCCGAGAAAGCCGTGCGGCACGGCGAGCAGGCCCGAGCGGACGATGTCGATGTCAGGCGGCATCGCGAAGGCCATGTGAGCACTGTCCTCCCTGTGAGCGAAGCTCATGGGGATGAGCAGGTGCGGCTTGCCCCGCAAGCCGCAGCCATGCCGGGGGCATTGCGACCTGCTCATGACCGCCGAAGGCGGTGGAGGGGCCAACGGCCGTCTCGCCCCTCCACCGCGTTTCACGCGGTCCCCCTCCCCATCGCCTTCGCGGACAGGGAGGACTGGAGCGTCGATACGCCCTGCGCCTCATGCCGCCAGCCTCAGCCGCATGATCAGATCGTCATCGGCATGGGTGCCCACCATGAAATGATATTGGCCGACACATTCGAAGCCGTAGCGCTCGTAGAAGCGGCGCGCCCGCGCATTGTCGACGAACACCGACAGCTGGATCTCGCCGGCGCCGCGCGCCCGCGCCTCGGCCAGCACCCAATCCATCATCGCGCCCGCGAGGCCGGCGCCCTGCCAGGGCTTGAGCACGTAGAATTGGCGAAGCTCGATCGTGCCGGCGCCGGCTTCGACGGGAAGCGACGGCGGGCCCAGCTTGGCATAGGCGGCGGCGCGGCCGCCGGCCTCGGCGAGCCGCACGGCGAAGCGCGGATCGGCCAGCTCGCCGCGCCAATTCTCCTCGCTGTGGCTGACCAGGAAAGCGGCGAGATTCTCCGGCGCGTAGAGGGGGCCGAACGTTTCGGTGAAGCTGTCGCGGCCGATCGCGGCGAGCGTCGCCGCATCCCCGGGACCTGCATCGCGCCATTCGATCGCGTCCATCAGAACCCCGCCGGCTCGGGC
>Ga0299914_10002372_pt1 | contig 12950 bp, 12 predicted proteins | sample RVTome_10_FD_201361 | JGI IMG/M metagenome (GOLD analysis project Ga0299914, IMG submission 201361) | Soil microbial communities from uranium-contaminated site in the Upper Colorado River Basin, Wyoming, United States - RVT153D57 (version 2) ...
CCTGGCGTCTGTCGATCCGGCGATCTCGATCTGTCATGCCGACTGGAGGGCCGTTGATAGTTTCCGCCACTGACTATACGTTCTTCAACGGGCTTCTAGTGTCCTGAGTTAGAAGTTCGCATATGAATGTGATCCCATGGATGGCGTATATTCAGCCAGTTCTACTTTGAATCCGCTTTTTGTGGAGGATTTTGTTATGGCTGGTCGCCCCCTTATGCGCCTCACGCTTTCGGCCTCGGATCGTGCTTCGCTGGAGCGGTGGATTCGTCGTCCCAAGACAGCCCAAGCGCTCGCGCTGCGTGCACGCATCGTGCTCCGCGCGGCTGATGGCGAGGCCAGTACGGCGATCGCCCACGACCTCGGCGTTAGCCATCAGACGGTCTGCAAGTGGCGTGGGCGGTTCGTCGAGGATGGACTCGACGGCCTTGCCGATCTTCCTCGCTCGGGCGCGCCTCGAAGTATCACCGACGAAGATGTCGCGCATGTGATCGAGCTCACGCTCGAGGAGGCGCCAAAGGATGCCACCCACTGGAGCACCCGCTCGATGGGCGAGCGCGCCGGCATGAGTCAGAGCGCGGTGAGCCGCATATGGCGTGCCTTCGCGCTTCAGCCGCATCGAAGTGAGGCCTTCAAACTCTCCAGGGATCCGTTTTTCGTCGAGAAGGTGCGGGATATCGTGGGGCTGTACCTGAATCCGCCTGAGCGGGCCGTCGTGCTGTGCGTCGATGAGAAGACGCAAATCCAGGCGCTGGATCGATCCCAGCCGATGCTTCCCATGCGGCCGGGGCAGATCGAGCGGCGGACGCACGACTACGTTCGGCACGGCACGACCTCGCTGTTTGCCGCTCTGGACGCGAAGACGGGCCAGCTCATGGCCAAGTGTCACCGCCGCCACCGCTCGGTTGAGTTTCGGAAGTTTCTCGACCATATCGATGCGGCGGTTCCGCCGGAGCTTGAAGTCCACCTTATTCTCGATAACTATGGTACGCACAAGACGAAGCTGATACGGGGCTGGCTGGCGAAGCGCCCGCGATTCCACGTGCACTTTACGCCGACCAGCGCGTCCTGGCTGAACTTGGTCGAGCGCTGGTTTGCCGCCCTCACCGAGAAGCAAATCCGCCGGGGTGCCCATCGTTCGACCCGTGACCTTGAGCTTGCCATTGAACGCTACGTTGATGCGACCAACGAGGACCCGAAGCCGTTTGTCTGGACGAAAACGGCCGAGGAGATCTTTGCGTCCATTGCACGCTTTTGTCAACGAACTTCTAACTCAGGACACTAGAAGCCTGTTGAACAAACGGTTCCACGCGCGCCGAGAGCGATCGTCCGGACTTAAATCAGCAGCGGCGCAATAACCAGGGCAACGACGGCGATCAGCTTGATCAAAATGTTCAGACTGGGACCGCTCGTATCCTTGAGGGGATCGCCGACCGTGTCGCCGACTACGGCGGCCTTGTGCGTATCACTGCCCTTGCCGTACTCGACGCCGTCGATGGTAATCTTGCTCTCGATCAGCTTCTTGGCATTGTCCCACGCTCCGCCCGCGTTTGATTGGAAGATTGCGAACAGTACACCCGAGACCGTCACGCCGGCAAGCAACCCGCCAAGCATGCTCTTGTCAATGAAACCGATGACGACAGGTACAAGGATAGCCAGAATGCCCGGAGCAACCATCTCACGGATAGCCGCCTTGGTGGAGATGTCGACGCAACGAGTGTAGTCCGCCTTTGCCGTACCCTCGCGCAGGCCTGGAATCTCACGGAACTGGCGGCCGACCTCCTTTATCATTTCACCCGCCGCCCGGCCGACCGCGGCCATCGCCATGGCGCTGAACACGTATGGTAGCATGGCGCCTAGAAGCAATCCCGCAAGAATCGTCGGATTCGCAACATCGATATTCGGCACCTGCGCCTGCTGCATGAAGGCGGCGAAAAGCGCCAGCGCCGTCAGTGCTGCCGATCCGATGGCAAAGCCCTTTCCAATTGCCGCAGTCGTGTTGCCGACGGCATCGAGCGTGTCCGTGCGCTGGCGCACTTCCGGCGGCAGGCCGGCCATCTCCGCGATTCCTCCCGCATTGTCCGAAATCGGTCCATAGGCGTCGACGGCAAGCTGAATTCCCGTCACGGAAAGCATGCCGACAGCAGCAATCGCGATGCCGTAGAGCCCGGCGAAGTGGAACGCTCCAATAATGGCCAGAGCAAGAATGAGCGCAGGTAACCCCGTCGAATACATCCCTACGCCCAGACCTGCTATGATATTCGTGGCGGAGCCGGTGACGCTCTGCATGGCGATGCCTCGCGTCGGCTTCGACGTAGTCGAGGTGTAGTACTCGGTAACGACGCCGATGAGCGTGCCTGCGAGAAGTCCGATCGCAACAGCCCAGAACACACCGATGGCGGTGTACTCGGAGAACGCACTCGCACCCGTCTCCGTGGTGACCGTCCACTGCTCGGGCAGCATGGCCGTGATGATGAAGTACGACAACACCGCCATAAATCCGGCCGCACCGAATTCGCCCACGTTAAGGGCCTTCTGCGGATTTCCACCCTCCTTTACTCGTACGAAAAACGACCCCAGGATGGAGACGACGATCCCTACAGCAGCCAGCGCGAGCGGAAGGATGACACCGCTCAGCACATTCACGCCTGCCATCTCAAACCCTCCGATAAAGGCTGTACCGAGCACCATGGTGCCAATGATGGAACCTACGTAGCTCTCAAATAAGTCGGCCCCCATGCCTGCTACGTCGCCGACATTGTCACCTACATTGTCGGCAATAGTGGCCGGATTGCGGGGGTCGTCTTCTGGGATATTCTCGTACACCTTCCCGGCAAGATCGGCGCCCACATCGGCCGCCTTCGTATAAATGCCGCCGCCGACGCGTGCAAACAGCGCGATCGATGAGGCACCCAGCGAAAACCCGGAAATCACATTGATGACCCGCGTTGCATCCCAATCGAGTCCGCTGTAAATGATAAAGAGGATGCTGAGGCCGAGCACGCCCAGACCGACGACGCTCAAACCCATCACGAGCCCGCCGGAGAACGCAACGTTAAGCGCCTCACCCAAACCCGTCCGGGCGGCGTTCGTCGTCCTCACATTCGCACGCGTTGCCACCGTCATCCCGATGAAGCCTGCAAGCCCGGAGCAGAGAGCTCCGGTAATGAACGAAACAGCGATGAGCCACGAAGATGTCTCCAGGCCTGTATTTGCCGCCGCAAGGAGGGCTGCCACCGCCAGAACGAACACGAAAAGCACGCGGTACTCTCGTCTGAGAAACGCCCTCGCCCCTTCGGCGATGTGGCCGGCGATCTCCTGCATCGCTTCGGTGCCGGGATCCTGTCGGTTAATCCAACGCGTCCGCGTAAACGCATAGGCCAGTGCAAGCAAGCCGGAGAGCGGGATGAGGTATAAGATCGTTTCAGCGTTCATTGAATCGGAAGATCCTCTGCGGTTGTATCGAATCTTGACTTCTTATGGAGTTCGCGATCTGTCGAGAGCCAAGGCCTCGCTCTCGCTGCGTCCTCTCAAATCCGGGTTAATTGAAACGGTCCATTGCCGTGCCGACGCCGTCAGTTACGAAGGTGATAGCTGCGTCGCGAGCCCGCACGACTGCATCGTCGACGATAGGCCGCTCCACATCCATGAAGGGTGACAGCACATAATCCGCCTGCCGGCCTCGCGAAAAATCGTCGCCTATGCCAAAGCGGAGACGCGGGAAATCATCCCGCCCGATGCGATCCGTGATATCCTGGAGCCCATTATGCCCACCCGCACTGCCTCCCTGCCGGATGCGCAACTTTCCAACGGGCAAATTGATGTCGTCAACGACCACGAGTATGTCCTGGGCTTCAAGACCGTGGCGATTCAGAAGTGTCCGCACTGAACTTCCACTCCGATTCATGTAGGTTAGCGGCTTGGCAAGTCCAATAGGATAGCTGCGAATCCTGCCCCAGCCGATCAGCACGTCGCCTTTATCGTGCTTGAGGGTGATGTCGGCCTTCTCAGCCACTGCGTCTACCACGGCGAAACCGATATTATGACGCGTTCCTTCATATTCGGCACCCGGATTACCGAGACCGACAATGAGACGCTTCGCTTTCGCCATCGCTAATACGGATCAGGCCGATTCGGCAAGCGGAATGTCGGAATGTGGTCGACTTCGGACCGTCGGGCGTTCGGGATTGCGGCTGCTCGAATTGTCTCGGGGTCGGACCGGAGTGAAGCGCGATTATTCTTCCTCCTCCGCTTCCGTTTCTTTCTCTTCGCCTTCGACATCCTCGACGTCCACGATTTCACCATGCTCATCGAGCACGACTTCATCCTCTTCCTCCTCAGCCTCGAGGACGCGAGGCGGTACGACGGTCACGACAGTCTGCGTCGGCTGGCCCAGCAGCTCAATGCCTTCGGTGACGAGATTTTCGATGTGGATTGAATCTCCGATATTGAGCTCGGAGATGTCCAGATCAATGTGTGAAGGAATATTCGCTGGAAAACAGCGGACCTCCACCTCGTGAAGAACGACCTGTGTGTCACCGCCCTCCTTCTGACCGATCGGCGTTCCGTGCAACTTGATCGGAATCGTCAGGGTGATTTTCTCGCCTTTTTCGAGCACCTGAAAATCGGCGTGAATGGCTCGGTCTGTAACAGGATGGAAGTCGGCCTCCTTCATGATGCAGCTGAACTTCGCGCTGTCAAGGCGGATCTCAACAATGTGCGCCTCGGTCGTGTAGACGAGCTTGTTCAGTTGCAGCTCAGGCACCTGAAATGCGACCGGAGCTGTATGATGTCCGTAGAGCACACAGGGAACGTTGCCGGCCCGACGCACACTTCGTGCGGCCTTCTTACCGACTTCCCGTTCCTGTGCTTCAATCGTAATGGCCTCCATTATACCAGGACCCTATCTAAGTTATGTGAGACAATGCATTTGATGGTTCAACGGCGCCGGCTCCATTCGACAACGGTCTCAGCCGCTCGGGATCATTCGACAAAGAGGGTCGAAATCGATTCGTGGGTATAAATCCGGCGGATCGAATCGGAGAACAGCTCGGCGACACTAATCACGCCGATCTTCTCGGAATGACGTTTCAAGGGCACCGTGTCCGTCACGACCAGTTTGCTTATGGCCGACGATTCGATTCGCTCGTAGGCGGGGCCGGAAAGCAGCGCATGTGTACATGCGGCCATGATCTCCTCCGCACCCGCTGCTCGCAGCGCATTGGCCGCGCTCGTAAGCGTACCCGCGGTGTCGACCATGTCATCGATCAAAATTACGTTCCGCCCGCGGGCCGGGCCGATGATGTTCATCACTTCGGCTTCGTTCTGCTGCGGCCTCCGCTTATCGATCAACGCGAGATCGGCATGGAGCCGCTTCGCATACGCGCGCGCCATCTTCAAAGAACCGACATCCGGAGCAACGACAACCGCGTTCGGAATGTCCAACTGCCGAAAATAGTCGATGAAAACGGCAGACCCATATAAATGATCCACCGGAACGTCGAAGAAGCCCTGAATCTGCGGGGCATGTAAATCCATAGTGAGAATGCGCTGCACGCCGGCCGTCACGAGCATGTCCGCGAGCAGCTTCGCCGCGATGGACACCCTGGGCTGATCTTTTCGATCCTGGCGCGCATAGCCGAAGTAAGGAATGACGGCAGTGATCCTCTCAGCCGACGCTCTCTTCGCCGCGTCAATCAAGAGCAGCAACTCCATCCAATTGTCCGCGCTGGGATGCGTCGACTGCACGATGAAGAGATCTGAGCCGCGAATCGACTCCTCATATCGAACGTAAATCTCTCCGTCCGCGAATTCCTTGATCGTGACGCTGCCCAATTCCTGACCGTATTCGGCGGCAATTTCTCGTGCGAGCGATGGATTCGAGCGCCCCGCGAAAATCGATATCGGAATGTCCGAAGCGGCCGTTCGCATTACCTTCATCTCCATTGATCGACGTCGTTGGAACCAATAAAAAAACCTGCCCCACAAGGTGCAGGATCTGTCCACATTGCGCACAGACTACTGATCTCGCTCTGCTTCAACCGCTCGATGTTCAGCACCTTTCCGTTCGATCGCGGATCAATCCTCAGCAATCGCTGCACTGTTGCGTGCGACGGCACCGTCATCCGCGACGGCAAAATGTGGGGCATCTGTTGCCCGGGGAGGATTCGAACCTCCACATACGGCTCCAAAGGCCGCTGTCCTGCCATTAGACGACCGGGCACGATGTAGCGTAGGTTTTCACGAGACGCGAGTTGATACCGAACATATTCGAGGAGGCACCTACAATCCGGCAAAATAACCATGCCTTGCGCGCAAGTCAACGAAGTGTCTGCGCGAGCGGTTTCTCCCGGGCGGATCAGTCCGGTTTCGCGAAGAGTTAAAAAAAACCGCCCGCCAAACATATTGCCCCTCCACAACGCACGAGCGATGCCGGTTCGTTATGTTAGGAATGGAGCACAAGGAGGTTATGAATGCAGCACATTGCCGAGCACGATTTGGTACGCAAGATCATGGCGCACGATAACATCATCGGCGTGATTGGTGGGATGGGGCCGTATGCAGGAGTTGATCTGGTCCGCAAGATTTTCGATTTGACGGATGCATCTCGAGATCAGGACCATCTCCCTGTCGCGCTGCTTTCGTTTCCCGGTTGGATACGAGACCGAAGCGCGTATCTACTCGAACAAACGGGCGAGAATCCTGCGGACGCTATCTTTGAGATCGCTCTTCGGCTCGAACGCCTCGGGGCCGTCGTCGCCGGAATACCCTGCAACACCGCTCACGCGCCGCCCATCTTCGACGTATTGGAGCAGAAGCTTACTGACGCAGGTTCGAAGCTCCGTGTCATCCATATGATTCGGGAGACTGCGGCTTACATCAAGGACGCCACGAAGGGCTTTGACCGAATCGGCGTGCTCTCCACGCTCGCCGTCTATCGTCTTAAGTTGTACCGTGAGGCGCTCGCCCGCGAAGGTCTCGAGCCCATCATCCCGGATGAAAACGTACAGGAGAACATCGTCAACCGGACCATCTTCGACCCGGCGTTCGGTATCAAGGCGCAGGCGAATCCGGTCTCGCTGATCGCCCGCCAGAGCATCTTGAGTGCCATCACCCACCTGCGCGAAAAAGGGGCGCAGGCCGTAATACTGGGATGTACGGAGCTGCCGCTCGCGATTCCCGAGGACGAGATCGAGGCGACGATCATTGTCGATCCGACGAGGGTGTTAGCCCGCGCATTGATTCGGGAAACGTATCCCGATCGACTCGCGTCGTGAACGCACAAGTGGGGGCCCGGAGCGGATCATATCTCCACATTTCGGGTTGAGCCCTACCTCCCCAAGCGCCCTAATCTCAGCTTCCCGGAGCGAATCGCTGCCCGCATGCTCAGTCAGGCCGTCGAAGATTATCTCAAGACCATCTACAAGCTCCAGAACGGCAGTGACATCGTCTCGACGAGTGACATTGCCAGAACCATGAGCGTCTCGTCGGCATCCGTTACCAACATGGTCAAACGGCTTGCGCAGATGGGACTGGTGGAGTATGAATCCTATCGCGGCGTAACGGTGACGTCAACCGGCAAGAAGGTCGCCCTTGAAATCATTCGGCACCATCGTCTGCTCGAGCTCTATCTTCGAGAGGTCATGGGCTACCCGTGGGACAAGGTGCATCAGGAAGCCGAGCACCTCGAGCATCATATCTCCGAGGAGTTCGAGGACAAGCTCGACGAAATGCTCGGATTTCCAACCCACGATCCGCACGGAGATCCCATCCCGACACGCGAAGGAGAAATTGCGGAGAGCACGACCGATCCACTGGCTAATTTCGAGCCGGGGGAGATCGTCATGATTCAACGCGTCTCGGATTCCGACCCCGAGATGTTAAGCTATCTCGAAAAGATCGGATTAATGCCTGGCGCCCTCCTCGAAATCGTGAGTAAGGCCCCCTTCCACGGCCCCATCACGATTCTCTCGCAAGGCATTGAGCACGTAGTCGGCTACAGGATTGCGTCGAACGTGTTCGTCGAGCCTGCAAAATAGGTTGGCTGACTCTGCATCGCTTCGATACATACCCGCGCTTGCGCTTCAATTACAGCCGTCACCCACTCGTCGTTCGCTTCGACCAGATGCCAGTTGCAGTCGGGAAACCTGGACTTCGTCTGGCGTCGGGCTTCGCTTCGCAGCAACCAGTAAGCGGCATTCCAGGCGAAGCGAATGTTCTGGTCGTTCATATAGCCAGGATTCTGAAGGGATGTGGCAACGAAATTGACGTAAGTATCGACTCGCTCCGGGGCGCCTTAAACAACCGATTGTGGACCGTCGGCTCCGCGCAAATACCATGAAGAAGCTTTCTGAACGCACGATCGATCTGGCACAGAGTGATATTCGTGCCATCACGGTGATGGTGCAGTCCGTTAACGGGATCAATTTAGGCCAGGGTATCTGCGACATGCCCGTTCCCGATCTGATCAAGACTGGTGCAAAGCGGGCGATCGACGCCGATAAGTCGACGTACACGAACTATGCCGGCATTGATCGGCTTCGGCAGTCCATTCTCCAGAAGGTGCGCTCGTACAACGGCCTTCCCGTCGAATCGGTAGACGAAGTCCTGGTGAGCGCCGGCTCCACGGGCGCGTTCGTTACGGCAATTTTCGCACTCCTCGATCCCGGAGACGAAGCCGTGCTGTTCGAGCCGTTCTACGGATATCACCGGAATCTGCTCGGCCTTACGGGAGCGAACGTACACTGCGTGCCGGCAAAGAACGACTCGTGGGATCCGGATTTTGAGGCTCTTCGCGCGGCTATCTCACCGAAGACAAAGCTCGTCGTGCTCTGCACGCCCGGGAATCCCAGTGGAAAGGTCTGGCGGCGGGAGGAGCTGGAGGAGTTCCTAAGCATCCTCGAAGAACATGATCTCTGGGCGGTGACTGACGAGATCTACGAATACATGGTCTACGACGGCCGAAAGCATGTCTCCCTCGCATCCCTTCCGGATGCATATCGTCGCACCATTACGCTCTCCGGTTTCTCAAAGACCTACAACATGACCGGATGGCGCCTGGGCTACGCAGTTGGCCCGCAGGATATTCTCAGCAAAATGGGTCTCTTGAACGATCTATTCTACGTTTGCGCGGCGTCACCGCTGCAGCATGGCGTCGCCCGAGCATTCGAAATGGATGATTCGTACTTCGAAGCTCTACAGCGTGAGTACACCATGAAACGAGAGGCGATGTGCGAAACGCTGGAGGCCTGCGGATTTCGCGTTTTGTGGCCTGAAGGATCTTATTACGTGATGGCGGACGTCCGTCCGCTTGCCCGTCTGCGACCCGGTTTCGAAGACGGCGTCACAGCGTGCAAGACGCTTATTGAGGACGCCGGCGTGGCTGCCGTTCCGGGCAACTCCTTCTTTGAGAAGCCGAAGAGCGGCCGGCACTATCTGCGGTTCTGCTACGCGAAGGAATTCCGGGTCCTCAATGAGGCTTGTCGGCGACTCGTAGACACGTATGCTTCGTAGCGTACGCCACCGCGTTCTATTCGACTAGAACACCTTCCCTGCTCAGAACCTCTTTTGCCTTCTCATACATATATCGTGTATTGACGTGAAGGCGCATACTGCCGCGCTTCATCTCGATGGCCCGAACCGGAAGCTGATCAACCAGGTAATCCAGAAAGTGTGCGAGCCGGTCACGCTCACCCGCGCCTCGCAAGAACTCGTCAACCAGCATCAGGGCTTCCGGCTGGAGGAAGTACAGATTTGCACAGATCCACTGCGATGGCGGGTCCTCAGGCTGATCGTACACCTCTGTTACTCGTCCTTCGTCGTCGAATTCGATCACCGTATGCTGCTGCAGGACCGCCTGGTGCGTCTCCGGAAAGGCCAGGACCATGCTTTCCTTCAGCTCGCGAAAGCGATCGACAACGGGACCGATAGGAAACCGGTATATATTGTCGCCTGCCGACACAATCACGCCATTTGAACCGTCGATCAGACGCGCAACAAATTCCAGATCGCCGACTTCGCCGAGTCGATTCTCTTCATCCACTGAGCCGTCGTTGTGCAGGGTCACGGTGATACCGTTCTCGGCACATTTATCACGCCACCGCGGCCACCAACGGTAGAAATGAGATGCAAATCGGCTGTTCACGACCACGTGAATCTCGGACAGGCCCTTCAATCCGCACAACTGGTCCATCTGATAATCAAGAACCGGCCGGCCGGCGATATCGAGCAGTGCGTTCGGACGCTTTTTTGTTATTGGATAAAGCCGCGTGCCGAATCCGGCGCAGAGAAGGATTGCTACCATTTGAAGCCGAGCTAATCTGAAATAAGAATGTTTGCGAGGGTCGCCAACACCTCATCGTGTAAGAGGCCGTTCGTTGCGACTATTCCAATGTTCTGGTCGAGGCGCGGACCGTGGCGAAAATCGAGTGGCCTACCGTTGAGATCCGTCACCCTCCCACCCGCCTCCCCAACGACGAGCGCACCCGCGGCATGGTCCCATATCTGTTCGACGTAGCCTGTATGTTTCGTTAATCGCAGATAGATCTCGGCGTCGCCCCGCGCTACCACCGCGTACTTAGCCTGGCTGTCGAGTCGGATCGGGTCGCGAACGATACCAAGCCGTTTTGCAAGTTCGGCAGAATCGGAGTGCGAGCTGTGCGCCGATTCGACCGACTCGCAGAACCGCGCGCCGACGGGATCGGACGTCTCGCTGACGTGGATGCGCGCGGACCGGGTTCCGTCGATCTCGTAACACCAGGCTCCCTCCCCTTTCACCGCGGCATAGATGCTTCCCGCAGACATATCCGCACCGAACGTAAAGTCCAGCTTCGGGCAGGCCAACGCGGCTACGCTTAGCTCACCATCGACGATGAGAGCCAGCGCGACGGCATATTGATCGTCTCGGAGAAAGCCTTTCGTACCGTCGATGGGATCGAGCGTCCAAAAACGCCTCGAGTACTTGTTGCCATTGCCCCGATTGATCCACGTGCAGACGTCGCTCTCAACTACATCACCACGTAATCCCGATACCTCCGCGACTACGCGCTCGAGTGCGAGGCGGTTCGCCGGATCTTGCAGAGCCGTTGCGTCCTCCTCAGCAATGACGGGGTCGTCTGGAAAGGCATCTCCGATTACCCGGCAGATAATCGCTTGGCTTCCAAAATCGGCTACGGTGACGGGCGATCGGTCGTCCTTCTCGAATGAATCTGTATTACTCTTAGACTGAACCGACCGGCACAGCAGCGACGCTTCGCGTACCGCAGCGATCGCCATGTCAAGTTCCGTTCTATATTTCATGGATAGATGTACCCTTCATTTCGCCGGATTTACTCGTCGCGTTATTCGATATGCTCGCCACCTCGCCACCTGGCTTGATTCCGAATGCGTAAATTGAGACGTGTCCTAAGACGGATGATGCCTCTACTTCTCAGATGGACGCCCATACCGAGGCAGACCGTCTATAAAGCTGTACTGCCCGGACTCAGCCTTCACCGTCCAGCAGTAATGCTTTAAACCATTCGTCACGACGAGATAGCGGGCGGAAATAACTCTGTTATACCGCGAGATCTGATCAAACGTCGTCTGTGCGATCGGTACGCCCGGAGCTTTGCATTCGACCATCAAATAAGGTTTACCCCGGCGATCGTGAACTAAAATATCGGCTCGACATGCCATCCCCTGGAACAGGAAGCCTTTCTCGATCGCCATAAGAGATGCCGGATAGCCGCAGTTGTGCGTAAGATATCGAAGGAAATGCTGCCGCACCCACTCCTCCGGCGTAAGACGAACGTACAACTGTCTCACCGGGTCGAGAATCAGTCGCTTTTCGCCATCGCCGCGCAGTACAGGTTCGTACGCCGGCAGATTTAGCTCCGGCAACCCGATTGGAGCAACCGCGCCGTGACTCGGGGGACCATCAGCGTCGGGCATGGTCATTTCCATCCTCATCATATCCCGTCAATTCGACGAAACCAGCTCCTCGTACCGGCGCTCCACCATAAGTCCCCTCCACCCGAACCGCGCCTTCCCAGTATCTGATCGATAGGCTGAGCTCCTGGTTTGCGACCTCCGGCGTCATCCGCAGCGCAAGCCGCCGTGAAGGCACTTCGAGGCGCCATCGCGACGGATATCGGGCTAGACCGCTCGGACTCACCCAGGTATCGAGTACTTCGAGCTTAACATCATTCAGTGTGAAGCGCGTCGTGCCACCTCCAGGCTCGACGACGATGCCGCCGCTGAAAGGACTCGCGGAGCCGTCACCCTCGCGAATCTGATAGTACATGATCTCGACGTCGTTCCGCAGTTGCAGCGAGAACCAATCCCATCCGACCTGCCCTTCCGAGAGTGCACTGGTGCCCCATTCGCGATCCAACCAACTCCACCCTCGAACGGGCAGCGGCGATCCCTCCAGACGAATCGTGCCGTGCGTGGCCATCCGCGTCATCGAATAGTAGAACGATGCGTTTCCCGGCTGAGGACCTTTTCTGTCATAACCATCCTCGCCCTGCAGTACAATCGGTTTCGCTCGCGCCGCGACAAGGTCGAGTCCAAACCCGTCCACGTCGGCCTGAATGCGAACGGAATCGGCACCATTAAGACCTTCGATTCTCCAGTCTTCGATCCAGACTCGGTAAGGTTCGGCCGTTGCGCCTGCGAGACCCGCCGCGCCGCGGCTGAATCGTTCGTGTGCGTGATGCTCCCCAGATTCGACGTCCGTGAGCGCGAGATGAGCCATGTAGACCTGGTTCGTCGACCAGGACCGGGATGAATCAGCATGCTGCGGATCTCCGGCCGTCGGGCTGACGCGGGACGCATAGACGGGTTCAGCCGGCCCGTGCATCGGTGGCGTCAGAGCCGTTCGGAATATCGTAAGCTGATATCCAAAACGTCGGCCCTCGTCCGTCTGAACATTGCCGGTATAGTACCACCATTCCGTTCGGAAATCGGGATGC
>Ga0299914_10002373_pt1 | contig 12950 bp, 14 predicted proteins | sample RVTome_10_FD_201361 | JGI IMG/M metagenome (GOLD analysis project Ga0299914, IMG submission 201361) | Soil microbial communities from uranium-contaminated site in the Upper Colorado River Basin, Wyoming, United States - RVT153D57 (version 2) ...
TGAGGTTGCCGAGCGTGACGCCGCGGGCCAGGTCCGGGTGCTCGCGCGCGAGGCGCTTCATGTCCTCGCTGTAGTCGAACAGGCGCCGGTAGGTGGCCTGCCCGCTCGGGAACTCGGCGGCGGCGTCCGCGCGGGCGAAACGCAGGTCGGCCAGGCGGTCGCGCCGCGCCTCCAGCGCCATGTCGGGCACCTCGATCGTCCACTGGAAGCCGGCCTCCCTCAGCCGGCGCGCGTCGTCCGCACCGTGCAGGACGACCTCGAGGTAGCCCGGTCCGCCGTGCTCGGTCACGTCGAGGCCAAGATCGGCGAGCCGGTTGCGCCGCTCGAGGGTCGGCGTGGAGACGCGCACCAGCTGGGAGCGCTGCACGTTCGTGGTGTCCACGGCCGTGGACACGACGCTGAGGCCGGCGCTCCGCGCCCCGCCCGACAGGCGGCAGGCCTGCACGACGAGGCGCTCGCCGGCGATCGCGTAGCCCGAGGCGAGCTCGCGGGCGCCGCGGTAGGCGGAGCCGGCCACCACCTGCCCGCTGTCGGCCTCGAACACGGCGAGGTCCCAGTCGCCCTCGGCGGCCGTCAGGCGGGCGGCGACGGCGCCCGGGGTCGGCATGACCACGGTGCGCTGTGCGTACCCCTCGCCGCCCGCCGGCCTGCGCTCGGTGCACGAGCGGTCGACGGCGCCTCCCGCCGTCACGTCGGTGCGGAGCAACTCCGCCGCGGAAGCGGGGCTGGCCCCTGCACCAGCCCCGACCGCGATGAGCCCTACCACCAGCGTCCGAAGTCTCATGTTGCGCTCTAACGCAGCGCTTCGCGAAAACTTGCGCCCGGAACTCCGGGGTGTGCGATCCCTTTCAGGAACTGGGTCGGCGTGGTGGTCACGCCGGCGCGGATGCCGGTGCGGAAGTCGCTCTCGACCCGCTCCGCGAGCGCCTCGGAGCGGCGGTCCGCCTCGAAGCGTTCGAGGTCGAGGCCGAGCTTCTCGGCCCGCCTCCAAAGGTGCGGGTCGTCGAGGTGGCCCTGGTCCTCGAGGAGCGAGTCGTGCATCTCCCAGAAGCGGCCTTGGCGGCCGGCCGCCTCGGCGGCCGCGGCGAGCACGCGGGCGCGCGGGTGCTTCGAGACCACCGGGAAGTGGCGGAACACGCGCTGCACGGGGAGCTGCTTGAGGATCAGGTGCGCGCTGGCGCAGTAGGGGCACTCGAGGTCGGCGTACTCGATCACCACGGGCCCCGTGCCGCGGACGTGGTCGTCCGGGCCGGGGTCAGGCGGGGGTGCGCTGGTCCAGCGCGTCAAAGATGAGGTTGGCCCCCGGCACCTCGAGCGGCGGGGACATGTAGGACCACACGACGGCGCCCTCGGGCCCGACCATCACAAGCGCCCGGCCTGAGACTCCGTACTCCTCGGACCAGACGCCGTAGGCCCGCGCCACCTCGCCCTTCGGGTGGAAGTCGGCGAGCAGAGGCATGCCGAGGCCCATGTGTTCGCGGAAGGCCCGGTGGCAGAAGGCGCCGTCGACCGAGACGCCCACCAATTTCGTGCCGCGCTCCTCGAACTCGTCCAGCACCTCCTGGTAGACGCTGAGCTGATCCGTGCAGACCGGGCTGAAGTCCGCCGGGTAGAACACGAGAACGACCGTCTGGCCGCGGAAGTCCGCGAGCGAGACCTTGTTCCCGTCCTGGTCCGGGAGCGTGAAGTCGGGAGCCTGCGCGCCCGGCTCGATCACCGACGCAGCCCGAGCTCCTGGATGAGAGCCCGGTAGCGGTCGATGTCGCTGGCCTGGAGGTACTTCAGGAGGCGACGGCGCTTGCCCACCAGCATCAGCAGCCCGCGGCGCGAGTGATGGTCCTTCTTGTGCTCGCGAAGGTGCTCGGTGAGCTCGTTGATGCGAGCGGTGAGCAGCGCGACCTGGACCTCGGTGGATCCGGTGTCGCCATCGGCCCGCCCGTGGCGAGCGACGATCTCGCGCTTCTTGTCCGCGGTCAACGTCATCGGCCGGAAACCGTAGCAGCAGCCTGCTCGACATCGCGGTTCATTTGCTCCACCAGCTCGTCCACCGTCTCGAACCGCTTCTCGCCCCGCATCCGCTCCACGAACGCGATGCGCAGCGTCTGCCCGTAGAGGTCGCCCTCGAAGTCGATGAGGTGCGCCTCCACCACCAGGCCGCGGCCGGTGTCGAAGGTCGGGCGCACCCCCACGTTGACGGCCGCTGGGAGGCCCGAAGCGCGCGGCTCGTGCCCGGCCGCAAGCGCTCGGCTCGGCCGAGTGCGCGCGGATTCGTCTCCGGCAGGGGACGGGATCAGGTTCGCCATGGCGGCGTACACGCCGTGGCCCGGGTGGACGTAGGCGTCGTTGGGCACGAGGTTCGCGGTGGGCATTCCCAGCGTGCGGCCGCGCTTGTCGCCCTCGACGACCTCGCCCTCGAACAGGAACGGCGCGCCGAGGAACTCGGTCGCCTCCTTCACCTCGCCGGCCGCCACCAGCCCGCGGATCTGCGTCGACGACACCGTCTCCCCCGCCACCTCCACCAGGGGCGTCACGTTCGTCTCGAACTCGTCGTAGGAGCGCAGGAAGTCGGCGGTGCCCTTCGCGCCCTTCCCGAAACGGAAGTTCTCGCCCACCGACACCCGCCTGGCGCCGAGCCTGCGGATCAGGACGTCCTGCACGAACTCCTCGGCGCTCTGCTGCGAGAAACCGTGGTCGAACGGGATCGTCACAAGCTCGTCCACGCCGAGCCCCGCGATGAGGTCGCGCTTGACCGGGAACGTGTTGAGCAGCTTCGGCGTCGCCTCCGGGTGGATCACCGAGATCGGGTGGGGGTCGAAGGTCAGGACCGTGTCGCTGCCGCGGATGACCTCTCGGTGGCCGAGGTGGACGCCGTCGAACGTGCCGATGGCGACGCTGCGCGGACCGCCGCCCGGGTCGACGTCGTGGAGCGAGAGGACCTTCATGCGGGCGCGAACACTACGACGGGCTGCAGCTCGTCACCGCGAGGCTCGGCGACGGCGAGAAGCTCGTCGCCGTGGACGAGGCGCACGGCGGCGGCCTGGGCGTCGCCCGGCGCGGCCGCGCCGCCCTCTCCGGCGGCTGCGGCGCCACCGCCCGCGATCCGGCGCCCGTGCCGCACCGCGGCCGCTTCGCGCTCGTCCAGCACCCGCTCCGGCAGGAACTCGAGCGCCTCCCCCAGCGGCACGATCCGCTCGGGGTCGGCGTCCTCCAGCCGGAACGGGCCGATCGCCGTGCGCTCGAGCTCGTCGCAGTAGGCGTCGCCGAGCTCGGCTACCAGCGTCCGCACGTACGTGCCCGCCGAGCACTCGATCTCGAACGCCGCGCGGTCGCCCTCGTGCCAAAGCAGCTCGGCGCGGTACACCGTCACCGGGCGCTCCTTCGTCTCCACCGCCTCCCCCGCCCGCGCCAGCTCATACGCCCGCCGCCCACCGACCTTCACCGCCGAGTACGCCGGCGGGCGCTGCATCTGCTCCCCGACCGGGATCGAGAGCTTCGACGGCACGCGCCGGGTCTCGACCAGCTCGCCATCGCGGTCGCCGGTGTCCGATACCCACCCCAGCCGTGCCACCGCCCGGTAGGTCTTCGGCAGCCCCATCAGGAACCGCTGCGCGCGCGTCGCCCTCCCCAGCAGCAACAGCAGCAGGCCGGTGGCGAACGGGTCGAGCGTGCCGGCGTGCCCCACCTTCATCCCGCGCGGCAGCGAGCGGCGCACCTCGGCGACAACATCGTGCGAGGTCACCCCCGCCGGCTTGGCCCGCAGCAGGACCCCGGCGGGGACCAAGTCAGGCGATGTGCTGCTCGCGGACGAGCTCGCGCAGCCGCTCCACGAGCTCCGGGTACGGAAGCCCGGTCGAGAAGCCGGCCGCCTGCGGGTGTCCCCCGCCTCCGAACTCGCGGGCGATGCGGGACACGTCCACGCTGCCGTCGGTGGCCCGCAGGCTCACCTTGCGCATGCCGTTCCGGTCCTCGGACAGCAGGTCTCGAACGAGCACCGCCACGGCCGTCCCCTCGACGGCGCGCATGTGGTCGACCACGCCCTCCGAGTCGGTCTCGAACGCGCCGGTCTCCGCGTAGTCGTCCTTCTCCAGGTGCGCGATCGTGATCACGCCGCCGTCGATGCGCTCGACGCTCGACAGCGCCCGCTGCAGCAGCTGCACGCGCCGGAAGGGCAGGTTCTCGAAGAGGCGCCGGTACACCTGGTGCGGCTCGACACCCGCCTCGATCAGCTCGGCCGCCATGCGATGGGCCGTCGGCGAGGTGTTCTCGTACATGAACCGGCCGGTGTCGGTGACGAGCCCCGTGTAGAGCGCGTCGGCGATCCGCGGGGTGATCTCCACGTCCAGCTCCTTGGCGATCCGCCACACCATCTCCGCCGTCGACGACGCCACCGAGCACACCAGGTTCACGGTGCCGAAGCGCGTGTTGTCGTGGTGGTGGTCGATGTTGAGGATGTGGAGTCCGTCGACCTGGAGGAAGTCCACCGGCATCCGGTCGATGTTGCCGCAGTCGAGGAAGACAATCGTGCGCTCGGCGATGTCGCCGGGCGGCGACCCGACAAGCCGCTTGTCGAAGGTCCAGGCGCGGTACTCCCAGGGCAGCGGGAACTCGTCGGGTGACATGTACATCAGGCTGTCCTTGCCGAGCTGCTCGAGGATCCACTGCATGGCGAGCAGCGAGCCGAGCGCGTCGCCGTCGGGGTTCTCGTGCGTCGTGAGCAGCAGCTTGTCGGCCGCCCTGAGCTCCGCGATCACCTGCTCCTGTTCGGTCGCGATGCTCATTCGTCGTCCAGGAGCTCGGTGATGCGCATACCTCTGTCTATCGACTCGTCGAAGACGAACTCGAGGGTCGGCGTGCGCTTCATTCGCAACTCGCGCGCAATCGCCTGCTGAAGCAGCCCATGGGCCGACGCGAGGCCCGCCAGCGTGTCGACGCGCGCGGTCTCGTCGCCGAGCACGCTCACGTATACGCGGGCATGGCGCAGGTCAGGGCTTGTCTCTACAGAGGTCAAAGTCACGAATCCTATGCGCGGGTCGGAGAACCCTTCGGCGATGCGTGCGGAGAGGACTTCGCGCACCGCCCCGTTGACCCTGCGCATCCGGTCTCCACTCACTGTACTCACAGGTCCTCTGTAGACACCAATCGGATCTCCACGCGCGCACCATCGGGATATATGCCCAGGACGTAGCGTTCGACGCCCGCCGCGTGTTCCCTCAGCTGCCCGGCGTGCCGGCCGACCAGCGCGGCGCTGATCGTGGAGCGCTGCCAGAGGTCGTGGTGGTCGGTCTCGGCGACCGACGCGCCGAAGCGGCGGTGCAGCTGCGCCTTCAGCGACGACAGCTCCTTGCGCTTGCCCTTCAGGCTGCCGTTGTTAGGGAAGTGGAGGTGGATCTCTAGGAGGCAGACGTACGCCACTAACTGAGAGTCTGCTCCACCTGCTTGGTCTCGTAGACCTCGATCACGTCCCCCTCCTTCACGTCGGGGTAGTTCTCGAGCACGATTCCGCACTCCATGCCCGCCGTGACCTCGCGCACGTCGTCCTTGAAGCGGCGCAGCGAGCCGATGCGTCCGTCGTAGATCACCGTGCCGTCGCGCACCAGGCGGCATTGGGCGCCCCGGCGCACGGTGCCCTCGGTCACGTAGGAGCCGGCGATCGTGCCGACGCGCGAGGCCTTGAACGTGGCCCGCACCTCCACCCGTGCCATCTCCTCCTCGACCGCGAGGGCCTCGAGCATGCCCTCCATCGCCGCGCGGAGCTCCTCGAAGATCTTGTAGATCACCGAGTAGGTCCGGATCTCCACGCCCTCCTGATCGGCCACCTGCGAGGCGTTGCCGACCGGGCGCACGTTGAAGCCGATCACGACCGCGTCGGACGCGGACGCCAGCATCACGTCGGACTCGGTGATGCCGCCGACGCCGTCGCGGATGATGTTCACGGTCACCTGCTCGTGCGGCAGGCGGGCGATCTCGTCGGCGAGCGCCTCGAGCGAGCCGGCCACGTCGGCCTTGATGATCAGGTTGAGCTCCTTGTCGCCGCGCTCGGCGCGCGCCAGCACGTCCTCGAGGGACACGCGGCGGCGGGCCTGGCGGGCGATCGCCTCCTGCTTGAGGCGGATGCCCCGCTCGTTGGCGAGGCGGCGCGCCTCGCGCTCGTTCTCGACCACGCGGAAGTGCTCGCCGGCGCCGGGCACGCCGTCGAAGCCGAGGATCTCCACCGGCTGGCCGGGCGTGGCCTCCTCGACGCGCTGGCCGCGGAAGTCGTGCATGGCCTTGACGCGGCCCTCGTGCTCGCCGGCGACGATGGCGTCGCCGACCTTCATGCGGCCGCGGTGCACGAGCAGCGTGACCACGGCGCCGCGGCCCGGGTCGAGCTTCGACTCGATCACGAAGCCGGAGGCGAGCGTGTCGGGGTTCGCCTTGAGCTCCTGGAGCTCGGCGAGGGTGACGAGCGTCTCGAGCAGGTCCTCCAGGTTCTGGTGCGTCTTCGCGGACACGTCGACGAACTCGGTGTCGCCGCCCCAGTCCGCCGGCGTCAGGCCCTGCTGGGCGAGCTCGCCGCGGACGCGGTTGGGGTCGGCGCCCTCGACGTCGATCTTGTTCACGGCGACCATCACGGGCACGCCGGCGGCCTTGGCGTGGTCGATCGCCTCGACCGTCTGCGGCATCACGCCGTCGTCGGCCGCCACCACGATGACCGCGATGTCGGTGACCTTGGCGCCCCGGGCGCGCATCGCCGTGAAGGCCTCGTGGCCGGGCGTGTCGAGGAAGGTGATCGTGTGGTCGTCGTGGTGGACCTGGTAGGCGCCGATGTGCTGCGTGATCCCGCCCGCCTCGCCGGCCGCGACCTCGGTCTGGCGGATGGCGTCGAGGAGCGACGTCTTGCCGTGGTCGACGTGGCCCATGATCGTGATCACGGGCGGGCGGTCGATCAGGTCCTCGTCGCTGTCCTCGTAGTCCGGCTCGTCGTCGTCGGCCTCGGTCGCGCTGACGACGTCGACCTTCTTGTCGAACGACTCCGCGAGCACCTGGATGGCCTCGTCGGAGAGGGTCTGGGTGAGCGTCGCCATCTCGCCCAGCTCCATGAGCTTCTTGATGACCTCGGGCGCGCCGAGCTGAAGCGTCTCGGCCACCTCCTTGACGGTCGAGCCGGAGCGAACCTGGACTGCCGGGTCCTCCGCCTGCTCCGCCTCTAGCCGCGCCTGCGCCTCCGCCTCGAGATCGGGCTCGACCCACTGGGGCCGGCGCCTTCTGCCGCGCCCGCGGCGGGGCGGCTGGGACTGCTGCGGCGGCGGGGTGCGCTCGCGGCGGGAGGCCTGGGAGTCGATGACGACGCGGCGCCTGCGGCCACCGCCGCCGCCGTCGCCGCCCTCGCCGCGGCCGCCGCGGCTGGGGCGCGGACCGCCCTGGCGCGGCGGGCCGGCCGGGCCGCCGCCCTGCTGACGACCGCCGCCGCCTTCGGGCCGCGGACCGGACTTGGGGCCTCGGTCGCCGCGCGGGCCGCCGCCGTCGCGGGGGCCGCCGCGGCCGCCCTGGCGGTCGCCGGGAGCGGCGCGCTCCTCGGGCGGGGGTGCGTCTTGAAGAATCCTCGGACCGCGGCCCTCGGGACCGGCGCGCCGGACGGGCGCGCCCTCCGCGGGCTGGATACCGGGCCGGGGCGGGGGCGGACCACCGCCCTCACGGCGGGGACCACCGCGCTGTGCGCCGGACCCACCCTTGCGGCCGTCCTGGCCGCGACCCTGCTGACGCCCGCCGGCCTGCTTGCCCGCGCCGCCGCCGGGGCGCTGAGCGGTCTGGCCGCCGTCGCCATCGCCGCCAGCCGTCGAGTCGCCTCCCGCCGCGGGCTGCGCCGCGCCGCCTTCCGCCTGCGCGGCGGTGCCGCTATCGGCCTCCGAAGTCGCGCCTTCCGCCTGCGCGGCGGTGCCGCTGCCGGCCTTCGAAGCCGCGCCGCCTTCGCTCTTCGCTGCGGCGCCCTTCTTCGCGTCCGTCGCATCGGCCTTCGCGTCCGTTGCGGCAGGGGCGCTCGCGCCGGCACCGTTGCCGAACGCACGGGCGGCCTCCTCTTCCTCGACGCTCGATGCTGCAACCTTCACGTCAAGGCCGGCCTGTCGCAGGACCCCCAGAGCTTCCTTGCTGGTGATTCCGCGTTCCTTTGCTATCTCGTGGACGCGCTTCTTTGCCATTCGCGAACTAAGTCTATGGTCTCCTGTTTGACTGTCACCGGCGCCCGTAACGATCGCGCGAGGGCACGCCCTCCCGCGATCTCCGCGGCGCACTCGGGTCGGCTACACACGTAGGCGCCCCGTCCTTCCGAGCGGGCGTCCGGATCGACCCGGGCCCCGCCATCCTCACCGCGGACCAGCCTGAGCAGCTCGCGCTTGGGAAGCGAGCGGCGGCAGCTGACGCAGCGGCGATGGGGATCTACGACCTCTCTTCCTCCGGATCGGACTCCGGGGCGGACTCGGCGACGGGCTCCCCGGCATCGGGCTCGGCGGCCTCGGCAGCATCCGGCTCCGGTGCGTCGGGAGCAGTGGGCTGCCCGTCGACGATCTCCTCGACAGAGGGCTGATCCGCGACGACGTCGTCGGCAGCGGGCTGCTCGCCGAGGACCTCGTCAACGGAGGGCTGCTCGCCGACGAGCTCATCCACGGAAGGCTGCCCCGCGGTGACCTCGTCCGAAGCGGACACCTCCGACGCGACCTCCTCCGGCTCGGGCTCCTCCAAGACGGACTCGTCCGACTCGGGCTCATCCGCGACGGGCGCCTCCGAAGCCGGCGCCTCCTCCGCGGCTGCGCCGTCCTCGACGGCCACCCCTTCGGGCGTCTCCTCGCCACCTTCCTCCGGCGTCTCGCCCTCGTCCTCCGGCGGCACCAGGTAGTCCGTGTCCTTCCCCTCCAGCTCCTGGTGGGCCGGTAGGCCGCAGTAGCGCGAGCCGGGCAGTGACGCGTTCGGGCATCGCTTTCCGTTCGCGAGGATCGCCGCGCAGCGCCCGGCCACCTCTTCCTCGGCGTAGCCCATCGTCGCCTCTTCCTCGGCGAACTCCGTCTCCGAGCGGATGTCCACTCGCCAACCCGTCAGCCTCGCGGCCAGGCGGGCGTTCAGGCCGTCCTTGCCGATGGCGAGCGACAGCTGGTCGTCCGGCACGATCACCGTCGCCTGCTTCGCCTCGTCGTCCACCAGCACCTCGCGCACTCGCGCGGGCGACAGCGCCTTCGCCACGAAGCGAGCGGGCTCCTCGTTGAACGGGATGATGTCGATCTTCTCGCCGCGCAGCTCGGACACGACCATGCGCACGCGCGACCCGCGCGGCCCCACGCACGCACCCACCGGGTCCACCCCGGACGCGTGCGAGACCACCGCGATCTTCGACCGGTAGCCGGGCTCGCGCGCGACGTTCTGGATCTCCACCAGCCCGTCCGCGATCTCCGGCACCTCGAGTTCGAACAGCGCCCGGATCAGCTCCGGCGAGCGCCGCGACACGATGATCGACGGGCCCTTCGACTGGTTCGAGACGTCGGTGATGATGGCCTTGATGCGCTGACCGTGGTCGTAGCGCTCGCCGTGCACCTGCTCCCCGCGCGGCAGCAGCGCCTCCACTCGCTCGCGAAGCTGCACGAGTGTGTAACGGGAGTCCGACTGCTGCACGATGCCGGTGATCAGCTCGCCGACACGGTCCTGGTACTCGGTGAACATCATGTCGCGCTCCGCCTCGCGGATGCGCTGGAGGATCACCTGCTTGGCCGTCTGGGCGGCGATGCGGCCGAAGTCCTCGGGGGTGACATCGTGCTCCTCGATCTGGTCGCGGTACTGCATGAGCCGCTCCTGATCGATCTCCGGCGGCTCGGGGTAGACCATCTCGCCCGTCTCCGGGTCGACGGTCGGCTCGCCCGCCTCCTCCTCGACCTCGTCGAGCAGCTGCTCCTCGAGGTCGGGCGGGAGGATCAGCTCGTACACGCGGAAGTCGCCGCTGTCGCGGTCAACCTCGACGCGCGCGTACTTCGCCGCCTCCGAGGTCTTCTTGTAGGCCGACAGGAGCGCGTCTTCGAGCGCCGCCATCAGACGGTCGGCGGAGATGCCCTTCTCGCGCTCGAGAACGCCCACCGCCTCGACGATCTCCTTGGTCATCTCTCCCCCTCCAGCCCTGCGCGACCGGCCGAGCCGGCCACCTCGGGCATCAAGTTGCTGCGATTGATCTCGGAGTAGGGGATCGACACGACCCCCTCCGGGGCGGCCACCGTCACCTCGTCGTCCGAGGCGCCGACCAGCTCGCCGGTGTAGCTCCTGTGTCCGTCGCGCGGCTCGCGCAGCTTCACGCGCGCGCGCCGGCCGACGAAGCGCCGGAAGTGGTCCGGCTTGGTGAGCGGACGCTCCGGCCCCGGCGACGACACCTCGAGCGAGTAGTCCACGAGCAGCTCGCGCAGGTGCGCGGTGACCCGCTCGCAGAGCGCCAGGTCGACGCCGCTCGGATGGTCGATGAACAGGCGCAGCCGCTCAGCCCCGACTCGCTCGCACGCGAGTACCTCGACCTCCGGCTCAGCGGAGGCGAGGCGCTGCTCGACGTCGTTCTGGAGGGGGCTTGTCTGCATTTGTCCGATGTTGTCCCGTAAAAAAGGTGGACCGCAAGGCCCACCTTCAGGCGCCGCCCGGCGGGCGGCGTACGACTGAAAGATGCGAAGTCGAGTATAGAGAGACGTTGCGCCTCCGGCCTCGCGGGAACCCGAGCGCGTTGCGGGCTGTAACGGGAACGTGCGGAAGTGCGTGACAGCGGCCTTCGCGTGTGTGTCCGTGGCGGGGTGTGCGGTGCACGCGGAGCGGCCTGCCGGCGAGCACCAGGGGGCGCGGAACGCCGCGACGCGGGAAGCCGCAGCGCCGGCAGTCGCGACCCGTGGCGAGCCGGTCGCCGCAGCGCGCGAGGCTCCCGCACGGGTTGTGGTCACGCGCGACGACCCCGCCCTCCCCGCCGGCTGCCGCCCGCGCCCGCTCGCCCAGCGGATCGCCGCGTTCTTCGACGCCTTCAACCGAGGCGACCCGGCCGCCACCGGCTTCGTCGCCCCGAGCGGCGGCTGGTACTCGGTGACGGACGGTCGCCGGCGGCACTTCGTCACGTACTCGCGGAGAGGGCTCCCCGCGTACTTCGCCCGCCGCCACCGCCACGGCGAGCGGCTTCGGCTCGAGCAGGTCGACGTCAGCTTCGGGAACGGGCTCGGCCACATCGCCTACCTGATCGACCGGCGCGCGGACGACCTGCGCCGTCTGGGGATCACCGGCACGACAGCGATCGGCAAGGGAGCCGTGAACTGCGAGACCGGGCAAATCGTCGTGTGGAGCATGGGGATGCCCCCCGGGAGCGGTCACGAGCGCTTCGAGGTCTGCCCGCCGCCCCGCAAGCCCAGCCGGGCGATCGTGGCCTGCGCGCGGCGTCGGGGCTAGGCCTCGAGCAGCAGCGTGACCGGGCCGTCGTTCACGAGCGCCACGTGCATCCGGGCGCCGAACCGGCCGCCCTGCGCGCCGAGCGCCGCCCGCACGCGCTCGTACAGCGGCTCGGCCACATCCGGCGGCGCGGCGTCCACGAAGCTCGGGCGGTTGCCCTTGCGGGCGTCGCCGTAGAGCGTGAACTGGGAGACCACGAGCAGCTCGCCGCCCACGTCGCGCACCGACAGGTTCATGCGCCCCTCGTCGTCCTCGAACACGCGCAGGCGGTCGAGCTTGCCGGCGAGCCTGTCGGCCTGCTCGGGCCCGTCCTCCCCACGCACGCCGAGCAGCACCAGCAGCCCGCGGCCGATGCGGGCGATCTCGTCGCCGTCGACCGTGACCGACGCCTCGCTCACCCGCTGCACCAGCGCTCGCACGCGCACGTACTCTGCCCGAAGTGGCAGCCGTCGACGTGGTCAACGACTACCTGGAGGGGCTCCCGGGCGGCGCGCGCCGGCTCGCGCACGCCGAGTGGGGCCTCACGATCGCCGCCGAGACGCTGGGCGAGCCGCTCGACGTGGGGGTGTCGATCTCCGACGGTCTCCTTCGCGTGAAGGCGCCGGCGCTCGGCCCGGGCCACGAGGTGGACCCCTGGCTGCTGCTGTGGTGGAACCGCCAAACCCGCCACGTGCGCTTCGGCTCCACGCGCTCGCGCGAGATCTGGGTGCACGCCGACCTGCCGGCCTCGGCCGTGGACGAGACGACGCTGGATCGCCTGCTGGGCCTCGTGGTCGAGGCCGCGGTGACCGTCCGCGGCTTGTAACAGGGCGAACGACGGTTAGCAGGACGCCGCGACCCCGCCGCGAACTTCGCTGGAGGCGCGCGCCGCCCTGCCGGCGCGGCGGAGGGACACATGGCGACCGAGCCCGAGGCGAAGGGAAGCGACGCACGCCCCGGACCGCTGACCCCGGCGGCCCGGCGGCGTCCGGCTGTGCCGGCGGAGCCGGCGCCAGGCCGCGATCCCGCGTGGAACCTCAGTGACGAGCTCGAGGGCCTCGAGGCGAACGCCGAGCACGTTGACGTCTACGAGCACGTGTCGCCGCGCGCGCCGCCGCGGCCCGCCCCGCCCCCGAGCGCCCCCGCGCCACCGCGCGAGCGCTCCATCCCGGGCGTCACCGCGGCGGTCGTCTCGATCTCCCTGGTCACCCTCGCGGTGCTGCTGCAGCTGGCCTCGGTGCTGTCCTCGCGCTCGGGATCCGGCGCCGCCGCCGCCGGCCTGTCGGCCGACGCCTCGCGCAGGGTCGTCGCCCCCGGCGGCCGCATCGAGCTTGCGGGCGACGGCGCGCCCGACCGCGGCGAGCTCGTGCTCGAGGTCCGGCGGCGCGCCGAGGGCTGGAGCCCGGTGGCCGAGGGGCGCGCCGACGACGAGGGCCGCTTCTTCGTCTCCGGGCGGGTGGCTGCCGCCCCGGGCCAGACCAGCGTGCGGGTCCGCGCCGCCGGCACCGGCGTCTCCGCGCCGGTCGCTGTGACCGTGCGCCCGCTGC
>Ga0299914_10002374_pt1 | contig 12946 bp, 14 predicted proteins | sample RVTome_10_FD_201361 | JGI IMG/M metagenome (GOLD analysis project Ga0299914, IMG submission 201361) | Soil microbial communities from uranium-contaminated site in the Upper Colorado River Basin, Wyoming, United States - RVT153D57 (version 2) ...
TATACGCGAGTGGGTTAAATTATATTATAGATCTACGATTAGATGGAGTTCCATCATTGAATGAGGCATTATCACGAATTGAAAAACAGGCAGAACAGACACCAAATCCTCATTGGATTAGAGTAGTTGTGGGATGGTCTGAATTTCAATTTAATGAAAAAAGACACAACAACAACATATCTAATATGCAAAAAGGTTTATGTCCCTGCTGCTATGACTTTTTCTCATTTTAAACAGAACATTTTTGTTCTTCAAATGAGTAATTATATGATTATATAGCAATGGCCGACGATTCAAGTCAACAAAAAGTAACAGGTATAAAAAAAAAGATTCCAGGCTTTTCTCCCCTTAGTCATCCTATCTATAAAGCTATTTGGTTTGCTACAATGGGGTCAAATATTGGAAATGCAATGCATGAAGTTGGTGCCCTTTGGTTAATGACCAATCTCACTCAGTCACCTCTTATGGTAGCATTAATACAAACTTCAACTGCTCTATCTATGGTTTTATTGTCACTTTTTGCTGGTGGTTTAGCAGATGTAGTAGATCGTAGAAAACTGCTTTTGATAACACAAGGTTACATGTTTATCGTTGCCCTAACTTTGGCATTTTTGACTATTGGAGAACTTATTACGCCTACTACTTTGTTGTTGCTTACTTTTATGTTAGGTTCAGGAGCTGCAATAAGTCTTCCATCATCAATAGCCATTACTCTAGAAATGGTTTCAAAACCCGAGATACCTGCAACAATTACACTTGGAGGTGTTTCATTAAATATTGGACGAGCAGTGGGACCTGCCATCTTTGGATTTATAATTGCATCATTGGCCAATCCTGGATTTGTTTTTATTATAAACGCTTTATCATTCATAGGCTTGATCATTGTATTGTCTAGATGGCATCCATCTCAGAAGAAGAGAAACATGCCAGCAGAACACATAGTAGGAGCAATGAAAGCAGGAGTCCGTTATCTTATTCGTGCACCAGCAGTACAATCTGTTATCATTAGATCCATATCGTTTACTATTTTTGGAGCTGCTTTATTCGCCCTTTTACCTTCCTTGATGCGTTATGAATTGGGATTTGATTCTCTAGAATTTGGTTTTATGCTTGGTAGTCTAGGTACTGGCGCAATAATTGGTGGTACATTGATCTTACCTTATCTCAGAGAAAAGATCTCAGCTGAATGGCATTTCTTTAGTGCTATCATTCTATTTGCCACTGTCATGATTTTACTTGCATCATCTAATAATTTTATTTTCTTGTTAGGAGTTATGTTTGCAGGGGGTATTGCATGGATTATTGTAGTGGCCACTCTGAATGTCTCAATGTATAAAGCTAATCCCAAATGGGTTGGTGCAAGGTCCCTTGCTACACACACGACAATATTCCAGGGAGGCCTAGCTGCCGGGAGTGTGATATGGGGTTCAGTAGCTGCAAACATTGATGAGAGAACAGCATTAATAATTGCTGCAATAGGTTTAGGTCTAGCGCTATTAACAGGTCTAAAGTTCAAGTTGATTGGTGATATACAATCAAAATCAATAAAAGAATCTGCATCTATGTATTGGTCTTCCCCTATAATGCTTTTTGAACCAAGTTTAGAATCAGGTCCAGTTCTGGTAAAGATTGAATATAAAATTGATAAAGAGCACCAACAACAACAACAACAACAGAATAACAAAAATATCCTCAATGACTTTTTGATAGCTCTCAAAGATTTATCTAAAATTAGAAAACGAGATGGAGCAATTCAATGGGGGGTATATAGAGATGGTACAGGTCCACATATTTTTATTGAGAACTTTGTAGTAGAATCTTGGGCCGAACATTTACGACAACATGAACGTTTAACCGCTGCAGACATAGAGATACTAGATAAAGTTCGTAGCTTTCACATAGGAGATAAACCTCCAGTAGTTACTCATTATGTTGCAGAACCTTTTCCCACTTCATCAAAATACAATATAGGAAAAGACATAGATAAAAAGGAAACATAGGAAAATAATACAAATAAAAAAATAACAATAATAATGATAATACAAATACTATGATAAATGGAATACATCATGCTACTGCAATATGTAGTAATCCACAAAGCAATATTGTCATCTGCAGGAATAAATGATCCTATAGTTTCTAGAACTGAAACAGAAAACCTTTATAGATTATTTCGAAAAACTAATGCAAACGTAATATTTAAAGTGTAATCAATGAAGTCACAATGCAATTCAAGAAGATGTATTGATTGCAAGAAGATGGATATCAAATAATTTTTCTGTTTATGTTTAAATTATATATAGGAGAAAAAGTTAATCAATTTCAATACTATTTTATAATCTGATCTTTCTGGCATTTGTACAAACCTTGGTTTGACTTTATTACACACAATAATTATTTAATGAATAACTGATTAAATATAATTTTTTAGTAAAAGGGGTAACACATTTTATATAAGAAATTATACTCTCATTTTAAGTCATTTACTATTATACCTATTCGTAAGCACTAAAACGAGGTATGTCAACTAGTGATTTTGAAGCAATTTTGTAATTTCAAATTAATCGAATAAACTGTAAAGAAATGATGGAGAAATCTATATATTAAAAATAAAATGCGTAATTAATTTATTAACTCTTTTATATTTCCTTTCCTACATCCATTTTCAAATATTCATTATTATTATTGATTTTAATTAATTTTATATAATTATCACAATTATCCTGTGAACATTTGAAAACATAGGAAGAGGGATATTTCTCTTTCTTTAATTCTTCTTCTACCCAGTCGGGTATCTTATGTTTACCTATAAAACAAGAAACATGCAATTTATTTCTCCTTGACTTTTTCCTATGTATATGACAATATATAGTAGCTTTTACAATTGGATTGGTTTGTTAATGTCAAAACTTGACTACTATAAAAGAGCGTCATGATAATATTAAATTTAATTCGATTTTTTATTATTATTAGGATACGTGAAGAAAAACTCATAGGAAAATTTTGAGTTTGTTTTACTAATGATCTTTCAAAATTAGCAAGGCATATGAACATAAATATAAATATTATTATAAACTTTTTTATCATCATTATTCTTTATCTTCATAATATATAAATTCTATAGATAGATAATTGTCTTATGTAAAGTTGCAAATAATAGTATAAATAAAAGTTTGAATTTATATTTTAAATTGTCTAATAGTACAGATATAGATCCTGATCATCAACCCATAAATTATAAACTTCATTATAAAATAATTTTAACTATTACCTATGGATTTGTATTTGTAGAAAGTTTTTTTGTTAGTTTTAAGAATTTAATCTTTCCTCTTAATACATTCTATGAACATTTAATTGATTTGTCTATACCTGCCTCTTTATCAATTTATTTCATACTACTTTGTATAATTACAGATACATTTAAAACAATTCAATTATACCCATATGGGAATCGATCTACTCCTAGGTTTTGTATTGACTTTCTCATGGCACCATTTTATTATATCATTCTTTTTAATACAAATCCTTATGGACTCAATTACGGTCAAATATTTTATTATATTCCTTTTATAACTGGTTTAGCAACATTATCAGGACTCTTCAGATATATCTTAGAAACTCGTAAAACCACGGTAATTGTCAAAGAAGGTATAAAGGATAGAAAAGGAAATGTAAACATTAGAACAAAATCTATTAGAATTACTGGTGAAAAAAAAGAAGTAATTTTTACCTTCATATTATTTACAATATTTTTTCTAATTGGCTTTTTTCATTTTCTATATCTAAATTATCTTGAAAATGATAAAACTCAAATGGTAGCTGATTCAAAAACAAATACAAAAAAAATTAATGCTAATATAATGACAACTTTTGCAGGGATATCTTCGATAATAATATGGAGATGTATTAGGAATGAGTTATTACGAGAAATTCTTTCATATTAAGTTATTATATTGTAATTATCATGATTCAACTTTTAATGACTAAATCCAGTGAATAGATTAAAAATTTGTGAATCAAAACTTGTTAATACCTTTTGCAATTCCTCACTTGGATTTCCATAAACATCTAATCTATTTAATTTTGCAATATTAAAAATCTTTGGAAGTATTGTTTTGGATGCAATACCGGTAATGTGAGCAAGTACACTTTCTGAATTTGTGTATGTTTCATGGACCATACACTTTGTTTCAGTTCTATTAAGATAAAACTGATAATTTATTGTGTCTGGCTCGTTATTTTCTACCATTCTGCTCATATCCTGTATCAGTTTCTTGAACTCTTCAATTTTTCCTTTTTCTATATTAAATTCTGCTCTAACATCTATTTGATTAGTATTCATTTATTCCTCCCTCCAAATTAGATTAATTATCTTTTTCATCTGTTTAATAATTCAAAGAGCGATTAAATACGATAAATGTTAAGTAACTCATCTTTATAAGAAAAGAAGCGATTTGATTATTCATAATTAAACCAAAAATGTTTCGGTACAGAAAAATTTTTTTATTTATTCTATATTTTTTCTTTTATCTATAAGTAAGGTATATTATTCTTCAGAGGTAGCATCTTCTTTTATATCTACTTTAACAGTCGTACCTTTCTCTTCCTCTTCTTTGAGATTTGTCTGATTTGCCTTTTTTAGAACGTATTCATCTCCTTTTACTCTTTCAGATGATAATGTTTTCTTCATTTCTGACATATCTATGTGAAATATTTCTCATATATACTATTTAAAAAATTCAAAAAATAATCAATATTTATTGTAAAATAGGTTGTTTAACATTGTAAAGTTTTTGATGGAAGATGGATGGCTTGATTATTGATATCTCTTACAGCGTCTGCAAAAGACTCTGGAAGAGTGGGATGGGCATGTATTGTATTGGAAATATCTTTAATACTTAGTTTCATTTTGATTGCTAGGGTTGCTTCACCTATTATTTCACCTGCATGTGGTGCAATAATATAAGTTCCCACAAGTTTTCCTTCCTTCTCAAAGACCTTAATTTGACCTCTTGTATCTCCCAAGCAATTTGCCTTTGCACTTGCGGCAAGTGGAAATTCTCCTGTCTTTCCTTTTAAATCTCCTACGTAAGCAACTTCTGGATAAGTGAATACACATACAGGTAATGATTGATAATCGATTTTATTGTTCTCTTTTGTCCCCATTATATTTTCAGCAGCAACCTCACCTTGCCTTGATGCAACATGTGCAAGCTCATACATACCTGTTACATCGCCAATTGCATAAACATTGTGAATGTTGGTCTGCATTTTTTCATTTACATAAATACCATTTTGATTAAAATTCAATCCAATATTATATAGTTTCTTAGGACATATATTTGGTCTTCTGCCTACACAAATAAGTATCTTTTCTGCTACAATTTTTTCTCCATTAACAAAAGCTATGTTGTCACTAATTTTTTCTACCCTTGAATGTGTCATTACATTGACTCCATCTAGTCTCATATATTTCTCAATTGCATTTCCAATTTCTTGTATTTGAGAAGGTAATAGATGATCTTCAGCCTCAATTAAAGATACTTTACATCCTAGGGCATTCAAGATAGAAGCAAATTCACATCCACTATATCCACCTCCTATAATAGTAATAGACTTCGGCAGATCTTCTAATTCAAGAATTGATGCAGTTGATAGTATACTTTCTCCAAATTCATAACCAGGCAAACAAATAGGATAACTTCCAGTAGCAATAACAATATTTTTTGTTTCTATTATGTTGTTATTAACTGCCACTTTATTTGCTGAAACTACATATGCTTGACCTTCTATTAGATTAACATTATTACTTTTGAGAAGAAGTTTGATACCTGAGGCAAGTCTAGAAACTGTAGTCTTCATCCTGGACTTTAGAAGTTTATAATTTAACTCAATTTGGACATTTAAACCATTTTTCTTTGCACTATCTGCTCTTCTCATTATATCTCCTAATGAGTGAAGATATTTAGTAGGAATACATCCTCTCTGAGTACAAGTTCCGCCTAGTCCATTCTTTTCAATTAAGCAGACATTCCCACCAAGTTGTGCTGCTCTAATGGCACAGGTATAACCGCCAGGACCACCTCCTATGACTACTATATCATACATATATATTCGTCTACTTAACTTTTAAATACTTGACAAATAAGTCTTTTAATAAGTAAATTTACCTTTTCAGATTCCATTTATCTGATGTATATTTCTCCTCAGCCAACTTTTTAGTACTTTCCTCTTCTTTGGTAGTTAAATTATCAACAACAATCTCAGCACCAAATTTATCACTAAATGATTCTTTCAGATTGTACGCTACTTCGTCAAATGGCTTATTCAATCCCATTACTCTTTCTTTTGCATAATCGATCATCTTATCTTTGACTTTTTCTGAAGGAATCTTTAACACAGAGAACATCTTCTCAAGATTAACACTTAATAATATTGTTCCATGCTGTAGTAGTGTACCTTTCTTTCTAGTTTGAGCATTCCCAGAGACTTTTTTGCCATCGGCAATTATATCATTTAACGGAGCAAATTTTGCATTAAAGCCAAGCTTATTTATGCATATAACTACTGGATCACATATCAAATTGTAAGATTCCATTATATTTTTTGGATAAACATTTGTAATGAATGAATAAGTCAACTCCGATTCATGCAATACTGCTCCACCTCCTGTTATTCTCCTAACAACATCAATACCCATCTGCCTACATCTTTTTATATCCACTTCTTCATCCATGCTTTGAAAGTATCCTATTGACACGGTTGGTGGTCGCCAGCCATAAATTCTTAGAATTGGCATGCTATGATAATTTATACAATTCATTAATACCTCATCAAGAGCCATATTCCATGGTCCTGAATTATATCCTGTTTCTAAAGTTCTGATTTTGCTAAACTTAAAACTCATAGTTTCCCTCTCATTTTTCTTCTTTCTTTCCTTCATTCTTTCCCTATTCTTGTTCTTCCTTCAAACAACCAAGTATTGCATCTGTCAAAGATTGTGAATCAAAACCAAATGCTTCAGAGCCATTCAAACATTTCTCGATCTTTTGCTTAATCTCATCTTTTCCTAGTTTTGTACCAATAAGATTGACCTCAAGTTCGTCCAATGTTTCTTCCGGATAAAGAAAAAAATCTCCAGTTATTGTTATTGAGTTAATTATTTTACTATCTTCATCATATTCAAGTGAAATCTTGATCAATTTTTTTGATTTGTATATATTATGTGCCTTTTTCATTAATCATTACTACTATTCCTTATTTTTCAACATACAATTTTTTCTCACTATCTTCTTTTCCGTCAGATTGTGAAAAAGCAATCCACCTTAAATTAGGTTTTCGTGCTGCTGCAACTTCGTCTAATCTGCCAACTAATTTTGTATATGGAGCTCCTTTGACAATATCTGGATTTTCTTTGATCTCATTTGCTATGCTTTTTAATGCTGCTGCAAATCTATCCAATGTTTCTTTACTTTCTGTTTCCGTAGGTTCAATCATTAATGCTTCACGGACAATTAAAGGAAAATAAATGGTTGGTGGATGAAAACCATAATCCAAAAGTCTCTTTGCAATATTCAAAGCGCTCTTTTCACCAAATTTCCTAGAAGATAAGACAAATTCATGGGTACATCTACGATTGTAAGGAAGTTCGTAATCATCCTTTAACAAGTTGAGAAGATAATTGGCATTCAATATTGCATGCTCTGACACCTTTCTTATATTTGTCCCACATGATTTGATATAACAATAAGCCCTTACCAGCATACCAAAATTTCCGTAAGAATATTTGACCTTTCCTACGGATTTTTGTTTAGTATAATCTAGGACAAACTTGCTGTCTTGTTCTTTTATTGTTCTCGGTAATGGCAGATACTCTGCCAAAAATGATTTTACTCCTAATACTCCTGCTCCGGGTCCTCCGCCACCATGAGGAGTTGAAAAGCTTTTGTGCAAATTCAGATGAATCATATCAAATCCTTGGTCCCTAGGCCTAGTTATTCCAAATAGTGCATTCATATTTGCTCCATCACAATACATCAAGGTACCATTGGTATGTGCAAGATCGCTAATCTCTAGAATATTTTCCTCAAAAAGTCCAAGGGTGTTAGGATTAGTTAACATAACAAGTGCTACATCATCTTCAAGTACTTCCTTGAATTTGTAAATGTCCATGTTGCCACGGGAATCAGAGGGAATAGTTATAGTTTCAAACTTACACATGGTTGCAGTTGCAGCGTTTGTGCCATGAGCAGAATCAGGAATAATTATCTTTTTTCTTTTCTCATTCTTTTGCTTAAAGTAAGCCTTTGCTATCATGACACCTAAAAGTTCACCCTGTGCTCCAGCTGCAGGTTGCAATGAAAAAGCATCCATACCTGTAATTTTCGTCAAGTCTTGTTCCAATTCCCACATCAATTGTAGTGACCCTTGAATACAACTTTCATGAGAAAGAGGATGTAAATCCTTAAAGCCATCTAGACTTGCCATATCTTCGTTTATCTTAGGATTGTACTTCATCGTACAAGAACCTAATGGATAAAATCCAAGATCAACTCCAAAATTCATTCTTGATATGTTAGTATAGTGTCTAACAACAGTGATCTCACTCACATTTGGAAGAGGAAGTTCTTTTCGCATTAGATCTTTTGGTAGTTCAATTGTAGTAATGTCCTCTTCTGCTGCCGCTTTTCCTGCTCGTTCTCTCTCTTTATTATCGTCAACATCAGGTACATGTTCTGTTGTCTCTTCTTCGTATTCGAATATGAGCTTCATTTTATTATTTTGTCTCCCTTACTATAGAAACATATGATTCTATATCTTGCACTGTATTCAGTTCAGTACAGCAAATTAATATTTTATCTTCATCTAAGTCAAGACCACCAAGAATTCCATTTTTAAGCAGGTTTGAAGAAATATTTTCCAAACACCCAGACGGCGCCTTCATATAGAATTCATTGTAAAATGGTTTTTTATTCAGAGCTTCGAAGCCGATGCTCTTCAATTTGTTTTGCAACAAATGTGCTCTGCTATAAGAAAGTTTTGCAACATTGATTAATCCCTTCCTTCCCATAAGTGCCAAATAAATAGTAGAAGCTATGGCCATCAGTGCCACATTTGTTGTTATATTGCTTGTAGCTCTTTCTCTTCTTATATGCTGTTCTCGCGCTTGAAAAGTCAGTACAAAGCCTTTATTTCCCTTTGAATCCGTAGTCATTCCACATATTCTTCCTGGGATTTTCTTTAATAAGAAACTCTTGACTGCCATAAATCCAAGATATGGACCTCCAAAGTTTACTGGAATACCAAAGGACTGTCCTTCACCGACTACTATATCTGCACCATAATTTCCTGGAGGTTCTATGATTGCAAGAGAAGTTGGCTCGACAACACAAGTAATAAAGAGTGCACCCACTTTATGTGCCTGTTCAGCTACGTACTGTAAATTCTCAATACTTCCATAGAAGTCGGGGTTCTGAGCAATCACACAAGATGTGTTAATATCAATCTCATTTACAATTTTGAGATCTGCTCCTTCACAATATGTTTTTAAAACTTCCAAATATTGAGGATTGAGCCCTTCCTTTATGAAAATGCAATTCCTTCCATTATAAGATGAACAGAGCAATACGGCTTCTGCCAATGCAGATGAACCTTCATACAAAGAAGCATTTGCTATATCCATGCCTGTAAGAAGACAGATGAATGACTGGAATTCGTACATGGTATGTAGAGTTCCTTGGTTCATTTCTGCTTGGTAAGGGGTATATCCTGTAAGAAATTCTCCCCTCATTATCAAATGATGTACTGCAGAGGGAATATAATGATTGTAAGCTCCAGCCCCAATAAAGTATTTCATGATCTTATTCTTTTGTGATATGTTTCTCAACTGTTCTACTAATTCGAGCTCGCTCATTGGTTTAGAAAGATCCAGGTTTTCATTAAGAGACGGCTTTAAATCCATGATTAAATCATTTACAGATCTTACTCCAATTCGTTTTAACATCTCTTCTTTGTCATTTTCAGTTATTGGTGAGTAATTCATTATAATTGATATCAGCCTCCGCTTTGATCTTTTTCTCTATTCTCTTCTGTTTCGCCAATGAATTTGTTATATTGCTCATCGGTCATTAAATTGTGAAATTCTTCCATATTAGATGGTTTTAATTTTACAATCCAGCCTAATTCATATGGTGATTGATTTATCCATTCGGGGTGTTCAAGCAACTCCTGGTTAACCTCTACAATTTCACCACTCATAACACAATAAATATCAGAAGAAGCCTTTACCGAATCAATTATTGCCATTGGTTGCATACGTCTGAATATGCTGCCAATCTTAGGCAATTCTATGGAAACTATATCGCCAAGTTGGCTCTGAGCAAAGTCTGAAATTCCAATAATTGCTATTCCTTCCTTGATTACAATCCATTCATGTTCTTTTGTAAATCTTATATTCTCATTCACAAAGATCTATTTTTAATATTATTCAAGCCATAAAAAATTTTTTATTTCCGCTTATAGAATCGTGTACTACTAAGAACGTTAGCTTTATACAATTTACCACCAATATTAATTTCGATTAATTCATTGGGGTTGACATAAACTGGCACAAAACAAAAGCCTATAGACTTTTTCAAGGTTGGGGAAAATGTTCCACTTGTCACGAAACCGATCTTTTTGCTATTCATTAATACCTCATTTCCATGTCTAGCTATTCTTTTTTCCAGAATCTCGAATCCTACTATCTTTCTATATATTTGCTGGTTTATCAAAGCTTTTTTTCCAATGAATTCATTCTTTTCAAATTTTACTGTCCATTTGAGTGGGGCTTCTAAAGGGGTGGTATTTTCATCTATATCATTTCCATAAAGCATCAAACCAGCTTCTAGTCTGAGTGTATCTCTGGCTCCCAAACCCGCGGGTTTAATATTAACTTTGGAATCTAACTGTATGAGCTTGTCCCAAATCTCTATTTTTGAAGAATCAAAAAATAGCTCAAAACCATCTTCTCCTGTATAACCTGTCCTTGATATTATACATTCTATTCCAAAAATATTTGTAATAGTAAAATTAAATGGTTTTAATTGATTCAGGTTTAAATCAACAATTGCTGCCTTTTCTAGGATACTTTGAGCAAGAGGACCCTGGAGTGCTAGAAGAGCAATTTTATCAGTTATATCTTCAACAATAGTTGCTGATCTCAAATGCTTAATAATCCATTCTAAATCCTTTTCTCTATTTGAAGCATTAACAACAATAAGGAATTTTTTTCTATTAAACATGTATATGATTAAATCATCTATTATTCCTCCATTCTCATAACATATAGGAGAATATAATGCCATATTGTTATCTAATTTTGATATATCATTAGTAACTAAAGTTTGTAAACAATCATAGGCATCGGTGCCTTTAACTTCAAAACGACCCATGTGTGAAACATCAAATAAACTAACGTTTGTTCTAGTATTGAGATGCTCATTGATTATTCCAGAAGAATAATGTAGAGGCATTTCCCATCCATGAAAGTTTAGCATTTTTGCTCCAAATGATCTATGAATATCATAAAAAGGTGTTTTCATTACAGATTAAGCCAACAAATATAATAATCGACGAGTATTAACTTTTGTTATAAATGATATTGTGGATGGTTCAAAGTACAAATGGAGCTAATAAAAAAACCAGTATGGCTTAGAGTAAGACCCCCTGCAGGAAAAAATTATACAAACGTTAAACAATCACTTAGGTTGCTAAATCTTCATACAGTTTGTGAAGAAGCAAGATGCCCTAATATATCAGAGTGTTGGGGAACAGGAACGGCTACAATTATGATCATGGGAGACATATGTACTAGAGGATGTCGATTTTGTGCTGTTAATAGCGGTAAACCCTTTTTGCTTGATGCAGATGAACCAGAAAGAGTCGCTAAGGCAATTAAAGAATGGGGATTAAGATATGTAGTAATTACTTCTGTATGCAGAGATGATTTAGAGGATGGAGGATCAGAACACATTGCCAAGACAATCAAAGCAATTAAACTTTTATGCCCTACAACAATAGTGGAATCACTAATCCCCGACTTTAGAGGAAATGAAAGTTCAATAAAAGAGATAGTTAAATCTCAACCAGAAGTCATAAGTCATAACATCGAAACAGTTTCTAGACTTACTCCTAAAGTTAGAGATGCTAGAGCGTCATACGAACAATCACTTTTAGTTTTAAAAAAAATTAAGGATCTTCATTCATTCATTTATACAAAATCTTCTATAATGCTAGGCCTTGGGGAATCAGAAGATGAAGCTATTCAGACAATAACGGACCTGAAATCAAGTGGAGTAAGTATATTGACTATAGGCCAATACCTTCAACCAACTCCTAAGCATTTACCAGTTATCGAATTTATCTCTCCAGATAAATTCAATTGGTTTAGGGAAATTGCAGAACAAATGGGATTTGTTTATGTAGCCTCAGGTCCACTTGTTAGAAGTTCATATAGAGCAGGAGAGTTTTTCTTGGAAAAAATTTGTAATAGGATGTAATGGTGTCTAGACGTTGTTGCAGTAGCCACTAGAAAGCTATACGCCGCTCGGGAGTAACGTAATGCATGTAGTATTTCTACCAATCTATCTTGTATTTGTTGCTATTATTTAGAAATTATTTAATAGATATTTACGAAATTCTGAATTCTAAAAAAAATTCTTTACTTTTATATCTATTTTCTGTTATTATTTTCATTTGTGAATTTTGATATAATCGAATATTTAAATAATATCTTCTTTAAAGTAAAAATAATAACAATATTCTATCTTTAAATATAAACGAAATTTTAATTGATAGAATAAATGGCTCTGTTAAGTTAAGGAGAATTTATGAGATAAATTGAAAATTTTTTCTAAAATTGAGCACAGAACATAATATAAAAAAGTAGAATATACCTATTACTTTC
>Ga0299914_10002375_pt1 | contig 12946 bp, 10 predicted proteins | sample RVTome_10_FD_201361 | JGI IMG/M metagenome (GOLD analysis project Ga0299914, IMG submission 201361) | Soil microbial communities from uranium-contaminated site in the Upper Colorado River Basin, Wyoming, United States - RVT153D57 (version 2) ...
GATCCGCCGACGGCGAAATCCGCGCCCAGCTCCTCGAGCGCGAGCGGCAGGGTGCCCGCCGCCTGGTACACGTCGAGGATCACCCGGGCCCCGACGCGGTGGGCCTTCTCGATGACGGCCTTGGCGTCCTGGATGTACGCGCTGCGGAACAGCACGAGCGACAGCGGCACCAGCGCTGTCTCGTCGTCAATCGCGTCGAGCAGCCGCTGGAGATCCGTGCGAATCGTGCCGGGCGACTCGACGTAGACGATCTCGGCGCCGTAGCGCCGGAAGCCCTCGAACAGGTACATGTTCGAGGGGAACTCGAGGTCCGTGAGGACAATCCTGCGCCGCCGCCCGTCGTAGGTGAAGCACGACGCGATCACGCCGAGCGCGACCGTGACGTTCTGATGCATGGAGATTGTCCCGGGCGGCACGCCGAGGATGGGCGCCAGGAGGTCCCCCACCGTCCGGCCGATCTCCCACCATCCTTCGTGCCACGCCCGCACGCCGCGCGTGGACCACTCGTCGGCATACTGCTGCAGATAGCCCGCGGCGCGCGACGGCATGGCGCCGAGCGAATGGCTGACGAGGTAGGTGCACGTCTCGAGGATGGGGAACTCGCGGCGCCACGCGAGCAGGGGATCAGGGGTCATATCGGGTGATGTGAAACGTGCTTGGTGCGGCGTGCCTCGTACGGTGCACCGCCGTTCACATATTCAGATCCACCCAGACCGACTTCACCTGCGTGTAGTGCTCGAGCGCGTGCGCGCTCATCTCCCGGCCGAAGCCGCTCTGCTTGTAGCCGCCGAACGGCGCGGCGGTGTCGTAGACGTTGTAGGTGTTCACCCAGACCGTCCCGGCCTGGAGCTTCCGGGCGACGTAGTGCGCCTTCTTGATGTCGCGCGTCCACACGCCGGCGGCGAGGCCGTAGGGCGTGTCGTTGGCGCGGGCGATCGCCTCGTCCAGATCCGCGAAGTCGATCGTCGCGAGCACGGGGCCGAAGATCTCCTCGCGGGCGATCTTCATCCCCGGCTCGACGCCGGCGAACACCGTCGGCTGGACGAAGTACCCCTTCCCCGTCCCGATGTCCACCCGCTCGCCGCCGGCGACGAGGGTCGCGCCCTCGCTCCTGCCGGCGGCGATGTAGCCGAGGACCGTTTCCATGTGCTTCCTCGACGAGAGCGGCCCGAACCGCGTCTTCGGGTCCAGCGGATCGCCGGCGGTCATCTTCTTCGTGCGCGCGGCGAGCTTGTCGACGAACTCGTCCCTGATCGACCGGTCCACCAGCAGGCGCGATCCGGCGGCGCAGACCTCGCCCTTCCCGTAGAAGATGCCGACCGTCGCGCCGCGGACCGCCGCGTCGATGTCGGCGTCGGGGAGCACGATGTTCGGCGACTTGCCGCCGAGCTCCAGCGTGATCTTCTTCAGCGTCTCCGCGGCGCTCCGCATGATCGCCTTGCCCGTGCTCGTGTCGCCCGTGAAGGCGATCTTGTCGATGCCGGGGTGCTCGACGATGGCCTGGCCGACGGTCGATCCGGGGCCGGTGATCACGTTCAGGACGCCGGGCGGCAGCCCGACCTCGACGGCGATCTCGCCGAGGGCGATCGCCGTCAGCGGCGTCTGGCTCGCGGGCTTGAGGATCACGGTATTGCCGCAGGCCAGCGCCGGCGCCACCTTCCACGCCGCCAGGAGCAGCGGGAAGTTCCACGGCACGATCGCGGCGACCACGCCGATCGGCTCGCGCAGGGTGTAGGTCAGGTGATTCCCCTTGACCGGGATCGTCTCCCCCATCACCTTGTCGGCCCAGCCGGCGTAGTACTCGAAGCACTCCGCCGCGGCGGGCACCTCGATGTTCCGCGACTCGCTGATCGGCTTGCCGTTGTGCAGCGTCTCGAGGCGCGCGACCTCGTCCAGCCGTTCGGTGAGGCGGTCGGCGAGGCGGCTCACGAGCCGTCCGCGCTCGCGCGCCGACATCCGGCCCCAGGGGCCGTCCAGCGCCGCGCGCGCCGCGCGCACCGCGGCATCGACGTCGGCCGCGTCGGCCGACGCGACCTCGGCGATGACCTCCTCGGTCGCCGGGTTCACCACCGGCATGGTGGTGCCGGACGAGGAGTCGCGCCATTCGTTGTTGATGAGCAGACGCTTCTGTTCAGCAGTGGTCGTGGCCATTCCCGATCCTTTCAACCCGCGGCTGGCTAGCGGCCCTTGAATTCCGGCTTGCGCTTCGCGAGGTGCGCCTCGAGGCCTTCGCCCGCGTCCTCGCTCTCGAAGAGCAGCTGCTGCAGCTCGCGTTCGAGCGCGAGGCCCTCGAGGAACCCGGCCTCGGCGCCCGACTGCACGGCGCGCTTCATCCGTCCCACCGCGCGGCTGGCGCGGGCCGGCGGGGTGAACTGCCGCGCGTAGTCGAGCACCGCGTCGCGGAAGCTCCGCCCGTTCAGCTCCTCGTCGCTCCAGACATGATGCACGATCCCGAGCGCCAGGGCCTCCTCGAACGACATCAGGCGCCCGGTCGCCATCAGCTCGATGGCCCGCGCCTTGCCGACCAGGCGCGCGAGACGCTGCGTCCCGCCCGTCCCCGGGAGCACGCCCAGCGCCACCTCCGGCAGGCCCAGTTTCCCGGCGTCCTTCTTCGCGACGCGGAGGTCGGCGGCGAGCGCGACCTCGAGGCCGCCGCCCACGGTGTGCCCGTTCAGCGCCGCGATCACGAGCTTCGGCGTCTGCTCCAGCCGGTTCAGCGTCTCGTTGGCATGGAGGCAGAAGTAGTACTTGAACTCGGGATCCGCCTCCTTCAGCATCCCGATGTCGGCCCCCGCGCAGAAGAACCTCCCGCCGGCCCCGGTGAGGACGATGACGTGGACGGCCGGGTCCATGCGGGCGCTCAGGATCGCGGTGTCGATCTCGAGCATCATGTCATAGGAGTACGTGTTCGCCGGAGGATCGTCGAGCTCGATGACCGTGATGCCGCCGGTGACGGAGACGTTGATTTTCGGCATGGATGCCTGCGTTCCTGAAATCGGAGTGATCGGAGTTCGAGGAGAGGGAGGGGGCGGAGAGCACGGAGATTCTCAACACGGAGGAACGGAGCAACGGAGGGGTGCGGCCCGCGCGCCCCGCGCGGGCGGGGAAGAGGAGGGACCCGGAAAGGCAAGAGCCATCGAATTGAGCGGCTCTTGTCTTTCCGGGTCCTTCCTCTTCCCTGCCGCCGACCGAAGGTCGGCGGGCGCGCGGGCCCGGCAACCGCAGCAACGAACCCGTGTCCCTCCGTTGCTCCGTTCCTCCGTGTTCAAAACTCCGTGCTCTCCGCCGTCCTCCCTCTCCTCTCTCTCCGTTCCCTCACCTCGATCTCACGCTTCCGTCCTCACGTATTCGAAGTGGATCGGCATGCGGTTGATGCCGCGCAGCGGCGGGGCGATGTAGTTGGCGAACTTGCCCGGCTCGTAGACCGGCTCCGCCATGATGCTGAGCAGGTACTCGCGGTCCTCCGGCGACGGGAGCCACTCGTGCCTGCGCCGGGCCCACGCCTCGTCGGGGAGCGCGGTCCCGTTCGGATCGAAGTGCAGCGAGGAGAACATGCCGATGCCGCGATTGAACTTGCGATCGGGCAGGCGCAGCCGGTCCGACATGCCGTGGCGCTCGAGGATCTTGTTCCATCGGGTCACGCCCGCCTGGCAGTCGCCGACGTACCAGTCGCGCAGCACCTCGTTCATCGCCGTCCGCATGGGGATCGCCTTGCGCTCGATCCGCCCGTCCGCCGCGACGTCCAGCTCGTAGTGCCGCTCCCTGACCAGATGGTCGTCCCACTTCTCCTCCTGCGCGCGCCCCTTCAGGCCGTTGGCGAAATACGAGGCGGCGTTGGTGGAGATCTCGTTGCCGTGCAGATCCAGGCTGAGGCTGAACCACAGGTTGATGAACTTCTGGATCGTCGGCAGGTCGATGCCGCCGAGCTTCCGGACGTCCTCCGAGTACCCGGCGGACGTCATCAGCTGGCACGTCCGCTCGAGAATCCGCGCGATGCCGGTCTCGCCGACGAACATGTGGTGCGCCTCCTCGGTCAGCATGAAGCGCGTCGTGCGCGACAGCGGATCGAGCGAGCTCTCCGAGAGCGACAGCAGCTGCGACTTGCCGTCGCGATCGGTGAACATCGTGAACATGAAGAAGTCCAGCCAGTTGTCGATCGGCTCGTTGAAGGCGTCGAGGATGCGCGGCTTGTCCCGGTTGCCGCTCTGGCGCTCGAGCAACTCCTCCGCCTCGTCCCGTCCGTCGCGCCCGAAGTAGGAGTGCAGCAGGTACACCATCGCCCAGAGGTGCCGCCCTTCCTCCACGTTCACCTGGAAGAGGTTCCGCAGATCGTAGAGGCTCGGGCAGCGCTGGCCCAGCCAGCGCTGCTGCTCGACGCTCGCCGGCTCCGTGTCCCCCTGCGTCACGATCAGCCGGCGCAGCTGGTTGCGGAACTCCCCCGGCACTTCCTGCCAGACCGGCTGGCCGAAGAAGTCGCCGAAGCCGATGCGCCGATCGTGAACGGGATCGGCGAGGAAGATCCCCCAGCGATACTCCGGCAGCTTGACGTATTCGAAATGCGCCCAGCCCGAGGGGTCCACGCTGACCGCCGTCCGCACGAACACCTGGTGGTAGTCCTGGAAGCCCTGGGGCCCCATGTCGCGCCACCACTGGATGTACTTCGGCTGCCAGTGCTCGAGGGCGCGCTGGAGGCGCTTGTTGCCCGAGAGGCCGACGTTGTTGGGAATGCGTTCGGCTGAAATCATGATGGAAGCTCCGAGTTTCCAGCCGCCAGCTCCCAGGCCCGGTTAGGAGACGGGGCGACTCCCCGTCCCGCGGGAAGCTGGAAGCGGGAAGCTGGAAGCCGACGTTTTCACGTCCTGTTGAAATCGAACTCCGGACGCGCCTGCGAGCCGTAGGCCGTCAGCGCGCCCTTCTCGCCCACGGCGTTCGGGCGCTGGAAGATCCAGTTCTGCCAGGCCGTGAGGCGGCCGAAGATCTTCGTCTCCATCGTTTCCGGACCGGCGAAGCGGAGGTTCGCCTCCATCCCGGTCAGCGCGTCGGGCGACAGCGTCGCGCGGCTCTCGAGGGCGAGCCGCACCTCGTCATCCCAGTCCAGATCGTCGGGGGCGAAGGACACGAGGCCGGCCTCGAGCGCCTCCTGCGGATCGAAGGGCTTCCCTTCGGCCAGCAGCTCCGCAACCCGTTCCGGCTCGCCGAGGAAGCGCGTCTCCAGCCGCGTCAGCCCGTTGCTCATCTTCAGCGGGCCGCCATTCATCCCCGACAGCGCGATGCTGTTGGGCCCTTCCGGATCGTCGAGCATGTAGGACCGGTCGGCGGCCAGCGCGAGCTCGAACAGCGTGCCGGCGAACGCGCTGCCGGGCTCGATCAGCGCGAAGAAGCTGCGCGACGTCAGGTCGAGGCGCTTGAGCGTCCGCTTGATGAAGTGGACGGTCTCGCGCGCCAGCCAGTGGTCCTGGTGCGCCAGCAGCATCTCGTCCACGGCCAGCACCGCCGCGGGATCGCCCTGCGTCCTCAGCACGACGGTCCCGATGAGCGGCTCGTCGATCCGCAGCCGCAGCAGCGCGTCGTCCAGCTCCCGGAACGCGCGGAGCGCCCAGTACTGGTCGCCCGCCTGGAGCATCGCCTCCGGCGTCTTCGGCTGCGGCGTGTCGGGCGCCTTGACGGTGAGGGTGCCGACCCGCTTCTCGCGGTCGATCTCGAGCGCGACGTTCGAATAGCGAACGGCATCGTCCGAGACGTCCGGCTCGAGCGGCCCGAGGGCGATCCCAGGGCCGGCCGCCGGGCGGTCCGATGCTGACGCGAGCTCCCGCGCGCGCGTCGCGACGCGATCCTTGAACTGGCTCGTGGGGTACACGGCGTCCACCAGACGCCACTCGACCGCGCGGCGGCCCTTCACGCCTTCGGCGACCGTGCCGAAGAAGTCCGCGAGGTCGCGGCGTACCCTGCGCTTGTCGACCACCCGGGTCAAACCGCCGGTGCCGGGCAGCACGCCGAGCAGCGGCGTCTCCGGCAGGCTCACGGCGCTGTTCCCGTCGTCCACGAGGACAAGCTCGTCGCAGGCGAGCGCCAGCTCGTAGCCGCCGCCGGCGCAGATCCCGTTGAGGGCGGCGAGGAATTTCAGGCCCGAGTGCCCGCTGGCGTCCTCGATAGCGAGGCGCGTCTCGTTGGTGTACTTGCAGAAGTTGACCTTCCAGGCATGGCTCGATCCGCGGAGCATGAAGATGTTCGCCCCGGCGCAGAAGATGCGCTCCTTGAGGCTCGTGATGATCACCGCGTGGACCTCGGGATGCTCGAAGCGGATGCGCTGAATGGCATCGGCCAGCTCGATGTCCACGCCGAGGTCGTAGGAGTTCAGCTTGAGACGATAGTCGGGGGAGAGACCCGCGTCCTCCTGCACGTCCATCGACAAGGTGGCGACCGGACCGTCGAAGCCGAGCTTCCAGTGCCGGTAGCGGTCGGGCGAGGTCTCGAAGCTGACCCGGGGCGCGGCGGCTTTGGTGAGTGCTTCCATCTTGAGGAAAGCGTACCTGCCGCGTCCGGGGGTGTCAAGGCAGTATAGTGCGCAGACTGGGTCAGTCCGCGCACTATAATACCGCCAGAGCCGCGGCCCCGCCGTCTCGTCCATTTACCATTTTCCATTTACCATTTACCATCCCGACAGGGTGGACCTGCGCCAGCTCGAAATCGTCAAGGCCGTCGCCGACGCCGGCTCGTTCACGGCCGCGGCTCGCCAGCTGCACGTCTCGCAGTCGGCGGTCAGCCGACAGGTCCTGCTGCTCGAGGAAGAATTGAAGGAGCCGCTGTTCGTGCGGCTCGGGCGGCGGGTCCGGCTCACCCCGGCGGGCGAGGCGCTCCTCCAGCTCAGCCGCCGCGTCCTCGCCGACGTGCGGGACACGACGACGGCGATTGTCGAACATCACCGGAAGCTGCGAGGCACCATCCATCTGGCCGGCGGCATGACCGTCTGCCTCCACGTGTTCCCGTCGCTCCTCAAGGAGTACCGCCGCCGCCATCCCCACGTGGAGGTGAAGCTGACGACGGGCGGGACGCCGCAGGTGCTCGAGCGGATCCGGTCGGGAACGATCGACGTCGCGCTGCTGACGCTGCCGGTGGAAGGCGCGGACCTGATGCAGGTCCCGGTGATGCGCGAGGAGCTGCTGCTCGTCACGCACCCGTCGCACCCGGTGGCCCGGCGCCGGAGGGTGCGCGCCGCGGAGCTCGATCGCCAGCCGCTCGTGCTCTTCGAGCGCGGCTCGAGCACGCGCCGCGTCATCGACGCGATGCTGACCCGCGAGCAGATCGCGCCGACCATCGTGATGGAAACGGAGAACGTGGAGATCCTGAAGGCGCTGGTGGCGATCGGGATGGGGATGGCAATCATCCCCTACCAGGCCGTGGCCCGGGAAGTGCGCGCGGGACAGCTCTGGTGCGCGCGGCTCGATGGCGTATCGATGGTGCGCGAGACCGGCTGGGTCTACATGCGCGCGCCGCGCGTGCCGCGGCTCGTCCAGCAGATGTTCGACGCGCTCGAGCGCACGCTGCCGCGGCTCAAGCTCGCGCCGCCGCCGCGCCGGAGAGGCCGCTGAAAGGTCCCGGCCTGATCATGGCTTTCCACCTGGCCAGGTTCCCTCCCGGGAGGGATCTTCAGCATCCCGCCCAACCCCACTATTCCCGCTATTCACTTGAGTAGTTGCCACCGACACGCGCGCTTTCAGCCAGCACCAGCCTCAGCCCGACGCTGACGGCACCACGATGAGCACGATGGCACGAAGACACGATGACTTCTTGAGCGTTTCTCATCGTGTTCATCGTGGCCATCGTGACGGCCGTCAGCCCGTTTCAGTGGCAACTGAAGTGATTCCCCGGTCTAGTAGTCGTCCCACGAGTCGACCGGCGTGGACGCCTGGGCGCCGCCGGCGTTGGGCTCGGACGCCGCGAGGCGGCTCTTGATCTGCGCCTGCAGCCAGCCGATGGCGTCGGGCTCCTGCGCGCGGAGCGCCCGCCACTCGGACTCCGGAAGGACGATGGTCAGGGTCCGGGTTTCGACGGTGTCGGTGTGCATCATGGAAATGCATGATACCGATCCCAGCCATGCGAGTCTCGCATAACTTGTGAATGCCTTCCATGCGCCGGACGCATGGCCGCGCCGGCGGCCGCATAGTATCCTGCCCACCATGGCGGGCGACATCCTCGTCGAGCTCGGACGCCGGGCCCGCGCCCGCCGGCTCGAGCGCGGATGGACGCTGCGGGAGGTCGCGGAACGATCCGGGGTCTCGCCGCGCTTTCTCGTGCAGCTCGAGGCCGGCCGCGGGAACATCTCGGTGAAGCGCCTGGCCGACGTCGCGCGCGCGCTCGACACGACCGCCGCGGCCCTCCTCTCGCCCGCCGACGCCGCGGCGGGGCCCATCGTCGCGCTGCTCGGCCTCAGAGGGGCCGGCAAGACGACCGTCGGCCGCCGGCTCGCGCGCCGCATGCGGGTGCCGTTCGTCGAACTCGATCGCCGGATCGAACGCGCGGCCGACTTGACGCTCGCCGAGATCTTCTCGCTCCACGGGGAGGAGTACTACCGGCGTCTCGAGCGCGAAGTGCTCGAGGCGGTGCTCGACGAGGGGCAGCCCATGGTCCTCGCCACCGGCGGCGGCCTCGTGACCGCCACGGAGACGTTTGCGGCGCTGCGGCGATCGGCCACGGCGGTCTGGCTGCGCGCCCGCCCCGAGGATCACTGGAACCGCGTGGTGCGGCAGGGTGATCGGCGGCCGATGGCCGATCACCCCCAGGCGATGGCCGACCTCCGGAAGCTGCTCGCCTCGCGCGAGGCGCTGTACGCGGCCGCCGAGCACACGGTCGACACCTCCGGCCGCTCGGTGGACGAGGTGGTCGACGAGATCCTGGAACTGACCGGCCGGGCGGGCCGGCCGCTGAGAGGGAACGGCCGGATGGTAGATGGAAAATGGTAAATGGTAAATGGTAAGTGGTAGAGCGATCAGGCCAGACGGGCTTCGATTGAGTCGCTTGCCTTGGTTTTCCTGCTCGCTGGACGGGCCGACGGCACCTGCGACGATCGCGAAGAGTTCTTCCGACGGGCGAAGCGGTCCGATCGAAGGCGGAGAAACCCGGGCACTCTACCATCTTCCATTTTCCAGCAGGCAGGCATTCTTCAGCGGCCTGCTACGCCGAGACGTCCAGCACGGGACGATCCAGGGCAGGCGCCGAGCGCGGGTACGACCCGAGCGTCTTGACCCACTGCGCCGATTCGGCGAGGTGCACGATCGCCCGGGCGCAGCGCATGTCGTCGCGCCCGACGCCGAGATCGGCGAAGAACACGTACTCCCACGGCCGGCCGCGCGCGGGGCGCGACTCGAGTTTCGTGAGATCGATGTCGCGCAGCGCGAACACGCTGAGCGCCTTGAAGAGCGCGCCCGGGGCGTTGTGCAGGGCAAAGGCGATCGAGGTCTTGTCGGCCTGGCCGCGGACGTGCGGCTCGCGGGCGATCAGCACGAAGCGCGTGATGTTGTCCGGAAAGTCCTGGATGGCCGGTTCGATGGTCTCGAGGCCGAACAGCTCGGCGGCGCGCGCCGACGCGATGGCGGCCGTGTCCTTCGAGCCCGCGTCCCGGATCATCCGCGCGCTGCCGGCGGTGTCGTAGGTGGCCACCAGCTCCACGCCCTCGAGCCGCCGCAGATAGCGCTCGCACTGCGCGAGCCCCTGCGGGTGCGACAGGACGCGGCGGATGTCGCCCTTGCGAACTCCCGGCAGCGCCAGCAGGTTGTGCACGACCGGCAGCTCGGTCTCGGCGACGATCGGCAGATCGGATTCGAGCAGCAGGTCGTAGTTCCGGTGGATGCTGCCGCCCACCGAGTTCTCGACCGGCAGCAGGCCGTGCGACACGCGACCGGCGGTGACCGCATCGAACACCGCCTCGAACGACTCGCAGCCCACGGTTTCGGCGTGCGGCCAGGCCCGCCGCGCGGCGGCCTCGCTGTAGGCCCCTTCGGCCCCTTGAAACGCGATTCGCATCCCTCACCCCCTGAAAAACAAAACGGCCACTCCCCTTGCGGGCAGTGGCCGTCGAAGTCACCGAAATGAAGACTCTCGCGTCCGGATCTACCCGCAGCGCACCTCCGGCCTGACCAGGCCGGCCGTAAAGGCGAAGAAGGTGGAGCGGAACACCGGACGCATGGAGCGGATCGTAATCGATCCGGACGGTCCGGGCAAGGCAGAACTGGAGGTGGACTGGCCCCGCGAGCCCAGCGGGCTTAGGATATCGGCATGATCCGGGGGACAGTGCTGGCGCTGCTCGTCACCGCCGTCCCGGCGGCCGCGCAGGTCCGCGACCCCCCGCCGCCCGCGACGGGCGAGGCCGGCGTGCTGCGGGGCACGGTGGTCGCGGCCGACACGGGGCGGCCCGTCGCGCAGGCGCACGTAGCGGTGAGCGCGACGTCGGGGTCCCCCCGCGGGTTTGGCGCACTGACCGACCTCTCGGGCCGCTTCGACTTCGCCGTGCCGGAAGGCGCCTACACCGTCAGCGCCTCGAAGCACGGCGCGTTCCTGGCGACGCATGTCGGTCAGACGCATCCCGGCCTGCCCGGAAAGACCGTGGCCGTGCGGGCCGGCGAGGAGACCACGATCGAGATCGCCATGCTCCGTCCCGCCGTCATCGCCGGCCGGGTCGTCGACGAAGCCGGCGATCCGCTGCCGAACGCGACCATCGTCGCGCTGCGCCAGCAGTCAGGCGCCGCCGACCTGGGAAGTCCCGGCTTCGTCGTGCGAGCGGGGACGAGGCTCAGGTTCGACACGCGCGAGGCCCGCGACACGACGGACGATCGCGGGGCGTTCCGGCTGTTCGGTCTGGAGCCGGGAGAATACCTGCTGATGGGACTCACGCCGACGCCGTCCAGACCCGAGACCCGCGGCGATCTCCGCAGGCCCGCCGCCATCTACTTCCCCGGCGTCGCCGATCCGGCGGCGGCGACCCGCTTCCAGCTGGCGCCGGGCCAGGAGATCGCCAACGCCGATTTCGTCCTGCGGTTCGTGCCGACGCTCAGGGTCAGCGGGATGGCCGTCGGGCCCGATGGCGTTCCGCTCGCCGGGGGATCGATCAGCCTGCACGTGCAGGGTGTCGAGGGCCTGGCGGGCCTGAGCCAGGTCGCCACGATCCGGCCCGACGGCGCGTTCGTCTTCGACGCGCTGCCGGGACAGTATCTGCTGCGCGCGCGTCACCAGATCCGCGGGGCGCCCGAATCCTCCCGCTACAGGGGCCACCTCTCCCTGGCGGCGCGGCTCACCGTGACGGATCGCGACATCTCCGGGTTGTTCCTCGAGCTGACGTACGGGGCGGCGCTGAGGGGCCGCATGATCTTCGAGGGCGCACCCATGCCCGCGGACACCGCGCACAGGTTCCAGGTGCAGATCGAGAGCGGCGCGCCGGGCGCGGTACTGAGCGCCCGGCCGTCGGCCGACGGGACGTTCGAGCTGCGCGGCCTCGAGGCCGGCGCGCGCAGGCTCACCACGTCGGCGCCGCCAGGCTGGGTTCTCAAGGGCGTGTTCATGAACGGCCGCGACGTCGCGGAGCGGTGGATCGAGTTCCGCGACGGCGTGGCGATCGAGGACGTGTCGGTGGTCTTCACGACAGTGACCTCGCCGCTCACCATCGCGGTGGCGCACGCGCGAGGGAGCGTGTCGGCGGCCGTCGCCGTGTTTCCGCAGGATCCGGCGCTGTGGCATGCGCGGAGCCCGCGGATCCTGTTCCGGCCGGCCGGCGAGACACCGGTGATCCTGGAGTGGCTTCCCCCTGGGGACTACTTCGTGGCGGCGATCGCCGATGTCGCGGCGCGGACGCTGTCCGCCGGCGATCGGCCGCTGCTCGAGCGTCTGCGGGCGATCGCCGAGCCGGTGCGGCTCGTGGAAGGGGTCACCACGCCCGTGCGGGTCACGGCCGTTCCGTTGCCGCAGTGAACGCAGGCCGCCGAAGACCGGCGGCCTGCTGGAAGATGGAAAATGGAAAAGAGCCCCTGAGTGGGGGCGCTTTACCATCTTCCATTTACCATTTCCATCAGGTTGCATTCGTTCAGCATCCTGCCGTGTCCCCGCTCAGCTCGCGGTCTCGCCGGGCTTCAGCACCAGCACGTCCACGCCGTGCGGCTCGACGAGGTGCTTGAGCCGTTCGGGCGTGCCCGTCAGGATCGGAAACGTGCCGTAGTGCATCGGCACCACCTGGCGGACGCCGAGCATCGCGCAGGCACGCGCGGCGGCTTCCGGGCCCATCGTGTAATGGTCGCCGATGGGGAGGAACGCGATGGACGGCTGGTGCATCTCCGCGATCAGCCGCATGTCGCTGAAGAGCGCCGTGTCGCCGGCGAAGTAGAACGCCTGCCCGTTCTCCATCCGCACGACGAACCCGGTCGGCTCGCCGAGGTAGACGTTGATGTCCTCCTCGACCGTGCTGCTCGAGTGGATCGCCGGGGTCATGGTGACCTCGAGGCCGGCCACCGAGGCGGTGCCGCCGATGTTCATCCCCTGCACGTTCTGGAGCCCCTTGCCCTGGAGCCAGACCGACAGCTCGTGGATGACGAGGACGGGCGCGTTGGTGGCGCGCGCGACGGGCACGATGTCGCCGGCATGGTCGAAATGGCCGTGCGACAGCAGGATCAGGTCCGCCGCGTCGATGCGCTTGCGATCCGGCGGGCACATCGGGTTCCCCTCGAGCCACGGATCCGTCACGATCCGCTTCCCGCCCGGAGTGGTGATGATGAAAGCGCTGTGGCCAAGCCAGGTAATGGAGAGAGCCGCCATAGCGGCCCATTATAATGAAGGAGATCCGTGGTCCGTAGCTCGTGGTCCGTGGTCCGGAGCTCGTGGTCCGTGGTCCGGAGCTCGTGGTCCGTGGTCCGGAGATCGTGGTCCGTGATCCTCAGTCCGTGGTCCGTAAGTCCCTGGTAGGGCT
>Ga0299914_10002379_pt1 | contig 12942 bp, 11 predicted proteins | sample RVTome_10_FD_201361 | JGI IMG/M metagenome (GOLD analysis project Ga0299914, IMG submission 201361) | Soil microbial communities from uranium-contaminated site in the Upper Colorado River Basin, Wyoming, United States - RVT153D57 (version 2) ...
GCCGCCAGGACCGCCGCCAACGCCCCGGCGGCGACCGCCGCCTCGAACAACCCGAGCTCCGCCGGATGGATCCACGAGGCGAGGAACCGCGGCATGTCGCCGAACGCCGTCTCCTTCAGCGTCGGCGACATCGTCAGCAGCGCGGCGAAGTACGCGCCCACCGCCATGAAGCCGATCTGCCCGAACGACATCACCCCGGAGTTGCCGCTGAAGATCTGCAGCCCGACGACGAGCATCATCCACAGCAGGAGACGCATCGCGTCCTCCTCGAGCGTGATGCTGCCGTTGGCGGAGACGTACATCCAGGTGAGCAGGATCGCGGCGGAGAGCACCAGCGGCGACCACCAGCCGCGCAGGTAGCGAAGCGCGGTGCCAGCAGCGGTCCTCATGCCGGCTCCTCCTGCGCCTCGGTTGGGCGCGACCGCACCGCGCGAAGCTTCGACCGCCCACGGTGGATCAGGTCGATCAGGCCATTCGGGGCGACCACCAGGATCGCGATCACGAACAGGAACGCGAACACGAGGGTGTAACTGCTGAGGTCGACGGGCAGGCTCGCCTGGATGGCGTTGATGAGGAAGCCGAGGGTGAAGCCGCCGAGCGCCGCCCCGGTCAGGCTACCGAGGCCGCCGATCGCGCCGCCGACGAATGCGATCAGCAGCGGCGTGATCCCCATCGTCGCCGACAGCGCGCCGGTGCGAAGGACGAACAGCAGGCAGACCGCCGCGGCGAGGAAGCCGGTGATCGCGAACGCGAACGAGATCACTCGGTTGCCGCGCACGCCGACGAGCTGGGCCATCTGGTAGTCCTCGGTCGAGGCGCGCAGCTGCATCCCGATCGTCGTCCGGCGCAGCAGCATCGTCATCCCGACCAGCAGGCCAATCGCGATGATCACGGTGATGATGTCGAGGTTGCTCAGCCGCACCCCGATGACCTCGTGCTGGTCGGTGAGCCACGGGTAGGGCGAGACGCCCTTGCCCTGGCCCTTGGAGACGGTCATGAAGGCGACCTGCTGAAGGCCGAAGCTGATCGCAAACGATGTGATCAGCAGCGTCAGCGGCGCCGCGTGGCGGACCGGCCTGAACGCGATCAGCTCCATCAGCACCGACGTCAGGACGACCACGCCGATCGTGATGATCACCATCGGGATCACCCCGAGGTCCTGCGTGAAGTACATCGTGTACCCGCCGACCATGATCAACTCGCCGTAAGCGAAGTTCATCAGCCGCATGACGCCGAACAGCAGCGCCAGACCCAACGCCATGACCGCGAACAGGGCGCCGAACGAGATCGCGTCGACGCCGACCTGGAAAGTGATCGCCCCGATCATTCGACCCGCTCCTGGGCCATCCCGATGTAGGCGGTGTCGAAGTTGCCGATCTCGGAGAGCTCCTTGGCGGTGCCGTGGAACTGAATCTGCCCCCCGGTTCGCATCACATAGGTGCGATCGGCCGACTCGATCGTGCGCTTCGCGTTCTGCTCGACGAGCAGGATCGTCCGCCCCTCTTCGTGCAGCTCGCGGAGGATCTCGAAGACCCGGTCGACCATCAGCGGCGCGAGGCCGAGGGTCGGCTCGTCGAGCAGGAGCAGCTTCGGACCGCTGACCAGTGCGCGGGCGATTGCCAGCTGCTGCTGCTCGCCGCCCGACAGCTCGCCTCCGGAGCGGTCCCACTTCTCGGCCAGCACCGGGAACCGCTCACGCATTCGCTCGACCTCCTCGTCGACGCCGTCGCGATCGGAGCGGACCTTGCCGCCGATGCGCACGTTCTCGCCCACCGTCAGCCGCGAGAAGATCCTCCTGCCCTCGGGGACGAGCGAGATCCCCTTGCGGAGGATCTGATCGGGCGACAGCGTCGTCAGCTCGTCGCCCTCGTACTCGATGCTCCCGGACGCCGGCCGCTGGGTGCCGACGATCGTCATCAGCGTGCTCGTCTTCCCGGCGCCGTTGTGACCGACGAGGCCGACGAACTCCCCCTCGTTGACCCGCAGCGCGAGCTTGCTGACCGCCCTGACGCGGCCGTAGCTCACCATGAGGTCGTCAATGCGCAGCACGTTGCTCCTCGATCTCCGCGGCGCCCTCTTCGCCGAGGTAGGCGGCGATCACCTGGTGGTTGGTGCGGATCTCCTCGGGCGATCCAACCGCCATCGTCTTGCCGAAGTCGAGCACCTGGATCGCCTCGCACACGCGGAAGATCACCCGCATGTCGTGCTCGACGAGCAGAACGCCGCAGCCGTACTCGTCGCGGATCCGGGCGATCGTGTCGGCGACCTCGACGCTCTCGTCGTCGTCGAGGCCGGCGGCCGGCTCGTCGAGGAGGAGGAACCGAGGCGCTCCCGCGACCGCCCGCGCGATGCCCAGCCGGCGCTCCTGGCCGTGGGGAAGGACCGACGCCGAATGCTCGGCCCACTCACCGAGTCCGAACACCTCGAGCAGCTCCGCGCTGCGCGCCCTCGCCTTCCGCCGGGAGAGCCCGGCGCCGAGCGCACCGAGCTCGACGTTCTCGAACACGCTCAGTGCGGGAAACGTCGCCACCTCCTGGAACGTGCGCACGAGTCCGTGGCCGAGAAGCCGGTGCGGTGGGCGCTCGGAGACGTTCTCACCATCGATCATCACCCGGCCGGCGGTCAGCGGCACGAACCCGGAGAGCGCGTTCAGCAGCGTCGTCTTCCCGGCACCGTTGGGCCCGATGAGACCGTTGATCCGGCCTTCGGAAAGGTTGAGATCGACGCCGTCGACGGCCCGGATTCCCTCGAAGTGGACGCGGACTCCCTCCGCGACCAGCGCCGCGTGCTGGGATCCGGATCCGTCGACGGCCATCGATTCGCCTTTCGATCCAGCTGCCGCTAGCTGTCGGCGGCTGGCTTGGCCTCACTCCTCATCGCCACCGCCCTCGGGCTCGGCGGGGACGTCGAGGCAGGTGTTCCCGTCGCCGAGGTCGGGGATCTCCGCGACCTGCTGCTCGGCCACCTTCTCCGCCTGGCCGTTCGTCCAGAGCTCGATGTCGAACCCGGCCGGCTGCGGACGGTGGCACTCGGGGGTGAACATCATCGGCCCGCCGATCACCGTATCGACGACGAGATCGCCGCTGAACAGCTGTGCCGCGACTTCGCTTCCCTCGGTGCTCCCGGCGGCCTCGATCGCGTCGGCGAGTGCGGTGCCGAGGTCGTAGGGAACGATCGCGTAGCTCTCGTTCATCTCCTCGCCCCAGCGCTCCTCGTAGCGGTCGGCGATCTCGGTGACCTGCTCATCCGCGCCCTCGCAGTAGGACGGGATGCACTTGTGCGACAGCGTGTAGAGGTCGGACACGCGCCCAGCGACCTCGCGTACCGTGGCACCGTTGACGGCGACGTTGGTCGCGAATGTGGTGTCGATCCCCGCCTCCCGCGCGGCGCGCACAACCTGGGCGCCCGTCGGGACGATCGAGCCGACGTAGATCACGTCGCAGTCCGCTGCCACCTGACGCAGCCTCGTGATGTGCGGCGCGAGGTCGAGGGTCTCGTCGCCCACGAACTCGTCGGTGCCGCAGATCTCCTTGCCGAGCTCCTCCCACTGTCCCTGGAAGTAGTTCGACGTCTGCTGGTTGTACTGCAGGAACGTGTCGGTGATGATGTAGGCGCTGTTCATATCCGGGAACTCGTCGTTGAGGTAGTCGGCCATCGCAACGCCCTCCGCATCGGCGCCCTGACCCATCGAACCGCCGGTTTCGCCGACGGTCGCCGGGTCGGCCACGATCGGCGCCGAGGCGCACAGCGCCATGCCCAGCGTGCCCTGCTGGGCCGCGACCTCGAGGGCCGGGAACGCGAAGTCGAAGTCGCACGTCGCGATGATGATGTCGGCGCCTCCGTCGATCAGCTGCCGGGCGTTGGTGCCGGTCCGGGCGCGGTCCGATTCCGTGTCGAGCCACTCGACCTCGAACTCGCGGCCGTCGAGGACACCGCCCTCCTCGTTGATCTCCTCGAGGCGCATCTGCAGCATCTGGCTTCCCTGGCGGTCATACGGCTCGAGCGCTCCGCTCTGGGCGGTCGTGATCCCGACCGTGATCGGCTCGCCCGCCTCGCCGGCGTCGCCTTCGTCGCCTCCGTCGTCGTCGCCACCGCAGGCGGCCAGCGCCAGCGACGCGAGCAACGCTGCAGCGGCGATCGACAGAAGCTTGTTCGCTCTGTTCATCCTGACCCTCATCGACTGTCTCCTTCCTCTCCTCCGCTCCGTGCTCTCAACCCGTTAAATGACGACGCCGGCCCGAAGCCGTTGCCTCATGGCCGCTGCCCTCGATCCAAGCCTCATCCACTCCCGCCCCGGCCGCCACTGGACTTTCTTACAAAAGGTTCATCGCCCCTTGTGCCGATCGACTGCCTGTGGCGACGGGCGCCGGGCTCAGCGCCGGCCGGCGATCGGCTTCGCGAGGGCGTCGAAGGCGCCGGCAAGCGTCTCGCCGATCAGCGCCAGGTGCTCCGGTTGCACGGTGAGCGGGGGCGAGACGGCGACCGCGCTTCCGAGCCCTCTGAGGAGCACCCCCTGCTCACGCGCGGCGAGCGTCACCGCCGCGACGCCGCCGGCGTCGCCCGACAGCGCCTCCGGAACGAGCTCCACCGCCGCGATCAGCCCGAGGCCGGCCCGGACCTCGGCGACCTGCGGGTGGTCGACCAGCGGCGCCAGCGTCTCGGCGAGCTCGCGCTCGATTTCGCGCCCGCGGGCGATCAGGCCGTCGCGCTCGAGGATGTCGAGGTTGGCAAGCGCCGCCGCACAGCAGACGGGGTGCCCGGCGTAGGTGGCGCCATGGCGGAACGTCGCGCCGCGGTCCTCCCAGAACGGCGCCGCCACCTCGCTCGAGGCGATCACGCCGCCGAGCGGGAGGTAGCCGCTCGTGACCCCCTTCGCGAACGTGACCAGATCGGGGCGCACGCCGGGCCAGCGCTCGATCCCGAACCAGGCGCCCAGGCGGCCGAAGCCGCAGATCACCTCGTCGATGATCAGCAGCACGCCGTGCTCGGCGCAGACCTCGGCGACCCCCTCGATGTAGCCGGGCGGCGGCAGCCGCACCCCGCCTGCTCCGATGATCGGCTCGCAGAAGAAGGCGGCGACGTTCTCGGGCCCGAGCTGGGTGATCTCGCGCTCGAGCGCCTCGACCGAGTCGTGGGCGACGACGCTCGTGTTCGGGATCAGGGGACCCCAGCCGGAGACGTTCGCCTCGATGCCGCCGATGCTGGTGCCAAACCCGTGGGTCCCGTGGTAGGCGTGGGTGCGGCTGATCAGGTGGACCCGGCGCGGCTCGCCGCGTAGCCCGAACGACGCGCGGGCGATCTTCGCCGCGGTGTCGATCGCGTCGCCGCCGCCGCTGCCGAGGAAGACCTTCCCGTCATCGACCGGGGCGAGGTCGGCCAGCCGGTCCGAGAGCTCGAGCGCCGGGCGGTTGGCGATGTCGCCGAACGTCGAGTAGGCCTCGAGCTCGCGCAGCTGCTCGGCGACGCGCTCGGCGACCTCCTCGCGCCCGTGGCCGACGTTTGCGTACCAGAGGCTGCCGCACGCGTCGAGATAGCGCCGGCCGTCGCCGTCGTACATCCACACGTCCTCGCCGCGCTCGAGCACGAGCTCGCTCCCCGCGACCTCAGCCATGTTCGCGAACGGGTGCCAGAACCGATGATTCACGGTCTCGAACCTTGCTCCGCGGCCGTCGGCGGGGCCACTGGTAATCGTCCAAAGGGGCCCTGGCGCGTTAGTGCGCCGGACCACGAAGCGGTACTTTGTTCATAGAGGCGCAGCCGGTAGGAGGCGAGGCGGGTGAAGCTAACCCTCAACAATCTGCTCAAGCAGCCGGACCTGGACCTGACGTTGCTGACGGGTGACGACGGCGCGCTCGAGCGGCCGATTGCCGGCGCGCACTCGATCGAGATCGCCTACCCGAGCAGGTGGCTGCCGCGGGACTGGGTCATGCTCACCACCGGCCTGCGCCTTCGCGGGCGCCGCGATGAGCAGCGCAAGCTGATCGCCGAGCTCGACGACCACGGCCAGGCGGCCCTGGGCTGGGCGGTGGGACTGGTCGTCCAGCAGGTGCCCTCGGCGGTGCTCGACGAGGCCAACGCCCGCAACTTCCCCGTCTTCCGAGTCCCGATCGAGATCCCGTTCCGGGACATCATCTCGTTCGTCAACGGCGCCCGCCTGAGCGATGACCTCTACGTCATGCGCCGGGTGATGGCGATGCAGAAGTTCCTCATGGACGCCCTTCACCTCGACGATCCCGAGCCGGCGATCGTCGATCGCCTGGCCGCGATGCTCGAGGCCGACGTCCTGCTCTTCGGCACCGACGGCTCGACCGTCAGGACCTGCGGGCGGACCGATCCCGGCGACGTCGTCGACATCCTCGGCGCCAGCGGCGACACGCTGGTCGAGGCGGAGGTCCGGGGGCGGCGTGTCCTCGGCCTGCCGGTGACCACCGAGCACAGCAGCGCCGGCTGGCTCGCCGTTGTCCTGCCCCGCGGACCGTTCGCGGAGCGGCTCGGCAAGCCGGTGTTGCGCTCGGCGGCCCAGCTGCTCGGGCTCGTGGCGCACGTGCGCCACCTCGGCACCGGCGACGAGCGCGAGCGGCGCGCCGAAGTCCTGCTCGCGAGCCTCGAGGACGCCGAGGGCGAGCAGGTGATCGCGCTCGATCACAAGGCCCGCGCCCTCGGCTTCGACTTCAGCGCCCCGGCCCGCGCGGTCCTGTGGTCACGGGCGAGCGACCGCCGAGGGCTGGGCGCCGAGCTCCTCGACGAGATGATCCAGGTGATCGAGACCTCGCTGGCGGCGGCCCAGGCGCCGTTCCTGCTCACCCACCTCGACGGGCGGATCGCCGGGGTAGTCCAGGGCAACGACGAAGTCGTCGCTCAGCTGCTCCCGGATCGCGCCCGCGAGCTCGACCTGATCGCCGGCGTCGGGAGGACGATCCGCACCCTCGGCGACGCGCGCCAGTCGCTGGCCGACGCCCAGCTCGCACTCGAGCACGCCTCCGACAACCACGTCGCCGTCGCATCGTTCGACGACCTCGACCCCGCGAGCTGGCTGCTGGCGTCGTGTGATCAGGAGATCGCGAGCCAGAAGGTGGTCGAGCTGCTGGAGCCGCTTCGCGACCAGCCGTCCCTGCTCGAGACCCTGCGGACCTACTTCGCCGTCGACATGAACGTCGCCGAGGCCGCCCGGCGCCTCAACGTGCATCGCAACACGCTTCGCTACCGGCTGGCGCGGATCGAGGAGCTGCTCCGCGTCCGTCTCGACTCCCCGCACACGATCGCGAACCTGCACCTCGCGCTCCTGACCGAGCGCCTCGCCGGGAACGGCCAGGCGCACGAGCCCCCCAACGGAGGCTCCGGCGTCAACGGCGCCGCGGTCGACACCGGTAGCGTCGCGACCTGAGTCGCTCGCATCCGAGCGCCGCACGGTGGATCGCGCCGGTCCGGGCTGGCGCTGTGCGAGCATCGCTGCGCAGATGAGCAGCCCGTCTCCCCCAGCCGACCCGCCGCGGGAGTGCGACTTCGCCGTCGTCGGGGCTGGGATCGTCGGGCTCGCGGCGGCGCGGGAGCTGGCGCTCCGCCACCCCGACGCCAGAATCGCCGTGCTCGAGCGCGAGCCGCGGATCGCCGGCCATCAGACGACCCACTCGAGCGGCGTCATCCACGCCGGGATCTACTACCCGCCCGGTTCGCTCAAGGCCAGGCTATGCGTCTCCGGCGCCCGCGAGCTCTACGCCTACTGCTCCGAGCGGGAGATCGACGCGAAGCGCTCGGGCAAGGTGATCGTTGCCGCTTCCGACGACGAGCTGCCCCGGCTCGCCGAGCTCGAGCAGCGCGGCAGGGCCAACGGTGTCGTGGGCCTGCGCCGCATCGACGCCGGCGAGCTCGCCGAGATCGAGCCTCACGCCCGCGGCATCGCCGCGCTCCACTCGCCGAACACGGGCGTCGTCGACTTCGGCCGCGTCGCTGCCGCTTTCGCCGACGACCTCGAGGCGGCGGACGCGACGATCCACCCCGGGTGCGCGGTGGACTCGATCGCCGCCAGGGGGGCTGGCATCGACGTCGTCCATGCCCGCGGCACGACCCGAGCCGGCGCGGCCGTCCTCTGCGCAGGCGCCTGGTCCGACCGGCTCGCGGTCGCCGCCGGAGCGCCCGACGAGCCCCGGATCGTCCCTTTTCGGGGCGCGTTCCTGCGCCTGCGCCGCGGGCGCGAGGATCTCGTCCGTGGCAGCATCTATCCGGTCCCGGACCCCGCGCTGCCGTTCCTCGGCGTCCACCTGACGAGAGGGTTCGAGGGCGACGTCCACGTGGGCCCTTCGGCGCTGATGGTCGGCGGGCGGGACGCCTACCGGCTCGGTCGCGTCCGCTGGCCCGACCTTCGCGACACGCTCGTGTGGCCGGGCACCTGGCGACTGCTCCGCAGGCACTGGCGCGCCACGCTCACCGAGCTCCGCCGAGCGGCGAGCCACCGCTTCCTCGTCGCCGAGCTTCGACGCTACGTCCCGGAGCTGACCGCCGGCGACGTCGAGCCCGGCTTCGCCGGGGTCCGCGGCCAGGCCCTCAACCGCGACGGAACGCTCGTCGACGACTTCGTCGTCTCGCGCACCGAGCGAGCCCTGCACGTGCGAAATGCCCCGTCCCCGGCGGCGACGTCGGCGCTGGCGCTCGCGCGGCTGATCGCCGACGAGCTCGAGGCCCAGGTCGGCTGATGGGCGCGCCGCGATCACGGTTGGACCCAGCCCGGGGGCGGACGGGAGGCCGCGCCGATGCCTGACGCGGTCGTGATCGGAGCCGGCCCGAACGGCCTCGTCGCCGCGAATCGCCTCGCCGACGCGGGCTGGAGCGTGCGCGTTCTCGAGGAGCAGCCGGAGCCGGGGGGCGCCGTGCGCTCCGGCGAGCTCGTCGAGCCCGGGTTCACCAGCGACCTCTTCAGCGCCTTCTATCCCCTCGCCGCGGCGTCGCCGGCGATCGCCCGGCTCGAGCTCGAGCGGCACGGCCTGCGCTGGGCCCGGAGCCGGACAGCTGTCGCGCACCCGGCGCCCGACGGGACCTGCGCGACCATCTCCACGGACCTCGAGGAGACCGTCGGCTCGCTCGAGAGGTTCGCCACCGGCGACGGCGAGGCGTGGCGCCGGCTCTACGCGCTCTGGGAGCGCGTCGGCGGCCACGTCCTGGCGATGCTGACCTCGCCGCTCCCCCCGGTGCGCCCGGCCGCGCGGATCGCAACCTCGCTGCCGCCAGCGCAGCTGATGCGCCTCGCGCGCATGGGGGCCCTCGGCGTCCGCCGACTCGCCGACGAGACGTTCACCGGGCCGGCCGGCGGCCGGCTGCTCGCCGGCAACGCCCTGCACGCCGACCTGATGCCCGAGGTGGCGCCCTCGGCGGTGTACGGCTGGGTGCTCTGCTCGCTCGCCCAGCAGGTCGGCTTCCCGGTCTCCGAGGGCGGCTCTGGGCGGCTCACAGACGCCCTGATCGGCAGGTTGCGCTCGCGCGGAGGCGAGGTCGCGTGCGGCTCACGGGTCACCCGGGTCCTGGTCGAGCGCGGCCGGGCGGTGGGCGTCGAGATCGACGGCGGCGAGCTCGTCACCGCCCGGCGCGCGGTGCTTGCCGACGTCGATGCCCCGCAGCTCTACCGCGACCTCGTTCCCGAGCAGGCGGTCGGCGAACGCGTGCTCGACGACATCGGCCGGTTCCAGTTCGACAACGCCACGGTCAAGGTCGACTGGACCCTCGACGGGCCGATCCCCTGGTCCTCGCCCGAGGCGCGGGACGCCGCGACGATCCACGTCGCCGAGGACATGGAGCTCCTCACCCGTCACGCGGCCGAGCTCGTGACCGGAAGGATCCCCGCCGAGCCCTACCTGGTGCTGGGGCAGTACAGCCCCGTCGACCCGACCCGGATGCCCGCCGGCAAGGAGGTGGCCTGGGCGTACACCCACGTCCCGCACGAGATCCGCGGCGACGCGGGCCCCGACGGCCTCGAGGGGCGCTGGGACGAGCGCGAGACCGAGGCGATCGCCGGCCGGATCGAGGACCAGGTCGAGCGCCTCGCCCCCGGCTTTCGCTCGCTGATCCGCGCCCGCCACGTCTTCACGCCGCCAAGCCTCGAGGCGACGAACCGAAACCTCCGCAACGGCGCGCTGAACGGCGGCACCGCACAGCTCCACCAGCAGCTCGTCTTCCGCCCGATCCCCGGACTCGGACGACCGGAGACGCCGGTGCGAAGGCTCTACCTGTGCTCGGCATCGATCCATCCCGGCGGCGGCGTCCACGGGGGCTGTGGAGAGGCGGCTGCGCGGGCGGCGCTGGTTCGAGAACGCGCCCGGCGCACGGCGATCGCGGTCGGGGGCGCCGCCGCGGCGGCGGCCGTCGCCGCCGCCCGGCGCCGCGGTTGAGCCGGTGCTCAGGGGACGAACCGCTCGACTCGGGCCCGGCGTCCGTGGACCCGGGCGGGAGGGCGGCCGCCGCGACGCATCCACCGCGGGCGTGGCGCACCGAGCAGGGTCCGCGCGAAGAAGGCGCCGGCGGCGCGGTCGAGCCACCTCATCTGCTGGGCTCCGCGCAGCCGCCGGCGCGGGCGGCAGTCGGGCCCCGCGCGGACGGCGTCGTCGTGATCGAGGCGCACCAGGGTGCGGTTGAAGAAGTTGTGGTTCGCGCCCAGCAGATCCACCAGGAACACCGGCCTCGAGCGGTCGGGGGTGCGGGTGGCGCGGCGCAGGTAGCGCCGCCCCTCGGCGCCGGTGTCACCGTCGCACGACGCGAGCCCGACGGCGGCGTGGACGTCGGGCAGCCGGCCGCCCCGGGCGACCGGAGCCAGCAGGAACGCGGCGCGGACCGGGCCGCGGCCGGCGGCGATCTGCTGCGGCCCGGTGTTGGCGGCGCGCCGGCGCGCCAACCTGGTCGCGTTCAGTCCCGAGAGCGAGTGGCCGAGAACGCCGATCCGCCGCAGGTCGAGACGGTCATCGAGATCGACGCGAAAGCGATCGTCGCCGACGGCTGCCGCCGCGACGAGCTCACGAATCGTCCGCTCGACGATCCGCGGCCAGCGGACGCGATCGTTCGGCTCCCCCCAGCCTGCTGTGTAGGCGCCGTTCAGGTCGGGGGCGATGGCGACGACCCCGCGGCGCCCGAGGGCGGCGACGGCGTGGCGCAGCCCGAGGTCGTTGCGCTGCGCGGTCGCTTCGCACGGCCAGGTTGGGAAGTCGTCCTCGAGCGGGCAGCCGTCGCCGTGGCGGCCGTGGGCGACGATCACCAGCGGCCGCGACCCGGGCGTGGCCGGAACCGCTACGGCGCCACGGAGCCGCACTGGCAGCGGTCCGAGCGGTCCGCCGTCCTCGATCGCGATCCCGCCGAGGTCGTAGTTTCGAACCGTCACCGGTTCGGCCCCCCGCGCCACCTGCGGCGCGCCGGTGAGCGCGACCACGACGGCGATCGTCGCCGCGGCCGCGAGCGCGCAAGCCCGCGGCGCCGGACTCATCGACCCCCGATGAGCCGGCCGAGCGGACCGCGCCTTACGGTGTCGATGATCCCTCCCCCGGGCGGTGGCGGCCCGAGCTTGGCCGCCTCGTTCGCCGGAATGTTGAGCTCCACCGCCCGCTCGAAGGTCCGTTGGACCTCGGGTCCGTCGACGAACCGAATCTCGCCGGCGCCGTCGGCGAACACGATCCCGTCGAGGATGTGCTCGCGATGGTTGTCGAGCACGCGGACGACTTCCCCGACGAGCACGCCGTCTGATCCGTAGATCGGGGTCCCTGGCGCGACCGTCGTGTAGTGCACCGCGTGCCCGGTGTCGCGCTCGTCAGCCGCGCCGCCCATCGCCAAGAGGATAGATGCCGTCCGAAGCGGGACCCGGCCGCATCCTGACTCCGGCTACGATCGTCAGCGCTCGTACGCGGCGAGGAAATCAGCGCCGTGCGCGTACTCGGTGTTGATCGGGACCTGGCGCCGGCAGAGCTCGCATCCCGCCGCCGGCCAGCTCGGAATCTCGACCTCGGTCAGGTAGACGAAGTCATCGCAGCCGACGTCGTCCGGCGAGGCGTTGCCACGAGTGCAGAGGGCCGCCACCGTGACCACGTCTCCGCCGGCCGACCGCGCCGTCGCCGCCGTCTCGGCGACCGACTCGCCGGTATTGACGACGTCGTCGACGATCAGCACGCGCTTCCCCGCCACCATCCTGTCGTAGCCGCGCCGGAGCACGAACGGCGGTCGCAGCGGCCCCGGTGAAGCGGCGGACGGCTTGTAGCCGCGGTCCTTGGCGTGCTCGGCGAAGACCGACGGGAGCCCGAGGTGGTGGGCGGTCCATTGCGAGACGATCAGGCCGCCGGTGGCGGGCCCGAGGACGACGTCGAGCTCGCGTGGACGCAGCGCCTCGGCAAGCATCGAGCAGAGCTCGGAGGCCCGGTCGGTGTCGGGGAAGATCGCGTCCTTGGCGATCCAGCCCTCGCCGTGGTCGCCGTTGATGTAGACGAAGTGATCTCCGCGGAGGATCGCGCGCGACTCGGTGAGGATCTGCTCGGCGCGCCGTGCGCGGCGCTCGGCGGGCGCCGTCACGAGCCTCCTCCGAGCTCCACGCTGTCACCGTCCGGGGTCGACGCTCGCTCCCCGACGACCTCTGCCGCTCCCACGATGCACATCTTGCACCAAACGCCGCGCCAAGCGGTCCGGCGGGCTCCACCCTTGCGGGTTTATTCGCCACGCCAGGCTCCCTCAGCCGGAGAGCTCGACGGCGGCCGTCGCATCGCTGCTCAGCGTGATGCGCAACGCCGCCCAGCCGTTTCGCATCCCCGACCCCGACAAGCCGGAGGCGTCAGCGACGGTGTGGAGCACGGTTGCGGACCTCACCAACGGCATCTACGTGTTCGAGTCCACGGTTCGCCCGAACGTGATCTGGGCCCGCTCCGGCGACCTCGACCTGTCCGAGGGCGCACCCGCACGCAAGCTCGACCTCACCGGCGACAAGGG
>Ga0299914_10002382_pt1 | contig 12938 bp, 12 predicted proteins | sample RVTome_10_FD_201361 | JGI IMG/M metagenome (GOLD analysis project Ga0299914, IMG submission 201361) | Soil microbial communities from uranium-contaminated site in the Upper Colorado River Basin, Wyoming, United States - RVT153D57 (version 2) ...
ATCCCCGCTCATTTCACCTCCGACGATCATGGTTCGTCCATCCGGTGTTATTTCAAACTGCATCGGCATGTGATGATGGGCATCGGCTTGCCCTGGTATGTCGATGACTTCGATTTCGAGCGTCTCAGTGTTCACGCTGGCCATCTGATTCACGGCAAGGCTTGCAGCATAGACGTGTTGCCCGTCCGGCGTTACAGAAAGCGCATGCGGCCTCGGGAAAAAGACATCAATCTCTTCGATCTCGAGAGTCTCGTTATCGATTATCCCGATGCGATGGGGCGGGTTGACGGCGCTCATTGATCGACCGACGTAGAGATACTCCTCGTCAGGGGGGAGCGCCAACATGCCGGGTACTTCGAAGGGAACACGTCCGATGACCTCGTTCTCACGATTGAGTTTCAATACAGTGTTTTCACCGATCAGCGAGACATACCAGTACGACCCGTCACCGGCGACCGCGACGTGATGAGGCTTGGCATTCTCGGAGAATCCAAAATCCTGTAGATCAACCGTCCGGATGATCAGGTTTGATTCCATGTCTATGACCGAAATCACGCCGGCGCCCTGATTACAGACGTAGAGAAGCTGGTCGGCATCGGCGTAGGGCACCTCTCCTGAATCGTTCCGCGCCCCCGCGTCGATCCAGGCGCGGACGAGACTGATTTCTTCCGGAGTGAGTGCGCTGTCGTGGTGCTCTGCCAGTTCGATCAGGAGGCTCCGATCGGCATCGAACGGAATCAACACTTCTCCGAACCGTGAACCGGCGATAAGGGTGTGCCATGAACCGAGGCTCAGGCCATCCTCATCGGACAGCAGCGGTTGGAATTTGTCCTGGAGGAGCGGGAGGATGTCTTCTGAAAAAACAACTTCCTGACTATCGTCCGGCGTACCTGCGGTACGACCGCTCTGAGCGCAGCCGCCGATGAACAAGAAAACCGCAAAAAAATATGAGCTTGTGCGCTTCCACATAGTTGTCACATATCGTATCTGATCGCAATACGAACGGCTTCAGGAGCCGGTGGATACCCGAACGCTGCGCCGCTCACGCACCAGTTTGATTTCAGAGTCCCGGCGTCTCGGCCTTTCTCAACAGAAATAGACCTTCATCGATGCTCGAAACGGCGATGGTGCCGCTTTCGAAGAATGGATAGTTGCTCCACGAACCGGCAAAACCGGGCCCGTTGTCGCCCACCGGCATGGTGTCGAAGTGGCCTACCTCCACCGGGTTTTCGGGATCCGTAATGTCGTGGATGTGAAGTCCACTCGAGTAGTTTGACTGGTACATCAAATTCCCACGGACGTAAAGGTTGTGGTCCGAGGATTCATTTCCCCACATATACTCCTTCACGAGCTGAGGGTCTTCGAGCTCGGTGATATCCCAGATGAGCGTGCGTGTCTCAGCGACATTTCCGCTGATCTCATCGAGCTCGTCATTGACGTAGAAGTACCGATGATCGTCGCTGATCCATCCTTGATGAGTATAGGAGACATTCGGATAGGCGGCTGAGGCAATGGGTACCGAATTGCTCTTATCAGTAACATCGGCAATGCTCAGTGCTGTTTCATTCGATCCGAAGCAGATCTGACGACCATTGTAGTCTGCATCGGGCCCACGATAAATCAGGCACTGGGCATCGTGAGAATAGCCTGTCCCGGCCCGGCCGGTGCCGACATCCGCAAAGCAACCGGCAAATGTCGGATTTTTGGGATCCTGAATGTCGATCATATGGAGGCCGCCGCCGCAGGTCTCGCCGCCGCCGCTATTTCCCACCGCATAGGCGAAGCCCGACTCCGTATCGATCACGATGTTGTGAGCGCTATTGATCCGATCGTACAGAACGGTCTCTTTGAATGTCGCCGGAAGCTCGTCGACATCGCGAAGAAGCGTCAAGTCGAAGATCTGGATGCCGTGCTCACCGGCGCCATCGGCCACGATGAAGGCGTGATCCTTGTACACCTTTATGTCGCGCCACGAGCTGCCCGGCGAACCTTCTGTCCGCGGCAGATTGCCGATGTACAACGGATTCATAGGATCGGTGATGTCGACAAAGGACGTTCCGTCAACGCGGCCCACGAGCGCATATTCCCTGCCTGTCTCGGGGTCTGTCCAGCCCCAGATGTCGTTGAGCTGCACTCCTCGATCTCCGCCGATGTCGGCGATAGGGAGGAAGGAGAGTAAGTCCACCTGCTTACAAGCGAAGAGTGCCGCCGCTCCATCCGCACACTCCACCTTCTCGCCGACGACCGGCGTGAGGCCTGACGCCTCGCTTTTCAACAGTGAGGTCTGGGTCCAATCGCTTCCGGATTGCGTGAAGATCAGCACGGATCCCGCTCCATAGTCTGCACCCGAAAGTCCTACGGCTGCAACCGAATCTCGCAGATCGAGTGATGAGCCCAGGAGGTCGCGTCGCCCGCGTTCGTCTGACGACATTCGCGTGACGTCGGACCATTCTCCATCGTTGTGGCGGAATGCGTAGACGGCGCCCGCGCGTGAGAGCGCCATCGGCGCGCCGATCAATACGTCGTCATCATCTATTGCCACGGTTGTCCCGAAGCCGTGGAAACCAGTGCTGGCGTACGGCTGCAGGAGAGCGGATTCAATCCACTGGCCACTTTCGGCATCCTGCTCGAACAGTACTGCCGCACCCACATTGGCTCCGTGGCCTGGCGCACCGGCAAGCAGCATGCCGGCATCCAGATCCAAAGAGGATCCAAGCCGCCCTCCCTCACTGATAGCACGAGAGCGAAGTCGCGTCGATTCGGACCACGCTCCGCCGTCATATTCGAAGACGTAAACGGCGCCGGAGTTATTCGCCTCGCCCGGCGTGCCGATGAAAGCGGTGGAATCCGATACGATGATCGACCATCCGAACCCAGCGTTCGCCTCAGAGCCGCTGCCCGTCAGCTTATCTAATCGCAACCACGATCCGTCAGCTGTACGGCCGAAAACGTACACGCTGCCTGGATTCTCGCGGGTCGATTGGGCGCCGACGAACGCGTGATCGCCTGCGAGCGCGACGGCGGCTCCGTACCTGTCATTAGGGACGGCATCCGATACGGCGAGTGTTGCCCTATGCCCCCAGGTACCGTCGGTGCTGCGCTCAAAGATATAGGCCGCTCCTACCGAATCCGCGACACCGGTTGATCCGATCAGAAGCCGATCGCCGTCCATCGAGAGACTTCGACCGAAGTGATCCCCCATTTCATGGTCTGGAGACAAGATCTCTCCCGCGGCTTCCCACGCACCGGCGTTAGTGGCAAACGTATAGACGGTCCCCGGACGGTACAGGTTGTCCGGTTCTCCGACGAAGACGTAATCCTGCGAAACGAGAATGGACGTGCCGAAACGCTGCTGCGCGCCGGCAGGTGCGGCAGCAGCAGCAAGGATCAGAACTGCAAGAATGGTGAACAAAATCTCCTTTATCATGATATCCTCAATTCGGGAATTGCACAGAGCGTCTGAACATGCCTTCGACATGGAATCGTAGAACGACACAGAGACGCGTTAGAAGCGCTTTTTACGGTCGGCTCTTTGCACTAATCCGAAGAGTTTCCGTTCCTGGAACGGCCCACGAGGACATCCATGATTCACTCGTTCACAACGTCTGCACTTGTCCTGATCTTCTGCGGTTGTGCTTCGCACTCGACCGGAGGCCGAATCGCGGAAGGGCAGAATCGGGATAGGGGAGAGGTTCGCCTTCAGCGTCAGAATATCGCTACCGAGAGCCTCTTGATCGGCCTCGATGCAATCGACGATCGCCGAGCCTGGGCTGCAGGCACCGGCGGCACGTATTTCTGGACGGATGATGGAGGGCTGAACTGGCACAGCGGTGTGGTTCCCGGTGCGGATTCCCTCCAGTTTAGAGATGTTTATGCGCCGTCTCTCGATGAAGCATTCCTATTAAGCATCGGCCCAGGCGAGGCCTCGCGGATCTACCACACGACCGATCGTGGCCTCTTGTGGGATATGCAGTTCGCCGCCGATCGCGCCGACACCTTCTTCGATTGCTTCGCCTTCTGGAACGAGGAGGATGGGATTGCCTTTAGCGACGCTGTCGGTGGGAATTTTCCGCTGATCCAAACGACGGACGGAGGTGGCAACTGGTCGTATCTCGAACGCACTCCGGATGCACAGGAGAATGAAGGGGGATTTGCGGCCAGCGGGACGTGCGTAGTGACTGTCAATGATCAGACGGTTCTCGTCGGAACCGGAAATGCTGTGCAGGCACGCGTTCTCCGATCCGAAGATCGCGGCTCCACGTGGCAAGCGCACGAGGTTCCGATCGAGGCTGGAGACGCCGCAGGGATCGCCTCGCTCGCCTTCCGGGACGAGCTTCATGGCGTCGCGCTCGGCGGCGACATCGCGAGTGCAGACGTCTTCACCGACAACGCGGCCACGACGTCGGACGGAGGGCGTACGTGGGTAAAGGCTCGGCGCACACCCTTCCCGGGGGCGGTCTATGGATCCGCGTATGCCCCCGAAACGCGACTGCTTGTAGCGGTCGGACCCGGTGGAGCCGCGTACTCAATCGACGACGCCGGCTCGTGGTCTATCCTCGACTCTCTGACTCACTGGAGCGTCGACTTCGGGAGTTCGTCGTCTGGGTGGATGGTGGGGCCGGAAGGCCGAGTTACGCGAATCATCTTACCGGAAAATTGACGCGAAGCTCTAAATCGAGAATCGAGGATCAGAAATTTTGAGACGACGCGCGTTCGGCCGCATCTCGTTTTGATCGCTGACTCAAGGGAGCACAACAAGCGGGCGGTACGATTTCCGACATTTTCTGCCACATTCACGCTTTGTCGATACATACACGTCGAGGGTTGCACCAAATCCGACACGGATCCTACCATACTCTCGAGCGGTACGGCGATTGTAAGGTGTCACGTACGGTTGAAGGTACTCGCGGACACACAGCATCGACGATCCAATGATTACTGCCGGATTCTTAATCGAAGTTCTTATCGGCGGCCTCATAGCCGCCGGCCTCATCCCGGTGATTAACCTGGCGGCAATCGTGGCGCGAGAAAACCGGCAGAGCGCCATCGAAGTCGAGATTCCGTACGAGCCCTCTGCAGTACGAACCGTACAGGCGTCTCAAAAAACGCAGAAACGCGCCACGATGTCGCAGGACATCACGCATTACGTTTCTTCGAACGGCGTGATCGTCACGCCAAATATCGAGTTCGCACAGCAGGAAAATGATTCACGCAAAGCAGTGCATCCGCATTCGGAGTACTGGGCCTACGGAGACGTTGCGTTCTACGCCTGATTTTGAGGACTTGCCGTACCTCCGCGAAGGGTCGCGCGGAAGGGGACGCGTGAAACAGGTCAGGAGCGAGCCTCCATGGGCGCATACGTTCGCTCATCCGATCCGACGTAAACCTGACGGGGCCGATGAATTCTGTTGGATGGATCGTTCCTCATCTCTATCCATTGGGCGATCCAGCCCGGCAGACGACCGATGGCGAACATCACCGTAAACATGTTTGTGGGGATGCCCATCGCCCGATAGAGAATGCCACTGTAGAAATCGACATTGGGGTACAACTTTCGCTCGACGAAATAATCGTCCTCTAGCGCTGCCTTCTCCAGCGCCTTCGCGATATCCAGCAGGGGATCGTCGGTTCCAAGCTCGTCGAGCACCTTGTCCGCATACTCTTTGACGATGCGCGCCCGGGGATCAAAGTTCTTGTAGACGCGATGGCCGAAGCCCATCAATTTAAACGGATCGTTTTTATCCTTCGCGCGCTCGACGAATTTTGACGAATCGCCTCCGGCGGCAGCGATTTGCTCGAGCATACGAATCACCTCCTGATTTGCGCGGCCATGAAGCGGTCCGGAAAGCGCGTTGATGCCGGCCGATATGGAAACGAAAAGATCGGCGCCGCTGCTGCCGACCATCCGCACGGTCGAAGTGCTGCAATTCTGCTCGTGATCAGCATGAAGGATGAGAAGCAGATCGAGCGTGTTCTCGAGCGTATCGGAGATCTCGTACTCTTCGGGAGGCACAGCGAACATCATCCGAAGAAAATCGGCCGAATAGCTCAGGTCGTTTCTGGGATAGATGAACGGCTGCCCCATCGACTTTTTGTAAGAAAAGGCTGCTATCGTCTTCAACTTCGCAAGCAGCCGCACAATGTTCAAACGAGTCGTCTCCGGATCATCTGCTTCCGGATAATAGGCGGATAACGACGCCACCATCGACGAAAGGACGCTCATAGGATGTGCACTTGGCGGATACCCTTCGAAGAACTTCTTCATATCTTCGTGCAGCATCGTATGATAGGTGAGTTCGTGCTGGAAGCGTTCGAGCTCGGCCGGGCCGGGAAGCTCGCCGTAGATCAGCAAGAAGCACGTCTCGACAAAAGACGATTTCTCTGCCAGCTCGGCGATCGGGTAGCCTCGATACCGGAGGATGCCTTTTTCGCCGTCGATGAACGTGATGGCGCTCTCACATGAGCCTGTATTGCCATAGCCTGAGTCAAACGTAATGTAGCCGGTGTCCTTTCGCAGGCCGCGAATGTCGATGGCCGTTTCGTCTTCAGTTCCTATGACGAGGGGCAGCTCGTACGATTCTCCGTTTAAGCTGAGATGGGCAGAAGGCATATGGATCGACGCGGGTGACTTTTTTGTGGCTGTGCATCAAGCGCAGGTCGCGAGGAGCACACAATACTGAAATATATGCCACAACACGCCGTGACTCGGGTTCCTCCATCGTGCGTTCGCAGAGGAGAGCCGATACGCCTGTGCAGCCCGGTGGCGGGAGTTGAATTCCCGAGAGGGCACTTGCTAAAGCCCTCAAGTTCAGCGATTTTTTACGAACCAGTATTTCTCCGCTTATTACACAAAAAAGTTCAAGGAGCTCATGCTCAATCGGAAGAGGCGGAAAGAAATAATCGTAGCCGTCGGCATCATCGTCGGCTTGCTGGCTATAATGACCCTCATAAGCCTGGTAGCGTGACCAAAGTAGAAAGCCCCGGCGCCGGAGTTCATCTCCTACGCCGGGGCTTAGTTTTGGGCCACCGTTTCTAAGATTGAGCTTCCGGCCGCTTCTTCTAGGCTGTCTCGGTTTCGAACGGATACACATCCTTAAGCAACGCCTGGAGCTTGGTTCGGCCGCGATTGATGCGGCTCTTTACCGTGCCCATCGGCAAGCCGGTAATTTCGGCGATCTCATCATAGGCTAGCTGCTGCACGTCGCGGAGCACAACAACTTCCCGAAACGACGCCGGAATCTCGTCGAGCGCTTGCTGGATATGCTTGTCCTGAATCGTGCTCTCCGCGTGTCTATCCGGAGAAAACGACTCGTCGGGCAGCTGCATCTCATACTCCTCGTTGTCGCGATTGACGGACTGAATCGAGTACAGCCGGCGACGTTTACGCTTGCGATACTCCGAACGCGCCAAATTTCCGGCGATCGTGTAAAGCCACGTCGAGAACTTGGCAATGCGGCGATATGAATGCCGATTGCGGTACACGCGGAGGAATGTCTCCTGGAGAAGATCCTCGCAACGGCGCATGTCGCCGAGGAAGCCGTAGAGATAGTGCGTCAAGCGCTCCGAATAACGCTCCACGAGAATATTAAATGCCGCGACGGACCCGGCCTGGAACTGCGACATCAGGTCTTCGTCGCTCATGTCCTCAAGAGCGGCCTGCTTCCGGGTTCCAGGGTCCTGCGTGGTCTTCGTGATAATTTTCCTTGCGATATCTGCCACCTTTGTCTTGAAGTCTAATTCTGATTTCAGCTACGTACATCCGGAATTGCCTCAGAGAAGCAAACCCGGCCATTAACAGTTAATTAATCATGTTCTTAGGCGGCGGGCATGATACCGCCCGATCAACTGCGGTTTTGTGGAAACCCTAAACTCTCTAAAATTATGACTTTCGTTCGTAACTATCAAGAGGGAGTGTGTCATTGTGTCAGAACGACTCTCGCCGGTGTTGATTAAGTAATGTATTATCAAACGTCGCAAATAAGGTACCAGACCACTCGTGCTGACTCAAGGGGACAGTTGCCCTCTAACCACCTTGTAACATGCTCCACCAACGTTTGGTAAAAGCGTAGCCAACTGTCGTGATTACTAGACATCCAATCGTCGATGAAGGACACCATTTTCTTAATCTCTGTAATTTCAGCTCTAGCTTTTGCACTGCCTGACGTGGCACCGGCACAGCTAGCACCACCTAAGGTCGTACTCGTGATTCATGGTGGCGCAGGATCGATTACCCCCGAAAACACGCCCGAGAGCCGACAGCAGGAGGTTACCCGAAAGCTGGAAGAGGCTTTGATTGCCGGATATCACGTCCTTGACGAAGGCGGCACCAGCCTGGACGCCGTGGTTGCCGCCGTGGTGATCATGGAAGACTCACCGCTTTTTAATGCTGGGCGTGGCGCCGTGCTGACCAGTGCCGGCACAATTGAGCTGGACGCGTCGATAATGGATGGCGCATCACGCAACGCGGGCGGAGTTGCCGCTGTAAAGCGCGTGAAGAGTCCGATCGCGCTGGCTCGTGCCGTAATGGAGCAGACGGATCATGTCCTGCTCGCCGGTGAAGGTGCCGAAGCATTCGCCCGCGAGATCGGGATGGAAATGGTGGCCAATGAATATTTCCGAACGGATCGCCGCGTGCAGCAGTTCGAATCCAAGAAAGCCAGTCTTAACGGCGACACCGGGGATGCACGAAGCCTTCAGAGTGTCCGCGAATCAGGCTATTACGGCACTGTAGGTGCTGCTGCGCTCGACAGCGAAGGTAATCTTGCAGCTGCTACGTCGACCGGAGGCTTGTCGTTTAAAAAGTGGGGTCGCGTTGGCGATTCGCCCATTATCGGTGCCGGCACGTACGCCGATAACGAGACATGCGCCATATCAGCAACGGGGACTGGCGAATACTTCATCCGAGGCGTGCTATCTTTTCGCATTTCAGCCCTTATGCTGCACGCCGGGCTCTCGTTGGAGGATGCGGCCTCTTCCGTCATTCACGGAACGCTGTCGGAGATGGGAGGGGACGGGGGTGTAATCGGTCTCGATCGCCATGGGAACGTCACGATGACGTTCAATACGGACGGCATGTACAGAGGGTATGTTGATGCGGCCGGAAATACGCACGTCGCGATGTTCGGCAAATAACGCAGCGCGCCGCGTTCCTACCCCTTCGGTCAGGTCATATTCAGGACCGGCTTCGCATCTGAGATTCAGCGTCGGCTCATTCTTTGCATCATCATGACCCGGAGGCAGGAAGTACGTGCAGAACCGATGCTACGAAACACAATGCATACCCACTGAGCAATGAAAAACCTATTCGCTACCGCATGTTGCCTCACACTCATTTTCGGACTCTCGGCCTGCAGCAACGATGGTCCAGTCGGCCCACCGGGCCCTCCCGGAAACGCAAACGTTCAGTCCGCGACGTTCATCTTTTCAATGGATGAGGCTACGATCAATGGACCCGTTGCATCCGTTCAATATGACGTGCCTCAGCTCGGCGGCGATGTGGTGGACGACGGTGCGGTACTCGCCTATTTTCAGGAGCAAGGCACCTGGACAGCCATGCCGTACACGTTTGGCGAGGAATCACCGGAATTGCCGGCAGTCGACTACACACTGACGTTGGGGTATGCCTACGACATTCAGTTTCTAGAAGTCTTCTACGAGGCCTCGTCCTCCGAAGCGGTCGACCTGACGACGCAACCCGATCGAGAAATCAAGGCCGTGTTCATCCAGGGATTCCCGCTTTCAAAAGCCTCGATCGACCTGAGCGACTATGAAGCGGTTGCCGATTATTTCGGCCTCGAAGACTGATCACAGGCGGTTGATGCCGGCGATCATAATCGCAAAGGTTGTTTAGTAGATTAGACGCTGTCTTGTATGATGTTCGATACAAACTCTTATGGAATTCTTAATTCTTGAGCAGCTCAGATTGGCTCGCCGGATTGCGGGTTATGGAGTCGTTGCGGCATTGCTGCTCGTCGTGAGTTGCGACCGAGCCCAGGAAGCGGCGATCGAGATCGACACCGCTAGTGTGTACGTGCATTCGAGTCCCGTGAGTGAAGACGGCACCGGACGACACTATATGGGTCGTGAGATCGCAAAAATAGCGGGGGTAGGCCGTGAGCAGTGGCTCGACCGGCCGGAGCGCGAGACCGAGGAACTACCGAACCGCGTCGTCCGGGCTCTCGAGCTCGATGCGGATGCCGTCGTCGCCGACATTGGTGCAGGGACAGGCTATTTCACCTTTCGCATTCTTCCCCACGTTCCTGAAGGACGGGTGTTTGCGGTGGATATCGAGAAGGAGATGCTCGATATGATTCGCAAGCGCGCATCCAGGCGCGGTTTCGATAACGTTGTGCCGGTCCTTGGTACTGTCCGCGATCCCAATCTCCCGTCGGACTCCATCGACGTAGCGCTCATCGTCTTCGCATACACCCAGTTCTCGCATCCGCAGGAAATGATGGTCAATCTTCGAGACGCGCTCAAGCCGGGCGGACGGGTGGTCCTGGTTGAGTATCGAGGAGAGGATCCGACAATCCCGGTTTCACCGGTTTACAAGATTACGGACGCGCAGGCGCGCGCGGAAATGGCTGCGGCGGGTTTGGACTGGCGCGAGACGCGAGACATCTTGCCCCAACATCACTTTATGGTGTTCGAAAAGCCGATCCGATAGTGGCATGCAGGTAAATTTCAAACGTTTACGACTTCGGAATGGAAGACCTCGTCATCACCCAACAGGAAATCACGCGGCTAAAAAAACGTAGAGACGATCTTCTGAGTACGGCCTGCACGCGCTTCGAGTGGGGAGAGATCTTCGATGAAGTGAAAGCGATCAATCGACGGCTTCAAGTGCTTCATCGGAGGATCGGCGAGCAGCCGTCCCCTTCATGACCCTTGCATCAATTCCCCTATCCTACGTCCGCTTTTCGTCCATCTCGTCGATAGCCACCAGCTCCACTTCAAAAACAAGGGTAGAGTTTGGGGGGATCGTGCCATTGTCTTCTCGACCATATCCCAGCTCGGGTGGGATGGTAATGCGCCGAACACCTCCGACCCTCATCCCGGGGACGCCCTGAATCAAACCCTGAATGACCCTTCCGGATTGTCCGTCAGGAAGTCCGTAGATGATGCCGGATTCGAGCTGAAATCGCAGTGGCCCCCACTTCGCGGAATTGACGAACTCTACGCCATCCTCAAGCGTGCCCACATACTCGATCGTGACGACGTCGTGGCCGTCGGCCTCGGCACCGCGTCCGATGACCAGGTCTTCGATCTGAACCTCGGGTTCATTTCCGCTGTCGCACGCCACGAAAAGGCAGGGTGAGACGACAATCAAGAGAAAGTGCAAGAGTGAGCGAGGCATAGGAAAAGGATGAACTGGCCAGAGAAGAGGCCCTCACGAATGCTGCACGTTCCAATTTGTTCTCGATTATCGCGAGTGTTTGGCTCGAACCTTTTCGGCTGCCGCGGACGCTGGTCGGCCGGGCTACGCTGATCGCAAACGCTCCAGAGCTTCCAGGTTGTTGCGGACGTGCTCAGCCGATGCCTCCATCAGCTTTCGCTCGGCATCATTCAAGTCAACCTCGATGATTTCTTCGACACCGTTGCGTCCCAGGCGGACGGGCACCCCGATAAAGAGATCGCTTAGACCGTATTCGCCGCTTAGCCTGACGGCGCAGGGGAGTACGCGTCCGGAATCCTTGGCGATGCCTTCGACCATCTCGGCAGCGGCGGCACCCGGCGCGTACCACGCCGACGTACCCTGCAGTTTTACGATTTCACCTCCTCCTCCCTTCGTGCGTTCGACGATCTCGTCGATCTTGCTCTTCTCCATAAGCTCCGGAAGGGGTACACCTCCAATAGTTGTGTAGCGTGGGAGCGGAACCATGGTGTCGCCGTGACCACCCATGAGTAGCGCCTGGATGTCGCGGACAGAGACGCCGAGCTCCGTCGCGATAAAAGAGCGATATCGGGCGGTATCCAACACGCCGGCCATGCCCATCACACGCTGGCTCGGAAATCCGCTGGTCATGTATGCCACATACGTCATCACATCCAGTGGATTCGACACCACAATCAGGATCGCATTCGGACTCTTGGAAACGAACTGCTCGGTAACCGACCGCACGATTTCGGCATTCTTACTTAGGAGATCGTCACGGCTCATGCCCGGCTTCCGAGCAAGTCCGGCTGTGATCACACAGATGTCGGAACCTGCCGTATCCTCATAGCCATTCGTTCCCATCACGCTCGTATCGAACAGGTGGATGGGTGCAGATTCCTGCATGTCCAGCGCCTTTCCTTGTGGCATGCCATCCACGATGTCGACGAGCACAACCTGATCCACCATGTCCTTGCGTGCGACACAGTCCGCGACTGTTGCGCCGACGTTTCCGGCTCCGATGACCGTAACCTTGGTTGCCTCCATTTTTCAACTAACCTCCAAGCGCCTGTATGTGGGAATCTGTGATTCGAGATGTTCGCAAGTAAATGGACGATTCCCGCGTCGTCTGCCAATATTTGGCAAAAAACCAGAGCTAGCAAATGTCCACTGAATCTCATAAAATGAGTACGTACATGTGCAAAGTATGAGCATTCCGAGTTACTTCACCTGATGCTGATAAATGACGCCTCATTTGTAGTTGTAGACACCGAGACGACGGGAGGCCGCGCGAGGAGTGATCGGCTCATCGAGATTGCAGCCGTACGAGTTAGACGGGGCGCGATCGTCGATCGCTTTCGAGAGCTGATCAATCCTGAATGCACGATTCCACGCCGGATCTCCTGGCTTACCGGTATCACGACCGCTATGGTCTTCGACAAGCGTCTGGCCGCCGACATCATGCCCGGCTTCTTCGAATTTCTGAAGGGGGATACATTTGTCGCGCACAACGCATTATTCGATCTTCGTATTGTCAATGAGGAACAGCATCGTCTTTCACGGC